>ENA-OUVC01000256-OUVC01000256.1-marine-metagenome-genome-assembly--contig:-NODE-256-length-37119-cov-3.370498_pt1 | contig 37119 bp, 27 predicted proteins | sample MGYA00248622_ERZ508571 | MGnify/ENA primary metagenome ERZ508571 (study PRJEB26236, sample SAMN06267175) | marine metagenome | isolation source: Columbia River Estuary | place: USA:Columbia River Estuary... | reverse complement strand
CAGCTCTGATCGCGTGTTCATGCTCATGGCTGAAGGAAATAGGTCTTCCTCTAGACCAACGATGTAAACCACAGGAAACTCTAATCCTTTGGCCAAATGAATCGTCATGAGCGCCACGCGCTCTTCTCCATCCATATCTCGATCCATATCAGTAGCAAGCGCTACATCTTCCAAGAATTCAGATAGTGCTCCGCGGGCGTCGGCAATCTCTTGTTGTCCTTCGACAAAGTCTTTAATACCGTTGAGCAACTCCTCAATGTTTTCCATTTTGGCCACCCCTTCAGGTGTGCCATCTTTTTTAAACTCGAGTAGAAGTCCCGTTTTCTTGACCACCTGAGCAGCTAGCTCAAATGCATCCAATTGTTTTTCTAACACTTGAAAACTCTGAATCATCCGGGCAAATTCTTCCAGTTTGTTACGCGTACCACCATGTACCGAAAGCAATCCTTGATCTAAACGAATCAACACATCAAACAGAGAGATCTGTTGTTGGTCAGCAGCCAGGGTCAACTTGTCTATGGTAGCATCACCAATTCCACGGGCGGGAAAATTGATGATCCTCTTAAGTGCTTCCTCATCTTGGGGATTAACTATAAGCCTTAAATAGGCTAATACATCCTTGATTTCTTTTCGCTGATAAAACGAAAGACCTCCAAAGATTTTATAGGGTATATCTCTTTTGCGCAATGCGTCTTCAATCGCTCTGGATTGAGCATTGGTTCGATAGAGCACGGCAAAATCACTTGGCTTTTTGTGTTCCTGATGTTGCGTTTCCCATATGGAAGCGGCCACAAATCTACCCTCTTCAGCATCTGTGGGGCTTCTGTGAACAGTAATGGGTTGCCCAAGGTCATTGTCTGTCCAAACTTTTTTGTCAATTTGATTTTTGTTGTGTGAAATGACAGTATTAGCCGCTTCGACAATAGTCTGGGTGGATCGATAATTTTGTTCCAGACGATACATAGCGACACCGTCATAGTCCTTTTGAAAGTTTAGAATATTGCTGATGTTCGCTCCGCGAAATGAATAGATGCTTTGGGCATCGTCACCAACGACACAAATATTTTGGTACCGATCTGCAAGTGCTTTGACAATCAAGTATTGCGAATGATTCGTGTCTTGATACTCATCGACCAAAATGTACTTAAAACGATCCTGATATCTAGCTAAAACATCAGGAAAACGAGTCAATAACTCATTGGTTTTGAGCAATAAGTCATCAAAGTCCATAGCTCCAGCCCTAAAACATCGCTCCACATAATTCTGATAGATCTCCCCTAGTCTCGGTCTTTTGGCCATGGCGTCCGATTCCATGAGCTCGGGATTGTTGAAATATGCTTTAACGGTAATCAGGCTGTTTTTATAGGAGGATATTCGGTTCTGAATCTGTTTGTACTTATATAACTCGGTATCCAGACCCATTTCTTTGATTATGGATGAAATTAGACGTTGCGAATCTTGAGTGTCGTAGATGGTAAAATTATTCGGGTAACCCAATCGATGCCCTTCAACGCGCAAAAGTTTGGCAAAAACCGAGTGAAATGTACCCATCCAAAGGTTTTTGGCTTCAGAGGCACCTACCAAAGTCGCTATACGGTGCTTCATCTCTCTAGCGGCTTTGTTGGTAAAGGTCAAGGCCAATATATTAAACGCGTCTACTCCCTGTTGCATCAAATGCGCCATCCGAAAAGTAAGTACACGGGTTTTACCTGAACCTGCTCCAGCAATCACCATCAGCGGACCAGTTTTGTGCAGAACCGCTTCTTTTTGAGCTGTATTTAGTTCGTCTATATAGTTTTCCAAAACACCAGGAATTAGCTGTAAAATTAGCCATTATCAAGGCCAACAAAAAATGAATAGTTCATTAATTATAAACAGAACTTTCCATACAAATCATATTTCGTACATTTCAACAACAAATAAATTTTTATGAAAAAGTATCTTTTAGGATTTGCATTGTTGACATCCTTACACGGATGGTCTCAAAGCAATCATTTATCGGAACAAACTTATGCTGAGATTGAGCAAAAGGTCATTGATTGGCGCAGGCATTTTCACCAAAATCCAGAACTATCAAATCGAGAATTCAAAACGGCAGAAGTGATTGCCAAGCACCTAAAATCTTTGGGGCTTGAGGTAGAAACTGGGGTAGCAAAAACAGGAGTTGTTGGAATTTTAAAGGGAAAACACCCGGGAAAGGTTTTGGCCTTGAGGGCTGATATCGACGCGCTCCCTGTAGAAGAAAGAAACGACTTACCCTTCAAGTCCAAAGTTAAGACTACATTTTTAGATACACCTGTTGGTGTGATGCATGCCTGTGGTCACGATACCCATACGGCTATTTTGATGGGTGCTGCAGAACTGTTGAGTAAGCATCGCGATCAGATTTATGGAACGATAAAGTTTATTTTTCAACCTGCTGAAGAAGGACCACCACCGGGGGAAGTTGGTGGCGCACTAGAAATGGTTAAAGAAGGTGTTTTAAAAAATCCGGATGTCGATATCATCGTGGGGCTCCACATTAATTCGCAAACTCCTGTGGGGATGATTCGCTATAAACCAGGAGGAACAATGGCTGCTGCTCAACGGTTTGTGCTTAAAATCAATGGAAAGCAAACTCATGGTTCACAACCATGGGCGGGTGTAGACCCTATATTGATTGCAGCTAAAGTAATTGATGCCTATCAAACCATTATTTCAAGAGAGAGTGATTTAACCAATGAAGCAGCGGTCATATCTGTTGGAAAAATAACGGCCGGTGTTCGCTTCAATATTATTCCTGAATCCTGTGAGCTAATTGGTACGGTGCGCACTTTAGACTTTGCTATGCAAAAACATATCAACCAACGCATGAAAGAGTTGGCTGAGGGAATCGCAGCAGCTTACGGGGGTACCGCAGAATTGGATATCCAAAACTCAACTTCTATAACGAATAACGAACCTAGTTTAGTGAATGAGTTATTACCTACTCTTGAGCGAGTGGCTGGTAAAGATCAGGTTGTACTGTCCAAAGCGACAACGGGCGCAGAAGACTTCTCCTATTTCCAAGAGCAAATACCTGGATTCTATTTCTTTTTGGGGGGTATGACTCCCGGTAGCACAGGGTCTTACCCTCACCACACACCAGATTTTAAAATAGATGAATCTGGATTATTATTGGGCGTCAAGGCAATGACTGAAATAAGTTTGGACTATTTAAGTAAATAGTCTGTAAAATCAACTATTTAAAGGCAAATCAATTATGGTTTGCCTTTTTCTTTTTTAGTGCTTCTAGCTTTTAGTGGAGAACTGTGGTTTTGGAATTTTTTCTGAGCATATACGCGTCCTTGTTCCCACCACTGTGCCATTTGTTGTCGATCAAAAATGAGTGCATTTTCTGTGAGTTTTGTGGGGGTATAGTACAGGTGTAGGGCGACACCATGGTGTTTGGCCATCACAATTCCCTCAGAGATATCATGGGCTTTAATTTGGTCTATCATAAATCCAAACATATGAATCAATAACGAAAATGGATTGTATCCCAAAACTTTTGTTTTATTCATCTGTTCTGACTCAAGAATCACTACATCAATTTCGGTAGCCCCTCGCCTAATAGCTTCTTGAATCGGGATTAAATTCCCTAATCCACCGTCTCCATAATCGTATCCGTTTTTTTGAACCAAAGACATGAAAGGAACATAATTGGCTGATATCCAAATCCAATCAATAAATTCTTGATAGGTATAATCGCTCAGCACTTTATACTCAATACGGTATTTGGACAGATTGGCAGTAGTCACCACAATTTCTGGTCCTTGGGTCTTTAATTGATCAAAATCTTGTGAAGAAAAGTTTTTTTCAATAGTTTTTCTGAGTGCATGACTTTCCCCAAAGGTTCTACGCCTTCTTAAGAATTGATAGAGCGTAGTTAAGTAATTAATAGACACATAAGATCGAACACCTTTTTTGCGCACCCTAAATGGATGAATACTGAAAATATCGCTTTGTTGGATATTGGTGTAAATGCCGTGTAATTTGTCTATTTGCCCTAGTGCCAAGTGAGGTAAAAGAAGGCTACCCGTAGAGGTTCCCACCAATAAATCATAACTCCTACCCTGCTCCTGAATCAGGTATTGGGCAACACCTCCAGCAAATGCTCCCTTGCTTCCACCCCCCGAAATGACCAATGCCCTCATAGGCTAAATGTACGTTCTTTGGGGTGAATCACAAACCCCAAATCGCCAGAATTTGTACCTTAGTGGGGTGAATCATTCCAGTCAAATTTTCCAAACGCCCCTAGTATACCTTAAAGGTGTTGGGCCTCAGAGAGCCAAAGTGATGGCTGAGGTATTTGGTTTGCATACTTTTGTTGATCTCCTTCATTTTTTTCCATTTCGCTATGTAGATAAAACCCAATCGGTGACTATCGCACAGCTTCAACCTAATCTGGCTGAAATCCAGATCAAAGGTACCCTGGTACATCTGGAAGAAGTCCCCCAAAAAAGAGGTTCAAGACTTGTTGGGCATTTTTCTGATGAAACTGGTAGCATGGAATTAGTTTGGTTTAAAGGAACTAAATGGTTGAGACAAAATTTAAAGATCGGTCATAAGTACAGTGTATTTGGCAAAGTACAGCGCTTTGGCTCCAGTTATTCAATGCCTCATCCGGATATGGAGATTTATCCTCCTGAAAAGGCTCAATTTACTGCCTCAATTAGGCCGATCTATCCAAGCAGTGAGCGTCTTCAGTCAGCTCAAATAAGTCAAAAAGTAATTGGAGGATGGGTGATGGAGCTCCTGCTTCAGTATGGAAAACACCTAGAGGAATCGCTACCTAATTCTTTGATGGAACGCCAAGCATTAATCGGTTTACCCCAAGCGTTGTTCCACATACATTTTCCGAAAAACTTGAATCTGTTGGCTCAAGCCCAAAAAAGGCTCAAGTTTGAAGAGCTCTTTTTTATTCAAATGCAGCTATTGCGCAACAAAGCGATTAGACGCAGCAAGGTAAAAGGCTATGCATTCAATCTAGTAGGCCAATACTTCAATGAGTTTTATCAGCATCATTTACCTTTTGAATTGACCAACGCACAAAAACGGGTTGTTAAAGAAATCAGGTCAGATCTGGGAAGTAATGCTCAAATGAATAGATTGCTTCAAGGAGATGTAGGATCAGGAAAAACCATGGTCGCAGTACTCTGTTTTTTGATGGCCGTGGACAATGGTTTTCAATCGTGTTTGGTGGCGCCCACAGAAATATTGGCCCAACAACACTTTAATGGTATCAGTGATCTATTGGCGCCTTTAGGGTTACGGGTAGCGCTATTAACCGGCTCAATAAAAAATAAGGAGCGGACCACTTTGTTAACGGATTTAAAAGAAGGTAAAATTCATGTGTTAGTGGGAACTCATGCCTTATTCGAGGATACGGTAATTTTCCATCATCTAGGCTTAGCTGTTATCGATGAACAACACCGGTTTGGGGTAGCCCAACGAGCAAAACTTTGGCATAAGAATGATATTCCTCCTCATGTTTTAGTGATGACGGCTACACCCATACCCAGAACATTGGCCATGAGTCTGTATGGTGATCTGGATATTTCTGTAATTGATGAGCTTCCACCTGGCCGTCAAGAAATTAAGACAGTTTGGCGCACTGATGCTCATCGATTGAAGGTATTTGGTTTTATTAAAGAACAAATAGCATTGGGTCGACAGGTTTATATTGTCTATCCGCTAATCAATGAGTCCCAAGCCATGGATTATAAAGACCTCATGGATGGATATGAGTCGATTACCCGGGAATTTCCCATGCCAAATTACCAAGTTTCCATAGTACATGGTCAAATGAAATCTGATGACAAAGCGATTGAAATGGATCGTTTTGTCCGAGGAATTTCACAGATTATGGTGGCTACTACAGTTATAGAAGTAGGTGTCAATGTCCCTAATGCTTCAGTCATGGTGATTGAAAGTGCTGAGCGATTTGGGCTTTCACAGTTACACCAACTCAGGGGACGAGTTGGAAGGGGAGCCGAACAAAGCTACTGCATATTGATGTCCGCGGACCAAATCAGTGAAGATGCCAAGCTGAGACTTCATACTATGACACAAACTAACGACGGATTTACTTTGTCAGAAGTTGATTTGAAACTAAGGGGCCCAGGGGATTTAATGGGTACCCAACAAAGTGGTGTCCTTCAATTAAAAATAGCCGACTTAACTCAAGATCAGGAATTGTTGAGTTTGGCCAGAAAAGAAGCCATGAGTATTTTACATGCAGACCCCACTTTATCACAAACAGAACACAGCGTGTTAAAAAAAGCTTTTGAAGCGGTACTTAGACACAAAAATATCTGGAATTACATCAGTTGAACGTCGTAATTTTTAGGCGTTTGAGACTTTAATTGATCAATCATTTTTTACTTTTACACACGTTGGTTGTGCACTTTTTTTTACATCCATCAAATCAATTTTACTCACAGATTATGGCTAAAACACTTTTTGATAAAGTATGGGACGCTCATGTAGTCCACTCCATAGAAAATGGTCCAGATGTTTTGTTTATCGACAGACATATGGTGCATGAAGTAACCAGCCCGGTAGCTTTTCTGGGCCTGAAACAGCGAGGAATTCGCGTCAAATTTCCTGAGCGTACTTTTGCCACGGCTGACCACAACACCCCTACTATCAATCAACATTTACCTGTTGAAGATCCACTTTCAGCCAACCAATTGGCGATGTTGGAACAAAATGCCCGTGAACACGGAATCAGTTATTGGGGGTTGGGTCACCAGAAAAATGGAATTGTCCATGTGGTTGGACCTGAATACGGGATTACATTACCTGGGGCCACTATAGTTTGTGGTGATTCACATACTTCCACCCATGGTGCTTTTGGAGCGATTGCTTTTGGAATCGGAACTTCTGAGGTTGAAATGGTCTTGTCCACACAATGTATCATGCAGCCGAAACCCAAAAGTATGCGTATAAACATTACTGGGTCTTTGCAAAAAGGAGTTACTCCTAAAGATGTGGCTTTATATATAATCAGTCAATTATCCACCTCTGGAGCCACTGGTTATTTTGTTGAATATGCTGGGCCTGTTTTTTCTGAAATGAGTATGGAGGGCCGGATGACTGTGTGCAATTTAAGTATTGAGATGGGGGCCCGTGGAGGGATGATTGCCCCAGATCAAAAGACTTTTGATTATGTTGCTGGTAGAGAATTTGCCCCTAAAGGTCAAGACTTTGATAAGGCTATGAATTATTGGTCAACATTGTATTCCGATGATCAGGCTTCGTTTGATAAAGAGTACACCTTTGATGGCGATAAAATAGAACCGATGATCACTTATGGAACCAATCCAGGAATGGGATTGGGTATCAGTCAAAATATTCCAATGGCTCAGAGTCTAGATGGCGGTGTAGCCACCTACAAAAAATCACTAGGATATATGGATTTTAGTGAAGGTGATGCCATGTTGGGTAAAAAAGTAGACTACGTATTCATCGGCAGCTGTACCAATGGTCGTATTGAAGATTTCAGGGCATTTGCCAGCATTGTTCGCGGCAGAAAGAAAGCGGACCATGTAACTGCCTGGTTGGTACCTGGTTCTCACCTAGTGGCCCAATCGATCAAAGAAGAAGGTTTGTTGTCGGTTTTTGAAGATGCCGGTTTTACACTTCGCGAACCTGGTTGTTCCGCTTGTTTGGCGATGAATGACGATAAAATTCCTGCGGGTAAATACGCTGTGAGCACATCAAACAGAAATTTTGAGGGAAGACAAGGACCGGGAGCTCGTACCCTACTCGCCTCTCCATTAGTCGCTGCTGCAGCTGCTGTAACAGGACACGTAACTGATCCACGTACTTTATTATAATTGATTGCTATGGCATACGAACCTTTCAATACCTTAACTTCAAGTGCAGTTCCTCTGCCTATTGAAAATGTAGATACGGATCAAATCATTCCTGCACGCTTTCTAAAAGCTACGGAACGAACAGGTTTTGGCGATAATCTATTTAGAGATTGGCGCTACAACAACGACAATACCCCTAAGACTGATTTTGTGCTCAACAACCCAATTTATCAGGGTAAAATACTCGTTGGTGGTAAAAATTTTGGTTCTGGATCTTCACGTGAACACGCTGCTTGGGCAGTGTATGACTACGGATTTAGGTGTGTAGTATCCAGCTTTTTTGCTGATATTTTTAAAAACAACTGTTTGAATATCGGTGTACTACCCGTTCAGGTCACTCCAGAATTTTTAGTCGAAATATTTGCCGCTGTAGAATCTGATCCCCAAGCCACGTTTACTGTAGACCTACCTGCGCAAAAAATTTCAATTGACTCCACTGGTTCCGCGTGTAGCTTCGATATCAATGGGTACAAAAAAAACAACATGCTGAACGGGTTTGATGATATTGACTTTTTAATCAGTCAATCTCAACAAATAGATGCATTTGCTGCACAATCTCCCTTGTAATGTCCCCTAGTAAAAAAAGAACGATTGAGATTATGGACACCACCCTCAGGGATGGTGAACAAACTTCTGGAGTGTCTTTTTCTGTATCTGAAAAAAGTACTTTAGCTCAACTCTTGATCGAAGAACTAGGTGTAGATAGAATTGAAGTAGCCTCTGCCCGTGTATCCGAAGGTGAGCTTGCCGCAGTCCAAGAGATCACCTCCTGGGCACAACTACAAAACCACCTACACAGAATTGAGGTACTTACTTTTGTTGATGGTGGAGTGTCTTTGGATTGGATGGATAAAGCGGGAGCTAAAGTTCAAAATTTATTGACCAAAGGCTCCTTAAACCACCTGACCCATCAGCTGAAGAAAACACCTCAGGAACATTTTTCGGACATACAATGGACGATAGAACAAGCCCAATTCAGGGGAATACAAACCAATATATACCTGGAAGATTGGAGTAATGGAATGCGCCACAGCGAGTCTTATGTATGGGACTACCTAAATTTCTTGTCCACACAACCCATCCAAAGGGTTCTATTACCAGATACCTTGGGCGTACTAACACATCGAGAAACGTTTAGTTTTTTAGATAAAATTATCCAGAAGTACCCAGAACTTCATTTTGATTTTCATGGACACAATGATTATGACTTGAGCGTAGCCAATGTGATGGAAGCGATCCATGCAGGAATTCACGGACTGCACCTCACAGTAAATGGAATGGGTGAACGCGCTGGAAATGCCCCACTGGCCAGTGTAATTGCGTGTTTAAATGATTTCTTTCCCCAGGTAAAAACCAATATTTACGAAAAGAACCTATTTAAGGTGAGTAAATTGGTTTCCGCTTTTACGGGTATTCCCATTCCGGCCAATAAACCTATTGTCGGCGATAATGTATTCACCCAAACAGCCGGTATTCATGCGGATGGTGACGAAAAGAACAACCTCTATTTCAATGATTTATTACCAGAGCGCTTCGGACGAAAACGAAAGTATGCCCTGGGTAAAACATCTGGTAAGGCCAATATTCTCAAGAATGTACAAGAACTTGGTTTGACCCTGAACGATGAAGCGCTCAGAAAAGTAACGGCTCGTATTATTGAACTGGGCGACAAAAAAGAAAAAGTCACTCAAGACGACTTGCCTTACATTATCTCTGATGTTTTGGACCAAGTGACGGAACAAAAAAGAGTAAAAATTGAGTCGTACGTATTAACCCATGCAAAAGGATTAAATCCTACAGCCACTATATTGTTGCGCATAGATGATCAGACCTTTGAATCAAGCGCCTCTGGAGATGGACAATACGATGCCTTTATCAATGCGTTAAGAGCGGTCTACAAAAAAGAGAAAAAGGCACTCCCTTTGTTGGTGGATTACGCTGTGCGCATACCGCCAGGAAGTCATTCAGATGCCTTGTGCGAAACACATATTACTTGGCTTTTTGCCGAAAAAGAATTTACTACACGCGGCTTGGATTCCGACCAAACGGTATCGGCGATTAAAGCCACTGAAAAAATGCTCAATATAATTTAACTATGAATCTAAAAATTGCCTTATTGGCTGGAGATGGTATTGGTCCCGAAGTAATTGACCAAGCAGTAAAAGTATCTGATGCAGTGGCCCGTAAATACGGCCATCAAATCACTTGGATGCCTGCCCTCACAGGTGCAGCAGCCATCGATGACTGTGGAGAGCCTTACCCTTTGTCTACCCACGAAGTGTGTCTTCAAGCGGACGCCGTGTTATTCGGAGCTATTGGACATCCAAAATACGACAATGATCCATCTGCCAAAGTGAGACCTGAACAAGGGTTGCTAAAAATGCGTAAACAATTGGGCTTATTTGCCAACGTACGCCCGACCTTTACATTCCCCTCCCTCATCGATAAATCACCCCTTAAAAGAGAGCGAATTGAAGGAACAGATCTTGTTTTTTTAAGAGAATTAACTGGGGGAATTTATTTTGGAGATAAAGGACGTACAGACGGAGGAAACACTGCATATGATCACTGTGTGTATACGCGCGAAGAAGTGCAAAGACTCGCCAAAAAAGGGTTTGAACTAGCCATGCAACGCTCTAAAAAGTTGTGTTGTGTAGATAAAGCCAATGTGCTTGAAACCTCTAGACTTTGGAGGGAAACCGTTCAAGCTATGGAAAAAGATTATCCCGAGGTAACAGTGAGCTATGAATTTGTGGATGCTGTGGCCATGAGATTAGTGCAGTGGCCTAACAGCTATGATGTATTGATTACAGAAAACCTCTTCGGTGATATTTTAACGGATGAAGCATCAGTAATATCAGGTTCTATGGGGCTCATGCCTTCCGCCTCTATTGGGTTAAAAACATCTTTATTTGAACCAATTCACGGATCATATCCTCAAGCGGCAGGAAAAGACATCGCTAACCCACTGGCTACTGTATTGTCAGCTGCTATGATGTTTGAGGATGCCTTCCAGCTGAAAACTGAAGCTCAAGCCATTAGAGATGTGGTGAATAAGTCATTGGCGGAAGGTATCGTCACTGAAGATCTTTCCGATGGGGGGAAAAGCTATAAAACTTCTGAGGTAGGAGATTGGCTGGCAGCTCATGTATAAACGAATAAAAAAACGGCCCTTAACAGGGCCGTTTTTTTTATAATAAGTAGTCGGTGTGAAGAAAGTTTGACCCCCTTTCGTCCAAAATAGACTTTAAGATTTGATTGTTGTATTCATTGTCTTTGGAGGCTACAAAAGTCCGGATTGAGAAAGAGCGCAAAGCATCATGCACACTTAAGGTAGCTACCGCAGAGTCTTTACGACCTGTAAATGGATACATATCAGGTCCTCTTTGGCAGGAGGAATTAAGATTAACCCGGCAGACTAAATTGACTAACACATCTACTAGTGGGCTTAATGTTTGGGGATCTTGACCAAAAACACTGACTTGTTGGCCGTAAGGTGACTCAGCCATATCATCTAATGGGGTATGAATATCCGTAAAGGGTACGATGGGTACTACTGGACCAAATTGCTCTTCATGAAATACCCGCATTCGGTGATCTACAGGAAACAGTACTGCCGGCCAAATAAAATTAGAAGTTCGTTCTCCCCCTTTCACATTGAGAATCTTCGCTCCATGGGAAACAGCATCCTCAATAAGCCCATGAATATAATCTGGTTTATCCACTTCAGGGAGCGGGGTTAAAAACACCTTTGGATCCCAGGGATTACCAAAAATTAATTCATCAACTTTTTTAGAAAATTTTTGATTGAATTCTTCCGCAATATCTTCGTGTACATAGATAATTTTCAACGCTGTGCAACGCTGTCCATTAAATGATAGACTTCCGGCTACACATTCGGATACGGCTAAATCTAAATCGGCATCGGGTAAAATAATGGCTGGATTTTTGGCTTCAAGTCCTAAAACCAAACGCAATCTATTCTTCTTGGGATGAATTTCTTGGAGCGCATTGGCCGAAGTACTGTTTCCGATTAAAGCCAATACATCAACTAGACCAGACTTCATCATAGGTGATGCCAATGTTCGTCCCCTGCCAAAAACAATGTTAACTACACCTGGAGGAAAACAACTAGCAAAGGCTGCTAATAATGGAGCCATGAGTAATACCCCGTATTTAGCTGGTTTAAAGATCACCGTATTACCCATCATAAGCGCAGGGATCAGTAAAGCAAATGCCTCATTTAAGGGATAATTATAAGGCCCTAAACAGAGAATAACTCCTAAAGGACCTCTTCGGATTTGCGCATAAACTCCTTCATGTCTGTGGAAACGAGCCGCATCACGATCCATGTTTTTGTATTCTTCGATGGTATCATGGATGTAAACTATGGTTCGGTCAAATTCTTTTTGAGCGTCGGGAAGTGATTTCCCAATTTCCCACATCAGTAATTTCACAATTTCTTCCCTTTGTTGAAGCATTAAATCGGTGAATTTCTTCATCGCTTTAATGCGCTTCAAAGGTCTCATGGTGGGCCACAAACCTTTGCCTAAATCATAGGCTGCCCGGGCTGCATGAAGCGCCTCCATTCCAGCCTTTTCATCGATATCAGGGATGCTTCCCAAATAGGTTTTATCCCCCTCTTGGGTTGACGAAATAGTTGAGTTTACTTCAATAACAGGGCCATTCCACGTTTTGATTTCACCGCCGACTAAATATTGATTTAGTTCTAAGGGGTGATGGATACGAAATGGTTCTGGAATGAATTGACTCATAGTTTAAATTTAGACGATTGGTTTCATCGCAGTCATGGAGGCACGCAACCTGGCTCCTACCTGCTCAACCGGGTGTTGACGAATTACCGCATTAATGGCCACTAATTTTTGATTAGGAACACTATTGTCGCGCTCTTTACCAAAGGTAGCACCAATTACATCAACATCAATTTTTTGCATGAAATTTTTGAGTAATGGCTTACACGCGTGATCAAAAAGATAACATCCGTATTCAGCTGTGTCTGAGATTACGCGATTCATTTCAAACAACTTCTTACGCGCGATTGTGTTGGCGATTAAAGGTGTTTCATGTAGTGACTCATAATAAGCAGATTCAGCAATAATTCCAGAATCAGTCATAGCTTCAAAGGCTAACTCTACTCCAGCGCGAACCATAGCTACCATCAATACACCTTGATCATAAAATGTTTGTTCACTGATGTGTTCTGATGTAGCTGGTGTTTTCTCAAAAGCAGTTTCCGCAGTTTGGGCCCTCCAGGTGAGCAGATTTTTATCTTCAGCAGCCCAATCTTCCATCATTGTTTTGGAAAAATGACCACTGATGATATCGTCCATATGCTTTTGAAACAATGGACGCATAATTTCTTTTAATTCTTCAGATAGTTCAAAAGCCTTGATCTTAGCAGGATTGGACAAACGATCCATCATGTGGGTGATTCCCCCATATTTGAGTCCCTCTGTGATGGTCTCCCAACCGTATTGGATCAATTTGGATGCATAGCCGGGATCAATGCCTTTTTCCACCATCTTGTCAAAACAAAGGATGGATCCAGTTTGAAGCAAGCCGCATAAAATAGTTTGCTCTCCCATTAAATCAGATTTCACCTCAGCGACAAAGGAAGATTGTAACACACCGGCTTTGTGACCGCCTGTGGCCACTGCATAGGCTTTTGCTTGAGCCAAACCTTTGCCTTCAGGATCATTTTCTGGGTGGACAGCAATAAGGGTAGGAACACCAAAACCTCGTTTATATTCCTCTCTTACCTCCGAACCAGGTGATTTGGGGGCAACCATAATTACGGTAAGGTCTTTTCGGATCTGAGTACCTTCTTCGACGATATTAAAACCATGAGAGTACGATAAAGTAGCCCCTTTTTTCATCAAGGGCATCACGGCCGATACAACCGCCGTATGTTGTTTATCAGGAGTAAGGTTGATCACCAAATCCGCTTGAGGAATTAAGGTTTCATAGTTCCCTACGGTAAATCCGTTTTCACTTGCATGAACAAATGAAGCGCGTTTTTGAGCAATTGCCTCATCTCTCAATGCATAGGAAATATCCAGACCACTGTCACGCATGTTTAATCCTTGATTTAAACCTTGTGCTCCACAGCCAATAATGACGATTTTTAACCCTTTTAAAGCTTCTACCCCATCGGTGAACTCAGAGGTGTCCATAAATCTGCATTGTCCTAACTGGGCCAATTGTTCTCTTAGCGAAAGTGTATTAAAGTAATTGCTCATTTTATTTTTTTTGGTTGATGGTGTTTAATATAGTACTGATCGGCATGGCTTCTTTGGAAACAGCTATGCGTCCTGAACGGACAAACTGCCTGATGCCAAACGGCGTTAGTGATTCGTGAAGTTCATCAATTTCATGACGTCTTCCTGTTTTTGATATCACAAAAAACTCTCTAGAAACCGTCACTATTTGCGCGTTGCTTTCCTTGATGATGTTTTGGATTTGTCGTTCGTCAAACAACAAATTTGAAGAAATTTTAAATAAGGCAGACTCTTGGTAAATGATCTCCTCATCTTGGTGACTAAATACTTTAATCACTTCTACTTGCTTTTCTATTTGTCCTACGATGTTTTCAACCCATTTTTGGGTAGTATTTACCACAATCGTAAACTTAGACACCTGAGGAATTTCGGATGGTGAAACATTCAAGCTCTCTATGTTAATGTGCCTTTTAAGAAAGATTCCCGAAATTCGGTTTAACATTCCTACCTGATTTTCCGAATATACGGAGATGGTGTACCACTTGTTTTCCATAATCTTTAACTAGCTTAAACGAATATCTGAAACAGAACTTCCCGAGGGAATCATCGGGAATACATTTTCCTCATTCTCCACTTTTATCTCCAGAAAATAAGGTGTTTTGGCAGCAACCATTTCCTCGATAGCCGCTTTCAAATCTGCTCGTTGGTCTACACGCTTGCCGGGTATATAGTACCCTTTAGCGATGGTTACAAAGTCTGGATTGGTCATGACCGTCGAGGCATACCTTGAATCAAAAAATAATTCTTGCCATTGACGCACCATGCCTAGGTGTTCATTGTTGAGCACTACTATTTTAACCGCTGCTTGGGTTTGATAGATAGTTCCTAGCTCTTGAATATTCATTTGAAAACCACCATCACCAATCACTGTGATTACCTCTCGTTCAGGGGCGCCCATCTTGGCTCCAATGGCACTGGGTAAAGCAAATCCCATAGTTCCTAATCCACCTGAAGTTATAGTGCTCTTGGGCAATGTTTCTTGAGCGTAGCGACAAGCGATCATCTGGTGTTGGCCCACATCCGTAACAACAATGGCTTGGGATTGGGTAGCTACATTAATTTGTTCAATAACTTCAGCCATACTGATTCCAGGACCAGTTGGGTTCATTTCTTTATCAATAACTTCCTTAAACTCAACTTCATATAATTGATCAAAGGAAGATTGCCATTGACTGTGGTTGTTTTCCTTTACTAGTGGAAGTAAGGCCGCTAGAGTTTGTTTGCAATTGCCCAAAACACCCACATCCACCTTCACATTCTTATTGATTTCGGCTTTATCAATATCAAAATGAATGATTTTCGCTTGTTTGGCATAGGTATTCAAATCTCCCGTAACCCGGTCATCAAAGCGCATACCAATGGCGATGAGCACATCACACTCGTTGGTCAATACATTGGGAGCATAATTACCGTGCATACCCACCATACCTACATTGTGTCTGTGCGCGGTGGGCAATGCGCTTTTTCCCAGTATCGTCCAGGCTGCTGGTATCGTAGTTTTCTCGATAAATGTTTTAAGTTCTTGCTCGGCATTTCCCAACACAACACCTTGTCCGTAGACAATCATCGGTTTTTTGGCTTCATTAATCAAAGACGCAGCTTGATGGATACACTCCATGTCTATCTGAGGCTCAGGCAAATAAGAACGAACATGATCACAGGGTGTATATTCAAAGTCAAAAAGCTCAAATTGCGCATTTTTGGTTATGTCCACCAAAACTGGTCCGGGTCTACCTGAACGCGCTATATAAAAGGCTTTTGCTAAAATATAGGGGATTTCAGCAGCTTTAGTGATTTGATAATTCCATTTGGTTATCGGCGTAGATATACCGATGATATCTGTCTCTTGAAAGGCATCTGATCCCAAAAGGTGTCTACCTACTTGTCCCGTAATGCATACCAATGGAGTTGAATCGATTTGGGCATCAGCAATTCCGGTAACCAAGTTTGTAGCGCCAGGCCCAGATGTAGCCACGGCTACACCTACCTTACCTGTCGCTCGAGCATATCCTTGGGCGGCATGTGCAGCCCCTTGTTCGTGACGTACCAATACATGCCTCAATCGATCTTGAAATTTATACAGTTCGTCATAAAAGGGCATAATAGCGCCCCCTGGATATCCGTAAATCAGGTTGACACCTTCTGCCAACAAACAATGAACAATAGCTTCAGCTCCTGATATTTGATTGGGTAATTTTGTTGTCATGATCCTAAAATTGGTCAGTGGTGCATCCTTTTGAGGCGGATGAAACTGTTTTGGCGTATTTATACATACTTCCTTTGGATATTTTTAATGCAGGTGCTACCCATTTGGCTCGTCGTTCAGCCAATTCTTGTTCGGAAACATCCACAGTAATTGTGTTTGTTTTTGCATCGATGGTGATCCGGTCACCATCTTGTACCAAGGCTATGTTGCCTCCGCACTGAGCTTCAGGGGCCACGTGTCCTACGACAAATCCATGAGTACCTCCTGAGAATCTACCGTCGGTGATGAGCGCAACTGATTTGCCCAGTCCCGCTCCCATAATAGCTGCAGTAGGTTTAAGCATCTCAGGCATTCCAGGACCTCCTTGAGGACCTTCATAGCGTATAACTACCACATCACCCGCTTGGACTTTTCCTTGTTGAATACCATCATTAGCGGCATACTCTCCCTCAAATACGCGGGCAGGACCTTGAAAATAGAGGCCTTCTTTGCCTGTGATTTTGGCTACAGCACCCTCTTGAGCTAGATTCCCGAATAAAATCCTGATGTGACCGCTTTCCTTGATCGGTTGATCTAGGGGATAGATTACTTTTTGACCGGGTGTTAAAGAGGGAACTTCTGCTAGATTTTCAGCGATCGTCTTTCCAGTGACCGTCATGCAGTCACCGTGAAGCATATTATTTTCCAACATAAACTTCATCACAGCAGGTACACCACCCACAGCGTGAAGATCTTCCATCAAGTATTGTCCACTGGGTTTTAAATCGGCTAAAAAAGGTGTGTTATCCGATATATTTTGAAAATCTTCCAGCGTCCAAGGTATATCTGCTGCATGGGCTATAGCCAACATATGCAATACGGCATTGGTTGAACCACCTAAAACAGTGATGACCTTAAATGCGTTTTCCAATGATTTTTTGGTAACAATATCTTTGGGTTTTAAGTCCTTTTCGATCAATAAGCGCAAAGCTTGCCCAGCGCTTTCTGCATCAGTGATCTTTAGGTCATCGTTGGCCGGATTTGACGCATTGTATGGCAATGCCATCCCCATTGCTTCAATGGCTGAGGCCATAGTGTTGGCAGTATACATGCCTCCACAGGCACCTGGGCCAGGGCAAGCATTGAGAATAACTCCTTGATAATCTTCATCGGTAATGGTTCCGGCTACTTTTTCTCCCCAAGCTTCAAAGGCAGAGACAACATCTAATTTTTTTCCATTGTAACAGCCTGATGCAATTGTCCCTCCATAAACTAAAATCGAAGGTCGATTGAGTCGCAACATGGCCATTAATGCTCCAGGCATGTTTTTATCACAACCAACAACTGGAATCAGTCCGTCGTAGCTCATCGCTTGTACGACTGTCTCCATAGAGTCCGCAATAATATCTCTGGAAGGAAGCGAATAACGCATACCCGAAGTACCCATCGATATACCATCACTTACGCCAATAGTGTGAAAAATAAGTCCGATCATGTCTGTGTCTTGAACCCCCTTTTTTATTGATTTGGCTAAATCATTGAGGTGCATATTACACGGATTCCCTTCGTATCCGGTACTGGCAATACCTATAAAAGGTTTTTTTAAATCTTCAACACTTAATCCCAAAGCGTGCAACATAGCTTGAGCAGCGGGTTGTGTTGGATCTTGAGTTACGTTTTTGCTATACTTGTTGAGTTCCATAGTTAAATTTCAAGGACTGTGTCATCAAAAATCAAAGGTATAAGATTGAGGAAACCCAGGAAGACAAACTTAAAATTTACGCTATTTTCAAAGCCCTTTTAAGACATGTATCATATTGAAAATCAAATAAATGAATTGATTTTTTTCACATATTCAGAATTTAATTTCTCCGTGAATTTTATTCAAAATATTCATCGAGCGATCTGTATTGTAACGCTTCGTAAATATGATCTAGGTTCACGCGTTCTTGTTGTTCCAGATCAGCAATGGTTCTTGACACCTCATATAACATCGCCTGAGTGCGTATGGAGTACTTTTTCTGAGTCATATAGTGTACCCAAAAAGATTTAATTTCTCGATTGTTTTCCACGTGTTGCCACCAGGTGTTTGGCTGGTTACCCACTTGAGCCAAACGCATTTTGCGAAACTGACAACTTTTTTCAATGCGTTCATACACTAGAGAAGAGCTAGGTCCAATGGGTGCCTCAAGTAAATCTTCCTGAGGCAGTTTGGGGATGTCAATTTGAAGGGGTATTCGGTCCAATAGTGGTTTTGAGATCTTATTTCTATAGGATTTATCCCGATGCTCATCCCTATTTACTTGTTTGTTGGATTCTGTTTCCCCAATGGATCTGAAAGGACTTGGATTCATGCTAGCTATCAAGGTAAATGAAGCTGGTAGCTCTATATGATACGACCCTCGGGCCAATATGATTTTTTGCGATTCCAGTGGCTGTCGCAATCCCTCCAAGACACTTTTCTTGAATTCCGGTAACTCATCTAAATACAAAACACCTCGATGTGCTAGGGAAGCTTCGCCAGGTATCATAGGGTTGCCACCACCTAACATTCCAGCGTTGGTACAGTGATGGTGTGGTTGTCTAAATGGTCTTTGATGGTTAAGAATTCCAAAAACTTGATTTAGTCTGGAGGAATACACTTGGGTTACTTCTTGGATTTCTTGGTCACTCATTTTAGGAAGAATACCTGTAACTGATTTAGCGAGTAATGTTTTTCCCACACCAGGAGGACCCATCATCAACAGGTGATGATTTCCCAAGCAAGAAATTTCCAAGACCCTTTTGGCTACCATTTGACCCCTGATTTGAGACAGATCAACCTCGGTGATTCGTTGATCCGACTGCCTAATCTTGTTGGGTTTCTCTGGTTTAAGCCACGTTCCGCCCATCAGAAAAGAAGTAATTTGTGATAAGTGTTTAGCTCCATACACCTCAATTCCATCAACCAGTGAGGCCTCTTGAATGTTTTCCCAAGGAACGATGATTCCCTTTAAACCATGTCGCATAGCGCACTTGGCCATGGATAGAGTTCCGGGAACGGGCAATATACTTCCGTCAAGAGACAATGCGCCGACAATCATTAACCGCGCCAGCTGATCCGTGATCAATTGACCAGAACTCTGTAAAATACCCAAAGCTATAGGCAAATCAAACCCCGTTCCCTGCTTTCGTATATCCGCTGGTGTCAGGTTGATGGTCATTCTTTTCACCATCATTTTTAAACCACATGATTTAAGTGCGGCGGCTATACGGTATTGACTTTCGCGAACAGCCCTGTCTGGCATGCCCACTAAATGATAACCTACACCTCGATCAGCTTGTACTTCTACAGTAATCAATTCAGCATCAATACCCTTAATCGCTCCTGTAAATCCTTTACACAACATCATCCAAAAATATTAGAGTCGCCAAAAGCGACTCTAATAAAACGATAAACGATGTAACCTATCGTTAATTGGGTACTAGGTGCAGTCGGGTAGACTGTGCCTTAATTTCGTCCCAATTCATCATCATCAACCTAAATTTTCCCTGATGAAAAAGATCGGCTTGATCGTTGTAATGCGGTGAAAAAGGATTGCCCGATTGACCAGTAGGCAAGATACTCATCGAGTGTTCTACATCGCTGAAATCAACAATTCTTCGGGTTGAAGGACCGTGATCCACAGCGTTATAGACAGAACCTGTATATTTAAAGGCCATATTGTTAATGACCTCCCTAGAACCTGTAGCGGCATAAGGACCTACATTAAACAAAGGTGCCAAAATAGAGATGCTTCCCAAGGGATGACCATGGGTTACCGTATGCACTTTTGACCACTGCCATTTTTTCGGATTACTACCTAACTCTTGGGAAAGAGCGATCATTGCCCGATCAAAAGAACGTCTCAACAAATCCGGCTTAGTCTCTTTTTCCTGGGTGTTTACGTCGTCAAACCACACAGAATTGATTTTATAAGTCAATGGGCGAACTAACCGTTTGGCAAAGTGGGTATTTAAAAATTGAGAGAAATTATCGGGCCCTAATTCATCTGAAAACATAGAAGACAACCACTCGTATTCCCAACGGTGAAAAAATGCCGGCGCCAATTCTTCCAGACCATAACTCCCCTCCCACTGTTTTAAAATGCCGACCACCTGATTAGCCTCAGGAGATAAGTCCCGTTGATCCATTTGCTTCAGCCATTGGTTCACCAGTTCTGCAGTAACTGAGGAGGTATCATCAAACATCATTTCAGCCACCTGTTCTTTATCCCATTTTTTATCATTGTTCAACAGTTGGTCAATTCTTCTTGCCCTTGAATCTGGTGCGTAATAGCCAGGAAATAATACGCCATCCATAGTGGATGTTGCGTTATTGGCCGTAAAAACGTAATGACTCTCAGGATTAATTGATTGTGGATTGTTGTCAAAGGGATATAAGTTGATGTGACTGTCTTTAGTGGTCACCCCAGTTTTGATAAAATGTGGGGCAATAGAGTCGGTAGTACTGTATAACTGACCAATAGCCCACCAGGCTATATTATCGTGTTGATCTCCATACATCATGTTCAAACCCGGCGCTTTTATTTCATGTAAATGACTGGCAAATTCAGCTATATCCTGTGCATGTTGCAATGCGTAAAGCGACTTTATAGCATCAAATTCCATTTGGGTATAGACCCAATTAGAAGCGATTACCTCACGCTCAAAACCATTGGTTAACAAATCAGAAATCACCGGTCCGTGATGCGTATCCTTAACCTCCAATATCCTCGGATTTTCTTCGCCTTTTACATGAATTTCATAACGGCGTTTGCCAAAGTCTGTCCAACCCCGATCGGTTAAGTATTGTTCTGGATTATTGGGGTTTACTTTTTCTTGATAAAGATCTAAGTCGTCATTTTCAAACATAGTCAACCCATTAGCGTATTTTTTATTATGCGCTAAAAGTGGAATAGGAACTCCAGCAATATGGTATCCATATTTCTCATAATTGGGTGTTTTGATATGGGCCTCATACCAAACAGAAGGTGAGGAAAACCCGATATGAGGATCATTGGCCAAAATAACTTTACCTCCTACTGTTTTCTCAGGACCTAAAACCCATGAATTGCTTCCGATAAAACTGGGTACCGGCAATTGATTCATCGCTTGATCAATCCACTGAATCATGGCCAATGCGTCTGGTTGATCAGGCTGACCACTATGAGGGATTTGCAAATATTGATCGTCGTATTCCAGGGCTAAATCTTCTAAATAATCTTGACCTAGCGTGTTATTAATGTAAGTGATCATAGGATCTGTTCTATGACCTATGGCAAAACTAAAAGCCATGTACCCCAACGAATTGTATACATCCAAAATCGTAAAGGGTCTCTTTTTAACCCCAGTTAAATAAAACTCGATGGGTGTTGGACCGTTTTCCTGAAATTGATTGATCCCAGATAGATAAGCTTCTATTAACTGAAACTCTGGATCAGTTGATTTGAGCTGGTCGACCTGTTTTTGTGAATTTTCTTGAATACCCAGCGTCAGAAAAAGCTGATCTGTGGCCAAAGCTCGTTCACCAAAAAGGGCAGACAATTCCCCACGAGCGATCCGTCTGAGCAGCTCCATCTGCCATAGTCGGTCTTGTGCATGAACATATCCCAGGGCTACGGCAGCATCCAATTCATTTTCTGCCTCGATATGGGGGACACCGTAATCATCAAAATAGACCGAAACGGGTGTATTCACTCCATCGAGTGTTAGCGTCCCCTCATAGGCAGGCTTTAAGCTTCTCGTCCAAACATATACCCCAAGGGCCAATACACCTAATGTCAAAAAAAAATACCCCAGTAGTTTAATCGCTTTGCGCTTCATATTATGGCTTCTTTAATTCAGTTCCCTTTTTCAACCATTCAAGATACGTTTTTTTATCAGCCAGTTGTATCGGGGGTTGAAGCAGGTTGTATTCCGTGTCCATCAGTACATAAAACGGTTGCGATACCGCATTGAAATTAATGTTCTGAAAGGTACCCCACTTTTGCCCTACTTTATTGATTTCTTTAATTCGTCCATTGGGAAATTGAAAAACAAATCGATCTTCTTCAGCTAAATCTTTTCGGTCATCCACATACAAGGAAATCAATACTACCGATTCATTGAGGTATTTGAACACTTCAGGATCTGTCCAGACTCCTTCTTCCATTTTACGGCAATTGACACAAGCCCACCCCGTAAAATCTATTAACATGGGCTTTTTTTGCTCGAGAGCAGCTTGATAACCTTGTTCAAAATCTTTGTAGCAATCCAATCCCAATGGGCAATCGCTGTCGGTTTGGGCCAAGGTGTAGAAGTCAGGTGGTGGAAAACCGCTTAACGCATTCAACGAAACAGCTTTATTGATTCCAGCAACTAAATAGACACCAAAAATAAAAGACAAGAGCCCTAATACTACCTTTACAGGTTTTCTAGGATCTTTTGGGCCGTAGGACTTAAATCTGTATAGCCCAATTAGGTAGGCCCCAAGTAAAAAAGCCAGTACGGCCCATATACCCAAGAAAACCTCTCTTTTTAATAGTCCCCAATGGCCTACTAAATCAGCATTAGACAAAAACTTAAGCGCTAAACCTAATTCAAGAAATCCGAGCACTACCTTAACATCAGTCATCCAACTCCCAGATTTAGGCAAAGACTGTAACATCCCTGGAAATAAGGCAAATAATCCAAATGGCAGAGCTAATGCTACACCAAAACCAAGCATACCTACGGTTAAATTCCAAGCCACAGAACCTTCCGCCAAAGCAGTTGACCCAAGCAAACCTCCCAATATAGGTCCGGTACACGAAAAGGATACGATGGCCAAGGTTAATGCCATAAAGAAAATCCCAAGGATCCCTCCTTTTTTGTTGGAAGCATCATCCATTTTGTGGGCCCAGCTGCTGGGCAATGTCAGTTCGTAATAACCAAAAAATGAAATGGCAAAGAAGACAAAAATGACAAAGAAGAGGGTGTTTAGCCAAACGTTTGTCGCCATCTGATTGAGAATTTGAGCGTCAACAGAGGCAAAAACATGAAAGGGGACACTGAGTAATCCATAAATCATCACAATAAAGAATCCATACCAAAGCGCATGGACAATTCCCTTGGATCTATTGCTGGATTGCTTGGTGAAAAAAGAGACTGTCAGGGGAATCATCGGAAATACACAAGGGGTTAAAAGGGCAATTAATCCGCCTAAAAATCCCAATGAAAAAATAGTCCAAAGACCTTGTTCCGTACCCGCAGTTTGATTGTCCGTGGAACTTAACAAGTCTTTGTTTTTTATGGGAAGTATCAGTGATTCGGTTAATGTTCGGTCGCGATCACTCACAGATCGTTGAGTTTCTGCTGCTGAATTTCCGTCTGCATTGAAAACAAATTGCTTGTCCACAGGAATACAGACCTCTTGACACAATTGATAAAACAGATCTACCTTAACCACATTTAGGTCGGCATTAATTTTTTTAATTTTCTGTTTCCAAATCAGTTCATTGATAAAATAGGTCTCGGTAACCTCAAATACATCACTGTACTTCTGCACGGTAGGCCCCTCTTCCAAGTCACCCAATAAAATGAATTCCGTATTCAATCCTGAGTAGGTAAATTCAGCAGGGAGAGAACCATTGGGGTCTGTATATGCGGAGTAGATATGCCAGTCTGGAGCTATTTTAGCGGTAAACACCAACTCATAGACAGAGTCATTGACCCGATTAATTGCCTGACTCCACTGTACTAATTCATCGACCTTTTGCCCATAAAATGTGGCTGTAATCAAAGAAAATGCAAAAAAAACTAACTGTTTAACTGAACGCATAATATTTGTTTTGTTGTTTGTTGAATCATCCACCTTCTATCTTGACGAACTCCCACGACCCATATAATTGATCCATCAGCCTGGCAAAGTAGCCATTGCTCATTTTTCATGAGGGTGGAAAACTTTTGATCTTTATAGAATTTGTGGAGATTTTTACTTCCATTCATACCTGTGGGATATAGGGTATCCCCAGTTTTTCGCTTGCGCAATATCAAGGGGAATTCCACTAGATCCTTATCTATATAAATGCGATGATTTTCTTCTGAAGCGATGGTATCCACCGTAGACCATTCCAGAGATATTGGTTCCGAGAGACTTCCTTGAGGGCCAACCAAATAATAAAATTCACTTTCCTCGGTTGATGGGTCAATCCTTTGTATCAGTAAGGAATTTCTGTTTTTATGAATTATATGGCTGTTTGTGTGTACCCTACTTCCTGATTGGCCATTAAAAATCCAGTTCTTCGAGACGGCTGATGGATCATATCCATAGGGCCTGAGTAACGCATGAACAAGCGTTTTGGCAAGTGGGTACTTAGTATCCGATGAATCTGTAGATACAAAACGATACACGGCTGCTAAATCTAGCTGGTTTTCTTCCATGCAATGGGTTTTAGCCAGAGTTAGATAGGCATCTAACAAAACAGAGTCCTCCCGAAGATTGTGCTGGGTTTTGGCCAGATTGCTTTTGGTTTCAGGAAATAGCGTATACCAAACAGGGAGCAATTCATTCCTCACCTTATTTCGCGTGTAGTCTGATTTAGCATTGCTTTGATCCTCTCGCCACATCAATTGATTGGATTCGGCCCAAAGTTGCAGTTCGGATTTCTCAAAGGGCAATAAGGGTCGCCAAAAAACACCTCGCTTGGGGGGAACCCCCAGTAACCCCCTAATCCCAGATCCTCTTGCTGATTGAAGGGCAAAATTTTCTATGGAATCATCCAAATGATGAGCGGTTAATACCGCTAATGCACCCGATTCATTGGCTATTTCTTGAAACCATCGGTACCTGATTTCGCGAGCAGCTACTTGAATAGACACTTTATGTTCTAAGGCATAAGTATTTGCATCACAAGTGTATATGTGTGCGTTAATTCCAAGTTTTTTGGCGAGCTCTCGAACAAATTCAGCATCCAGATCACTTTCTTTTCCGCGCAGTTGAAAATTCACATGAGCCAGCGAGAAATCTAGTTTTAGTCGGGCGCAAAGATGTGCCAAAACAACGCTATCTATGCCAGAGCTGCAGGCCACAATGAAAGGGTTATCCAGCAGTTCATCAAAAGATTCCTCCAAATGTTTGGCCCAACGAGTTTCTAGCATTTAGGAGGAATTTTCATGTGTCTAACTGTGAATAGATCGGTTTTCTGTAGCGGCCAGTGCGGCTTCCTTAATCGCTTCTGCATAGGTTGGGTGAGCATGACTCATTCGAGCAATATCCTCGGCAGATGCCCTGAATTCCATAGCGGTAACCGCCTCGGCAATTAAATCAGCACAGCGTGCGCCGATCATATGCACCCCCAAAACCTCATCCGTCTTGGCGTGGGCCAATATCTTTACAAAACCATCTGTATCCATACTCGCTCTGGATCTACCCAGCGCGCGCATGGGGAAAGACCCAGACTTATAGGGTATTTCTGCCAGTTGAAGTTGTTCTTCTGTTTGACCAACTCCAGCTACTTCTGGCCATGTGTAGACCACTCCAGGAATCAAATTATAATTGATATGAGGTTTTTGACCGGCAATTATTTCTGCAACCAATACACCCTCTTCCTCAGCTTTGTGTGCTAGCATAGCTCCCTTGACTACATCACCTAGGGCATAAATATGAGGTATGTTGGTTTGAAGATGCTCATTGGTTTGTATTCTACCTCGGTCGTCAGTGTGAATGCCAACATTTTCTAAACCTAGACCTTCCGTGTAAGCCTTTCGACCAATAGATACCAAGCAATAATCTCCTTCAAAAGAAACTTGATTCCCCTTGGCATCGGTAGCCTCAACAACTACCTGGTCTTTGACACGGCTTACTTTGGTCACTTTGTGGCTTAAGGCAAATTGCATTTTTTGTTTTTTCAAGACCCTGAGCAATTCTTTGGAAAGTGATTTATCCATGCCGGGGATAATGCCGTCCATGTATTCAATCACGGTTACTTGTGCGCCTAATCTGTGGTAGACTTGTCCCAACTCCAATCCGATAACTCCCCCACCAATAACTAGAAGATGTTTGGGGATTTCTTTAAGCTTTAAAGCCTCTGTAGAGGTGATGATTCTTTCTTTATCAATGGCCGCAAAGGGCAAAGTAGCCGGCTTGGAACCTGTAGCAACAATGATATTCTTGGCCTCAACTTTGGTTTTTTTACCGTCTTTGTCAACTACTTCAAGGGTGTTGGCTTGAATAAACGAACCTTTTCCGTGAATTACAGTTACTTTGTTTTTATCCATCAAAAAATCAATCCCCTTGGTGGTAGTAGCCACCACTTCATCCTTGCGGGCTATCATTTGAGCTAGATTTACTTTGATACTTCCCTCCACATCTATACCGTGCTCCTTGAACTGGTGCACCGCAGTTTCGTAATGATGGGAAGAGTCCAGCAATGTTTTTGAAGGGATACAACCTACATTTAGGCAAGTCCCCCCCAACGTATCATACTTTTCAATTAAAACCGTTTTTAAACCCAATTGGGCACAGCGAATCGCAGCGACATAACCTCCAGGTCCAGCTCCGAGTACAGCAACATCATACATAAGACTAGCATTTAAATACGGTTCAAAAATAATACATTTAAATGGCTTTAAACCCTACCAACCTCGGATAAAATACCCTTGTTTTGGTGCGTAAACCCATTAATTTGTAATATTACGTTTTATAAACAATCCTATGTCTACTAACCCATCTAACGATTCAGTCCCTGCAATTTCAATTTTTGAATCTTTAGTACCAATTGTCGTACTAGTAGCCCTTTTAGCTCTTAACGTTGTGCTTTATGGAGACAGCGCCTTGGCGGGTTCTAATCAATTTGTTCTATTGCTGGGTGGTTTTGTGGCTGCTCTAGTGGGATTTCGTCGTCGTATTTCTTTTAAATACATGATGGAAAAAGTCTCCGAGAATGTTCAGTCCACAACTTCAGCCTTGTTAATCCTACTCATGGTGGGTGCTTTATCCGGCACTTGGTTAATCAGTGGCATTATACCCTCCATGATTTATTATGGGTTACAAATACTTAACCCAACCATTTTTCTTGCCGCCTGTGTGCTCATATGTTCCATAATATCTATAGCTACTGGTAGCTCTTGGACTACATCAGCCACGGTTGGAATTGCCCTAATCGGTATTGGTGATGCACTTGGGGTGTCCATGGGAATGACTGCAGGAGCTATTTTATCCGGTGCTTATTTCGGTGATAAATTATCCCCGTTAAGCGATACAACCAATTTGGCGCCTGCTATGGCTGGAGGTGAGTTATTTGACCACATTAAATACATGATGTGGACAACAGTACCCACCTATTTGGTGACGCTGATCGTTTTTGTTATACTGGGTTTGAATATAGAGGTGAGCGCCCTCGATCAAACTCAAGAGATGTTGTTTCAGATCAAGCAAACCTTTGATGTTACGCCTTGGTTGTTTCTAGTGCCCTTATCCGTAGTATTGATGATTGTGAAAAAAACTCCTCCTCTGATCGCGCTTTTGGTGGGTACTCTATTGGGTGGCGTATTTGCCCTTATGTTTCAACCTGAGGTAGTTATGGGAATCACTGGCGCTAAGGAATTTAATCCAGCTGCTGCCTATAAAGGAATTATGGACGCAATCACCATACAAATTTCAATACCTTCAGAACACCCCATTTTAGGAGATCTATTTCAATCCAAGGGTATGTATGGAATGTTGGGGACTATATGGCTGATTGTGTGCGCCATGGTTTTCGGTGGGATTATGGATGGCATTGGCGCTCTTAACCGGCTGAGTCAAGCGTTGTTGTCCGTTGCCAAAACTACTTTTGGTCTTTTTGCTAGTACAGTCGCTAGTTGTTTGGCCTTAAACTTAACCGCCTCTGATCAGTATATTTCTATAGTTGTGCCAGGAAAAATGTTTGCCAAGGCATATAAAGACAAAGGTCTGGCTCCAGAAAATCTGAGCCGAACATTAGAGGATTCAGGAACAGTAACCTCTGTATTGGTGCCGTGGAATACCTGTGGGGCCTACCACAGCGGTGTTTTAGGAGTGCCGGTAGCTAGTTATTTTGTCTACGCTATTTTCAATTGGTTAAGCCCAATCACTACACTTATTTTCGCGGCTTTTTCTATTAAAATCAAACAGCTAAGGGGATAAATTTGGCTTGTATTGATGCCATGGCCCCACTCTTTTTTTTGTACTTTAGTACCCGAATTTTGACGAACTATGGCCGCTAAATCAACGAAGGCAAAAGCTGACCTTTCCCCTAAAAAAATATTCGCTATTTCAAGGAAAAACCGAATCATCCTTGGCTTTTTTACCATGGTACTGGCCATAGCTTTCCTGATTGCATTGATTTCTTTTCTAAGCACCTGGAAAGAAGACCAAAGTATCCTGGGCGATTGGATGAACAGAAGTACGGTAGCAAAAAACACCTTGAATAAATTTGGAGCCGTCGTTGCCTACTATGCTTTATATCAAGGTTTTGGTGTTAGCAGCTTTATTTTTGGGTATTTATTAGGTATCTCTGGTTGGGCGATGATGTTTACTTCCAAAAGGTTTTCCCTTTGGTCACAATGGTTTTGGGGCCTTTACTCAGTGATTTTTCTCAGTGTAGGGTTTGGTTTCTTGTTTACTTCTGCTCCCTTGTGGGGAGGAGTTGTGGGCTATGAGATGAATTTGTTGTTGAAGGATTATGCAGGAACAACTGGAGTCGGGCTGATTCTATTATGTGCGCTCATGATTTTTGCCGTGCGTGTGTTGCAATTTGACCCGGAGAAAATTCAACTAGCTACATGGTTTACACGATTTAAGAACAACAAAAACACTGTTGGCTCAATAGATACGGAGTCACCAGTAGCACTTGAGGAGGATGAGATTTCTGTACCGCTAATTCCCGTCGACCCTGCTGAATCTGTCCTGAATGAGTCTCAACCAGTTGATTTTCCTGATGAAAGCCAGGAGGAATCCGATCAGCAAACGCTCAGTGCTGAATCCAGGGTACAGGTCCCGCTATCATGGAAGCCCGCCATGGAGGCATCTACCCTACATGAAAGCAACAAGGAACCAAACCCAGAGGGTGATGTTCCTATAGAACTAAATGAAATCACCCAAGAAACAGAGGAAACAGATAATCTCGCTGCACAAATTAGAGATCAATTTGGTGATTTTGACCCTACACTGGAATTAAGCAATTACCAATTTCCTCCTATTGAATTGCTAGCAGCTCATGGAAGCTCGGGAAGTATTACCATCAATGAGGAAGAATTAGAGGAAAACAAAAATAAAATTGTAGACACCTTAAAAAATTACAGTATTGGTATCGCGCAAATTAAAGCGACCATTGGACCTACGGTTACTCTTTATGAAATTGTTCCAGAAGCGGGTATTCGTATATCAAAAATTAAAAACTTAGAGGATGATATCGCCTTGTCGTTATCTGCTTTAGGCATTAGGATCATTGCACCTATACCGGGTAAGGGAACTATTGGTATTGAAGTGCCCAACAAAAATCCTTCTGTGGTCTCTATGAGGTCCGTGATCGCCTCCACTAAATTTCAAAAGGCAGAGATGGAATTACCCATCGCATTTGGAAAAACCATCAGCAATGAGACGTTTGTTGTTGATTTGGCCAAAATGCCTCACATGCTGATGGCTGGAGCTACAGGACAAGGAAAATCGGTGGGATTAAATGCGGTATTGACCTCATTATTGTATAAAAAGCACCCAGCTGAAGTAAAATTTGTCTTGGTTGACCCAAAAAAGGTAGAATTAACCTTGTACAACAAAATTGAACGTCATTTTTTAGCCAAACTACCCGATTCGGCTGATGCGATCATTACCGACAACACAAAAGTAATCCATACCTTAAATTCATTGTGTATTGAAATGGATCAACGATACGAGTTGCTTAAACTCGCAATGGTTCGAAACATAAAAGAATACAACGAAAAGTTTAAGTCACGTAGGCTAAATCCCAATGAAGGACATCAATTTCTACCTTATATCGTCTTGGTTATCGACGAATTTGCCGACCTGATCATGACCGCAGGCAAAGAGGTGGAGACACCTATAGCCCGATTGGCCCAATTGGCCAGAGCAATTGGTATTCACTTAATCATAGCTACGCAAAGGCCTTCAGTTAATGTGATTACTGGAATAATTAAAGCCAACTTTCCGGCCCGTTTGGCTTTTAGGGTGACTTCAAAAATTGACTCCCGTACTATTTTAGACACCCAGGGTGCGGATCAGTTGATTGGACGTGGAGATATGTTATTTACTCAAGGAAATGATGTGACACGCATCCAGTGCGCCTTTGTTGATACCCCTGAGATTCAAAAACTAACTGAATTTATCGGATCACAGCGCGGATATGCCCAGGCACATCTTCTTCCCGAATATGTTGGTGAAGAATCCAGCCTCGATATGTCCGATTTAGGGGAACGCGACCCTTTGTTTAGAGAGGCAGCCGAAGTATTGGTGATTGCCCAACAAGGTTCTGCTTCCCTAATCCAACGAAAACTAAAGTTGGGCTACAACCGAGCGGGTAGGTTAATCGATCAGTTAGAGGCAGCGGGCATTGTCGGTCCATTTGAAGGCAGTAAAGCCCGACAAGTCCTCATACGTGACATGCAAGCGCTCGAGCAATTTTTTAATCAATAAATTCACCCTATGAGACTATTCTGGTCATTATTTATATCCTGTATATTATCCTGTCAGCTCCATGCACAAGATCAATCCAAAGCATTGCTGGATCGCCTGTCACAAAAAGTGCTTTCTCACCAAAACATACAGATTGCCTTTGATTATGTATTGGATAATAAAGATGCAGGTGTTCAACAAAAAACAGCAGGTAAATTGATTCTTAAAGGAAAAAATTATCGCTTTGAAATGTTAGGAGCCATCCAAATTTTTGATGGTATAAAGGTGTATACTATTGTAGACGACAATGAAGAAGTCACCGTTGAAGCCCCTCAGAAATCAGATGCCTCTGAGCTTTCACCTCAAGACTTAATTCAATTTTACAAACAGGGTTACACGTATAAATGGGATATTGAACAACCGGTCGGAAACCGAAAAATACAATACATCAAATTAACGCCTATTGCGTCTAAATCATCGCTTCAATCGATCTTACTGGGTATTGATACCAAAAACCTAGAGATTTACAAGGTAATACAAACCGGAAAAAACGGCACCAAAACAACGCTAACAGTCCAAAGCTGGAAGGTAAATCAACCATTATCGGCCAATGCATTACTGTTTGATCGTGCCTATTACACCAAGAAAGGGTACTACATCAGCGAATTGTGAAACGACTAGACCGTTATATCTTTTTTCAATTTCTTCAAAATTTTGGAGCATCCTTCGTTATTTTGATGGCTATTTTCATTTTTCAAATGATCTGGTTGTTTATCGACAACCTGGCTGGAAAAGGATTAGATCTTTTGGTTATCGGTAAATTTATTTTTTACATGATACCTGACCTGACAGAAAAGGTACTTCCGCTAACCGTATTGCTCTCCTCTATTCTCACATTTGGCAGTTTTGCAGAGCACTACGAGTTTGCTGCCATGAAAGCATCAGGTATATCCTTGCAAAGGAGTATGCGGAGTTTAATCGTGTTGGTTTCATTTATGGGGTTATTTACCTTCTATTTTGCCAACGAAGTGATTCCAGCAGCCAAAAAAAAATCCTACAGTCTTCAAAAAAACATTGCCAAGGTAAAACCTGCGGTGGCAATCGCAGAAGGGCTTTTTAATGATTTTGAAGGTACTGGAATGAATATTCACGTGGTCGATAAATACGGGGAAGATGACCGTATGCTCCAAGGAGTAACCATTCACAAAAAAGACAATACAGGAAGAAATAATGTCTTGATCAAAGCGACTACGGGTGAGTTCATCAATGATCCGCTTAGCAATCATATTCAACTGCTACTTCACGATGGTGTGTACTACGAAAATATTCAAACCAAAGGGATTGAACAAAACAAAAAACATCCTTGGGCCCAGGCAAAATTTGATACGTACCGATTACTCATTGATTTATCGGAAGTGTATAATGTGGATTTAGACGAATCCATCGATGTAAATTCTGAAAAAATGAAGAATATTTTTCGTTTGCAAAACGATATAGATTCTATTTATCAGAACAATCAATTAATGGTTGAGGCATTGACCAACAACATCAGAGGACGTTTAGGCGCCCCGCTCACCTACTTAAATCCCCAGGCACAAGCAGCAGAAGAATTAGCGAGCGATATAGATACCAGTAGTGTTGAGCCTGTAGTGAATATGCCAGATCTGCTCTCCAGACTAGATGAATACAAACAAGTCCATTTATATGGGGTAGCACAAAACAATATAACCAATGCTTTAACTACGATACAAAACAAAAAAGAAGAAATGTATTTTAGGTATAAAGTATACCAAGCCCACATTCTCGAGTTGCATAAAAAATATGCATTGGCCCTGTCTTGCATCGTTTTGTTTTTTGTTGGTGCTCCGTTGGGAGCTATTATTAGAAAAGGCGGGCTTGGGTTGCCATTAATCATAGCGGTAGTTTTGTTTTTAACCTATTATTTCTTGGGGGTATTTACGTACAATTATGCTAAAGAGGGAAATATTCATCCTTATTTAGGGGCCTGGCTCCCTACAATGATCATGCTTCCATTAGGTGTGTTTCTCACGTATAGAGCTACCCATGATCAAGGCTTACTCAGTATGGGACCCATCATAGGAACTATAGAGCAATGGTGGAACAAATGGATAAAACAAAAGACAACATGAGCGTATTGGATCGAATTGAAGAGGCTATTGAGGACATCAAACAAGGAAAAGTTATCATCGTTGTCGATGATGAGAACCGCGAAAACGAAGGTGATTTTTTAGGGGCTGCAGAGACGGTTACTCCGGAAATGATCAACTTCATGGCTACCCACGGACGTGGATTAATTTGCGCCCCGTTGACGGAAGGACGCTGTAGGCAATTGGGATTGGAACGCATGGTGAGCCATAATACAGATCCATTAGAAACCGCATTTACGGTGTCTGTAGACCTAAAAGGGCATGGAGTCACTACAGGGATTTCTGCCTCCGATCGGGCCAAAACAATTACCGCATTAACTAAAGAAGAAACCCAACCTCACCATTTAAGTAGGCCAGGGCATATCTTCCCGCTCATTGCTAAAGAAGGGGGTGTATTGCGCAGAACTGGACATACAGAGGCGGCCATAGATTTTGCCCGTTTGGCAGGATTTGGCCCTGCAGGAGTCATTGTCGAAATCATGAATGCTGATGGAAGTATGGCTCGTTTACCCCAATTGCTGGAGGTAGCCAAAAACTTTCAATTAAAAATTGTGTCCATCGAAGATTTGGTTAAGTACCGGATGGAACACGATAGCCTGATCGAGAAAAAAATGGACTTTCCTGTACAAACCAGGTTTGGTTCATTCCGGTTGCGTGCCTACAAACAAACGACCAACCAACAGATTCACCTCGCTTTAACCAAAGGTAATTGGAAAAAAGGGGATCCGGTACTCACCAAGATCAGTCCTACCCAAATTCACCATGATCTGTTGAGTTCGTTGACCCAAGATCAAAACCAAATAATGGAGCGTATTTTTCAAGCGGTAGCTCAAGAAGAATCTGCTGCAGTAGTATTTATCAACCAAGACATCAATCACTTGGGGATGCTGTCACGACTTCAAATCGTAAAAGAAAACCAAAGCAAAGAAATATACCAAGCTCCCCCCATTGAAATGGATGCCAAAGATTTTGGCGTAGGTGCTCAAATCCTACATGACTTGGGAATTAACAAAATAAAATTGCTCTCCAATGCCACCCAAGTAAAACGCGTAGGAATGATTGGCTATGGTCTAGAAATTATTGCCTATCAAAAATACTAAGATTGATCAACCTCAATCACTACATCCGCTACAGGACGCCTTACTTTAGCTAATGAAGCCATAAAGTCGTCAGCAGCCCTATACCCTACTGGCATCACTAAGGTAGCTGTAAGGCCTTTCTCGGTGAGTCCAAGTACCGAATCATAACCTTGTGGATCAAAGCCTTCCATAGGACATGAGTCCAAATGGTGCAGGGCGCAAGCGGTCAATAAATTACCCAAAGCAATATAGGCTTGCTTACTGGCCCAAAGAGTTAATTGTTCTTTTGGTTTGGTAATAAAATTCTCCATCAGGTGTTTTTTGAAAGGTGCCAGCACCTCAGTGGGCGTACCCCTAACCTCCTCTACCCGGGCAAAATAGTTTTCGACAAATGCGGCATCAATGGATTGCTCGGAGCAAATAACAAATAGAGCACTCGCTTGTCCTACTTGTTTTTGGCCATAAGAATGGGCAACAAGCTGCTCCTGTACCTTTTTATCGGTAACCACCACGAGCTTCAAAGGCTGCAACCCGTAGGATGTAGCCGTCAAGGCAAATGTTTTTTTTAACAGATCCAAATCATCTTTGGAAATGTTTCTTTGATCATCAAACTTTTTGGTGGCGTATCGCCATTCCAACTGCTCTATTAGTCCCATATTTATTATTTATTCATAGGTGGTAAACCACAATTTTATAGACATCGCTATAACCATCACAATTAAAAACACACGAATATATCCGTCGCCTTTTTTTACAGAATACCTCGAAGAAACCCATGCACCGCTGGCATTACCAATCGCATGAACCAGCCCCATAGTCCAATTCACTTTGTCATTGATGACAAAAACAGCGAGTGCGGCAATCGTGTAGAAAAACACCACAGATACTTTAGTGGCGTTTGTTTTAACTAAACTGAGTCTGTTGACATAATTCAAAAACAGCATAATGACAAACCCGATGCCTGCATTGATAAATCCACCGTAAATACCGATGAAAAAAAAGGCTACGACGGATATCCAAAGATGTTTCCCCGTCAAACGTTCTAGTAAGTCCTCTTTCTTGGCTTTTGGTTTTAGTACCATCAGACCAACTACGACAAACATGATGACAACCAATACCTTATTAAAGGTTTCCCCTTTTATATCTACAGAGATTTGCGCCCCAATTACGGCCCCAATCATAGCTGATAACCCCAAATAAAGATTGAAGGGGAAATTTCCCACCCCTTTGCTTTTAAATCCAGCGGCCCCAACAGCCGTTTGCGCCAAGATAGCTACGCGATTGGTCCCATTGGCCACAGCAGGGGGTAATCCCATAAAGATAAACATGGGTAAGGACAATAAAGAAGCACCACCTGCCACCGTATTGATAAACCCTACGACAAAACCGACAGAAATTAAAATGGTGTACTGAATCCAAATATCCATGGAGGCAAAATTAGGTCATTTTTTGTGCGCTTCAAGCACAACGATTTTAAATAAAAAAACCCACAACCGAGTTGTGGGTTTTCTGGAGCGGAGAAAGAGGGATTCGAACCCCCGGAGGTGTGACCCTCAACAGTTTTCAAGACTGCCGCATTCGACCACTCTGCCATTTCTCCTTAGCGGAGGCAAATATAGTAATGATTTTAACAGTCACACAATAATTACCTTAATTTATTTTTGTGAAGAACGGGCTGATTCGCTTTTCTTGTCCCCTACCTGTGGGGTGTTTTTTAGGTATTGATCCCTAAGATCAGCCAAGGAAGTATGGTTAAGAATACCTAAAGTTTTATCCCTAACCTGCTCAAATACCCCCTTGATTTGACAGGTGCTTTCATCGCATCCTTCACATGAAGCGTAATAGTTGAGGGAAACACAGGGCAATAAAGCAATGGGACCATCAATTATTCGGATAATTTCTGTAGTTGTAATCTCTGAAGCTGGCTTAAGCAATGTATAACCTCCCGAACTCCCCCTTCTAGAATGCAGTATTCTACTGTTGCGTAAATCCCTGAGTATGGTCTCTAAAAACTTCTTAGGTATTTGTTGTCGAGCAGCTATTTCGGAAGACATGACCGGTTTGTTTGGGTCGTGCTGTGCGGCAATGTCAATCAGCGCACGAATAGCATACTTACACTTGTGAGAGATCATATTTTTTTCACAAATATAATTGATTTTCTTATTTAATACTATTCCTACTAAGTTGATAGGATTTATAAGAAATAAAAATGTAGTTTTGCCCAACAATGATTTTTATGAATACATCAACCCTTATCCAAAAAAACGATCGACAAGAGCACTGGCTGAGATCAGTCACAAAATCCGTGAGTTGGCGCATCATCGGGACCATGGATACCGTGCTGATTTCATTCATCGTTACGGGAACAATAAAGCTGGCGCTATCGATCGGTCTGGTAGAATTAGTTACAAAAATGGGGCTTTATACAATTCATGAACGCATATGGAACAAAATTAAATGGGGGAAATCATGAAACAAGAACAAATAGATCTAGTCGAGGAACTCAACCAAAAACTCCCAGAATTAACGGTTGAGCAGCGTATTGAACTAGTAGCTAGAAGTCAAGGCCCAATTGTCTTTTCTACATCGTTTGGCATAGAGGATCAGGTATTGACACATATTATTTCACAAAAAAATTACCCTATCTGGCTATTTACTTTGGATACGGGTAGATTATTTGAAGAGACCTATGAAGTTTGGGAAAAAACACTGACTCAGTACCCGATTGAGGTAAAAAGTTTTGCTCCTGAAGCAGATGATTTAAAAAATTTGATCACAGAACAAGGACCAAATGGTTTCTATCAAGGTTTAAATCAAAGAATGGCCTGCTGCTCTACCAGAAAAATACAGCCTTTAAA
>ENA-OUVC01000254-OUVC01000254.1-marine-metagenome-genome-assembly--contig:-NODE-254-length-37413-cov-3.832574_pt1 | contig 37413 bp, 34 predicted proteins | sample MGYA00248622_ERZ508571 | MGnify/ENA primary metagenome ERZ508571 (study PRJEB26236, sample SAMN06267175) | marine metagenome | isolation source: Columbia River Estuary | place: USA:Columbia River Estuary... | reverse complement strand
TCGTTAAACCGGCACGTTTAAGGGCCAAAGGAATGGCTTTAGCTGGGGCAGTAGTAAACCACTCAGGTGCTTGCTGTGCATCTGCATAGGCTAAAATTTTAGCTAAAGGTTTTAAGCCCAATTCTTTTGCTTTGCTACTGCTCATTAAAACCAAGGCAGCTGCACCATCATTTAAGGTAGAAGCATTAGCAGCAGTAACCGTTCCATCTTTTTTAAATACTGGTTTTAGTGTGGGTATTTTATCAAAATTTACAGATTTTGGTTCTTCATCGGTACTAATCCATACCGACTCTCCTTTTCTATCTTTTAGCTCTACAGCACTAATTTCTTCGTCAAATTTGCCGCTTTTTTGGGCGTCTTGTGCTCTTGTGTATGATTGAATGGCAAAAGCATCTTGTTCAGCTCGGTCAATACCACATTCGCTGGCACAAAGTTCTGCTGCAACACCCATATGGTAATTATTGTATACATCCCAAAGTCCATCTTTTACCAAGCCATCTAGCAATTCTCCATTGCCTAAACGATATCCTGTTCTAGCCTTATCCAAATAATAAGGCACATTGCTCATGCTTTCCATACCGCCGGCAACCACCACATCGTTTTCACCCAAAGCAATACTCTGAGCAGCCAACATAATCGCTTTGGTTCCAGAAGCACAAACTTTGTTAATAGTTGTTGCAGGAATATCAGGCAAACCGGCAAATTTAGCAGCTTGCGTAGCTGGTGCCTGCCCCAGATTGGCCGATAATACATTTCCCATAAATACTTCCTGTACTTGGCTAGGATCTATGCCAGCACGCTCTACAGCAGCTTTTATAGCTGCAGCACCCAACTGGCTGGCAGATAGTGAAGATAAACTACCTCCAAAACTACCAATAGGTGTTCTAGCCGCCGAAACAATAACAACTTCATTCATAGGTAAACATTTAGATTTAATGACTGCAATTTAACTATTTAAGCCCAATAGCAAAACAGCATTTTTAATAATAAGTAAGCTATAAAAGCATATGATATTTAGCCTTAAACATATTTAGTACATTTGAAACTATAAATCATAATGTGGCACGAATAAAAAAACCAATTTATAAACTTCTCTACTTCAGGTATCATAATATCATTAAATACCTAATGATGTTGGGTGCTACATTATTCATTTGCCTTGTATTGCCCAAACAAGCACGTTTTAAGTTTGAATACGATAAAGGCAAGGTATGGACACAGAAGGATCTAGTATCGCCATTCGCTTTTGCTATTCAAAAAACACCCGAACAGTTAGAAAATGACCGAAAGCAACTATTTAAGTCCGTTAAACCCATCTACAGATACGAATCTCTAGTACAGAAAAGCTCGATAGAAGAATTTAACATTGCGTTATCCGTACAAGCTAAGCAGTGGCAACTTAGTCAAACATTACAAAAAGAGTATACCCTCTTGGGCGTAGATTTACTTCAAAGGGTTTATACGCAAGGCGTTGCCCGTTATTTGCCTAAATACAAGCAGCTAGAGCCCTATTATAATTTCATAGTAGTAAATAATGCCCTAGCTACCGAGAAAAATACCTTAGATGTACACGATATTGAAGGTGCAAAAAGTGTTTTAAAAAACGCAATTGAAGAGCAAGAAGTGGTAGTACAGAAACAAGCCTTTTACCAACTTATAAGTCAATTTGTTTCAGAAAATTTGGTTTTTGATGAACGCTTAACAGATAAACTCGAGAAAGAAGCATACACTAATATTTCTCCTACGTTAGGAATGGTTCAAAAAGGAGAATTGATCATTAGCGATGGAGATATTATAAATGCCGAAACCTTCCAAAAATTAGAATCATTACGAATTGCTTTTGAGGGCGATCCTTTGCTCAGAGCAAGTCGGCAGTGGTTATTTATTGGCCAATTAATTCTAGTGGGCTTGATCGTATCCTTACTCATGATATTCTTATATCTATTCAGAAAAGATATTTTTCAAGACCACCGCAAGCTTTCACTCATACTCGTAGTTATTTGTGGTATGATTTTGACACTCTCATGGGCCATAAAACTAAATATGCCAAATATTTATTTCATCCCTTATTGTATCGTACCAATCATAATTCGCATACTATTCGACACCCGGTTAGCTCTTAATATTCACCTCCTCGTAGTTTTAATAGCATCATTCTGGGTTCCCAATAGCTTCGAATTCGCCTTCCTGCAAATCGCTGCAGGTATGACCGCCATTTATAGCATTAAAAAATTAGTCAGACGTGAGCAATTTCTAATATCCGCACTACTAATCCTAAGTACCTATATCATTGCCTATTTTGGTATTTTATTAATCAAAGATGCCTCTTTTGTTAAAATAGAATGGACAAATTTTATCCCATTCGCCATTAGTGTGTTACTTACTTTACTAGCCTATCCATTAATTTATGTATTCGAAAAACTTTTTGCTATAACATCAGAAATTACGTTGATGGAGCTCAGCAATACCAATTCAACCCTATTAAGAGAATTAGCATTCAAAGCCCCTGGAACATTTCAGCACTCCCTGCAAGTAGCAAATTTAGCCGAAGCAGCAATTTATAAAATAGGAGGGAATGCCTTATTAGTTAGAGCAGGAGCATTATACCACGATATTGGTAAAATGGAAAATCCACAATATTTTATTGAAAATCAAAATAGCGGAATAAACCCTCACGACAAGTTAACCTACGATAAAAGTGCTCAAATAATCATACAACACGTGTACCGTGGCGTTGATATAGCCCGTAAAAATCAAATCCCCGAATTATTAATTGATTTCATCCGAACCCATCATGGAAATACTCGGGTAGATTATTTCTACCAATCATTTCTAAAAAATTTCCCCGAAAAATCTGTAGACGAAAAGATATTTAGATATCCTGGCCCCATACCCTTCACAAAAGAAACCGCAGTACTCATGCTAGCCGATTCGGTGGAAGCAGCGTCAAGAAGCTTAAAAAACCCAAATGAAAAAGCAATTACAGAGTTAGTAGATCGTATTATCGATTACAAACTCGTTCAAAATCAACTAATTGACAGCGACATCACGCTAAAGGACATTCAACTCATCAAGCAGATCTTCAAAACCATGCTCATGAGTATTTTTCATGTACGAATTTCATACACCTTAGAGAAGTAAAAATATTTTTTGAAGGCATCGCCGAATTGCTATATTTGCACTCCTTAAAAGGTAAAGAGGAGAGGTGCCTGAGTGGCCGAAAGGAACAGTTTGCTAAACTGTCGTACTGGCAACGGTACCGCGGGTTCGAATCCCGCCCTCTCCGCCAACATCGATAAATAATACTTTTTATTTGTCTATGAGCTGCAAAAATGCTAAGTTTGCAGTCCCTTCGAAAGAAGACTCGGGGTGTAGCGTAGCCCGGTATCGCGCCTGGTTTGGGACCAGGAGGTCGTAGGTTCGAATCCTGCCACCCCGACAAAAAAGCCCCGAGAATTTCTCGGGGCTTTTTTTTAAAAGCTTTTTCAATAATATTTAGAAGCTTTTTTTACTTTTGTAGCATTGCCCTCATAGCTCAGCTGGATAGAGCAACGGTTTTCTAAACCGTCGGTCACAGGTTCGAATCCTGTTGGGGGTACAAAAAAAGCCCCGAGAATTTCTCGGGGCTTTTTTATTTACAACACACAAAACTTATTTTTTTCCTTTTTGCTGTTGTTGGCGCATATAATCTTCCATGCGTTGCTGAAATTTAGATTTTTTCTCTTTTGCTGCCTCAGGTTTTTTCTTGTTTTCTTGAATTTTAGCATGAATTTTTTCATCATCAACAAACATTTTAATCATGTATTGCTGTCCAAAAGTTAGCATGTTCGCCAAGAAATAATAGTAGTTTAAGCCAGATGGATAACTATTTAACACACCAAAGAAAATAATGGGTGTAATGTATCCGATGTATTTCATTTGTCCGGTAGCTCCACTTACTTGGTTGTTAAAGTAGGTGTAAATAAGCGTAGAAATGGTCATTAAAATACACATTAAACTAATGTGGCTTCCTAAAAACGGAATGTTAAACCCCAAATTAAAAAACGCATCGTAAGTAGATAAATCACTCATCCATAAGAAACTCTGCTGACGCAACTCGAATAGGTTAGGGAAGAAGAAAAAGAATGCCATAATAATTGGCAATTGCAATAGCATAGGTAAGCAACCACCTAAAGGATTTACGCCTGCTTTCTTATATAACTTGAGGTATTCTTGCTGCAATAGGGTAGCGTTATCTTCTCCTACCTTGGCCTTAATTTCATCCATTTCTGGCTTTAATACACGCATTTTAGCCATAGATAAGTACGACTTATACGTGAGCGGGAATAGCACCACTTTTAAGAGTATGGTGAGTACTAAAATGATTAATCCGTAGCCCCAATTAAAGCCAGAAAGAAAGCTAAATACGGGTATTACCACATAACGATTAATATATTCCAAGGGTCCCCAGCCTAAATCAATTTGTTTTTCGAGCTCGTACCCTTGAGTTTTTAGCGTACTAAATTCATTGGGACCAAAGTAAAATTCTAGAGGGTAGGTGTTTTCTGTATTTGCCTTCAAAGCCATTTCTAAGGTGGCTTTATATCCTTTTACCAATTCTGAACCTGTTTGCGTACTTACAGCTATTTTACCCTTATCAAACCCATTTTTTGCGATTAATGCATTGGAAAAAAAGTGTTGTTTAAACGATATCCATTGGGTTTTGCCTTCCGATAATTCTTTATTTTCGTCTTCACTTACACTCAAATGGTCTACATCATCAGCTACTGGTTTAAAATAAATTGTTGAATACCGCTGCTCACTTGCTAAGTCTTTTTCTTTCTGTTTTAAAACAGTTTCCCAATTCAGCTCTATTTTCTGAGGATTGCTGGTATGCTTTTCCATACCAGTTGCTTTAATGGTTAGTTCAACTTTATAGCTATTTGCTGGCAAGGTATAGGCGTATTCAACAAAACTAGCGTCTTGGTTCTGTAAACGAAATACAGCTTCTTTTGTATCAGCGTTTATTTTACTGAAATATAAATCGTTGGTTGAGATAAAAGAACCTTCATTACGAAGCAAGAACCCAAATTTATTAGCATCTCCCTCAAATTGAATGAGCGGTTTGCCTTGGTAGGTTTTAAACTTTTTTAATTCTACCGAACTTACTCTACCACCTTTGGGGTTAATGGTTACTTTTATGTTTTCGTTTTCGAGTATTACAGGCGTATTGTCTCCTTTTTGAAGGTTTGCAAACGGGCCCTTGAAGCTGGTTGTATCTGTACTAATTGCTTTGGCACTAGGAGGTAATGGTGTTGCTTTAGGGCTTTTTTGGGTAATCTGTGTAGCCCGTGCAATAGAATCTTGCACCAATTGTTCTTTTTTTAACTCTTCATCAGAAGGTTTCATAAGGAAGGTTGAACCGACCAAGATGACAAGGATCAAGAACAGACCCCAAAATGTATTTTTATCCATAAATTATAATGTTCGTAGCCTTATTTCTTTTGGCTATTGGCCAATGAAGCGGCAACAAAGTTAACAAAAAGCGGATGCGGATTCGCAACAGTTGATTTTAATTCGGGATGGAATTGTACAGCCACAAAAAATGGATGATTCTTAAGTTCCACCACTTCTACCAAATTGTTGTCCGGATTAATGCCCGAAGCTATCATTCCAGCTTTCTCGTAGCTAGCTAAATACTTATTATTAAACTCATAGCGGTGGCGGTGGCGCTCCGATATTTTAGCTTTTCCGTAAATAGCAGCTGCTTTAGAACCCTTTTTGAGCTCACAAGCATAGGCACCTAAGCGCATGGTTCCACCTTTATTTTTAATTTTCTTTTGCTCTTCCATCATCGAAATCACGGCGTCTTTCGTGTTTTCGTTCATTTCGGTACTGTGCGCATCTTTTAAGCCCAATACATTTCTACCAAACTCAATGACGGCACATTGCATACCTAAACAAATTCCAAAAAACGGAATATTGTTTTCGCGGATGTATTTAATAGCTTCAATTTTACCCTCAATACCACGGCTACCAAAGCCTGGGGCAACTAAAACGCCATCGAGTCCTTTCAATTTTTCTACCGCATTATCTTTGGTTAAACTTTCTGATGGGATGTATTTAACACGCACTTTGCATTCATTTTTTGCACCGGCATGAATAAATGCTTCCGAAATAGATTTATAGGCATCGGGTAATTCTACATATTTACCCACCAAGCCAATTTTTACTTCAGAGGTTGGGTTTTTTAAGCGACCTAAGAAATCTTTCCAGCTCTCTAAATCGGGTTCTACTTTGGCCGATAACTTTAGTTTCTTTAATACAATGCCATCTAAATTCTCTTTACGCATCAATAAAGGCACATCGTATATGGTGCTAGCATCTATAGATTCGATCACGGCATTGGTATCTACGTTGCAAAAAAGGGCAATTTTATTGCGTATTTCAGCCGAAATATGATGCTCGGTACGGCAAACTAAAATATCGGGTTGTACCCCATATTCTAATAAAGTTTTAACCGAATGTTGGGTAGGTTTAGTTTTAAGTTCGCCAGCGGCAGCCAAATAAGGTACAAGCGTTAAGTGTATAACTAAGGCATTTTGATGACCTAATTCCCAACGTAATTGGCGTACAGCCTCTACATAAGGTAACGACTCAATATCGCCTACCGTACCGCCAATTTCTGTAATCACTACATCAAAATTTCCACTTTCGCCCAATAAACGCATATTACGTTTAATTTCATCGGTTATGTGTGGAACAACCTGTACGGTTTTGCCTAAATAGGCTCCTTCACGCTCTTTATTTATTACATTTTGGTAAATACGCCCGGTGGTAATGTTATTTGCCTGAGAGGTAGGCACGTTTAAAAAACGCTCGTAATGGCCTAAATCTAAATCGGTTTCAGCACCATCTTCGGTAACATAGCATTCGCCATGTTCGTAGGGGTTTAATGTTCCGGGATCAATGTTGATATAAGGGTCGAACTTTTGGATGGTTACTCGGTAACCACGGGCCTGTAAAAGTTTGGCCAACGAAGCAGAAATAATGCCTTTACCTAACGATGAGGTAACGCCTCCCGTAACAAAAATGTATTTAGTCATGTTATTTAGTTTGTCGATTATTTCAGCCTTAAAGGGCTAAAAAGAATCTATTTGTACGGGATTCAAATCTACGCCTTTTTTTAATTATCTGCTAGCTTGTGGAGAAATTGGCGTTTGTGGATAACCCCAGCTCGTGCTTATAAATAGGAGTGTAGCAATTGGCCAGGTATTCGGTTAATTTCACCTATCTTTGAGTCCATTTTAATCTGAATACCTTATTTTGACATTCTCCGATTTTCAGTTTGCCCCCGAAGTACAAGAAGGCTTGCTAAGCATGGGTTATAAAAACCCAACACCTATACAAGCACAAGCCATTCCCTTGGTTTTGCAACACAAAGATTTAATTGCCTGTGCACAAACGGGTACGGGTAAAACGGCTTCCTATTTGTTGCCTATTTTGCATCACATTGCACAAACAGAAAAAAAATACATCAATACACTTATTTTGGCGCCTACTAGAGAGTTGGCTCAGCAAATAGATCAGCAAGTAGAAGGCTTGGCGTATTTTGCAGGTATTAGCTCTATTGCGGTGTATGGCGGCGGCGATGGTGCCATTTACGAAACGCAGAAAAGAGCCATGCGGGAAGGGGTAGATATTATTATTGCCACCCCAGGCCGCTTAATTGCGCATTTAAATTCGGGCGCTATCAATTTAGATTATTTACAACATTTGGTATTGGATGAAGCCGATAGGATGTTGGATATGGGATTTAGTGACGATATCATGCGCATCATTTCCTTTTTGCCCAAAAAACGTCAAACCTTATTGTTTTCAGCTACCATGCCACCTAAAATTAAAGGCTTGGCAACCTCTATTTTACAGCAGCCAGAAGAAGTTACCATCTCTATTTCTAAGCCGGCAGAAGGCATTACACAACAAGCATACAATACCCACGATCATCAGAAATTGCCGCTTATTGAATCGTTATTGAAAAACAAGACTTATAAGAGCGGCATCATTTTTTCGTCTACTAAAGATAAAGTGAAAGAGCTCGATAAAGCTTTTAGAAAAATTGGCATTCATGCAAAAGCTTTCCACTCAGATTTAGATCAATCGGAACGGGAGAGCCTATTACAGGCTTTTAGAGCCCGCCAGTTACCTTTTTTAATTGGTACGGATGTGCTTTCGAGAGGTATTGATGTCGAAGGGATTGAATTGGTGGTGAATTTTGATGTACCACCTGATGCCGAAGATTATATTCACCGCATTGGCCGTACGGCTAGAGCGGCTACCACAGGTACCGCCATTACCTTTATTAATGAACGCGATCAGCGTAAATTTCAAGCCATTGAAAATTTAATTGGTAAGCCTATTGATAAATTAGCTTTACCTGAAGGAATGGGTGAAGCACCTGCTTACCAACCGGAGTTAAAGCGCTTTGATCCCAAAAGAAGCGGAAAAGGACCCTGGAAAAAACGTCCGCAAGCCAGCCGTTAAGGTTTAATTAAAATATATTGTTCGCCATGGCGTTAAAGGGTATGTTTTATCCTTTAAATCTAAACGCCATGAAAAGCCGATTTTTATTATTTGCTATAGCATTGATGCTATTATCGAGCACAAGCTATGCTAAACCTCATGCCAAAGCTGTAGCCTTGAGTGCCGAGCAACAAGTCCGAATTTTACAAATTGATGCCCGTGTGCACGAAATTAAAGCCATGGATTTAGCATCGTTAAGTAGGCAAGAACGCAAAGCCTTGCGTAAAGAAGTTGTTCAATTGAAAAAAGAGGCAGCTGGAATTGCAACAGGAGGTGTTTACCTTTCGGTTGCGGCTATTATTATTATTCTATTGGTGCTTATTCTAATTTTATAAGCCGCTTTTTTGGATATGATGAATAATTTTTTCTAGATCTTCTGGCGTATCTACCGCTTGTGTTTCTAGCGTGGTTTCTACCGTATGTATGGTGTAGCCATTTTCTAACCAACGTAATTGTTCTAGGCATTCGGTTTGTTCTAGCGGAGTAGGATGGAGTGCTGCTAGTTGTTTTAAGGTAGCTGTTTGGTACCCATAGATGCCAATATGTTTATAAAAAGTACCATTGTCTAGCCATTGGCTTTCTTCGGCTGCTCTAACATGCGGTATGGCTTGGCGACTAAAATAAATGGCTTGACCGTTTAGACCACAAACCACTTTAGGCGTATTGGAATTGTGAAGTTCTTCTTGGCTACGAATTCGTTTTATAAGCGTAGCTATCAAAACATCCTCACTTGTTAATTTTCTGCCTAGTAAATCTATTTGTTCGGGGTTAATAAGTGGTTCATCGCCCTGTATATTAATTACGGCATCAAAATCGGTGCTTAAGCTTATTACTTCCGCACAACGGTCGGTGCCACTTTCATGCGTAGCTGCGGTACGAATTACATTTCCGCCAAAAGCCAATACATGCGTTTCAATACGGGTATCGTCAGTGGCTACTACCACATCACTTAAGGTTTGTGCTTTTTTGGCTTGCTCATATACCCGCTGAATCATGCTTTTGCCGCAAATATCTGCTAGGGGCTTTCCTGGAAAGCGGCTAGATGCATAACGAGCTGGTATAATGCCTAAAATTCTCATTGAATAAAAATGAAGGGGTAGGCAATACTAGCTACCAAAATAGCAAGTAAAAACCAACTCCAGGGTTGAGCAAAGTTTAAGGTCCAGCCCCATCCATATCGTTTGGGTAACCAAATATTGGGGTCAGCCGAATTATGATAAAATACGCCCAAATACCAATTTTCTCGATTTTGTCTATCTGTTGGCGTATTCATGGGCTTAAAATTCTTTAAAATAAACCGTGAATCTCACGTTCAATGCTTTGGATGATGAAGCCTAGGTCTTCGGGGTTATTGGCAAAATCTAATTTATCCTTATCTAGAACCAATAATTTACCTTCTTTATAGTTATCTATCCATTTTTTGTATTTATCATTCAATTTAGAAAGATAATCTAGCCGAATACCACTTTCGTATTCGCGACCACGGCGCTGAATATTGTTCACCAATGTAGGCACAGATGCCTTCAAGTAAATTAATAAGTCAGGTGGTTTTATGAATGAGGTAATGTTATCAAAAATAGCACGGTAGTTTTCGTAATCGCGGCTAGACATGAGGCCCATATCGTGCAAATTTTCTGCAAAAATATAGGCATCTTCATAAATCGTACGATCTTGTATAATGTTTTTATCACCTTGTTGCAACTCTATAAGTTGTTGGAACCGACTATTTAAAAAATAAATTTGAAGGTTAAAGCTCCAGCGTTTCATATCGCCATAAAAATCTTCTAAGTAGGGATTATTATCAACAGCCTCAAACTGGGCTTCCCAAGTAAAATGTTTTGATAATAACTCGGTTAGGGTTGTTTTACCGGCTCCGATGTTTCCAACAATGGCAATGTGCATAGGGTATGAGCTTATAAATAATTACGAGGTTGAAATTACTAAAATTCTTTATTAGAACAAGTGGCGTATTGGATATACTTAAAACTTTCTGAAGCCTATGAGTTCGCGAACCTCTTTAATAGTTTTACCCGCACTTTCACGGGCTTTTTCGGTACCTAAATTAGCCACTTTTTGTAAATAGGTAGTGTCTTTAGCCAAATCGTTAATGCGGTTGCGCATGGGAGCTGTAGCCAAAATAATATCTTCGGCAAGTTGCTTTTTAAAGTCGCCATAACGTATTTGTGCGTTAGCATAGGCCTCATCAAAATGTTGGTAGGTGTCGGGAGTAGAAACTACTTTTAAAATGTCAAATAGGTTTTGAATAACTTCTGGTTTTTCCTGATTTTCGGCTGTCGGGCCACTATCGGTAACGGCACGCATTACTTTTTTGCGAATGGTTTCTTCATCATCGGCCAAATAAACGGCATTGTTTTCACCCTCAGATTTCCCCATTTTTCCTTTGCCATCTAAGCCCGGAATTTTGACTAATTTTTCGGAAAAAGTGAAGGCGAAAGGTTCTGGAAAATACTCGGTATTATACAGTCGGTTAAATCGATTTCCAAAGGTTCGGGCCATTTCTAAATGCTGTTCTTGGTCTTTACCAACGGGGACCTTGGTGGCTTTATGAATTAAAATATCGGCCGCCATTAAAACGGGGTACGTTAATAAACCTGCATTTACATTATCGGGTTGGGCACGAACTTTGTCTTTAAACGAGGTGCTCCGTTCCAATTCGCCCAAATAGGCGTTCATGTTTAGGTATAAATAAAGTTCGGCAATTTCCGGAACATCTGATTGTACATAAAGCGTTGCTTTCTCCGGATCTAAACCGGCGGCTAAATACTCCAAAAGTACTTGTTTTACGTTCCCGTGTAAGTCATCGGGCGTAGGGTGGGTGGTTAGTGAATGATAATCGGCAATAAAGAAAAAGCAATTGTAATCGTGCTGCATGCGTACAAAATTTTGCACGGCACCATAATAATTTCCTAAATGAAGCTTTCCGGTACTTCGAATACCACTTACAACAGTTTCCATAACACACGAAAGTAAGTATTTTTTCTATTTTTGAGGATGATGATTCGATTTTTGAAACGCATTCATGCTTGTTGGTATATTTTTTCGGTGGTATTTAGCTTTCTGTTATTCTCTCCATTTTTCTATTATTATTCCAGAAAACCAAGCAGATATCTGACTTTAAATTGGTTTAGAAAAGGTTTTGCCTTTTTAAGTTCTGCTTTGGCTGGGGTGTTTTACAAGCATGTTTATGAAACAAATATTGTTTGGAATCGACCCTTTATTGTGTGTGCCAACCATACATCAAACTTAGATATTGCAGCCATTACCGGTATAATGCATGGTAATTTTGCTTTTTTGGGTAAAGAAGAATTACTACGAAATCCTGTATTGAGCATATTTTTTAAAACCATAGATATACCGGTTAATCGAGATAGTAAAATAGCCTCGTTTAGGGCTTTTAAAAAAGCCGATGAATATTTAGAAAATAAATTAAGCTTGGTTATTTTTCCGGAAGGTAAAATTGGCTATGAATATCCACCAATTTTGCATCCGTTTAAAAATGGCCCTTTTCGTTTGGCCATTGATCGTGGTATTCCCATCATTCCTGTAACTATTGATTGCTTATGGGAATTGATGTGGGACGATGGATTTGTACATGGTAGCAAGCCGGGTGTACGAACCCTATTTGTACATGCACCGATAGAAACTACCGGAATGACTGCCGATGATGCCGATACGCTGAAAGAATTGGTTTATGCAAAACTGCAAGAAAATTCCTTCATAAAATCATAAGCAATTGTAACAAATAACGCTATGGTGCTGTCTTAACAATAAAAAAAACAACCATGTCAAAAGAAGATTTAATTCTGATTACCGATATAGGCCGTAAATACGTAATTGGTGCAGAAACCATTCACGCTTTAAAATCGGTTACCTTAACCATTAAAAAGGGAGAATTTGTAGCCTTAATGGGTCCTTCTGGTTCTGGTAAATCTACCTTGATGAATATTTTAGGTTGTTTAGATACGCCTACCAAAGGAGAATATATTTTAAACGGTATTAATGTTAGCGAAATGAGCGATAGTGAGTTGGCCGAGGTGCGAAATCAAGAAATAGGATTCGTTTTCCAAACCTTTAACTTATTGCCACGTTCATCTGCTAAAGAGAATGTAGCCTTGCCTCTGGTATATGCCGGGGTAAAAAAAGAAGATCGGGATAAACGTGCCATTAAAGCGCTAGAAAATGTGGGTTTAGGCAATCGGGTAGATCATAAACCCAATGAACTTTCGGGTGGACAGCGTCAACGTGTGGCTGTCGCTCGTGCTTTAATTAATAATCCATCTATCATTTTGGCCGATGAGCCTACTGGAAATTTAGATTCTAAAACATCAGTAGAAATAATGGCTTTAATTGAAGATATTCATGCCAAAGGGAATACTATTATTTTGGTTACCCACGAAGAAGATATTGCCAAACATGCACACCGAATAGTGCGCATGCGTGATGGTTTAATTGAAAGCGATACACTCAATAAAAAAATTACCTCGGTAAAGGACCGATTGAAAGAACTAGCCGAATAAAAAAAGCCCCCCGAATTTCGGGGGGCTTTTTTTATTATTAACAACTTTAAATTAAAACAAAGGTTCTTCATCCATATCGTCCATTCTCGATGGCTTGATGATAAAATTATTAGGTTTCTCAAAACTCTGCGAAGGGGCAATACCCGCCATTGGGTCTGTGGTACCGAAGCCTGTTCCACTACTATAATCATCTTCTAAATCAACAAATTTCACATACTTGCCTACAAAACGCAATGGAACGGTACCCGTTTCACCGTTACGGTGTTTGGCTATAATTACTTCACCAATACCAATGTTCGAGCGGCCTTGTTCGTCTTCTTCTAAACCATAGTATTCGGGGCGGTATAAGAACAATACCATATCAGCATCTTGCTCAATAGAGCCCGATTCACGTAAATCGGAAAGCATGGGTCTTTTGCTGCCTCCAGGCCGGTTTTCTACAGCACGGCTCAATTGCGATAGGGCAATTACGGGTACATTTAATTCTTTAGCCACCGATTTAAGTGCTCTAGAAATGCTACCAATCTCTTGCTCACGGTTTCCATTTTTTCCATCACCTTTACCATGCATCAATTGCAAATAATCTACAATAATCATTTGGATATCGTACTGAGCTTTGAGGCGACGGCATTTGGCTCTAAACTCAAAAATATTAAGTGCTGGCGTATCGTCAATAAACAGTGGAGCTTCGGTTAATTTACCAATTTTAGAGTGCAATTGTTGCCATTCCCATTCGGCTAAATTTCCTTTTCTAATTTTTTCTTGTTCAATCTCAGTTTCGCCCGAAATTAAACGATTGGTTAATTGTAGCGACGACATTTCTAACGAAAATACTACCACTGGTTTGTTAAACTGAACTGCTGCATTTCTAGCACAGCTCAATACAAAAGCCGTTTTACCCATAGCGGGGCGTGCCGCAATAATTACTAAATCGGACGGTTGCCAACCCGATGTTATTTTATCTAAAGCGGTAAAACCAGAGGGTACACCAGTAAGTCCATCTACTTTATCTTTTAGTTTTTCAAGGGTGTCTAGCGATTCACGTAAAATATCGTCCATCTTTCTAGAATCTCTACGTAAATTGTTTTGCGCAATTTCGAACAGATTTTTTTCCGCATGGTCTAGTAAATCGAAAATATCGGTGGTGTCTTCGTAGGCATTGCTGATAATTTCGGTAGATATTTTTATGAGTTCACGCTGAATAAATTTTTGTGAAATGATGCGTGCATGGTATTCAATATTGGCTGCCGAAGCTACACGGTTGGTAAGTTCGGTGATATAATAGGCACCTCCAATAAGTTCTAAATTGCCTTGCTGACGCAATTGAGCGGTTACGGTTAAAATATCAACAGGAGATGATTTCTGGAACAGTGTTTGGATAGCCTCAAATATTTTTTGGTGACTATCTTTATAAAAAACTTCGGGCTTTAAAATATCGATAACGGCAGATAGCGCATCTTTTTCGAGCATAAGTGCACCCAATACCGCTTCTTCTAAATCGAGGGCTTGGGGCGGAAGCTTCCCTAAACCACTTACCAAATTATTCAATCGGGTACGGGTTGGCGCATTTGTTCGGGTATTTTCTCTGTTAAAATCTTGCTCGTTTTCGGTGCTCATGATTTCAAAAATATAGAATTAGCAGGTAGAGTTGTTGTTAAGTTCTGCACACGCTTATGGCACGAAAATTTCAATGTGCCTATATGCTCATTTTTTTAAAGGTGGTTTTCCACAAGCCATGTGAATAAGCTGTTAGCAATAGGCATCAAATGCATTATATAGAGTTTAATGCACCTTGTGTAAAATTTTGATTGTTGTTGAAAACAGCTTTAACCTTTAGTTTAAAATTACGATTAATAGCCGGTTTTTTAAAATATATGTACCTTTGAACCTTATAATCTAAGCCATGTATACATCTTCATTTCTACCTAAACGAGAAAATAATCAATTGGTATTTGGCATACGTGCCGTTATTGAGGCGATTAAAAGTGGCCAAGAAATGGAAAGTATTTACATTCAGCGGGGCTTAAGAGGCGAATTATTCCATGAGTTGAGAGAGCTGATGAATGAATATCAACTGAGTGCCCAATTGGTGCCGGTAGAAAAATTGAATCGCTTAACGGCTAAAAACCACCAGGGGGTAGTGGCTTTTATATCGCCAATTACGTATCACCAAATAGAAGATATTATTCCAGCCATTTATGAAAAAGGTGAAACGCCGCTTATTTTGGTGTTAGATGGTATTACCGATGTGCGAAATATGGGTGCCATAGCCCGCACGGCTGCTTGCTCTGGAGTGCATGCGCTGGTTGTTCCAATCAAAGGATCTGCACAAATTAACCCAGATACGATTAAAACCTCGGCAGGGGCCTTGTATACCTTACCGGTTTGCCGCCATGATAATTTGCAAAAAGTGGCTCGTTTCTTACAAGCATCGGGCTTGCAATTGGTAGCTTGTACCGAAAAAACAGAGGAGTTCTTGTATACCCCAGATTATACGGCTCCAACGGCCATTATTATGGGATCAGAAGATGATGGAATTTCAGATGAATTGATTCGAATTTCAGATCATTTGGCTAAAATTCCCCTATTTGGAGAAATAGAATCATTAAATGTATCCGTTTCGGCAGGGGTAATTTTATACGAAGCTGTTCGCCAGCGTATTCAAGCTAAATAAAGTCTGGCCCAAAACGCTCTTTAACATCTGCTACTATTTTCTTTACACTTTGCTCTTCATCTCTTGGGCAAATGAGTAGCATGTTATTTTGTTCAACCACAATAAAGTCATGTAAGCCCTGTAAAACCACCAATTTATTTTTGGGTACGTGCACCATACAGTTTGAAGAATCATACATCATAACGCTTTTTTCGGGCACTACGGCATTTCCCACATAATCCTTCTCAGATAATTCATAAACCGATGCCCATGTACCTAAATCGGACCAGCCAAAGGCAGCAGGAGTAACGTATACATTATCCGCTTTCTCCATTATTCCATAATCAATAGAAATATTGGTGCACTGGTAATAGGCCGTTTGTATAAATTCACGCTCTTTCGGACCATTGTATGCTCCCATGCCTTCTTTAAAAATTTGGTTCATTTCCGGTAAGTGCAAAGCAAAGGCATGCAGTATGTTTTTAACCGACCAAACGAAAATACCCGCATTCCATAAAAAATCGCCACTTTGAATAAATGATTTGGCAATCTCTAAATCGGGTTTTTCGGTAAACGTTTTTACCTTAAACAAACACTCATTGAGCGCTTTGGTGGTGTATTGAATATAGCCATAGCCCGTATCGGGTCTAGAAGGTTTAATGCCCAATGTAATTAAACAATCTTCGGTACTTGCGGTATGTAAAGAATTGATAATAACTTCTTTAAACACATCTTCCTCGAGTATTAAATGGTCTGAGGGAGCAACTACTACCGCCGCATCTGGGTTAATTTGGCGTATTTTATACATGGCATAAGCAATACACGGAGCGGTATTGCGCATTACCGGTTCGGTAATTACCTGTTTAGCTGTAATGCCCGGTAATTGTTCTTTTACTAAATCTAGGTATTGGTCGTTGGTGGCTACGAAAATATTTTCTAGCGGAATAAACTTTGCAAAACGATCGTAAGTGCTTTGAATTAGCGTTTTTCCGGTGCCTAAAATGTCTATAAATTGTTTTGGATGAGCGGTTCTGCTGATAGGCCAAAATCGGCTGCCTACACCACCAGCCATAATTAAAACATAGTAATTCTTCATGTTTGAGAATTAGATAATTCCTTCTTTTAATAAATCGTGTAGATGCACTATGCCGGCATAAGTTCCATTTTCGCTTACCAAAATTTGAGAAATATGAAGGGCTCTCATCTGTTGTAACGCATCTACGGCTAATGCACTTGCATCTATTGTTTTTGGGTCTGTTCCCATAATATCCTTAGCAGTAAAGGCTTCGGAAAATTGCCCCTTTTCTAACATTCTTCGAATATCACCATCGGTAATAACACCCACTAATTTTTCATTTTCTACAACGGCTGCTGCTCCCAATCGGTTTTTAGTAATTTCTAACAATACTTCCTTTACAGGTGTGTTTGAAGTTACTTGCGGTTTTTCATTTTGGGTAGCCAAATCGCCCACTTTCAAGTACAAGCGCTTTCCCAATGCACCACCTGGGTGAAAACGTGCAAAATCGGAACTGGTAAACTCTCTGCTTTCCAACAAACATACTGCCAAAGCATCGCCCATGGCTAACTGGGCGGTGGTACTGGTAGTGGGTGCTAAATTATGTGGACAAGCCTCTTGAGCCGTGGTGGTATCAAGTACTAAATCGGCATGCTTGGCTAAAAAAGATTGAATATCGCCAACTATGCCAATTAATGTATTTCCAGCTTGTTTTAATAGGGGGGTAAGTACTTTAATTTCGGGAGTATTGCCGCTTTTAGAGATACAAATAACCACATCGTCTTGCTGAATCATGCCTAAATCGCCATGAATGGCATCTGCAGCATGCATAAACACAGCAGGTGTGCCCGTTGAATTGAGCGTAGCAACAATTTTCTGTGCTATAATGGCACTTTTGCCTATACCGGTTATCACAACACGTCCTTTGCTGGTTAAAATGGCATTTACCGATTTTACAAAGTCGATGTTTAGGCGATCGGAAACTTGCTGAATACCTTCAATTTCGAGTTTTAAGGCATTTTTTGCTAGGCTGAGTATATCGTCTCTTTCTTTCAAGTGTAATATTTTTAGAGAATTGCTGATAATTCGACAAATTTATGTTATTTTCATAGTTAATATCATACAAATCTCAATATTTCCCTTTTGGGGCATCCAATGGAGGTAAAAAAGTCATTATTTGACAACTTACAGCATTTCTTTGGCTTTGATAATTTTAAAGGCGAACAGGAAGCAATTATTACGAGTATTTTGCAAAAGCAAGATACCTTTGTGATCATGCCTACTGGTGGCGGTAAGTCTATTTGCTACCAATTACCCGCTCTAATGAGTGAGGGTACGGCCATTGTAATTTCGCCCCTAATTGCTTTAATGAAGAATCAGGTTGACCAATTAAGAGCATTTGGAGGAAATAACCACATTGCCCATTTTCTAAATTCATCGCTCAATAAAACTGAGATTACACAGGTTAAAGAAGATATTTTAAAAGGAGATACCAAACTGCTTTATGTAGCACCCGAATCTTTGGCTAAAGCTGAGAATATGGAGTTCTTGAAACTCATTCCTGTTTCATTTGTAGCGGTTGATGAGGCACATTGTATTTCGGAATGGGGCCACGATTTTAGACCCGAATACCGTAAAATACGTCAAGTAATTAATGCCTTGGGCGAAAATATCCCCATTATTGCCTTAACGGCTACTGCTACGCCTAAAGTGCAGCAAGATATTCAGAAGAACTTACAAATGACTGATGCGGTTTTGTACAAGTCATCGTTTAATAGGCCTAATTTATACTACGAAGTACGTCCAAAGAGAGATGTAGTGAAAGAGATGATTCGCTATATTAAAACCCAGCCCGGAAAATCGGGTATTGTATATTGTTTAAGCCGTAAAAAAGTAGAGGAAATAGCCGAAGCTCTCAAATTAAATGGTATTAAAGCTTTGCCTTATCATGCCGGCTTAGAGCCCAAAACTCGTGCCGATACACAGGATGCTTTTTTAATGGAAGATGTGGATGTGATTGTGGCTACCATTGCCTTTGGTATGGGTATTGATAAACCCGATGTACGTTTTGTAATACACCACGATATTCCGAAAAGTATGGAAGGTTACTACCAAGAAACAGGTAGAGCTGGCAGAGATGGTGGTGAAGGCGTATGTGTAGCTTTTTATTCAGAAAAAGATATTGATAAACTGACCAAGTTTATGAAAGATAAGCCCGTTTCTGAAAGAGAAATTGGCACCCAAATTTTAAAAGAAGTAATAGATTATTCTGAGTCTGCTGTGTGCCGACGTAAGCAAATACTCCATTATTTTGGTGAAAATTTTAATGAAACGGGCTGTAACGGCATGTGTGATAATTGTCGTAACCCCATTCAGCATTTCGATGCCGAAATCCACTTACACAAACTACTTACCTTTATAAATGAGGTAGGTGAAAAATTTGACGATTTATATTACCTAAACGTGATGTTGGGTATCGACAATCAACAAATATCATCTTACAATCATAACCAACACGAATTTTTCGGCTCAGGTAAAGAGGATGGAGAGTTGCTTTGGAAATCGCTTATTCGGCAAGCAGTTTTAAATAATTTCTTGTTTAAGGATATAGATAATTACGGCTTATTAAAGTTTACCAAACTGGGTAAAAACTTCATCGAAAATCCACATTCGGTTCGTTTTGTGTTAAACAAACCCATGGAAAGTACTGAGGAAGATAGCGATGAACAAGCCGCACAAGGCACCGCAGCGTTAGATACCGAATTACTTCAACTGCTTAGAGATTTACGTAAGAAAATATCTAAACAGCAAAATTTGCCACCTTTCGTCATTTTTCAAGATCCTTCTTTGGAGGAAATGTGTACACATTACCCTATCAATTTAGAGGAGTTGAAGCAAATATCGGGTGTTGGAAATGGTAAAGCCTCAAAATTTGGTTCCCCCTTCGTATCACTTATTAAGAGCTACGTAGAAGAAAATGATATCGATCGTCCGATTGATTTAGTGATTAAGAGTGCGGCCAATAAATCGGCTTTAAAAGTATCTATTATCCAAAATATTGACCGCCAATTGGCCTTAGAAGACATTGCTTCGGCTAAAGGTTTAAGTTTTGCAGATATATTGAACGAAATTGATATGATAGTAAATTCGGGTACCAAGCTGAATTTAAACTATTATATTGATGAAATGATTGATGAAGATAGACAAGACGAAGTTTATGATTATTTTCGCCAAGCAGAAAACGACACCATTGACAATGCCTTAAACGAATTGGGTGAAGAGGATTATACCCGTGAAGAAATTCAGTTAATGCGTATCAAATTTTTATCAGAACTAGGAAATTAAATGACTATTCAGAACATTCCCCAAATCAAATTTACCGACAGTAATAACTTTTTTTTAATGGCCGGACCATGTGCTATTGAAAGCGAAGATATGGCTCTACGTATTGCAGAGCGTATAATTACCATAACCGATAAATTACACATACCCTATATTTTTAAAGGTTCGTACCGTAAAGCCAATCGTTCTAGAGTAGATTCTTTTACGGGTATTGGCGATGAAAAAGCCTTGAAAATATTGGCTAAAGTGAGTAAAGAATTTGGCGTACCAACCGTAACCGATATACACGAAAGTAGCGAAGCTGCCATGGCTGCCGCTTATGTAGATGTATTGCAAATTCCAGCATTTTTATGCCGTCAAACCGATTTATTGATAGCCGCTGCCAAAACCGGAAAGGTAATCAATATTAAAAAAGGTCAATTTTTATCGGCTGGTTCTATGAAATTTGCTGTAGATAAAGTAAAAGATTCGGGGAACCCGAATGTGCTATTAACAGATAGAGGAAACACCTTCGGCTACCAAGATTTAATTGTTGATTTTAGAGGCATTCCGGAAATGCGTGAATTTGGCGTACCGGTTATTATGGATTGCACCCACTCGTTGCAACAACCCAATCAGGGTTCAGGTGTTACAGGCGGCAAACCTGCTTTAATTGAAACCATTGCCAAGGCTGCTATTGCAGTTGGAGCAGATGGCTTATTCATTGAAACCCATCCCGAACCCTCACAAGCCAAATCTGATGGTGCCAATATGTTGCATTTAGATAATTTAGAAACACTATTAACCAAATTGGTTCGTATTCGCGAAGCTATTTTGTAAAACTATATTTCATAAAAAAGCCCCATTAGTAAAACTAACGGGGCTTTTTGTTTTATAAAATTGGAAATTATACTCTGTAGGTATCTGCTTTCCAGTTTTTAATTTCAAGTTTGATAGCTTTTTCAGATAAGCCTTCTTTAGCTGCTTTTTCAGCTAGTTTCGGAAATTCTGCATCCGAAGCAAAACGCAAACCAACAATCTGACGTATGTTTAATGCACTAGGTAAGGCTTTACCTGTTAATACATAATGTCTAAAATTTTCTTCGGCACGTATTGCTCTATCTTGCGCCTTTAATGAAAAAGAACGGGTAAAAGCGGTAAGAAATACAGCAATCAGAAATAATAAGCAAATTAATGCAGCAGAATAATGCGCTTCTGTATAACCAGAGCGATATAGGTTTACTAGAGAGCCGCCTAAGCCAGCTAATAAAAGAGTTACTAAAACATAATGGTATCCTGGTACCATACGTGCGTGATTTTTGAAGTTTTGTTCCATAATTGGTTTTTTAAGGTATGTTTAAATATTTATGTGTTTGTAAAGAGATTTCCCAGCGGGGATTTTCTTTTACATAATCAATAATTAGAGGCGTAATTTCTGCCGCTTTCGACCATTCGGGCTGAAGGTACAACTTTGTGTTGGGAGAAACGTGCTTTGCATGTTCTTCTGCCCAAACAAAATCCGACGTATTAAATACAATCACCTTTAATTCGCCAGCTACAGGCAAAATATCAGGACGTGGCCCTTTAAATTTCTTCGGCGATAGACAAATCCAATCCCAATGCCCAGAAAGGGGATAGGCCCCTGAAGTTTCTATAAAGGTTTTAATGCCTCGTTTTTGCAACTCGGAGGTTAGGTAGTCTAAATTATACAAAAGAGGCTCCCCACCGGTAATTACAACTGTCTTGCTTGGAAAACGTTCGGCATTTTTTACAATTTGATCAGCGGGAGTTAGTGGGTGTAATTCAGCATCCCAGCTTTCTTTCACATCACACCAATGGCAACCCACATCGCAACCCCCTAAACGAATAAAATAAGCAGCTTTACCGGTATGAAAACCCTCTCCTTGAATGGTATAAAATTCTTCCATTAAGGGCAATAGCGTGCCATCTTCGGGAACCTGTTGAGCCATAATTATGCGTAAATAGTTTTATTGGCTGCCGCTAAGGTATTTTTTAGCAAGCCGATGATGGTTAATAGACCCACACCACCCGGTACTGGAGTTATCCACGAGCATTTTGGAGCTACCTGCTCAAAATCTACATCGCCATATAATTTATAGCCCGATTTGGTAGTTTCAGATACTTCACGGTTCATGCCTACATCAATTACTACCGCTCCAGTTTTTACCATATCGGCGGTAATAAAGTTCTTTTTACCAATGGCAACTACCAAAATATCGGCTTTTTGTGTGTATTCGGCAATGTTGGCGGTTTTACTGTGGCACAGCGTAACGGTGCAATTGCCGGGCTGGCCATTACGTGCCATTAAAATACTCATGGGTAAACCCACAATTTGGCTACGGCCTACAACCACACAATGTTTACCCGCAGTTTCAATGGCATATTCTTCTAAAAGCAGGGTAATACCATAAGGTGTTGCCGGAATAAAGCAAGGCAAATTGCGCTGCATGCGCCCCAAATTAATAGGATGGAAGCCATCCACATCTTTTCGGTAATCAATGGCATCGGTCACCTTTTCGGCATCAATGTGTTTTGGCAGAGGTAATTGCACAATTAACCCGTCTACTTCACCATCGCTATTTAATTTTTCAATTTGAGAGAGTAACTCCGCTTCGGTAACCGTTTCGTTAAAACGGATGAGCGTAGATTGGAAGCCAACGGCTTCGCAATTTTTCATTTTGCTAGCCACGTAAGTTTCACTACCACCATCGTTGCCAACTAAAATGGCTACCAAATGTGGTTTTCGGCCAATTTGTTGACTAACTAGGGCTGCTTCGGCAGCTAATACTAGCTTAAGCTTTTCTGATACCTTTTTTCCGTCGAGTAATTGCATCATACTTAATCGAGTTTTAATACCGCCATAAAGGCCGATTGCGGAATTTCTACATTACCAACTTGGCGCATGCGTTTTTTTCCTTTTTTCTGTTTTTCTAATAATTTACGCTTTCTAGAAATATCGCCACCATAACATTTAGCGGTTACATCTTTACGTAAAGCGCTTATTGTTTCACGGGCAATAACTTTTGCACCAATAGAGGCTTGAATTTTAATTTCAAATTGTTGACGAGGAATCAATTCTTTTAGTTTTTCGCAAATCTTTTTTCCAAACTCGTAGGCATTGCTACGGTGAATTAGCGATGAAAGCGCATCAACAGGCTCCTCATTCAATAACATGTCTAAGCGCACCAAATCCGATTTTCGGTAACCAGTTTGGTGGTAATCGAAAGATGCGTAGCCTTTAGAAATGGTTTTTAAACGGTCGTAAAAATCGAATACAATTTCGCCCATGGGCATTTCAAATACCAATTCAACCCGATCGGAAGTTAAATACGATTGATTGACGATAATGCCTCGTTTTTGAATACAAAGTGACATTACTGGACCCACAAATTCGGCCTTAGTAATGATGTTTGCTTTGATGAACGGCTCTTCTACGTATTCCAATTTGCTTGGATCCGGTAAATCGGAAGGATTGTGTACTTGCAGTTCGTCGCCTTTGGTAGTATATGCTTTGTACGATACGTTGGGTACCGTGGTAATTACCGTCATATTGAACTCACGTTCTAAACGTTCTTGGATAATTTCCATGTGCAACATACCCAAGAAACCGCAACGAAAACCAAAACCTAAGGCAGCCGACGATTCGGGTTCAAAAACCAACGATGCATCGTTTAGTTGCAGTTTGTGCATGCTTTCGCGTAGTTCTTCGTAATCATCAGTATCTACAGGGTAAATACCCGCGAACACCATGGGTTTTACCTCTTCAAATCCTTGAATGGCTTCGGTAGAAGGTCGCTCCACATTGGTAATTGTATCGCCAACTTTCACCTCTCTTGCTTCTTTTATTCCAGAAATGATGTAACCCACATCTCCGGTTTTAATCACATCCTTAGGTTCTTGATTGAGTTTTAAGGTACCAATTTCTTCGGCGTAATATTCTTTTCCTGTGGCTACAAATTTTACTTTATCACCTTTTCTAATTTCACCATTAACAACTTTAAAATAGGCAATAATTCCTCTAAACGAATTGAAAACCGAGTCGAAAATTAAAGCTTGTAATTCTTTAGTAGGTTCGCCCACCGGTGGGGGTACACGCTCTACAATGGCTCGTAAAATATCTTCAATGCCCAAGCCAGTTTTACCCGATGCAGCAATAATTTCTTCTCGTTTGCAGCCTATTAGGTCTACAATTTGGTCTTTTACCTCTTCGGGCATGGCCCCGGGTAAATCCATCTTATTTAAAACAGGGATAATTTCTAAGTCGTGCTCCAAAGCCAAATACAAATTGGAAATGGTTTGCGCCTGTATGCCTTGAGCGGCATCTACAATTAATAAAGCACCTTCACAAGCCGCAATAGAACGCGAAACCTCGTACGAAAAATCGACGTGACCAGGCGTATCAATTAAATTGAAAACGTATTCTTGGCCATCAACTTTATAATTCATTTGGATGGCATGACTCTTAATGGTGATACCACGTTCACGCTCCAAATCCATATCATCTAACAATTGCGCTTGCGCTTCACGTTTGGTGATGGTATTGGTATATTCTAACAATCGATCGGCTAAAGTGCTTTTTCCGTGATCGATGTGGGCTATAATGCAAAAATTACGTATGTGCTTCATGGAGTGGCAAAGATAGGGTATTCGAGGCAATTTTTGTACCCCAAAATACGCTTGTTTACGCTTTTAAAATTTAACCCTAAATTCGCCAAATGAATCGTTTTGATGCCGTAATTATTGGAGGTGGTGCTTGTGGACTCATGTGTGCCATTCAAGCAGGTTATTTGGGCAAAAAAACGCTTATTCTTGAGCGAAATGATCGGGTAGGGGCTAAAATTTTAATTTCGGGTGGGGGGCGTTGTAACTATACCAATCTGTATACCGAAGCAGAAAATTTCATTTCCGATAACCCGCACTTCTGCAAATCGGCATTTTCACAATGGACAGTTGCCGATACACTCAGTTTTTTTGAAACTTATGGTATTGAAGGGGCAGAGAAAACCCTAGGTCAACTATTTCCTACCACCAATAAGGCCAAAGATATTGTGGCTGTTTTCGAAAATCTTTGTGCCGATTTAGGTCAAGAAATTAAACTAGAAGCCGAAGTTAAAAGCATAAAACAAATCGCCCATGGCTTTGAAGTAGAATATTTACATCAGGGTAAGTTAGTTAAGCTTGAGGTTCCAAAAGTAGTATTGGCCTCGGGTGGTTTGCCCATTGCTAAATTAGGTGCTAGCGATTTTGCGCTCAAAACTGCGAAATCTTTTGGCATGCATTTAACAGAAACCGCCCCGGCTTTGGTGCCTTTAACCATTACTGGTAAAGATGCCGATTGGTATGCACAATTATCGGGCAATAGCGTGTATTGCGAAGTGTCTACTGAAGAAATTAGTTTTAAAGAAAATATTCTATTTACCCATTGGGGGCTTAGTGGGCCAGCCATTTTACAAATTTCGAGTTATTGGCGCCCGGGTCAAACGATTGAACTCAATTTATTGCCCGATGAATCAATTTTAGATCGAATAGCGCAAGAGCGTGGGCAAAATGGCAAACAAAGTTTACGTTCTTTTTTATCGAACCTATACACCAAAAAATTAGCTGATGCTTTTGGTAAATTTTTACCCCTAGAAACCAATTTGGCATCTCTCACCAAAGCCGATTTAGAGAACATTGAGCAATTTATCCATCATTTTACCGTAAAACCAGCCGGCGATAAAGGCTACGATAAAGCCGAGGTTATGCGTGGCGGCATTTCAACCGATGAACTTTCTTCCAAAACGCTAGAAGCTAAAAAAGTGCCCGGTTTATTTGCCGGTGGCGAATGCGTGGATGTAACGGGTTGGCTGGGAGGCTACAATTTCCAATGGGCTTGGGCTAGCGGCTACGTCATTGCCCAACATATTTAAAGCCCATTCTTTTAGTTAAATTTGATCCATGACCATTCATCAGGTATTAAAACACTATTGGGGCTACGATGCCTTCCGTGCTTTGCAGGAAGACATTGTACAATCGGTATTGGAGGGAAAAGATACCTTGGCCTTACTGCCAACGGGTGGTGGTAAATCGATTTGTTTTCAGGTGCCTGCTTTGGTACAGCCGGGAATTTGCGTGGTGGTTTCCCCTTTAATTGCCTTAATGAAAGATCAAGTGGAGAACTTAAAGGTTCGGGGAATTGAAGCCGTAGCCATTGTATCGGGCATGAGCAAAAGAGAGGTTGATATTTTATTAGATAATTGCGTGTATGGTAAAATAAAGTTCCTATACATTTCTCCAGAGCGTTTGAGTTCACCCTTAGTACAGGAGCGCATTCGGCATATGAATGTAAACTTATTTGCCATTGATGAGGCTCATTGTATTTCGCAATGGGGTTACGATTTTAGGCCGCCTTATTTGCAACTAGCCGAATTACGCGAATTGCATCCTAAGGTACCCGTGTTGGCATTAACCGCCACAGCAACCCAACAAGTAGCGGATGATATTGTGTCGAAATTGGTTTTCAAAAAGGGTTTTCAGATATTTCGTAAATCTTTTGAACGCACCAATTTAAGCTATGTGGTGGCTAAGGAAGAAAATAAGTTGAAACGTTTACTCAACCTATTAAAAAAAGTAAAAGGCAGTGGCATTGTGTATGTGCGTAACCGAAGAGAAACACAAGAATTGGCTCGTCAGTTAGTCCTAGAAGGCATTAAAGCTGATTTTTACCATGCAGGCCTAGCTGCTGAAGTGCGGTCACAAAAACAAGACGATTGGAAAGCCAATAAATTGCGGGTAATAGTGGCCACCAATGCTTTCGGCATGGGAATAGATAAACCCGATGTGCGTTTTGTGGCTCATATGGATTTACCCGAAAGTTTGGAAGCTTACTATCAAGAAGCTGGTCGTGCCGGTAGAGACGAAAAAAAGTCCTATGCTGTTCTTTTATATAACGATGCGGATGTGAAGGCTTTAGAGCGAAAACTAGCCCAAGGAAGCCCGATTTTGGCCGAAATACAGCTTGTATATCACCAATTGGGTAATCATTTTCAGGTGGCTTACGGAGCCGGAGAGGGTTTATTATTTCCTTTTGATGTAGCAGATTTTTGCAAAAAATATAAGTTAGAGCCCATTAAAACACTCAATATATTAAAAGTGCTTAGTCTCGAAGGCTATATCGGTTTAACAGAAAGTGTGTATTTGCCATCTCGATTGCAAGTAGTGGTCGATTACGAGGCCTTGTATAGTTTCCAGCTAAGCAATGCTACTTATGAGCCGTTGTTAAAAACCCTGCTGCGATCGTATGGTGGCTTGTACGATCAGTATGTGCCCATTAAAGAGCAAGATTTGGCCAAACGTTTACAAATTTCTGTTAGCCAAGTTGCTCAGATGCTTACTAAGCTCAACGACATGCAATTGATTGCTTACGAGCCCAAAACCGATCAACCACAAGTCCAATTTCTACTTCCAAGGGTAGATAGAGCTCATTTAGGTATCGATTATACCTTCTTGGCTCAGCGCCAAGCCATCTACCAAAAACAAGTAGAAAGCGTGCTCCACTATGTGAACAAACCCATTTGCAGATCACAACAACTTTTAAATTATTTTGATGAGCTCACGAAAGAAACGTGTGGGGTGTGTGATGTATGTATCGGTGCCCGAAAAAAGCATTCGGAAGACGCTCTGAGGTTTGCCATTTTGGAAAAATTGCGTGTAGAACCGCTATCAATCGAAGTTTTGGTAGATAGCCTACATGAGGGTACAGAAGCAGCACGAATAGAGCTCATTCGAATATTGATAGATGAAGGTAGGCTTCGTTTGAGTAAAGACTTGTTGTACCTAGGCTAATTTTCTCATTCTTATTTTTATACCTACATTAGTTTATGCAAGAAAAAAATAACCCCAAAGTAATTAAAGCATGGGCCTATTTCGATTGGGCAAATTCAGCGTATAGCCTCGTTATTACTTCTACTATTTTTCCGGTTTATTATACCGTCATTACCACCACCAAAGAGCACGGAGATAAAGTGCTTTTCTTCGGAAAATGGTTCGTAAATACCGCATTAAGCAATTATGCCATGGCGGTAGGCTACCTCATGATGGTCTTTTTGCTCCCCATTTTATCCTCGGTTTCCGATTACCATGGAAATAAGAAAAGTTTCATGAAATTTTTTACCTATTTGGGTGGTTTAGCGTGTATAGGTTTGTTTTTCTTTAAGTTAGAAACGTTAGAGTTAGGCGTTATTTTGTTTGCCCTGGCCGCTGTTGGCTGGATTGGTGGTGCTTTGTTTTACAATTCTTACTTACCCGAAATTGCCACGCCCGATCATCAAGATAAAGTAAGTGCGCAAGGCTTTGCTTGGGGCTATATTGGCAGTGTTATTTTGCAAATTATTTGCTTCATCTTTGTGTTAATGCCCGATACCTTTGGCATTACTGATCCTTCTTTTCCTGCCCGTTTATCTTTCTTATTAGTAGGTGTGTGGTGGATAGCTTTTGCACAGATTTCATTTAAGCGCTTGCCAAACGGAAGTACGAATTATGAAAAAGTAAATAAAAATTTGATTCATAGTGGTTTTCAAGAATTACATAAAGTATGGCTTCAGGTAAAAGAGATGCGTACGCTTAAGTTTTTCTTAGCCGCTTTCTTCTTTTACTCTATGGGGGTACAAACCATTATGTTGGTGGCAGCTAATTTTGGGGAAAAAATACTTCATTTAGGGGCTACTAAACTAATTATCACCATTTTGTTAATCCAACTATTGGCCATTTTAGGCGCCTATTTAATGTCTTATTTGGCTGGTAAACTCGGTAACTTTACCGTACTCATGTTGGTGGTTATTATTTGGATTTTTGTGTGTATTTCAGCCTATTTCATCACCAGCGAATATCAATTTTACGCCTTAGCTTGTGTAGTTGGTTTAGTAATGGGAGGTATACAATCCCTTTCCCGTTCCACCTACTCCAAATTATTACCGGAAAATACGCCCGATACGGCTTCTTTTTTCAGTTTTTACGATGTAACCGAGAAATTAGCCATTGTAATTGGTTTATTTAGTTTCGGCTATATCGAAGAATTTACGGGGAATATGCGGAATTCTGCTGTATCACTCACCACCTTTTTCAGTTTGGGCTTGGTATTTCTCGTACTTATTTTGCTGCAAAAACGTAAAGAAATAGCAAACTAATACAGATATTTTTAGACCTTTGCAGAACACCCTGTTTAAATGACCGTAGAACTATTTATACCTTGCTTTATTGATCAATTATACCCCGAAACGGCATATAATACGGTTAAATTGCTTGAAAAAGCAGGCTGTAAGGTTAAATACAATGCCGAACAAACCTGTTGTGGGCAACCTGCTTTTAATGCCGGCTATTGGGATGAAGCTAAAGCCATAGGGTATAAATTCTTGGAAGATTTTTCTGATAATGTGGTCATTGTTTCGCCATCTGCTTCGTGCACGGGCATGGTTAAAAACTATTACAATGATTTGTTTACCAATACCGCTGTGCACAATAAATGTCGCTCTATACAATCGCACATCATCGAACTTTCCGATTTCTTAGTAAACGTATTAAATAAAGACTATTTCGGTGCCGAATTAGAAGGTAAAGCAGTGTACCACGATTCGTGTGCAGGTTTACGAGAATGCAAAATTAAAGCAGAACCAAGAGCCTTATTAGAAAAAGTACATGGCTTAGAATTGCTCGAAATGCCCGATACCGAAACTTGTTGTGGTTTTGGGGGAACCTTTGCAGTAAAATTTGAGGGAATTTCTAGTGCCATGGCCCAGCAAAAGGTTAACAATGCATTAGCTGTTGGTGCCGATTACATCATTTCTACCGATACTTCATGCTTGATGCATTTACAAGCATACATCGACAAAGAAAATCTAAAAATAAAAACCATGCACCTAGCCGATGTATTGGCACATGGCTGGGGAAATGTTTAACTATTTTTAACAAATTTACACCCATTAAAAACATACTTTTGATCATCAAAAACCTAGAATATCATGACTAAACAATTTTTCGGAATCATTGCGTTCTGTACCTTATTAAGCTCCTATGTGTTCTCTCAGCAAAAAACAGCTGGAGTTATTTATTACGATCAAGTAATTGATTTAAAATCTATGGCGGGCGGCCAACAGCAAGGAGCCGGTGGCAATGGTGGAGAAGTGCGTGTAATGACCTTTGGTGGCCTAAATGGTTCGGCAATGCCAGAAAAAATTACCAATAAATTCGAAATCGCATTCAATCCAACTGGAGCTAAATTCCAAAAATCGGTTGCAGAAGATATTACCGCACCTGCCGGTGGAGAAGGTTCAGGTGGAGGCATGCGAATGATGATGCGTTTTGGTGGTAGCGACCGTGAATTGTATTTCAATGCAAATGATAAAGTAATAGAATCTTTCGAATTAAACAGCGAAGAAGTATTATTAGAATCTGTTTTAGGAAGCGGTTCCAAAGAAGCAGAATTAAGTACTGAAACTAAAAAAATTAGTGGCTTTGATTGTAAAAAAGCTGTCGTAAGCGGTCGGAATGGTTCACAAACAATCATTTGGTATACAACTGATTTGGCTTTAAAAGCATCGCCCATGGCTAACTTCTGGATAGCAGGAGTAGTGTTAGGTATCGAAACCGATCGAATGAAGTTTTATGCAACCAGCATAGAGTTTACCAAGATAAAAGACAGCGAAGTAGCTGCACCTAAAAAAGGTAAAACCATAACTCAAGAAGAATATCAAAAAGCAATGGAAGAAATGCGGGCAAAATTCAGAAATGGCGGCGGAGAACGTCAAATACGAATTCAGAAATAATAAAATTCTTTTAACGAGCCCCGCTTTACGGGGCTTTTTTTATGCCCAAATTTAGAAGATATTGCTATTTTTGTAACCCATCACATAGTAGGTGATGTTTAATAACTATTTTTTCGAACGTTAAATCATATTGTAGATGATCAATATTACCCTTCCCGACGGTTCGGTTCGTGCTTACGAATCAGGAACCAACGCCCACCAAATAGCCCTTTCCATTTCAGAAGGCTTAGCCCGAAACGTTTTAGCAGCTGTTGTAAACGGAGAAATCTGGGATGCAACTCGTGCTATTGAAACCGATGCCACGCTGCGTTTATTAACTTGGAACGATATCGAAGGCAAAAGCACCTTTTGGCATTCTTCGGCACACTTAATGGCCGAAGCGCTAGAAGCCCTTTATCCGGGTGTGAAACTAGGTATTGGCCCAGCTATAGAAACGGGTTTTTATTACGATGTAGATTTCGGTGATCGCGAATTTTCGTCGGATAATTTTAAGGAAATAGAAGATAAAATGCTCGAATTGGCTCGAAATAAAGCCGACTATGAGCGTACAAATATTAGTAAAGCCGATGCTGAGAAATATTTCACCGAAAAGGGTGACGAATATAAACTCGATTTAATTAAAGATTTAGCCGATGGCTCCATCACCTTTTATACGCAGGGTAATTTTACCGACCTGTGCCGTGGGCCACACATTCCCAATACCGGTTTTGTAAAAGCCGTAAAATTGATGAATGTGGCAGGTGCCTACTGGCGTGGCGATGAAACCCGTAAGCAGTTAACACGTATTTATGGCGTAACCTTTCCGAAACAAAGCGAATTGAGTGAATACTTGGAAATGGTTGAAGAAGCCAAAAAGCGTGATCATCGTAAATTGGGTAAAGAATTAGAATTATTTGCTTTCTCCGAAAAAGTAGGTATGGGATTACCGATGTGGTTACCCAAAGGAACCGCACTAAGAGAAAAATTAGTTAGTTTTCTGCAAAAGGCACAACAAAAAATGGGCTATGAGCAGGTGGTTACTCCGCACATCGGGCATAAAAACCTGTATGTAACTTCCGGCCATTACGATAAATACGGAGCCGATTCATTTCAGCCAATTAAAACCCCGCAAGAAGGAGAGGAGTTCTTTTTAAAACCGATGAACTGCCCGCACCATTGCGAACTGTATAAAACCAAGCCACGCTCTTACAAAGATTTGCCGGTTCGTTTTGCCGAATTTGGTACCGTTTACCGCTACGAACAAAGTGGCGAATTACACGGGTTAACCCGGGTAAGAGGTTTTACGCAAGATGATGCCCATTTATTTTGCCGACCCGATCAGGTAAAAGAAGAATTTAAAAAGGTAATAGACTTGGTATTGTATGTATTGGGTGCATTAGAATTCCAAGATTATACCGCACAAATTTCCCTTCGCGATCCGAATAACAAATCTAAATACATCGGATCTGATGCAAATTGGGCTTTAGCTGAGGCGGCAATTATAGAAGCTGCCGACGAAAAAGGATTGACAACTGTGGTAGAATATGGAGAAGCTGCATTTTATGGCCCTAAACTCGATTTTATGGTTCGTGATGCATTAGGTCGAAAATGGCAATTAGGAACTATTCAGGTAGATTATAACCTGCCCGAACGTTTCGAATTAGAATATACTGGCAGCGATAACGCCAAGCACCGGCCCGTAATGATTCACCGGGCACCCTTCGGTTCCCTAGAACGATTCATTGCCCTGTTGATTGAGCATTGTGCTGGTAACTTCCCATTGTGGTTAACTCCTGAACAATTTATCGTACTTCCTATCTCAGAGAAATATGAAGAATATGCGAAAAAACTTTTAGAATCCTTAAATAATTCCGATATTCGCGGGCTAATCGACATGAGAGATGAGAAAATCGGCCGCAAAATTCGCGACGCCGAGATGAAAAAAATCCCATATATGTTGATTATTGGAGAGAAGGAAATGAGCGAAGGAATGGTTTCAGTTCGTAAGCATGGTGAAGGAGATTTGGGGAGTATGAGCGTACAAGAATTTGAAAATCAGTTAATTAACGAAACTAAAATTTAACACATAATTGGCTTTAGGAAGACCAGGATTTAACAGAGGACCACGTCCACCGTTTAAGAAAAAAGAAGCGGAACACTACATTAACGAACTCATCAGAGCCGTCGAGGTACGATTGGTGGGTGATAATGTAGAAGTAGGGGTTTATGCCCTTAAAGATGCTTTGGCCATTGCTGAAGAGTTAGAATTAGATTTAGTGGAGATTTCTCCAAATGCAGTTCCTCCGGTTTGTAAAGTTGTTGATTACAACAAGTTTCTTTACGAACAGAAGAAAAAAATGAAGGAAATTAAGGCGAATGCCAAGCAAACGGTCATTAAAGAGATTCGTTTCGGGCCTAATACCAGCGATCATGATTTCCAATTTAAGCTGAAACATGCCATTAACTTTTTAGAAAGTGGCGAAAAAGTAAGAGCTTACGTTCATTTTAAAGGAAGAGCCATTGTTTACAAAGAAAAAGGGGAGATTTTGCTCCTTAAGTTTGCTCAGGCATTAGAAGAGGTAGGTAAAGTAGAGCAGTTGCCCAAATTAGAAGGTAAACGAATGTTTTTAACGGTTTCACCAAAAGGTGGAAAAAAATAAATACAAATAGTACACACAATAAATAAATAGGTTATGCCAAAAATGAAAACGTGTTCTAGTGCAAAAAAGCGTTTTAAGCTTACTGGAACCGGTAAAATCGCCAGAAAGAATGCCTACAAAAGTCACATCTTAACCAAGATGAGTACCAAACGTAAGCGTGCTTTAGGTCAGACCAGTTTGGTGTCTGATGCTGATATGGGCAACGTAAAGCGTATGCTTTGTATCGGTAAATAATTAATTAATTTTTAACCAGGTACTCGGTTTACAAGATTCCTAAACGGAACACCGCTTACCAAAAATCAAAACAACATGCCACGTTCGGTTAACGCAGTTGCGTCTAGACGCAGAAGAAAAAAGATCTTAAAATTAGCTAGAGGCTATTGGGGATCGAGAAGCAAGGTTTACACCGTTGCTAAAAACACGGTTGAAAAAGGTTTGCAATATGCATACCGTGACCGTAAAACCAAAAAGAGAGAATTTAGAGCTTTATGGATTCAGCGTATCAATGCTGGAGCACGTCAGTACGGAATTTCCTACTCACAATTAATTGGTAAGTTAGCCACTAAAGAAATCGGTTTAAACCGTAAAGTATTAGCTGATTTAGCAATGAACAATCCAGATGCCTTTAAAGCAGTAATTGATGCAGTAAAATAAGCTGTATACATACTATAAAAAAAGCCCCTCGAATTTCGAGGGGCTTTTTTTATAAACAGATATTCGTTTAGCCTTTAAGTACTTTCGTTACCAAATCAGCTGCTTCTTTTAACTGAATGGCCGAGAATACTTCTAAACCAGACTCATCAATTAGTTTTTTAGCTTCAACAGCATTTGTACCTTGTAAACGAACAATAATGGGCACCGGAATGTTACCAATTTCTTGGTAGGCATCTATAACGCCTTGCGCCACACGGTCGCAACGTACAATACCACCAAAAATATTAATCAAAATGGCTTTCACATTCGGATCGCTTAAAATGATGTTAAAGCCCGCTTTTACCGTTTCGGCATTGGCAGTACCACCTACATCTAGAAAGTTAGCTGGTTCGCCACCGGCCAATTTAATAATATCCATGGTAGCCATAGCTAAACCAGCACCATTTACCATACAACCCACGTTACCATCTAATTTTACATAGTTTAGGTTCGATTTCCCGGCTTCTACTTCGGTTGGATCTTCCTCCGATTCATCACGCATAGTTGCATAATCAGTATGGCGATATAAGGCGTTATCATCTAAATTTACCTTAGCATCTACCGCTAAAATTTTATTGTCAGATGTTTTTAATACCGGGTTAATTTCAAACATGGCCGAATCGGTAGCATCATACGCCTTGTATAAAGCGGCAATAAATTTGCACATATCTTTAAAAGCGTCGCCACTTAAACCCAAGTTGAACGCAATTTTACGGGTTTGAAAAGGCTGTAAACCTACTTTAGGATCAATTTCTTCTTTAAAAATTAAATGTGGTGTGTGCTCAGCAACTTCTTCAATATCCATACCACCTTCGGTAGAATACATAATAATATTGCGACCTTTTGCTCTATCTAATAATACAGAGATATAAAATTCTTTGGTTTCAGATTCGCCTGGATAATATACATCCTGGGCTATTAAAACCTTGCTAACCAATTTGCCTTCGGGGCCAGTTTGTGGCGTAACCAATTGCATACCAATAATAGCTTCGGCTTTTTCTTTTACCTCATCGAGGTTTTTGGCAAGTTTAACACCGCCACCTTTACCACGGCCACCGGCATGAATTTGCGCTTTAATAACTACCCAATCCGAATTATATTCGGTCTTAAGTTTTTTTGCAGCCTCTACAGCTTGTCCAGGTGTTTCGGCAACAATGCCTTCTTGTACCCGTACGCCAAAAGATTTAAGAATTTCTTTACCTTGATATTCGTGTATATTCATGTGGTTCTAATTTGTGGTAAAACTACCATTTTGTATTCATTTTTGAAACCCCTAAACTGACATTGTTGAACCAAAAAATCTGTATCTTGCACCTATGCTTAGCGCTAGCGGAATTATCAAAAATTATGGCGATTTACCCATTTTAAAAGGGGTTGATTTGCAAATTAAAGCCGGAGAGTTGGTGGCCATTGTGGGTGCCTCTGGTGCTGGTAAAAGCACCTTATTACATATTTTGGGTACGTTAGATAGACCCGATTCAGGAGAAATTTTTTTAGATGGCGAAGCACTACATCAATTTAAAGCGTCGCAACTAAGCGCCTTTAGAAATCGTTCTATTGGCTTTGTATTTCAGTTTCATCATTTATTACCCGAATTTACTGCCCTCGAAAATGTATGTATTCCTGGTTTTATAGCAAATAAACCAAAAAAAGATGTAGAGAAACGTGCCAAAGAATTGTTAGGCATTTTGAATCTGAATACTCGGTTAGATCATAAACCTTCGGCACTTTCTGGTGGGGAGCAACAACGGGTTGCCGTGGCTAGAGCTCTTATGAATTCCCCAAAACTTCTTTTAGCCGATGAGCCTTCTGGTAATTTAGATTCTGCCAATGCCGCCGATTTGCACCAATTGTTTTTAACCTTAAAGAGGGAACTCAATCAAACATCTATTATTGTAACGCATAATACCGAATTATCAAACATGGCCGACCGTACCTTGGTGATGAAAGATGGTTTAATAAGTTAACTAAATGAGCGTGGTATTAATTACAGGTGCCCGTTTGCCACAAGCTCATGCACTTAAACGGTCTATAACAGAGCATGTGGTTGTTATGGGCGATTATTACGAATTACCTAAACTACCCGGTGATGAAGCTTTATTTGTACAATTACCAGCTCCACAATCACCGAGTTATATTCATCAGTTTTTAGCCCTTTGTTTAAAGCTCCAAGTTTCTAAAGTATGTATTGTAGATGCCTTAGAGTATAAGTTATTAGAACCTGCAAGGCAACTTTTTTCAGAATATGCTATTGATTTTGAGTATGTTGATGGAGTAAAGATTTCGTCTTAGAAAATTAATTAAATAAAATATTTTTTTATTTCCCATTTGCTTTTAACTATCTTCAACTAATTAATAATTTTTATACCGGAACTTTATTAAGAGTTATATGCCTTGATGGCTAATTTTTGTATAGTTCCTTTAATACCTAACATTATGAAAACTGGTAAAGTAAAATGGTTTAACACCCAAAAAGGTTATGGATTCATTGTTCAAGAGGATGGAACTGAAATCTTTGTACATTTTAAAGATGTAGAGGGTGGTAATGGTACCCTAAAAGACAACGATGACGTAGAGTATGAGGTAGAAGAAGGTCGTAAGGGATTACAGGCTGTGCAAGTGAAGAAAGTTTAACACCATACCAAACGAAAAAATTAAAGCCTCCAATTTATTGGGGGCTTTTTTCATATCTAGCGGCTTGCATTACCCGATATTGGCCAGTATGGTCGGTTATGAAAAACAACGATGAGCTACCACCGTCCGTTATTTTGTGTTTCTTTTGCAAGGCAGCTACTTGCAAAGGGAAATTCCTGCTGATGCAATTGGCTTGCTTTACCGGTACCGTTTTGCCAAATTCGGTATAGCTCCAATTGGCTAAAATGGTAAACACTTTACCCGGAAAATCTGCAATATGTGTATCGGAAGTGTATAAATGCGTATGCTGATGCATTTTTTCTAAGCCATACCGAGCGGCAATCAGTTTAAAACAACCGGCTTTTAACCATGCAGCATTGGGTTCGTATAAATAGTTTTTTGGGGCGGTGCAAGTTGATGGAGCAGCATGCTGTTCTTCTTCATAGGTAAAGCTAAAATGATGCGTTTGAGCATCGTTTAGTAGTACACAGTGAATAGTGGGGTTTTGGCATGCTGCTTGCGCGTTGATGTGAAAGAG
>ENA-OUVC01000249-OUVC01000249.1-marine-metagenome-genome-assembly--contig:-NODE-249-length-37876-cov-4.105347_pt1 | contig 37876 bp, 26 predicted proteins | sample MGYA00248622_ERZ508571 | MGnify/ENA primary metagenome ERZ508571 (study PRJEB26236, sample SAMN06267175) | marine metagenome | isolation source: Columbia River Estuary | place: USA:Columbia River Estuary... | reverse complement strand
CGGCAGTTTCGGTAATGAAATGTCGGAAACTCAGTTAAAAAATGACTTTATTGTGCGGTCTCGTTACCCATGGTACGAGCATTGGGTCGACAGAACAATTAATGATTGGTATTCACCTCTGTCGGTTGCTTTAAAGAGAGCATCTATCTCTTTAGTTGGATTGACAGTTGCAATTGATGGCCGTTGCCTGGGGCCAATTTTGACAGGTACCCAGCAAAATGTTCTTGAGACTGTAAAAACACTGTGCAGCAACGATGCAATCGGGTTAGTAAACCTCTATGTATCTGATGGTCTTCCGTCTTACGCCGATACTGAATTGCGTAATCTGCCTAAATTGAAAATTTTAGAAGCAAACAATGCTCCTCTCGATGCGCGAATGAAAAGCGATATTGCTTATCGCCCATACCAAGTTTCATCTTCTTCTGACATTGAATGGCTCAGAGCTCGTGGGCACTGGATGGTTATTAACCAACTTGATGTCATTGCATTTAATAACGCAAGCTATTTCCCGTCTTATAAGGAGTGGCTCGAGTATCGGCGACTCACTGCTTTGTCGTTAAATTGTGCTGATGGTGTCACCTACATCAGTGAACATGCACAACGTGAAGTTCATGCTGAGGGTCTATCGGACGCTCAAAAAGTAGAAAAAGTTGTCTACTGCGGTACAGATTTTGTTCCCATAGAAGGCGCTGTAGCACCTCAACAATTGGCTCAAGTCAAGGTTCCATTCATGGTGGTGTTGGGCGCTTCATATCACCATAAGAATCGTGGTTTGGCATTGCAGACATTTGCTGAAATGCGACGCCGTGGCTGGGTAGGAAAGCTTGTACTTGTCGGGCCAACACCGCCAACAGGGAACTCTCTTGGTACAGAAGCTCTTGAATTTCTTGAAGACCCATCTTTGCGTGACGACGTCATTCAAATTGGTTCCATCGCAGAAAACGAAAAAGCGTGGCTGCTGAGAAATTCTTGCTTACTTCTTTATCCAACAACCGTTGAAGGATTCGGGCTTGTTCCTTTTGAAGCAAGTGCGTATGGCCTTCCTACGTTGTCGAGTCGACAAGGCAGTCTTGATGAAGTGTTGCCGCGAGATATTCCCACCATTGTTGACTTTTTGCCACAGCAAATTGCAGATCAAGCCATGGCAATCATTAATGATCCAAAACTTGGTGAGAAAATTGTTACTTCCATTAGAAGTCAAAGCGCGAAATTTAATTGGAAAGACACTGGAAGTCGATTAGTAGATGTTTTCACTGAAGTGATTTCTCGACCTCCAGTGAGAACTGTGGGCATTTTGGGTGAAGATCGTCGAGTAGTCACCTCCTTGGCAATTACCGACGATGCTGTACTAGTAACTCCCAAAGCGCGCGGGCCTAAAGGCCCAGGGAAAATTGTGAAATCAGGAAGTAGTTTTCCATTGATCAAAAGAATCATTTCAAAAGATGGTTCACGTAGGCAGGCATTCCTACGACGCATGATCAACAAGATGCGATAACGCCCTCACTCTCACACCCTTCTCAACTGACTTTCTACATACGGCCGCGCACGACGCTGACCCCCTCGCTCAATAATTGTGCGTTGGAGAGCGAGCAAAGTGCGTCGAATCGCCTCGCGGTTGGGTTGGAGGCCAAGGCGCTCACATTCGTCGAGCCAGGCAGAGGGGCTGTGGTGCCCACGTGCGCCATTGCAGTGGCGGCATGCTGCAACTTCGTTCTCTATCCAACTGGGCCCGCCCTTAATGCGGGGTACCACATGTTCGGTGGTGGCACGGTTGAGGCCCACCTCAATGGGGGTGCGGCACCAAATGCATTCATAGCCATCGCGTTCCAAAATGAGGGCCATGCGTTCGCGCCGGTTGAGTTGGCGCTGATGCTGGCGTACGGGGCGATTCTCACGGGGCACAAGAGACAGAATATGGGGGTGACTGCCGTCAATGTGCGAGGCCGCTTTGCTCCTTCCCCCACCGGGGAACTGCATTTGGGCAACCTGCGAACGGCTGTGGTGGCACATCACCTGGCAGTAGAAGTGGGTGGAGGCACCTTTGTGGTGCGCATGGAAGACCTCGACCGCGTGACATCGTCGCCACAGTGGGCCAGTGAGCAATTGGCCGACCTTGCCGCGGTGGGGGTGGAAAGCCACGTGGAGGTGGTGTTTCAGAGCAACCGCTTCCCTCTATATATAGAGGAGTTGGAGAATCTCACAGCGAGAGGGCTTACCTATGAGTGTTTTTGCACGCGTAAGGAAATTCGCGAAGCTGCTTCGGCCCCACATGGCGAGGTGAATAGTTACCCCGGAACATGCCGCGAGTTGAGCGAGGCACAACGTGCTGCCTGGCGAGGCGCTGGCCGGGTGCCTGCTGTGCGGCTGCGGGCGAGTGCCGAGGCGCGAGAAAATGGCGCCGACGATGTGGTGCTGCAACGTAACGATGGCGTGCCGGCCTACAACCTGGCAGTGGTGGTCGACGACGCTGCTCAGGGAATTACCCAAGTGGTGCGTGGGGCCGACCTATTGAGTGTGACCCCCAGCCAAGTGCACTTGCAAGAGTTGTTGGGGTTGCCCACAGTGGAACATGTGCATGTGCCGTTGGTGGTTGATGCACATGGTGAACGTTTGGCAAAGCGCCATGGAAATGACGCGTGGGTGAACCTCAGACATTGTGCACAATGGGGTTTTTCGGGGCACGACGTGCGTGTGGCGTTACTGAATTCATGGCAACAAGGCAGTAATAGTTGGGGCGAGGCTTCTAATGTTGCTAGGTGGCTGAAGTCGTTGTTGTAGGTACGGGGTATGTGGGGCTCACCACCGGTGTGTGTTTTGCGCACCTGGGCCACAACGTGGTGTGTGTCGATACCGATGTAAAAAAAGTAGAACGCATGCGTGCGGGCGAAGTGCCCATTGTGGAAGAGGGCCTTGCTGAGTTGATGGCACAAGGTATTGCAAGTGGGCGTTTGCGTTTTGCTATTGAGGCTGCTGAAGTGTTGCCCGCATGTGAGTTTGTCTTTTTGTGTTTGCCCACGCCAGAGCGTGACGATGGTTCGGTCGATATGAGTTATATCGAAGCCGTTGCAGGGCGCATTGGGCCCATGTTGGCTGTGAATGCTGTGGTGGTCAACAAGTCAACGGTGCCAGTGGGTGCGAGTAAAACCGTTGCAGGGTTGTTGGGGCGAAGCGATGTGCATGTGGCGTCGAACCCCGAGTTTTTGCGAGAAGGCACTGCGGTATATGACTTTTTGCATCCGTCGCGTGTGGTGGTGGGTGCAGAAACACATGAGGTGTGTGCACGTGTGGGTGCGTTGTATGACGGTGTCGATGCACCGGTGATTTTTTCCGACCCTGTGTCGTCGGAAACAATTAAGTATGCAGCGAATGCTTTTTTAGCAACGAAGATTTCTTTCATTAACTCCATTGCCAATATTTGTGAGCACGTGGGCGCCGACATTCATACGGTGGTCGATGCCATTGGGCGCGACCCGCGCATTGGGCGAGAGTTCTTGCAGCCCGGGCCGGGTTTTGGTGGCAGTTGTTTTCCGAAAGACACCATTGGTCTTGTTACTTTGGCTGCCGAGGCGGGGTACAAGTTTGGGTTGTTGGAAAGTGTGATTGAGGCGAATGACCAACAGCTAGAGCGCGTGGTGGAAAAAGTGCGCCGTGCGGTGGGCGGCAATTTGGAAGGCAAGTTGGTGGCGGTGTGGGGTCTTACTTTTAAGGCGAACACCGACGACCGCCGCCATTCGCCGGCAATTACCATTGCCCGTAAGTTGCTGTTGGCGGGGGCGCGCTTGGCAGTGTTCGACCCCACGGTTGCGGGGGCAGTACCCGAGCTCGAGGCCAATGCGGGGGGTGCGGTAGCCGTGGCGCCCAGTGCCGTTGGGGCATGTGCTGGGGCCAATGCCCTGGTGGTGCTCACCGAATGGCCCATGTTTGCTGGGGTCAGCCCCGTTGAAGTGGCCAAAACCATGGGAAATGCCCAGGTGGTCGATGCCCGGAACCTCTTAGACCGCGAGGCCTGGCGGGCTGCGGGCTTTACGTACCAAGGGATTGGGCGCTAGTTCACCAAAAGTTCACCTGTAGCCCCTTTACAGGTTCTACTTTTAGTGCTAAATTTACTTTTGTCGACGTGCTGCGTGTTCCACCAGATACCCCCCTGCGCCGCACGACGACAAACCTCCAACAAGAAAAGGGAAACCATGCGTAAATCACAGAAGTTCATTGCCCTCGGTGCAGTAGCAACCCTCGGCCTTTTTGCAACAGCCTGCGGAAGCGATAGCGACGATGCAGCAACCGAAGAAGCAACAACAGAAACTGTTGTTGAAGAAGTCGTTACCGAAGATACAGCAACCGATTCAACCGATGCTGCAGCCCCACAAACAATTGTCGACATTGCAGCAGGTAACCCAGACTTCAGCACACTCGTCTCATTGGTCACCACCGCTGGTTTGGCAGAGACACTTTCAGGTGAAGGTCCATTCACCGTATTGGCACCAACCAACGCAGCATTCGAAGCATTGGCAGCGAAGATGGGCGTCACCATCGAAGAGTTGTCAACAACACTCACCGCAGACGTTGAGCTCTTGAAGAAAGTACTCACCTCACACGTGATCGCCGGAAAAGTAATGGCAGCAGACACCGCAGCATTGAACGGCATGGATGCCGATTTGGTGAGTGGTGAAAAGGCCAAGGTTGTATCAGCAGACGGTGTTGTTTCATTCACCATTGGTACAAGCACAGCAACTGTTGTGACACCAGACGTTGAAGCAGCAAACGGCGTGATCCACATTGTGGATATGCCATTGTTGCCACTTGCAATGCAGAAATAAGATCGCACTATATAACCCCCTTATAGGTGTGAGGGTGGGGCGCCAATGGCGCCCCACCCTTTTTCTTTGTCATCACAGAGATACATGAGGACATGCGCACTTTTCATGCGAAACTAAACGTATGGCAACAGTGAATGAATTTTTTGATTACGAAGGTGGAGCCGACCTGCGCGAAGGAATGCGCGAATTGGCAAGTGAGATGTATGTGTTGCCATTTCTCACACCGGCGTATTGCCAAGTGCTCATCGATGCTGCAGAAGCATCAGGTGCATTTGAAGCAAACCCACACGACCCAGTGCCTGGGCATGAAGTGTCCATTGCACAGTTGAGCCCAGTGGTGTTTGCAGCAATGCAAAATCACGTGGGTGCATATATTTGGCCACAGCTGAAACAAGCGTGGGGCTATATCGACTACCACGGCATCAACGACGCTTTCATTATTAAGTACGAGTTGGGTGGGCAGGAAAGCTTGCGTATTCACCACGATGTGGCGCAGGTGTCGATGAGTGTGAAGTTGAACAACAACTACACGGGTGCCGAATTGGAGTTCCCTCGTCAAGGCGTCACCAATGCTGGTCTCGCGGTGGGGGAAGTGGTGGCGTGGCCGAGTTTGGTGACCCACCCCCATGCGAGTGCGCCCATTACGGGTGGGGTGAAGTACAGCCTCACCATTTGGTGTGAGTTGCCCATCGATATGGGTGGGATGCAACTAGGGTAATTACACGTTATGAAACGCATTCGTCATATTTTGAGCGCCAGAAGCGCAATGGGCATCGTGGCTTGCACGGTGCTGAGCGTGGCGGGTGTTTCAGGTGTAGCCCATGGGGCCAAGCGCGCCGGTGTGGCGGTTTCTGCTCCGCGGGAATTGGCCCCGTACCCCTTTGCGCTGGTGGCGGTGGGTCAACAAGATGGAACCGATACCGCGGTCATTCAGTTACGGCTGAACGACTTGGGGTTCTGGGTGCAAAACGTCGATGGCAAGTTCGACCTCACCACGAAGCAAGCGGTGATGGCGTATCAGAAGTATGTGGGCATTACGGCCACAGGGCGTGTTGATGCGAAAACTGCTGCAGCTTTGGCAATGGCGCAGTTTCCTGCTGCTGGCCAGGCAAGCCGGGGCGATGTTGTTCAGGTCGATAAGAAGAAGCAGTTGGCTTTTGTGATGCGTGAAGGCATCACGGTGATGGCGCTCAATGTGTCCACCGGAAACGACAAGCCATATGAAGAGCCCGATGCGAATACACCCGATGTGATGATTAAAGGTGTATCCATCACGCGTGAAGGAAAGTTTCGCGTACAACGCCGCCGCACCGATGGTTGGTGGGAAGGCGACATGGGCCCCATTTATCGCCCCATCTATTTCGATGGCGGTATTGCGTTTCATGGCAGTGCAGTGGTGCCGGCGTACCCCGCTTCGCATGGTTGCATTCGAGTGAGTGTGCCTGCAATGGACATGTTGTGGGAAACAGGCGTGTTGGAATTCGATGCACGGGTGTGGGTGTACTAGCAGGGCGAGCCTTGCATAGTTCATTGATTGCAAATTACTGGGGGAAATGTGGCTCGACGCTTAACGCATAATGGGGCACTCGACGGCTTACGCGGTGTAGCGGTGCTGTTGGTGCTCATGCGCCACTCCTTTGAATTAGTGCCAGGTGGATTCGGGCCGCAGTGGCTTGATGATTTCTTGCGCGGTGGTTATTTCGGCGTCGACATCTTTTTTGTGTTGAGCGGGTTTCTCATTACGTCGTTATTGCTCGATGAACGTGAGTCGAGTGGTGCGGTACGCATGCGTTCGTTCTATGGGCGGCGCGCGTTGCGTCTGATGCCGGCGCTTGTGGTGATGCTTGGCGTGGTGAGCATTGTGTTGGTGCTAGATGGTTCAACATGGTCAAGTTTGTGGCCAACAGTGCGTTCATCACTTTTCTATTACCAAAACTGGCACAGCGTGTGGGATGAAACGCATCTTGCTGCAGAGTTTGGACACCTGTGGTCACTCTCGATTGAAGAGCAGTTTTACATTGTGTGGCCAGTGGTTTTGTTAGCCATGGTTGCACTGTGGAAACGCCAATCAGTGCGGGTGGCTGCATTGGCACTGGGCGTGTTGTGGGTGGTGTGGTACCGCATTCAGGTATGGAATAGCGGTGTGGGTTGGGCGTATGTATTTGTGCGCACCGATACGCGGATTGATGCATTGCTCATTGGATGTTTGGTGGCATTTCTCTTTCAATGGCAAGTGGTGCGAGCTCGAGCATTACATATTGCGGCGTGGGGTGGCCTTGCGGTCGTGCTGGCAACGGTTGCACGCACGAACCCTTTGCAGGCCTATGTATATAAAGGCGGCTTAACGCTTGGTGCAATAGGTGTGGGGTGCATGGTGTTGGCCATTGCCGAAGGCACATGGCGTGGCGCACGACTCTTCGATGTGAAGCCACTGCGTGCGGTGGGCAAAGTGTCTTATGGCTTGTACCTCTGGCACTTCCCCGTTTTTGTTCTGTTGCTCCGGCATAGCGCTTCTTGGAATTCAGGTGTGCGTGTTGTTGTTGGTGTGGTGTTGTCGGGCGTGGTGACCGCCTTGTCGTGGTATGTAGTGGAGCGCCCAGCGTTGAAACTCAAAGACAAGTGGTTTGCACGATCAACCGTGCAACAGGCCGAACTTCCTGCACTGCCGGCTGCTTCATTCATCGATACCTTGCGCCAACGCACGGTACGAATGTTGATTGCAGTGGGAGTTGGTGCAGGTGTGACCACCGTGTTTACCAACATTTGGCCAGAGAAACCACTTCCCATGACAAATCGCATGGGTTATGCATTGGTATTCAACTTCCCACTCGACCGGTATTGGCAAGTGTATTTGTTGTGGGTGTTCCTGTTTCCTGCAGTGGTGCTGGCGGTGTACATCGTTTTGCCAAAACTGTTTCCGCACAGCGTGCGGATGCGTGAACTGGTTGGCGCAAACGAACACATTGCGGTACGTGTAGTTGAAGATGAAGTAGAGCCAGTTGCGGGAGCAATGCATTTTTGGCGAGTGGCGTTGGTGGCAGGTGTTTTTGGTTATGAGTGCGCGGTGGCGGCGGGAAGACAAAACGACAATGGCTGGTGGATTTTGTTCGCTGGAGCCACCGCATACATCGGCCTCATATATGGAGCAGCAAAACTGTGGAAGCGCACGCTGAGCGCGGTGAACTTATTTGGTACCGCATTTGTGCTTTTTGGAGCATGGTGGGTATCGAGCACAACAGAAATGTTGGTGGCCTCTACTGGTGAACGGCGTGATTTTTCTTGGCTCCCATTGCCGGTAGTTGTTGTCGTTGTTGTTGCGCTGCTCATCAGCGATGTGGTGTGGGGCAAGCGCAACTTTGTGCGCCGCGAACGTCAACGACTGACCTTTGTTGTGGTGCCAGTGTTTTTGTTTATTTGGACCAGCAGTTTGCCAAACAGCATTGGGTATATCGATATCTTCCACCACGGTGAGTCGTTGAATGGTGGGTGGCTGCTGAAGAGCGGTTGGGTGCCCTGGCGCGACTTCTTTTTCAATATCGGGTTCTACGGTGCTGCCGTTGTGCCGCGAGTGAGTTTTGGGTTCTTTGGTACGTCGTACTGGGGCTTTAGTGCTGGTATCGAAATGCTTTTCATTCCGCTATTGGTTGTTGCTATTTATATTGCCTGTGCATCGCTGGCATCGCGGTATTGGATGGCACTCGTTGGATTAACACTCATCTTGATGTTCCCATTTACTGCAATGGGTGGGTTCACCAAAGTGCTAGCTGGCGACTCCATGCTCTTTGTGTACCGCTTTGCATCAATTGCGCTCATCACTGTGGGTGTGTTGCTGTTTGTACGTAAGACCACTTGGGTACGGGCATTGTTCTTTGGTGCGGCGCTCACGACCGCGGTGATCGCTGGCTCTGAGATGGTGGTATTTGCCACTGCAGCTTGTGTCACTATTTTTTTGCGCGACGCTGCACAATTGCGGAGGTGGCGCTATTCACTGCGTGAACTCGTGGAGCTCTTTCGTTCCACTTTGTATGCAGCTGGTGGTGTAGTTGCAAGCATTGGCGTGGCATCGGCAGTGATGTTGTATTTCGATGCGCTGAAGGGCTATGTGAACTGGTGGCGCATTTTCCCTTTCCAGTGGTACATCGAAACAGGAGTGCCATTCAACAGATGGCCAAACCTTGCTGAATTCGCGTGGGGAACAGAATGGATTGTGCTATTTGCCGTTTCCATTGCGATATTGAGTGTGGTGTGGTTTGTGGTGTGGCGCATTCGTTCGGACCGCACACTACGCAATGAAGATTGGGTCGCTATTGCACTAGCAATTGGGAATTTGCTCTTCATGCAAAAGACTTTGAACAGGCCCGATTCACACTTTCTGCAGTCGCTCATTGTGAGTATGCCATTGCTGTTTTATGTGGTGACGCGAGTGGTGGGAACCATTAGTGATTCGGTGCAGGCGGCTTTTCATCACACGCGCCGGCGCGCATCGTTACATACAGTTGTCTTTGGTGTGCTCACGGCAGCGTTGCTGTTTCCCTTTATGACAACAGCTGATGTTTTAAATAACCAAGTACACAATGCTGGTGCACAAGTACAACCCGTGACGGCGCAGAAATCGCAATTTGCGCGTATGGGCTACTCGCAAGAGGGCGAGTTTTTGGAGAATTACCGCCAGCTGCGATTGTTCCTGAAGAAGAACATTGGCCTTTCTGCCAATATTTACGACTTCGGCAACGTAACAACCGTGTACAACTTTTTGTTGAATAAGAAACCACTGTCGCGTTATAGCTATGTGCTGCAAGCTTCTACCGATGTGGCCCAAAAAGAAGTCATTGACTCTTTGAGCTATCAACAACCAGAAGTGGTGTCGTATGGCTGGGATAACCCGTTGAATGCTTGGGACGAAGTGTCGAACTCGGTACGCCACTGGGCCATTAGTGAATATCTCTTGCGTAACTATTCCCCATGGAAGCGCATTGGCGGGAAGAACTTTGGCAATTTGTTGTTCCTGCGTAATGACCTGAAACCAGGTGAAGGGTTGCCCCTCGATGCAGTTCCTGCGCAAAGCGGAAGTGAAAAGGCTGCAACGTTGCGCAGTATGAATACGTGCAATTGGGGAGTGTCGTCGAACTATCTCACCTTTGCTCCTACCAAGCCGGGAGTGCCACTGAAGAGCGAACCCGTGAAGGGAATGCTCACTGTGTTTGGCTGGGCGAAAACTGCCGACGATGAAGCCGTGACCATTGACGTGAATTACAACAAAGCTCTTGTATTTTCTGGCCTGAGCTCAAGTGAGCGAGATGATCTCGCTATTCGTGGAGTGACAACAGGTAAGAAATCGGGCTTCCGATTTGATATTCCGGTGACGGGCAGCATCACCGACACCACTTTGGTGACGGTGGAACAAGTAAATGCCGCGGGTGTGCGCACCGCCGTTCCTTTTGTTGCAGCACCTGGCGTGAACGACGCCACGGGTGAATATGGCGTACAACTCGATGCGTCGCCCGATGGGAAACTCCAAGTGGGCGCCACGCGTAAGTATGTAGAGCGCGTCACGCTTCCTGAGAACTACCTGGGGTACAACTGGATTGTTGCTCAATCAGACTTCGGGTTCAGCAACGACAGTTTCTCGCTGTACGACGCGGCGGGCGACGCCAACCGGTCGATTAACTTCTCCACTTTGCGCCCCAAAAACCTAGCTGCGGCCCGCGTGAGCTCATGCCCCACTTGGTACGGCTGGGAGAGCAATGTGGTCTACCTGCAACACGATAAAGAGCAGGTAAACGTTCAACTCTCGTTAGTGAAGTAGTAACCTAAATGCAATGTCAGGGCTTTTCGGTGGTCTCCGTATAGGTGTTGTGGTTGTTGCTTACAACGCAGAAACAACCTTAGAGAAGGTTCTCGACCGCATTCCCCACGACGTTGCAGAAGAAATTTCTGCCGTGTTGGTATGCGACGACGCCAGTGCCGATGCCACTCACGAGGTAGCTCTTGCCTACCAGCGCTCGAACGACCACTTGCCATTGCACATTGTGCGCCACCCGGTGAACCTGGGTTACGGAGGTAACCAGAAGGCTGGTTACCAACTCGCTGCCGAGATGGGTCTCGACGTGGTGGTGTTGTTGCACGGCGATGGCCAGTACGCCCCCGAGCTCATGGCCGAGATGGTGAAGCCCATTGTGGAAGACGGCGCCGACGCCGTTTTTGGTTCGCGGATGATGAACAGCGGTGCAGCGCGCGAAGGTGGCATGCCGCTCTACAAATATGTGGGCAACAAAATTCTCACGCGCTATGAAAATGCAATGACGGGGGCAAGCCTCACCGAGTGGCACAGCGGCTACCGCGCGTATCGCGTGTCGACATTGCAGAAAATTGCGTTGGTGAAGAACTCCGACGGTTTCGACTTTGACACACAAATTATTTTGCAGTTGCTCGATATCAACTCAAAAATTATTGAGATACCCATCCCTACGTATTACGGCGATGAGATTTGCTACGTCGATGGCATGAAGTACGCCAAAGATTTGTTTAAGCACTCCACGCAATACCGTTTGCGCAAAATGGGTTTCGGGCACGATGAGAAATTACAAGGCGATGTTGCCTATGAATACAAGAGCGACCCGTTGTCGTCGCACGGGCAAATTGTGAAGTATTTGTCGGGTCGTACTTCTGGTGAAGTACTCGACCTCGGTTGCTCAGACGGTTTGTTGTCATTACAAATGAAAAGCTTGGGCTACACCGTGACCGGTGTTGACCTAGAAGAGCACCCACAGGTATTTGGTCGCGTCGATAAGTTCATTCAGGCAAACCTCGATGCTGGATTACCAGAAGGTTTGTCTGACGCCATCGACGTAGTGGTGTGTGCCGATGTGCTTGAGCATGTGCGCCAGCCTGAGCTGCTTCTTGCAGAACTTGCACCACGGCTAGCACCAGGTGGAGCAGTGTTGGCGAGCATTCCAAACTTTGGGCACTGGTACCCACGTATTCGCACGCTCTTTGGCATGTTCGACTACGACCACCGCGGCATTCTCGACCGTACGCATGTGCGCTTTTTTACGCGCCGCAGTTTTGAACGTTTGGCAAAACAAGCGGGGTACACCGTTCATCGTGTGGGGGCCACTGGTTTGCCATTCGATGTTGCCGACCGTGGAGGCACGGGCAAGGTGTCGAACAAGTTGAAGCCCATACGTGCCATAGACCGTTTGTTGGTCAAGGCGCGGCCTCAATTGTTTGCGTATCAGTTTTTGTATGAGCTAAAGCGTTAAACATTCTCTGAGGAAATGAACATTGTGCTGAACGACCATGCCACGGTGCTCAACGTCTCAGCACTCGAAAGCGCATTGAGCCAGAGCACTTATGCAACAGCATCGCCCTATGCACACACGGTGATTGAAAACTTTTTGCAGCCCGATGTGTTTGCAGAAGTTCTCACCGAGTTTCCCGCAGTTGACCCCAGCAAGTGGACCAACTACGCACATGTGAATGAGCGCAAGTTTGCCAACCCACGTAGTGAGACATGGGGTACAACCATTCAACAAGTAGCAGAGGTGTTGAACTCACCTGCATTTATTGCGTACTTAGAGAATCTCACCGGCATTAGTGGCCTCATTGCCGACCCTTCCTTTGAAGGTGGCGGGATGCACCAAACCATTACGGGTGGGTTCTTAAACATGCACGCCGATTTTTCTGTGCACCCGCACCACCGGCACTGGAGCAGGCGTGTGAATTTGCTCTTGTATTGCAACGAGAATTGGCTGCCTGAATATGGTGGCGACCTCGAGTTGTGGACTCGCGATATGAAACGTTGCGAGAAGCGAGTTGCACCCATTGGCAACCGTGTGCTCATTTTCAATACCGACGCCGATTCCTTTCATGGCCACCCCGACCCACTTACTTCGCCTGTAGGCGTAGCGCGTCAGTCGTTGGCGTTGTATTACTTCACTGAAGAAGAAGCACCAGTAGTACATTCCACGAACTACAAAGCGCGGCCCGATGATGGTGCGAAACGTGTGCTCATTTATGCCGATAAAAAAGCATTGCAAGCATTCGACTGGGCAAAGCGCAGGTTCAACTTGTCGAATGACTTTGCAGCCAAAGCTTTGAACTTTGTCGATAAGTTGCGCCGCAAGCGCAAGTAAAACGAACTCTAAGAGCGTTTGCGAATGCTGATGCTCTTGCCTACAGAGCTATTGCAGTTGCCTGTTGCAAGGTCGAAGCGCCAGCCGTGTAACGAGCACACGAGTTCATCGCCTTCAATAGACCCGAAGGTGGAGAGGTCGGCTTGGCGGTGTGGGCAGAAACGCTCCACAATGTAATCGCCTATTTGTACTTCATCTTGTGACATGGTGGGCTCTGTTGCTCGTCGGTACGCTTCTATTTCGGTGCGGCTCATCCGTTCAACAGACAAACTCTTGAAGAAATTATAAAGGTTTTCGTTGAAATCACCATCGCGCCAGGCGCGGAATCGTGCCGAGAGGAAAAGTGCATTCGACCAGTCAACTGCTTTTGCTGCAACAACGGTTTCTAACAACTCACGCTGAATAATAAAGCGGTACTTGTAGGGCTGGTTGGTGTATTTCTGTACATCGCCATATTCGAAGTGAATGTAAATGCCCAGGTCGTCGGCAGTGGGTTCGGCACCAGCGGCACTCACCGTTTGAATGAGGCAGTTGCCGCCTGCGCCTGTTGACACCGTGGGGCACATGGCAAGCAGTGGGCGAAACCAACTTTGAATGTTGGCAAGGAGTTTGTCGGTGGGTGCAAGCCATGTCGCTTTGTGGTCGGCGAGCCAAGGCATCCAGTCTTTTTGGTATGCAGCAAGGTAGTCACCGATGTTGTTCCAGGTGTTGTGCAGTGCTTCATCGCTCACGGGGTGAGTAACGGCAATATCGCTGGGGGAAACATCAATCACAGTGCCGGGCATATTGAGAATGCCGGTACGGCCTTGTGCTGCGAGGCGCGAAACAAATTCTGGTTGATGCGGGAAAATAGAAACTTCTTTACCAGTCACCATGTTGAGATGAAAGAGTTCGGGGTCTAGGAAACACGGTGGCCCAGCGCTAGGCACCACCACGCGGGCATCGACCTTGTCGACATAAGCAAGTGCGCGAGCAAATTGCGACTCAACTTTTGCAGCAGCAAGTGAACGCTTTTCCTCTTCGGGAATGTCGTAGACCATGGGGTACCAAATAGCGCCGCTGAATTGCAGGAAGTGTGCATCGACCTTGCCGTGTGATGCAAGTGCAGTGAGGTCGTGTGTGCGGCAATCGTTTTGATTCACCACAATGGTTTCGCCATCACTAACAACGAGTGCAGAGTCGCCACCAGGGCCGTCGCTAATGCTCGACTCAATATGAATGGCAACACTCACACCATTCACCAGTGGTGCAGCTATTGCGTTTTGTGTGCGAATGAAATTGCGAAAGCCAAGTTTTCCGAGTGTGCGTTCAAGTTCACGCGTCGGAAAGTCGGGCAGTAACACAGGAGTTTCTTTATTGACATGGTTGGCGAGAAATGCCTCGTCGAGGTGATCGCCGTGAATGTGTGAGATATAGAGATAGTTGGGGTTCTCTATTGCAGCGGTGATGTCGCTACTGAGTTGGTCGTTGCGCGGGAAGGGAAACCATGAACCAAAAAATGCAGGCTCAAACCACGGGTCACACAAGATGGTGATGTCGCGTGTGGCAATGAGCATGCCGGCGTGGCCAAGTGAAGTGATGCGCATAACGAGTGAAGAGACGTGTGAAAAACGAGTGCGGCGTTAGGCAACAGGTGGGTCGATGGACTGTTGGCCATTGCGCGATACGTGCTCGGTCCATGCAGAACCATTCCAGTAACGCAATTCAAAACGACCTGCTGGGTCGGGGTACCAGTCGGCAGGAGCCGCGGCGTCGCCCACGCTGGAAGCAACCGATGTGTTGACGGGGCTAGTGACAACAGGTGTGCTCACTGGTGCGGAGGAGGCAGTTGTGCTGCTCCATGTGGCTGATGTGGCAGGAGTGCTCACAACAGACGGTGTGGACACTTCTGCAGTGACTGCTGCGCGACGGGCGAAGGCGGTGATGTTGGCGCCGTTTGAGACGATCTGCAGAATTTCCCAACCCTGAGCAGAACGCTCGGTCATTTGGCGTGCGAGGTCGGCGGGGTCACTGCTGGTGAGGGCTGCATATTCAAGCATGTGGGCAGGCTACCGCTCTGGGCTGCCCGACGGGTATGCGAGGTGCTATTTGACGGTGATGTTGATGGTGCGCTTCGACGCCGGGGTCTTTAAGTACTTGGCCTGCGACAAAGTGAGAGTGCATTTACCGGCCTTGGCTGGGGCAATGAGAGTGGCTCCCTTGATGCGGCAGCCACCCGTTGCGCGCCACGTTGCCTTGCCTTTTCCTTTGAGCGCAATGAGCTTGGTGAGAGAAGACGAAGCACCTTTGCGCACGGTTTTCGTGACCACTGCAGCTTTCGGTGCGGTGGTTGTGGTTGTAGTTGTTGTTGCGGCAGCGGTTGTGGTGGTTGCAGCGGTCGCGGGTGCTTGGCCAACGGCGAGTACTGGTGCTGAGTAGTCAATTCGGGGAAACTTCACGCGTACGCCGAGGTCGCCAATAACAAAGGTGGGAGTTGCTGGGGTAGACACGTCATCTTTGGTAATGGAAACAGCAAGCGCTGCTTTGAGAGCTGCTTCGGTTTTGTCAATACCCCATTGCGCCAAAATCCCGTTGGGAAGAAATGCGGAGAAAGAACCTGTGTGCAGTGTGGTTCCGTCGGCAAGGAAGTGTGGTGCACCTGTTTTGACACGCATCACATATTTTTTCGTTGCGTTATCAAATTCAACATTGGGAAAGTGGAAATAGGTCGCGTTGGTCGATACCCAAATTGGCCCGGGCACATCGGCCCCTGGCGAGTTGATGAAACTCTTCGAGCGGGAATAGAAAGCAAGTGGGTTCGACTCTGCCCGATCAACGTTGCAGGCAACGAAACGCATATTGGGCAGACCACATTTATTCGGTGCGAGACTGGCTGGGTCGAATGTGCTTTCGGGGTCGAGTGTGATGTGTTGTGAAGCTGCCTCAATGGCAACGCGTGCTGGTTTGCCTTCCAGCGTGAGTGTCATGTCTTGGCCCGTCATGGAAAAATCCATCGCTCCATCTTCAGATACAACAACGCTGTATTGCGGTAGGCCTGAGGTCTTGTATTTCACCACCACTTTGATGGTGTCGGTTTGATTGAGCGCACGGCCACCGATGGTGATACCAGAGAGGTCGATCACTCCACCGTCATTGCCTTGATCGCTCGGACGATCGGATGAACCCCAAAAACTGTCATTGAGTGTTTTGCCCGCGGGCAATCTAAACGCGTAGATGTATGCCTCGTATCCTGCAATCGACTCACCGGGCGTATTCGTTTTATACGCACTCACCCGGGCCACAATTTTGAAATCAGACGGTGCTGGTTCATTGTTCACGGTTGCGGTAAAGCAGAAGTTGGTGACACTGTTTGAACATTCACCCAGTAGTGCAGACCCCGAATCGGTATTTCCGCTGTCGGGGAAGTAACAGGGCTTTGCCCCACCATTAGTTGTGCAGTTGGGGAGCAGTGCAGAGAAGTCGGGAATAGGGCCGGCTCCGGTGGCAACGTTGTTGTGCGATATGGGCACGATGACGGCTGCTGCTGCAATGGCGAGTGCTGAAATCAATAGTTTTTTCATGGGTCTCCTAACGAGTGAGGAGATTATTTCACATTTTTTATACGGCGAATTACATGGCGTCGGCGCGCACCAAGGCGTCGACATCGGTGTCGCCCTGGGGGCCGTCGTGAATGACGACCCCGTCACGTAGGGCAATAATGCGCTCTACCTTGTTCACGAAGGAAAGTTCGTGGGTGGCCACCACCAAGGTGGCGCCGTCGGCTGCGGCCTGGTCGAACAGGGCGAGGAGAGCCTCTTTGCCCGAGGCGTCGAGACCCACGAAGGGTTCGTCGACCAAGAGCAATTCAAAGGGGCGAACGAAAGCAATGGCAATGGCGGCTTTTTGACGTAGCCCGCGCGAGAAACGGTTGGGCAACTCGTCGGCACGTTCGTACAAACCCAAATGGTCGAGCAGGTTGGCTGCGAGTTGGTCCCACTCTTCAACGCCGTGCAAGCGGGCAATGAACTCGAGGTGTTCCCACAACGACAAGTCGTCGTAGAAAGTAGGAGTGTCGGCTAGGTAGCTGGTGAATGCGCGAGCCTCTAACGACTGTGGTGCATGACCGCTCAAGGTGACTTTGCCACTTGATGCATCGAGCAAGCCCGATGCAATGCGCATGAGTGTGGTTTTGCCCGAACCGTTGTGGCCAAGTAACGCAACGCGTTGGCCGTGTTCAATGCGCAATGTGAGTGGGTGCAGTGCAGGGGCCTCGCCGTAGTCTTTTGCGACGTTGTGTGCTTCAAGAGCGGCAGGTGGAAGATGAACAGCGGGTTCTTGCGCACGTTTCTTTTTTGACGACGTGGGCTCAGGTGTTTCTTCGTTGCGACGATGAGGTGGTTGTGGATGACGGCTCATAGTTTTCCTTCCAAGTACTGACAGTTCATTTTCCTGATTGACCCATTGCAGATTGTTTTCCGCCGTCAACAAAAGATTTCCACCATGTGCGAGCGGCATCGCGATGACGCACCCATGCTCCAACAAAACCTAAGAGCAGCACCACACCAATTGCGGTGCGCAGTGCTGCACCTACTGCGTTGTCGCCATTTTCTACACCTTCACGTACGGCGAGAATAGGCAAGCTGCCCAAGATGGCAACAATGGGTGGCCACACTGCACGGGTCATGGTGGTCATGCCGGCAACTTCTGGTGGCATGAACATGCGCTCGTTGGTTTGGCCCATTGGGTCGGGAGCACCTTTCACCGCATTAATAATTGCACCCGCGGTTCCAGCACCAATGGCGGGAAGACCCACAATGAGAGCGATGGCAAGTGTCATGGGCTCTGGTTCAAAGAGGTAAGCAACGAGGATGCCAAGTGCACCAAAAGGCAGTAAAAACAGCGTTGGCACAATGAGGTGGCGCAACATGAGTTCGCCGCGATCAATAGGAATAGCGTCGGTGCGATCGGGTTTGTCTACCTCTTGCGAGAGCGGTTCAATAATTTCAAGACCAAAAACGAAGAGGCACAGACCGCTTACTACAACAGCAGGAGTAGTGCCGCGGTAGGCCCACACTTGGCACATTGCTGCAACAGCGATGAGCAGCTTCATGCGCACCAAACGACGTGCAGGAAACTTCAACAAACTTTGTAGGCCACGACGTGGAATGGGTGAAGTTTTTGCAGAACGCTTGAGCGTGACCCACGGAGAAGCGCGCATTTGTTCTTGGCTGAGTTGACGACGAAGTAATACAACGGTACGCAAGTCTTGAAGCGTGACAGCAAAACGTAGTTGCGATACCAAACTGCTGCGGCGGGAAAGAGCTTCGAGCGACAAGTTGCCCACGGTGAAAATGCCTAATGAACAAATGACGATGGTGGCGAATACTGCAATGAGGTCAATTGCTTCGCGGTGCAGTGTCCACAATGCCATGCTGCCAAAGGCATCGAATGGACCGGGAAAAGAAGTGTGTTGAACAGCCATCGCAACTTGCCAAGCAAGTAGCGCAGTCACCACAAATGACGACAGCAATTTATTGAAGCGCAAGCCGTGACTAAGAAGTGCTCCACCTACAACAATGAGCCCAGCGCATAAACCAAACACTGCGCCATAGAACGCCCATGAGGTGAATGAGCCCGGTAAACGACGAGAGGCAAGTTGGCCAGCAATGGCTCCGGCTGCTGCTCCAGAAAACGCAGTGGAACGTAAACGCTGAATGGCGGGTCGACGCAGCACTGCCGCATGTGGAACGGGGGCAAGAAGTAAGTGACGCACTTCAGCTTCTTCAACGGCAAGTGGCCCGCCATTGTTGCCGCTACGAATGCCGATGAATAAGGCAACAGCAATGACCACACCTAATACATGTGGGCCGCGTTGTGAAACAACGATGAGTTCGGCCGGGGTGAGCTCGGTGTCTTTAATGAGACCCGAGAGGAAAAGAATGGTGCCGCCAATAGCAATGGCGGCGAGGTACACGCGGTACAGAGCCTCGAACCATTCCATTTCTTCCACGCGATGCTTGCGGCGGGTTGTGCGCAAGGCAGCAACGGCGTCGAGGCCAAGGGAGTTCACGCGTGACACAGTCTTCATCTTGCCACTTGGCACCATTTTCACGAAAAGTGAGGAAAATACATCATTTCAGGTTCTTTTCAGGGGTGTTGGGAACTGAGGCGAAGCGAGGTGAGACTAAGAGATATGAACACCGACACCATGGAGTTGTTATCGGCGCTACTCGCGCTCTTTGCAGTGGGTGGGTCGCTGGTCTTGTTGGCGGCGCGGTTGACGTCGCGACGCCTTACTGTGGCGAGCAATTTTGTTGAAGCATTTCGCCCCGTGGCGTTGCCCTTGGCTTTCATGGTGCCGGCTTTTGCGATGTTTGGCAGCCTGTGGTTTTCGGAAGCTGCGAATTACAACCCGTGCAAGTTGTGTTGGTATCAGCGTGCGTGCATGTACCCGCTTGCAGTGATTTTGTTGGTAGCACTTGTTCGTAAAAACAAAGTTGCTGCACGCCACGAGGTAACGCCGTATGCAGTGTCGCTCGCTGCTGTAGGTGCTGTGATTTCGTTGTACCACTATTTGTTGGAGTGGAACCCCACTTGGGAAACCAATGTGTGCGCTATTGACGTGCCATGCACCACCATTTGGTTCCGACGCTTTGGCTTTGTGTCGTTACCATTTATGGCGCTGTGTGGTTTTGTGAGCGTTGTTATATTGCTCTGCACGACGTATACGAAAAAGAGTGAAGTAAAAGAAACTGCGCAACACATGGAGAAGTTATGACCGCTCAAAAAAATCAGACCAAGTTCATTGCTATTGGAGTTGCTGGGGCCATTGCCGCAATTATTGCGGTGGTGCTTGTTGTAGGTGGCGGCAGTAGTTCATCGTCAACAACAACATCAACAACCGGTAACTCATCAGAGGCAACACAACCAATCAATGGCGACGCAGTTGCTGCGGCTGAATATCAACTCGTGCAAGCACAAGGCGAAATGCTTCTTGCATTGGAAGACCCCAACAACGACCCAGCACGTGGTGCAGTTGCACCCGTATTGAAGGGTTTTGCATTTGATGGCACGCCACTCACCATTGCACCAACAGGCAAGCCGAAGATGGTGGTGTTTCTTGCGCATTGGTGTTCGCACTGCAATGCAGAGGTGCCACGACTCATTGAATGGAAAAACTCCGGCACGATGCCCGGTGATATGGAAGTAATTGGTGTGAGCACTGGTGCTCGCGATGATGCGCCGAATTGGCCTCCTTCACAATGGGTTGTTGACAAGGGCTGGCCATGGCCAGTGATGGCCGATAGCGAAGACCAAGGTGCGGCGTTGGCCTTTGGTGTGTCGGGCTACCCAGGGCTGCTTTTGCTCGACGGCGACGGCAAAGTGCTGGCCCGGCGCTCTGGTGAAGCGAGCATCGAAGAACTCAAGGCATGGACCCAGGAGTTCTTGCCACTGTAAATACTTGCCACGTTCCCAGGGCAAAAGCACACATATAGGTGTCGCCAACGGGAGGGATTTGGTTTACCATGACAATTACTGAGGCAGAACGCTTTCAGATGCACGAAGCTTTGAGTACTGCACACGGCAAGGAGGTGGCAGCCATCATTATGGAACATTTGCCACCAACAGGGTGGGGTGATGTTGCACGCAGGTCAGATGTTGCCGACCTACGTGTGCTCACTACGAAAGATATGGAAATAGTGCGCATTGCACTGACAAGCGAGATGCAAATGTTGGGTGCAGAGTTGCGTGGCGATATGCAGGCGTTGCGTCTTGAACTGACAAGCGATATGCAAGAGCTGCGCACTGAGTTGCGTGGCGAGATGCAGGCGTTGGGTGCAGAGCTGCGTGGCGAGATGCAAGAGTTGCGCACTGAGTTGCGTGGCGATATGCAGGCGTTGCGTCTTGAGTTACATACTGAAATGCACATGCTCTTCAACAAGCAATTGAAGTGGCTGGTGGGAGTGGTGATTTCCGCTCAAGCACTAGGCACTGGCGCATTACTTGCGGGAATAAAGTTGCTCTAGCTGAAATAACCGCGGGCAGCTTCTTCAGCTAAGCGCATCACTTCACGCAGAGGTACCCCAGTTGCTTTCGCAGCAATAGCTGCATGTTCAAATTCTGCTTTCAGGCGTGCATTGCTCGTTTTCACATCGACAGAGAAACCAAGCACGTCAACACTCACTACTTCACGGGCCGCGGCAAAGCGCTCAACAGTGCTCAAACGCACACCGAGAGACCCAGTTTCTTGCACAATGATGCTGCGTAACTTTTCTGCCAGTTGTGGCTGACACAGCACTTGCAAGCAATGCCCATGTCGATTTTTCTTCATGATGATGGGCGTGACCCAAGCATCGTTTGCGCCATGTTCCATGAGTTGCGCCACGGTGTAGGCCAAAACCTCTGGTGTCACATCGTCAGTGTTGGTGTCTAGTACCACCAACGTTTCTGTGTCGCCCTCGTGTGCAACATCGGTAACACCTAAGAGCACCTGCACCACATTGGCGCGGTCACTGGGGTTGCGCGTACCGGCACCATGGCCAATGGCTGCAATGGGCATAGCAGGCGATGCGCCGAATGTTTCTGCAAGAGCAATGAGCAACGCAACACCGGTGGGAGTGGAAACTTCATAGTCAACATCTACACCGCGCGTGGGCACCGCATGCGTTGCAAGCATGTGGGCAACTGCTGGTCCTGGGTTAGGAAGAATGCCGTGCGCGCTGCGAATGGATCCATGCGATGTAGCAATGGGTGATGAGGCAATGCGGTCGATGCCCAATATCTCAAGCGCGGCACAAGTACCAACAATGTCGATGATGGCGTCGATGCTGCCGACTTCGTGAAACTCGACATCTTCAACAAGAACGTTGTGCACAGTTGCTTCTGAGTACGCGAGCACTGCAAAAGTGGCAAGTGCCCGCTCGCGCACGCGGGCAGGAATGTCGGCTGCATTGAGGAGCGCAACAATGTCACTGTGTAAACGATGCGTGTGATGGTGATCATCATGATGATGCTCAACAACGACAACATGTGTTGCAGCAATGCCGCAACGCATTGCGGGTTCTGCGGTGAGTGCCCAATCATCTAAACCAAGGCCAAAAAGAATATTGACTACTTCAGTAATGTCGGCACCTGCATCGATGAGCGAGCCCAGCAACATGTCGCCAGCAACACCAGCACTGGCATTGACCCAAACGGTGTTGGCAGATTGTGGAGTATCTGCGCTCACGCAGCGCTTCTCAACATTCGCGCTATTGCACATGCGGCACCGAAACCGTTGTCTATACCTACAACGGCAATTCCTGATGCACATGACGAGTGCATTGCAAGGAGTGCGGTAATTCCTTCAAGTGATGATCCGTAACCCACGCTGGTGGGCACAGCAACAATGGGTGCGCCGGTGAGGCCACCAATAACACTGGGGAGTGCACCTTCCATACCTGCTGCACAAACGATTGCGTCGGCATTTTGAATGGCGTCAATATGTACAAGCAAGCGGTGGAGACCAGCAACACCAACATCAACAATGCGCTGAGGTGCATAGCCATAGGCGCGCAAGGTCAGTACGCATTCATCTAACACGGGTACGTCTGAAGTTCCGGCACTGATGGCGAGCACGCGCGGTGCAGGGCGAGAGGCATCGATAGTGGGTAGGCGCCACGCCATTGTGTTCGATGCTTCTTCGGGCATGCCATACGACGCATGCGCGGAAAGAACAGCTTCTCGTTGTGCGGGAATCACGCGAGTGAGAATGACAGGGCCGCTGCCATTGGCCAAAAGTTCACCCACAATGTCGACACAGTGTTGCGGCGATTTGCCCGGGCCATAAATGGCTTCGGGTGCCCCGGTGCGCAGGGCCCGGTGATGGTCGACTAACGCATCGCCCACTTCGGTAAAGGGGAGGCGGCGCAACTGGGCCACAGCTTCGTCGGGTGAGACGGCCCCAGAGCGGACGTCGGTGAGCATTTGGCGCAGGGTTTCTTCAAACACACCTCCATGTTGCCATCACTACGCCTAACCTTCATAGTGTGAGCGCACAATCAACCCCCGCAAGCCCTATTTCCACCCCCGTTGCCCCTGGCACACGGGTGGGCTTCTTGGGGCCGCTTGGTACTTTCACTGAACAAGCAGCTCGGTCACAGGCCGACCTTGCTCTATGTGAACTTGTGCCTTTCCGTACGGTTCCCGACGTGCTCGATGCCGTTGAAGCCGGGGAAGTAGCGCTGGGTTTTGTTCCTATTGAGAACAGCATTGAAGGAACGGTGAATCTCACCCAAGATGCGTTGGTGTTCGACCATGAACTTTTCATTCAGCGCGAAGTGGTGCTCGACATTGAGCATTGCTTACTTGCATTGCCAGGTACAAAGTTGGCCGACATTCGTGAAGTGCTGTCAATGCCTGTTGCTATTGCGCAGTGTCATGCGTATTTGCGCAAGCAATTAGGTGAGGCAACAGTGCGAACCGCAACAAGTACGGCAGAAGCAGCACGACAAATTGCCACCGAAAAGCTTGTAGGAGTAGCTGCTATTGCACCTGAGGTGGCAGGAACTTTCTACGGTTTAGAAGCAGTGGCACGCAATATTGCTGACCACGAAAATAATCAAACACGATTCGTGTTGGTGGGGAAAGATTTCATTCCACAAGCAACTGGGCACGACCGCACCGCGCTTGTGGTGTTCCAGCGTGCCAACGAGCCAGGCAGCCTCATTTCCATTTTGCAAGAATTTGCTGCCCGCCGCATCGACTTGTCGCATCTCAGTTCACGACCCACGAAAAATAGTGGACTTGGTGACTACTGCTTCATTATGTATGCCGATGGGCATATCGACAGCGAGCTCATGGCCGACGCTTTGCGTGAATTACGCGCAAAACAAGGCGGAGTGAAGTTCTTTGGCTCGTATCCGGCTGCTGGTGAGGCGGCTCATAGCGCCCGCGAGCATGCCGATACCCGCTGGAAAGAAGCAGATGATTGGGTGACGCATTTGCGAAGCCATATTCCCCGATAACATCTCAGACGGAACGGTGGCAGAGCGGCCGAATGCACCTGTCTTGAAAACAGGAGACCTGCAAGGGTCCGCAGGTTCAAATCCTGCTCGTTCCGCCAAGTAGTCGTTGCATGATGCGACGAAACTCAACGGTGTTGCGGTCGGCGCGCGTGTGTACCTGACCACGTTCTAACGGAACAACTTTGTCGTATAGACCCTCAATAATTTTGAGGTCCTCTGCCAGTATGTCCATCTCGTAAGCGGCGGCAGCTTGCGCCAGTGCGTCGGTGGGGCAGTCGTTGCGCAACATCACTGAATACAAACACGTGGTGTTGTGGTCGATGGGCTGACAAAACGTGACAATGGCGTTCACCATTCCCGTAGTGGGCAAATCGAGACGTAAGTTACAAGAGAACGGTGCAGTGAACTCATAGCGCATCGTGCGGGGTTGAACGAGTGGGTGTTCGCCTGTGGCAACGAGGGGGTCTTCGTTATTTTCAATGGTGTGTGCGTAGTTCACCACAAAGCCCCAGCCAGATTCATCTTTTTCTACTGAGTACTCGTGAATGTTTTCATCTTCGCCCGAACCAAACGTGCCAGCGTGCACAAAGGGAAAGTGTCCGAAGTCGAGAAAGTTATCGATGAATTGTGCAGCAGCTGCATTAATGGTGAGCGGCTCTAGCCACACGTGGCGCAGTGTTGCATCGTTCCATTCAGAAATAGTGATGATGTCGGTGACGGGCGCATCGGGTGCTATCCACACCAGGTTGTATTTTTCAACAATGCCCGCAGGTGAGAGTGCAGTGTTTGGTGGCAGTGTTGCACCAGCACCGAGTGCAGGGACATGAGCAAGGTCACCTTCGGCGGTGAATTCCCACCCGTGATAGGGGCACTGCAAATGTTCGCCCACTACGCAACCATCAGAGAGGCGTGCATTGCGATGCGGGCACTTGTCGACAAATGCGGTGAGTGTGTTGTTGATACGAGTGAGCACATAGGGCTCGCCGAGCAACACCACACGTTGTGGTGCATTGTGCAACAGATCTGCACTACGCAACACCGGGTGCCACGCGCGGCGCAACCCCGCTGAAGTATTGGTGAGCGCGGTAGGAGTGTTCTCGGTGCTCATCGCTCTTCGCGTTCATAAGGAACGCCAAGAGCTGCAGGAGCGCCAAGACGCTTGTGAGCGAAACGACTAGAAACCAATACAAGAACAACGATGGTCATGATGAACGGAAGTGCATCGAGTAGGTCGCCAGAGATATGGAAGCTGCGTGCTTTCAAAGTGGTCCCCAGTGATTGCAGGGCACCGAAGAGATACGCGCCGACGAGAGTGAGGTCGGGGCGCCAGAATCCGAAAATAACAAGCGCAATGGCAATCCAGCCCGCACCCTTGGTGAGGCCATCGACCCAGGTAGAAACAATGGCGAGGCTGTAGAACGCGCCACCAATGCCGGCGAGCATGCCACCCAAAATGGTGTGGAAGTAGCGGTATTTCACCACGCTGATTCCCATTGCATCGGCTGTTTGTGGCGACTCACCAACCGCACGCAATTGCAAACCTGTTTTGGTACGAAAGAGGTAGAACGACGACACCGCAACAAGTACCCAACTCACATACGTGAGAATGGTGTGGTTAAAAAGTAGTGGGCCAAGTATTGGTGTGTCGGCAAGACCCAAGACATCGAGTTTGCGAATGGGTCGCGACACGGGGCTCGAAGCAACTTCCCAGACGTTGGCAAAGTAACTCGACAAGCCAAGTGCGCCAGCAAAAATAGTGATGGAGAGCCCAGCGACAGTTTGGTTAGCTTTCAACGTCACACACAAAAATGCGTGCAGGAGTGCGGTTAAACCACCAGCAAACATTGCAATGAGAATGGAAGCAAACACGGTGAACCATGCTGAACCACCAACATGTTGCGATGCCCACGCGGCACTCACACCACCAATGAGCATCATGCCTTCAACACCGAGGTTGAGTACACCACTGCGCTCGGTGAAGACACCGCCAAGTGCTGCGAAAAGTAATGGAGTACCGTAAAAAATTGCTGAAGCTAAAATGACAATAAGAAGGCTGTTGTTCACGATGCAACCGTCGCTTTCTTTGCTGCAGTGTTGCGTTTCACGCGGTACTTCATGAGAATTTCACCAGCTACTGCGGTAAAGAGAATGAGACCTTGCAAGGTGCCCACCAAACCACTCGGGAAGTCGGGTCCTTGAAGTGAGTAACCCGCATTGGTGAGACCACCCAGCAGAATTGCTACAACAATGGCGCCCAGTGGGTTGAGTCGGGCAAGAGCGGCAACAACAATTCCGGTGTAGCCAAAGCTGTTGAGTTGTAAGCCCTTTGCATCGAGGTAGTGCGTGAAGTCGCCCACTTGGCTTGCGCCACCGATACCGGCGAGTGCACCAGATAGTGCAGTCACAGCAACGATGGTGGTTTTGGTGCGAATACCGATGTAGCGCGCTGCACGTGGAGAGTCGGCAATAACACCAATTTCAAAACCAAAGCGGCTGCGCTTGTACAGCACCCACACGGCAATGGCAACAAAGGCTGCGAGCAACAAGCCAAAGGAAATACCTACGCCAGCAAATTCATACGACGGCCAAAATGCTCGCTTCTCAAGCGGCTTGCCCGACGGGAACCCAGCAGAACGTGGGTCGCGCCAGTATGAAAGCGAGTTGAAAATGAGGTAGTTCAAAACAATGCCCGCGATGTAGTTCATCATGAGCGACGTAATAATTTCATTGGTATTGAATTGCGCTCGTAACAACCCAACAAAGCCTGCGTACATTCCACCGAAAATCATTCCGGCAAACACCATGGCAATGATGACAATGCCTACGGGGTACGAGTTGCCCATGACGAGGCCCACATAGGAAGCGCCAATGGCACCCATGTACAACTGGCCTTCACCACCAATGTTGATAACACCTAAACGAAACGCAGCTGCTGCACACAACCCGGTGAATGCGAATGGTGTTGCAGTACGCAGTGTGCCAGTGAGAGCACGCGTGGAAAGAAATCCACGTTCAAAAATGCGTTGATACACGTCGAGGGGGTTCTTGCCGGTGAGCAAGAGCACAATGGCACCGACGGCCAGTGCCCCCAATAAAGAAATCAGTGGAATTGCCCAGTTCAGCCACTTGGGCTGTTCCAAACGGCGCTCTAAGCGCACTGGCGATTTCATGATGTTGCCTCCAGTTGGGCGCCGCCCATGAGCAAGCCAATTGTTTCGCGGTCGGCTTTGTCGGCAGGAATGACCGCAACGATGCGACCTTCATACATCACAGCAATGCGGTCGGCGAGCGACATGATTTCGTCGAGATCTTCGCTAATGAGCAACACACCTAAACCACCGTCGGCTGCTTCTACTAAACGTTCGCGCACCGATTCAATGGCACCAACATCGAGACCACGTGTGGGTGAAGCAGCAATGAGAATTTTTGGCCCGGTAGAAAACTCACGCGCAAGCAAAACTTTTTGCACATTGCCGCCAGACAGCAAACGTACAGCGGTTTGCGTGCTGGGAGTTTTTACGTCGTAGCGCTCGACAAGTGCGGTGGCACCATCACGCATTGCTTGGCGTCGTAGTAAACCAAAACGTGAGAGCAGCGATGAGCGGTACGACTTCAATGCGAGGTTGTCTTCAACGGAATGACCCGCAGCAAGACCAGTATGCAAACGATCTTCAGGAACGTGTGCAATGCCACCAGCAATTGCAGCGCGTGCTTTGCCGCTTTGCAGTACTTTTCCTTCCACGCTTACCGAACCAGTGGTGGCGTGGCGCATGCCAGCAATCACCTCGGCAAGTTCACGTTGTCCATTACCGGCAACACCAGCAACTCCTACAATTTCTCCACGACCCACTGTAAGAGTGATGCCATGGAGCGCATCGCGACCACGATCGTCGTGGCCACCAAGATTCTCTACGTGTAACACCACATCGTTTGCTTGCGCAGGTGTTTTACGTTGGACGCGAGTGAATTCCACATTGCGCCCCACCATCATGCTCGCGAGATCACGCTTGTTAGTAGAAGACGTATCGACGGTTCCTACCGTGCGGCCACCGCGCAAAACGGTAATGCGATCTGACACCGCCATTACTTCGTCGAGTTTGTGTGAAATGAAAACAACAGTGCGACCTTCAGCGGTCATTGCACGCAAGGTGCGAAAGAGAGCGTCGGCTTCAATCGGTGTCAGCACTGCGGTGGGTTCATCGAGAATGAGAACTTGTGCACCGCGATACAGAACTTTCAAAATTTCTACGCGCTGCTGTTCACCCACACTGAGTTGCCATACACGAGCCTCGGGGTCAACGGCCATGTCGTAACGTGCGGCGAGTTCCTTGACGCGCTCATTGATGGCAGCAGTGTCGAGAAGAAATGCAGTGTCGGGGTTGCCGAGCACCACGTTTTCTGCAACAGAGAATGTTTCTACCAAACGGAAATGTTGGTGCACCATTCCGATGCCTGCATTTAATGCATCGCGCGGTGAACTAAAAGAAACAGGGGCACCATTCAATGCAATAGTGCCTTCATCGGGTCGGTACAGACCCGTCAAAATATTGGAGAGTGTTGATTTACCAGCACCATTTTCGCCAAGCAAAGCATGCACTTCTCCGCGCAACAGAGTGAACTCCACTCCATCGTTGGCAACGACCCCAGGGAATCGTTTCACGACCCCAGACATTTGTACAGCAATTGTGTTTGTCATGTTCCCCACCACTTTGAACGCTAGACGACAAAGGGGGGTGAGCCGAAAAGGCTCACCCCCCTTTAACGAACAGTTAATACTGCAGAATTAGCTGGCGGGGATTTCCCCAACAACGCCTTCTACCAAGAAGTTTTGAGCCATCAACTCACCATAAGTTGCCGTCTTGCCAGCAGGAATGACTTCCTTGCCAGTGTTGTCTTTCAACGGACCAGTGAACATTGAACCTGGAGCCTTGGTGAACTCAGCCTTTTTGGCTTCAATTGCAGCCTTAGCTTCTTCAGTAACGAGCTTGCCGTAAGGGGCAAGTCGCACGAAGGTGTCTTCAAGGTCGCCGTAGTAGTTACCTGCAACCCACGTGCCATCGAGGACGGCTTGAATGCGAGGAATCTCATAGATATCCCAGTGGTAAGTAGTGGCAGTAAGCCATACGTCTGGGTAGTTCTCGCTTTGGTCGCTGTCGTAACCAGCCCATGGAACACCAGCAGCATTTGCTGCATCGCCAGAAGCAGGAGAGTCTTGCGACTTCACACCAATGACGTCAGCGCCACCAGCAATGAGGGCTTCAGCAGTTTTGCGCTCAAGAGCTGGGTCGAACCAGTTGTTGGTCCAAACCAATTTCACTTCAGCATCTGGGTTAGCAGCACGTGCACCCATGGTCCATGCATTCACGCCACGAATCACTTCAGGAATCGGGAATGCTGCAAGGATGCCGAGCTTGCCGGTCTTTGATGCAAAACCTGCTGCCATACCAGTGAGGTAGTCGGTGTCTTCTGCTGAACCGTAGAACTGTGACAAGTTCGCTGCGCTCTTAAAGCCAGTTGCAAACTCGAAGCAGATGTCGGGGTTCTTTTCTGCAGCTGCAGCAAAAGCATCTTGGAAACCAAAAGATGTTCCGAAAATAACGGTGTTGCCATCGGCAATGAGGTCGTCAATCACCTGTGCGGTTTGGTCACCTTCAGGAACATTCTCCTTGTAGGTGGTCACAATTTTGTCGCCAAACTTTTCTTGCACAGCAAGACGGCCTTCGTTATGTGCTTGTGTCCAACCACCATCGTTGATGGGGCCAACATAAACCCAAGCAGCCTTGAGTGGCTCTCCTTCTTTTGGTCCGCAATTCACTGGAGCAGCATCGGCTGTCCATGGTGTGAAGTTGGTTTCCCAGCCGGCAACCGCTGCTTCTGGAGCAGAGGTGTCATCGGTTGGGGCCATGGTGTCGGATGTTTCCATGGTGTCTTCGGTAACTGCGGCGTCGTCAGAAGCACTGTCGCTTCCGCATGCCACGAGGCTTGCTCCCAATGCCAAAACGGCAATGGCGGGCAGCCACTTCTTTGTCATTCGCTTGTTCAACTTTTCCTCCCAAGGAAATATCAATGCGATGCCTTCGGCGAAGGCGATGTATTTATAGTAGAGCCTTGCGAGAAGGCGAAATTCCGGTTAGGAAGTCGGCAATTGTGCCATAGACTGACCGTGTCCAGGAGAGGTGCCAGAGCGGCCGAATGGGGCGCCCTGCTAAGGCGTTGTCTGTGTTAAAGCGGACCGTGGGTTCAAATCCCACCCTCTCCGCCAGGTGTTTTCGTGGTGCCCCGGGCACCCGCCATTGGCCTCAATTGAGGTTATCCACAGTGATTTTATTGGGTTTTACGGCTTCCTTTGCTTTTGGCCAAGTGCCCCGATAGACCAAAAGGTACCTGCGGGCGGAACTTGTGGGGCTTGTTATGACACACCAAAACAACAACTTCTGGGCTGACGCCGATCGGAACCCACGGTTGAGCCGACCCACCCACCCCTTGGCCCGGCGCCTGGGTGTGGTGGCCGTTGCGGTGGCTTTGTGTATACCTGTGGCTCGAGCCTTGGGCGACAACAGCCCAGCCCCGGTACCAGGTGGTGCCGGAGCAGTAGCGGTGCTGGAACCAGGCCGCGAACCCGAGCCCACCACCACAATTGCCACGCTTCCCGCCGTTGTTGAAGTGCCAGAGCCAACGCCAGAACCCGTTGCAACGCTCGCGCCAGCACCACAAGTAGTTGAAGCAAAAGTGGTGGTGCAACCAGAAGTGAAAGCTCCGCAGTGCGGCGCAAAGTTCACTGTGCAACTTGGCGACTCGTGGAGTTTGCTCGCCGACTATGCCGGAGTGGGAACACGCGAATTACTCCAAGTAAATAAGGCTAATGCGCGCACAGTGATTGTTCCTGGCGACGAATTGTGTGTGCCACAAGGTGCACGTATGCGTCGCCCTGCACCCGTTGCAACAACACAACCAGCGCGTCGGGCGTCGTCACCAAAACCTGTTGTCGTTGTTGCGGCGAAGCGATTCACTGCTGCTCAGTCAACACAAATTATTCGCGACGTATTTCCCGACGCATTAGAAAAGCGTGCATTGGAAATTGTTCAGCGCGAAAGTCGTACCAATGCAGCTGCATACAACTTCTGTTGCTACGGCCTGTTTCAAATTCACTTTCAGGCGCACAAGAGTTGGCTAGCAACTATTGGGGTCACGAACCCATCGCAGTTGCTTGATGCAGGTACCAATGCGCGTGCAGCACTCACGCTCTACAAGCGTTCAAACTCGTGGGCGGCGTGGGAATAGCGCGCAAGCACTAAGCGCGGTGTGCGATAACAATCACTTGGTCGCCGGCGTTAAAGGTGATGCGTTCGTTTTTGGGTGGGTTGAGTCGCAGTCCCGCTGCAAGAAAGCCTGGCTGGCCAGCAGCAGCGGCGCATTGATAACCGATAGCAATAACACCACAGTTGCGCGCTTCAGCGATGACCTCGGCGAAAGTTGCAGTGTTGTGTGGCGCGTAACGCGCGAAGGGATGCTTGGCGATACCTGAACCGTGTGCGCCAAAGAGATCGCTGAACACCTCAACGAGTTGAGGGCTTTCACTTAATTGTGCAAGAAGCAAGCTGATGAGTTGCTGGCTCACGATGAAATCGTCGCCGTTGCCGTCGCTTGCTAATTCAACATCGTCTGGGTCGCGCAACTCGGTGACAATGTTTCCCGATGTTGAGGCGTGCGCTGAACGCAAGTGCATCAAACTTAAGAGCACGCGAGCATCGGCTTCGTCGATTTCGAAAGGTGGGTTTTCACACAAGATGAGGTAGTGATCGAACTCGCCCGACGCTGTGGCAGCAACAATAGAGACGCGTGCAATGGTGTCGCCTTCCACAAGTTGCAGAGTTTGATTGACAAGACCGAGCCCCTTAATTTGTGCAGCAACTAAGTCTGGGTTATGAAGCTCGGGGTTCAGCAGTATCAATAACTCAGATCCTGGAGCTACATCGGCTTCAATTTCCAAAATGACGCGCGGCGCCATCTGGTTCCACCCAATAATGAGTGACCGCTCGCGTTTGAATTCGCCTGAAGAAATAGGCTTTTCTTCGTTTGGTTGCCAGGGTTCAGGTACAAGATCTATGTTGAAAACGGAGTCATCTTCTGCGATACCAATCACTGAGTCGCCACTGGCGAAAACAGTATTGAGTGGTGGGCTCAAGAGAACTGTGCCATCAGTTTTTTGCATTCCAATAATTGTTGCGTTAGATGACGCAAGTAGTAGTTCGCCAAATGTTCGACCAACAAGATTTTGGGGAACAAGTTTCACGTACATCTCATCGCCGTCGAAGTCGAGCAGCTCTTGGTAGATCAAACCAAGACCAGAAGCTCGAGAGGTTTGGGCCGTGATGCGAGCAATAATTTCTGTGGGCGAAATAGCAATGAGGCGATTGCCCACAACTTCACGCAGAGCTTGCGAGGTGTCTTCGCCCTCAATTTCTGCGATGATCTGAACAGTTGATGCCTCACCAAGAATTTTGTGCAATGCCAAAATCACTTTGACGCCATAAGTGTTTGATTCTTCACCTTCAGGGTTAAGCACGATGATTGATTTCGCATCATGTGGGTTCATACGCAAAAGATCGGCAAGGCGAGTGGGTAAACCGCTGCGCACTACTAAGCGCGAGTTGCCCATGTCGGCGACATCGCGATTCAACGCATCGGTGACTTCAACAACGTCGTCGGGGCTGAGGATGACAATGACGTGGCTCTGATTACTCCGGTTCGCTTCAACGAGTTCTGAAATGATGCTCGGTAGTTTGGCGTTACGCCCGATGATGAGCGTGTGGCCACCTTCAATGACGTCCGACTTTCCGCGGCGCAGTTCTTGCAACCGGGTGTCGAGGCCACTGGAAATGAGACCAATAATTGCTGCACCAATGAAAATACCGACCAGCGTGATGAGCACGCTGAATACGCGGTAACCCGAGGCTTGGTCGCCGGTGAACGTCCCTGCATCGAGATAGCGACCCGCGGCAAGCCAGATGCTTTCCAAAAAACTGGTTGGCTCATCGGATGGCCCGAGCTTGAAGAGCCAGGTGAGGACAGAAACGACGAGCACAAGAGTGGCAGTAATTGCCCCGAGCCACGTGAGAACGGCACCAATTCCACGGGCCAGCCCATTGTCGAATCGGTAACGCAAGCGTTGTTTGAGAGTGAATCGATTGCCCATAGTGATTTTTAACCTAGCAACTACGGTGATTACCCCCAATTAAGGGGGCAGGTTTCGCCCTTGGTGTTTTCCCCTTAGAATGCATCGCCTAAGCGCTTGTAGCTCAATGGATAGAGCATTTGACTACGGATCAAAAGGTTGGGAGTTCGAGTCTCTCCAAGCGCGCCAGTTGTTGTGACCGCGGCAAGGTGTCACGGGGCCCTTTCCCCTTGCATTAATGCGCAAAAGTCCTGATTTTTAGGGGCTATACACCTATATAAAGGTATTGTAGCGCCGTTATAGTAATGTCATGCCGCTACATTCAGGCACACGCACACGCTTGCTCGCTCGTGTCGTTGTTGCGTCCGTAGCGGCTTCGTTGGTGGTGAGCACAATGCAGCTACCTGGGGTCAAGCGCAATGTGGCGCAAGCTGCCGGCGTTGCAACAGTCGACTCGTATGCAAGTTTCAATGGCACGAGTCAGTACTTCAGCGCCGCGCACAACTCGGCATTCGACTTCACGGGCAACATCACTTTCTCAGCGTGGATTCGACCTAGCTCTACGTGTTTTTCGGCAGGTCGTTACTGCACGATGATGGGCAAGGAGGAATCGTGGCTGTTTGCGATTGCTGCAGGCGAATTCCAATACGCCTTCATGAACACTGGTGGAAGTTGGGCCTTTAGGAGCACCGGTGTTACTGCAATTCCAGGGCAGTGGCAACACGTTTCTTATGCCACGAATAAACAATCAAACATCATCACGCTGTTTGTCAATGGGAAACAGTTGTTTACGGAGACAAGTTCCACCAATGTGCCGAACCCCAGTAAGGCGTCAACATGGGCGTTGCGGATTGGGTCACGTGCGGTGAATGATACGCAAATCTTTGCCGGCGATATTGATGAAGTACGCGTGTATAACACCGTGCGTGCAACAGAAGCCCTTGCGCAAGCCGACATGAATACGTGGGGTCCGGCAAACAACACAGGTTTGGTGTTGTACTACGACTTCAATGAAAGAACGGGAACGGCTCTGAACAACACAGTGACCGGTGCTGCATCAGCAACACACATGACCGCTGTTGGTTCGCCAACATGGGCCGATGTAAAAACAACAACCATTGAAAACAACAGATTTTTGGTTGCGTTTCCTCGTTCGTATCTCACTTCAGCTGGTGGCTACTCAATGCCCAATGGTGTTACATCACTTGATTACTTAGTTGTTGCTGGTGGTGGTGGCGGTAACACGCGTCATGGCGGTGCAGGTGGTGCAGGAGGTTTATTGACTGCGACCAACTACAGCATTACAAGCGGAGCAGTTCTGGGTATTGCAGTGGGCGGCGGCGGTAAGGGTCAAAATGTTTCCAGCACTCTGGTGGCGAGGAACGGAGCAGACTCCTCGTTGTCGGTAGGTGGCACAGCTGTTGCAACAGCCGTCGGTGGTGGTGCTGGTAGCACCACTGGTGGTTCGGGCGGAGGAGCCAACAACGGAACTTGGTATGGCAGTGGTACTCCGGGGCAGGGTAACCGCGGTGGAGCTGGTGGAGGCGGTACATGCACTGGTTCATCATCGGGTTGGTGCGGTGGCGGCGGTGGCGGCGCGGGCGCAGTGGGAGTCGACGCCGACCTCGCAAATAACAACCGAGCAGGTAACGGTGGTGCAGGTGCAATAAGTTCGTTGCTCAGTGTTACTGCTGCAGGCACATTAGGTATTGGTCATGTGGTGAGCAGCGCAGTGTATTTTGCAGGTGGCGGTGGTGGTGGAGCCGATGTCGGTGGCTTTGCAGGTTCTGGCGGAAACGGTGGTGGTGCAGCGGGAACCGTAGGCAACGCAGGAGTGGTAGTAAACGGAACCGCAGCCACTGGTGGTGGTGGTGGCGGCGGCGGCTACACCGACAATACTCCTGGTGGCAGCGGCGGTGGCTCAGGCGGCAGCGGAGTGGTTTTGTTGTCGTATGCGCTTGCATGCACTGTCACCACAACATCGCTAGAAGGCGGCGTTACACAAGTAGTGCTCACTAGCCCAAGTAGCGATATGGGTTGTGCCTCTACATGGACCTCACCAGCAGGCGTAACCATGGTTGATGCCGTCATTGTTGGTGGCGGTGGCGGTGGCGGCGGTGGTACAAGTGATCCTTCTGGCGGTGGCGGTGGCGGCGGCGCAGGTGGTCAAGTAAAGCGCTTGCGTTCACAAACTATTTCTGCGAGCACCGGCTACTCAGTTGTTGTTGGTGGCGGCGGTGCTGGTGGAATGGGTGCTGCGCAAGGCATCGCAGAAGATGGTTTTGCGGGAAGTTCCTCGTCGGTTTTTTCCACCACGTCGAGTGGCGGTAATGCAGGCACCGGCAGTGTGTACAGCGGAGCCATGACCACGAGCAGTGGTGACGGTGGTTCTACATTGACCAGCGCAGGCCTTACTCAAGCGGGCGGAACAAACCTGTGGGAAGGTGCTGCTGGTGGTGCTGGCGCAGGTAGCCCAGGGCTCAATGGCACCGATGGAAACTCTCCTTCATACGACGGCCTGGGCGGCAACGGCGGCAACGGACAATTAGTGCAATGGTTTACCGGTTCGTGCACTGGCATGTTTGGCGGCGGTGGCGGCGGTGGTGGCGCGGGTTCAATTGGCACCAGTGGTGTGGGCGGCCCTGGTGGCGGCGGAGCTGCGGCAACTTTTTCTACTGCAGCTGTTGCAGGAACCAACAATTGCGGTGGCGGTGGCGGTGGCGGTTACGAAGCCGCAAGTTATCGCAACGGTGCTCGCGGTGGTCACGGTGTGGTGATGTTCCGTTACAACTACTCGTGGAGTGCACGCGTTTTTGCAACAGGTTCTGTGACGGTGTCGCCAAAGAGTGCAACCAACATGGGCTTGGGCACAAGCCAAGTGCAGTATTTCACCAATGGTGAAGTGGTCACTGCACAGTTGACATCGACCAACGGCAACATGGGCGTTACCTTGTCGGGTTCGGCAACGGTGAGTGCTGGTACCAACAATTCCACCGATGTGACGGTGCGGGGTTCACAAACCGATGTGAACAACACGTTGAATTCAGCGACACTCACCACCAGCACGCAAGGCCCAGGGCAAGTGACGTTACGCATTACTGCAGCAGCGCAAGACCAGACCATCAATGGCCTCACCTTTAAACACAGCAACGGGCACTTTTACGCGAACCGCAACTTTGGAACAGGTGTGACGCGCTCTATTGGCCAAGCAGCTGAAGATGCACGCAATTATGTGATGGGCGGACGCTATGCATACCTCGCAACCATTTCAGTAGCGGCAGAAGATTCATTCATTTTAAATAGCGTGCGCACCTCGGGTACCTCAGCATGGATTGGCCTGGCCGATGACGTGCTCGAAGGAACATTTAACTGGGATGGGCCCGACCTTGTAGGTGCTGCTCGTTACACCAACTGGGCAAGTGGCGAGCCGAACAACTGTTGCGGCATTGAAGATTATGGAATCTACAACGGATCTGGGCTGTGGAACGACGACAAGACGCCCATGCAGTACGCCATTCTTGAACTTGAGCCCACGAAGACGAAGAAAATTTTCAACATCAACTACAGCATCACGGGTAATACCGCAACCACAGGTAAGGCATCGCGTATTGAAACCATTGGAGCAGGCGACCCTATTTCCGTCGCCCACTTCGATAAGAGCGAAACCATCACAGCAACGGTGTCGGTGACTGCAGGGAGCACAGTGACATTAACGGGCATTACTGCAACCGCAGGAGCTAACGGAAGTGCATCGGTGACATTTGAAGGAACACGTGATGCCGTGAACACTGCACTCTCCACTTTGATATTGACAGCTGCAAGTAGTGGAACAACAACAGTGACGGTGTCGTATCGCGCGAAGGGCGTGACTGTTGGAAGTTACAAGTACAACTCCACTACCGACAGTTTCTACCTCCTCGATTCCACCGCACGTACGTTTGCGGCAACGGTCACCAATGCCGAAGCGTCAACATTTGCAGGTGTGCGTGGCTTTTTGGCCACTGTTCTCAGCAACGATGAACGATTGTTTATTAAAAACAATGTGACCTCAAGTGGCACAAGGATCAATGGGCGTGACGAAGCAGCAGGTGGTGACGCAACCGTTAAAGGCCAGTGGGTAATGGATGGTGGTGACGCCTACAAGTCTTTTTCGTCAGGAAGCGTTTCGCTTGACGGCGGCTATACACCTTGGTACAGCGGTGAGCCGACTGGCGGAGCTGAGGGTTGCTTGGCCGGTAATTTCATCACCGATTTCTGGAATGACGACTCATGCACGACCACCACATCAAGCGTTTATGAGTTCAAGCCGTACACCGTTTCGTATGCAATTCCCGTCACCGTGACCAACGTTGGCGCGTGCACAACAACTACAACGACCTTGGGCAAATACACGATGCAGCAAGTAACACCCGCTGGGCATTGCAACTGGACCGTGCCAACTGGTGTTACAACCATCGACACTTTCATTCAAGGTGCTGGTGGTGGTGGTGGTTCCGATGGTGGTTCTGGTGGTAACGGTGGTACATCGGCAATGGTGCAAGGGCGTGCTGTCACCGCGGGTAACACCGTCAATGTTTATGTTGGTGAAGGCGGCATTGGTGGGCAGTGGGCAGAATTCGATTCGCTGAATGGCGAAGACACGTTTGTCACCGTTGCAGGAACCACGCTTACTGCTGCAGGTGGACCTGGTGGAAACTTGGGGCCAACAAGTAGCAATGCAACTGCATCGAGTGCGGGTATCGGTTTTTCTGGTGGTTTAGGTGG
>ENA-OUVC01000248-OUVC01000248.1-marine-metagenome-genome-assembly--contig:-NODE-248-length-38172-cov-3.438456_pt1 | contig 38172 bp, 31 predicted proteins | sample MGYA00248622_ERZ508571 | MGnify/ENA primary metagenome ERZ508571 (study PRJEB26236, sample SAMN06267175) | marine metagenome | isolation source: Columbia River Estuary | place: USA:Columbia River Estuary... | reverse complement strand
CGAGAAAATAAGATACTAAGCGATTCGAAAAGATATGCGGCCTCCTATAAAGGTGACAACACGCGTGGATCAATTGCCACTGCATCTCTTAGGGCGCGCGCAACTGCCTTGAACTGAGCTTCACTTACGTGATGTGCATTGCGGCCGCTCAGAATTCGAATGTGAATACAGATCTGTGCTGTTGCAACAATCGATTCCCAAATGTGACGAATCAATGTCGTGTCAAAAGTTCCAATCAGTTCCACAATCTCTGGCTGTTCATGAACTAGGTAGGGACGACCAGAAAGATCTACTGCTGCATGGCAAGCGGTTTCATCTAGTGGGACATATGCATCGCCGAATCGACGAATACCAACTTTGTCACCTAATGCTGTGCGAATTGCTTCGCCCACAGCTAATGAGGTGTCTTCTACGGTGTGATGTGAGTCGACATCTACATCGCCCTTAGTTACTACCTTTAGATCGAATCCGCCGTGACGTCCCAACTGAGAAAGCATATGATCAAAAAACGGCACGCCGGTTTCAATGTCAATCTGTCCAGTGCCGTCGAGGTTGAGTTCAACAAGGACTGAACTTTCCTTAGTGCTACGTTCAATGCGTGCGGTGCGTGCCATCAGATTACTTTCCGTTAGTTCGATTAGTTACTTGAAGTAGTGCGGTCTTGAAAGCTTGGTTTTCTTCCGGAGTTCCAATACTGACTCTTAACCAGCCACTCGGGCCAGTCTGACGAATCAATACACCTTGCTCAACTAATTGTTCCCATACCTGGTTGCGATCTCCAAATGTTCCAAAGAGCAGGAAGTTTGCGCCGCTTGGAGCCACTTCAAACCCTTGCTCCTTAAGCCAGGACGCCAAGTCATCTCGTTCTTTGCGAAGTAATGTCACCTGGCCTTGCAATTCATCACTAAATCGCAGGGCAACTCGGGCAACTGCCTGAGTAACCGTTGACAAGTGATAAGGCAGGCGAACCAATTGAATGGCTTGGACTATTTCGGAACTTGTTGCGGCATATCCAACTCGGGCTCCAGCGTAAGAAAATGCCTTACTCATAGTGCGCACCACAACTAAGCGTGGATTCTTTGCTAACCGAGACACTGCAGAAGGCGTGCCGGCTGGTCTGAATTCAGCATAGGCCTCATCGACTACTACTACCCCGGGGAAGTTTGCAAGTAAGTAATCAATGTCTGACATATCAATAATCGTGCCGGTTGGATTGTTAGGCGAGGTCAGAACGATGATGTCTGGGTGTAGAGCCAGCGCACTATCCAAAACAGATTTATCAATTGTGAAATCTTCGTTTCTCGCCACACTTAAATACTTGGTAAATGTGTTTCGGCAATAATCTTCATACATTGAATAAGTGGGATCGAAAGCAACCAAAGACTTATCTGGTCCCCCAAATAGTTGCAGCAGCTGTTGCATAACTTCATTAGACCCATTTGCTGGCCAAATATTGTCGGCAGCCAAACTCACTTGGCTTTCCGTGTTCAAGTAGTTGGCTAAATCAGCGCGTAGTTCAGTGGCGTCACGATCGGGATATCGATTTAGATTCGGACCAAGTTCGGAAACTGCTTTTGCCAGTTCTGCCACAAGCTCAGGTGATGGGCCAAATGGATTTTCATTGGTGTTCAGGCGAACCGGTACCGCAATTTGTGGCGCGCCATAGGGTGATTTACCAACTAAGTCTTTACGAATCGGTAGCTCTGTCATTTCGCACGAATTTCAATCGCTGCTGCGTGACCCGGTAAGCCTTCCGAGTTTGCAAGGGTAATCACAGTCTGGGCAATGTCACTGAGTGCGGTTTCGTTGTACTCGACATAGTGAACGCCGCGCAAGAAAGACTGAACCGAAAGTCCAGATGAGTGACAAGCGCAGCCGCCAGTTGGTAAAACGTGATTCGAACCAGCTGCGTAGTCTCCTAGTGATACTGGTGACCAGTCACCAACAAAGATCGCGCCTGCGTTGTTTACTCGCCTAGCCACTTCAGAAGCATTGCGAGTATGAATTTCCAGATGTTCTGCTGCGTAAGCATCTACAACCTTTAGGCCGTGATCAAGGTCGTCAACCAATACGAATGCGCTTTGTTGTCCAGTAAGCGCAATCCGGATTCGATCCTTGTTCATAGTTAGTGGAACTAAACGTTCTAGGCTGGCACGAACATTTTTGATCAACTCTTCGCTATCCGTGACTAGAACCGACGCTGCTACTTCGTCGTGTTCCGCTTGGCTGATTAAATCTGCCGCAACAAAATCTGGATTCGCTGAGTCATCAGCCAAGATCGCGATTTCAGTTGGACCAGCTTCGGAGTCAATTCCAATTAAACCCTTAAGCATTCGCTTTGCAGCGGTTACATACATGTTGCCCGGACCAGTAACTAAGTAAACCGGCTCAATTTCAATATCTGTTGCGCCATAAGCCAGCAACGCAATCGCTTGGGATCCACCTGCGGCATAAACTTCAGTTACTCCAAGCAAAGCGCAAGCTGCCAAAATCGTAGGGTGCGGCCATCCCCCAAAATCTTTTTGAGGTGGCGAGCAAACAACAAGTGACTGAACTCCAGCAATTTGCGCCGGCACAACATTCATAATCACACTGCTTGGATAGACATAAACTCCACCAGGAACATAAAGGCCAACGCGCTGAACTGGTAACCAACGCTCAGAAACCGTTCCACCTGGGGCAACTGTGACAGTGGTATCACTGCGACGTTGGTGTTCATGAACTATTTGCACACGCGAGATTGCATCTTCTAGTGCTGCTTTAATTTTCGGATCAAGTTCTGCCAGAGACTTATCAATAACTTCTTGCGGAACACGGATCTGTGGCGCACGAACGCCATCGAATTTTTCCGACCAGTCTTGGACTGCGGCAACTCCGCGCTCGCGCACATCTTCAATAATTGGACGCACTTGCTCAACCACTGAATCAAGGTCGAACTTGGCGCGTGGCACTAGATTTCGCAGATCCGAAGCCTTTCTGGATCCGCCACGTAAATCTAGGGTCGACAACATATTCAAAGTTTAACTTGATTTTCTGGGCATAGGATTTGTTGCTATGGCCACAGGTACTCCAGCGACTAAATTGCTCAAGTCCGCTGGGATTGAATTCAAGGAGCATGAGTACTCACATGATCCCAATTCCACGTCTTTCGGGCTTGAGGCTGCTGAAAAACTTGGAGTAGATCCAAATCGAGTGTTCAAAACCTTGGTTGCCAATGTTGATGAAAATTTCGCGGTGGCGATTGTTCCCGTTAACCAGCAAGTGAGTCTGAAATCACTGTCGCGAAGTCTGGGCGCCAAGCGCGCGACTATGGCAGACCCAACGCAAGCGGCACGTCTAACGGGTTACGTGGTCGGCGGGATCAGCCCGTTGGGTCAAAAGCGCCTTCTCGCGACCGTCATTGACGAGTCTGCAAAACAATTCGAAACAATTCTGGTTAGTGGTGGCCGACGTGGCTTTGACATTGAACTTTCGCCAACTGATTTAGCAGATTTACTCTCAGCGATATTTGCTGAGATTGCGACTTAACTAGTCTGTAGAACCGGCGCTTCTAAACAAGCTGCGCCAAGCAGTGCTTTTAAGTCAGCAAAAAGTGAAGGTGACGGCGCTACTCGCAACTTGTCATCAGTTTTAACCGAAACAAATTTATCGGTCTGCACCACAGTTAAGTGAACTTCAGTTGTTCCTGGATGCGCACTAAGAATCTGACGCAACGAATCCATTACTGCCGCATTAACGCGAGTTTCCGGAATGTATACGTTTACTGGACCTGAGTAAGCGGCGCTGATGTCTGGAACTGAAACTTCCAGCGCAGCTACTCTTGGGCCTTCATCATCACGTTTATCAATTCGAACTTTCATCAACAAGATCGCGTCGTCATTTAGCAGCGTTGCAAACTTGGTAAACGTATTTGGCCACACCATAACTTCGACGACACCTTCAAGATCTTCAAGCGCAACAATGGCCCAGCGATCACCAGAACGTTTTGTGGTTTTAAGTTGAACACTGCTTACTAGTCCCCCGAGCGTGACTACCGCTCCGTCTGAGGCATCGGCAACACCAGAGATTGGCATTGAGGTGCTCATCGCCAAAACGTGCTCAACACCAAACAGTGGATGGTCACTTACATATAAACCAAGCATGTCGCGTTCTTGCGCTAGCAGAGTTTTCTTATCCCATTCATCAAGTGAAATGGATACTTCAACGCCACCAATTGAATCGTCCGAGAAATCGTCAGAAGTTCCAAACAGATCGAACTGACCTATGGCTTCGGCTTTTTTAGTATCGAGAACTGAATCAACGGATTCAACATGTACTGCAAACAAGCCTCGACGAGTGTGACCCAGCGAATCAAAAGCGCCGGCCTTGATTAAGGATTCGATTACGCGCTTATTGCAAACCTGTACGTCAACTTTTGCTAAGAAGTCGCCAAATGAGGAGAACCTTCCCTTTGCAACCCGACTAACCTTCAAGGATTCAACAACGTTCACACCAACATTTCGAACTGCAGCTAAGCCAAATCGAATATCAGTACCAATTGCGGTGAAATCAACATCGGATTCATTGACATCCGGTGGCAGAACCTTGATACCCATTCGACGGCATTCGTTGAGATAAACCGCGGATTTGTCTTTGTCATCTTTAACGCTGGTAAGCAGCGCAGACATGTATTCAGCTGGGTAATTGGCCTTGAGATAAGCCGTCCAATACGAAACAAGTCCGTAGCCAGCACTGTGCGCTTTATTAAATGCGTAGTCCGAGAACGGAACCAAAGTTTCCCACAACTTATTGATAGCAACTTGGGAGAAGCCGCGTTCTTTCATGCCAGCTTCAAATGGCACGTATTCCTTATCAAGGATCTCTTTCTTTTTCTTACCCATAGCTCGACGCAAAAGATCTGCTTGACCAAGTGTGTAACCAGCGACCTCTTGGGCGATCGCCATAACCTGTTCCTGGTAAACGATAAGTCCGTAAGTGTCACCCAGAATTGCGGCTAATGGCTTTTCTAAGTCTGGATGAATAGGAACTTGGCTTTTGCGCTTGTTCTTGTAATCCGCGTAATCAGTGTGCGCGTTTACACCCATCGGACCCGGTCGATACAAAGCAAGAACCGCAGAAATATCTTCAAATGAGTCAGGATTCATGGAGCGCAACAAAGATCTAATTGGTCCACTATCGAGTTGGAATACACCCAGAGTGTCGCCGCGGGCCAACAATTCATATGTCTTTGGATCGTCAAGGCCTAGTTCTTCAAGTACTACAGTTTCGCCTCGGTTCGACATGATGTTGAGCAAAGTGTCATCAAGCACCGTTAGATTTCGTAGTCCTAAAAAGTCCATCTTTAGTAGACCAAGTGATTCACATGCACCCATATCGAACTGGGTAATAATCGCGCCGTCTTGGTCTCTGCGCCAGACCGGTAAGACGTTGATCAATTCTTCTTTACACAAGATAACGCCGGCAGCATGCACACCTGGCTGGCGCTTTAGACCTTCAATGCCGCGCGCAGTATCAACAACTGCCCGTACATCAGCGTCGTCTTCGTATAAGTCTCGGAATTCACCGGCTTCGCCATAGCGATCATGTTCTGGATCAAAGATTCCCGATAGTGGAATGTCTTTACCCATAACGCCAGGCGGCATTGCCTTAGTGATTTTGTCGCCAAGGGCATATGGGAAGCCAAGCGCGCGAGTTGAATCTTTTACTGCTGCTTTAGCTTTAATCGATGCATAAGTAATGATCTGGGCAACGCGTTCTTCACCATACTTATGAGTTGCATAACGAATCATTTCGCTGCGTCGACGTTCATCAAAGTCAATGTCGATGTCAGGCATTGAAATACGTTCTGGATTCAAGAAGCGCTCAAAAAGTAAGCCGTGCTTAATTGGATCAAGCTCGGTGATACCCAGAGCCCAAGCAATCAATGCACCAGCTGCCGAGCCTCGACCTGGACCAACGCGAATACCTTCTTCGCGGGCGTGACGACACAAGTCGGCTACCACTAGGAAGTAGCCCGGGAATCCCATTTGCTCTACGACAGCTAGTTCGAACTTCGCCCGTTCCAGATGTTCCTTTGGAATCTTGTTTCCATTGAATCTGCGGTTTAATCCAATCTCAACTTCTTTTACTAACCAAGTGTTCTCAGTCTCGCCAGCTGGAACTGCGAAGGAAGGTAGCAAGTCTTGACCTTCAACGAAGTTAATGTTGCATCGTTCTGCAATCAATAAAGTGTTGTCACAGGCATCAGGAAGTTCGCGCCAAACTTCGCGCATTTCGGCGGCGGTTTTTAGGTAGAAATCCTGAGCATCAAACTTGAAGCGCTTTGGGTCATCCATCGTGGAGCGAGTACCAATGCAAAGCAGCACTTCGTGCATGCGTGCATCTTCTGGGTAGACGTAATGAAGATCATTTGTGGCGACTAACTTCAAATTCAAATTCTTGGCAATTTTTAGTAAGTCTTCGCGGTGACGGCGTTCAATTCCTAGACCATGATCCATCAGCTCAACAAAGTAATTGTCTTGTCCCAAGATCTCGCGCATAGTTGCAGCAGTGCTTAGAGCTTTGTCGTAATTACCAGCTTGCAGCCAACGATTAACTTCACCAGAAGGACAGCCAGTTGTACCGATAATTCCCTTGCCGTGTTTCTCTAGTAACTCGGCATCAAATCTTGGTTGATAGTAATAGCCTTCCAGGCTGGCTTTGCTGGAAAGCCGAAACAAGTTATGAAGTCCAACGTTGTTTTCGGCCCAAAGTGTCATGTGGGTGTAGTTGTATCGGCCACGACCGGCACCATCTAATGACGTGTCATCAACTGCCGGGGTTCCAAAATCAAATGGGGCGCGTAGTGCACGACCTTGTGGCGCGAAATATCCTTCGATGCCAATGATTGGTTTTACATTTGTGGATTGTGCTTTTTTCCAGAATTCAAACGCGCCATATAAATTGCCATGATCCGTCATCGCAATGGCCGGCATACCCAGTTCTTCAGCTTTTGAGAAAAGGTCACCTAGACGAGCAGCGCCATCCAGCATTGAATACTCGGTGTGCACATGTAGATGCACGAACGAGTCATTGCTCACAGGATTAGTTCCTTTTATTCAGAGGGTAAGTACGCGAGAGGAAGGACGCTCCCCTAGGTTACCTGCGACCTGTGACAAGAAAGTGCAGTGGGTCGAAGTGAATTTTGCGTGGCTGAACACTTGGGACTAAGTCCACGGACTTGGCAGTTTCTTTTGAGCCAAGTGCCCAGCACTTTGCTATAGGTTACGAGCCAGTTCTAAGGACTTGGCTAAATCTGGGGCGTATTCGGAGTGGAAAGTAACTCGCTCGCCTGACACTGGATGTTCAAAACCTAATCGGACGGCATGTAGCCATTGCCTGTCTAGTTTGAGTTTGGCTGCCACAGTTGGGTCTGCGCCATATGTGAGGTCACCACAGCAAGGGTGTCTTAGCCCTGACATGTGAACTCTAATTTGATGAGTTCGACCGGTTTCCAGATGCACCTCTAATAACGACGCATAAGCAAACGATTCCAAAGTGTCGTAATGGGTAATGCTAGGTCGGCCACCACTCATAATCGCAAATCGATAAGAAGATGACGGATGGCGATCGATCGGCGCATCGATAGTTCCATTTATCGGATCAAGTCGGCCCTGAATTAAAGTGTGGTAAATCTTGTCAACAGTTCTATCTCGGAACTGATCTTTAATGCTGACATAAGCGCGTTCTGACTTTGTAACGACCATCAAGCCACTAGTGCCGACATCTAATCGATGCACAATACCTTTACGTTCGGATGGGCCAAACGAAGTCAGGACAGTTCCCATTGCAGTGAGGGACCCTGTAACCGTTGGTCCAGACCAACCTTGACTTGGATGAGCTGCCACACCAGCTGGCTTATCAATAACTACGAATGAATCGTCTTCAAACACAATTGGTAGTTCAACGGTTGGTTCCGCATCGTACATATCTGGGTCAGGTAGATCTACTTCAACTACATCACCGAAAGCTAAGCGGGCACTTTTTTGAGCGACCTTGCCATTGAGAGTCACGCGCTTTTCTTCTAGTAACGTGACACAGGCTGCTCGTGATTCGCCAGTTAAGCGCGCAAGTGCAACGTCGCAGCGTTCGCCTTCAAGTGATTCATCAATCGGCCAGGTACGAATCATTTCTGATCCGAATCTGGCGACTCTGGCAAAGCATTTGGAGTTTGGTAATCGACACCACGCAATGACAATATGACCATCGCAATTGCCGACAAAACTACTGCGCTGTCACTGATGTTAAACATCGGATAATTTGGTACTGAAATGAAATCCACAACATGACCATGGAACATCTCTGGGCTTCGAAATATTCGATCAATCAAGTTACCCACTGCCCCACCAAGTAAGCCACCTAGTGCAATTGCCCATGGCTTGTTTGTAACTGATTTAGAAACATAAAGAATTGCGATACTGACTGCAATCGCAATTAGCGTGAATACCCAAGTGAAGTTAGTTCCAAATGAAAACGCTGCCCCGGGATTCCTTACAAATGAAAACTTAAGAAGTTCGCCAATTACTTTGATTTCAGACTGATTTTCGAGTCTCGCAACTGCCCATGCTTTAGTCGCTAGATCGAACAAGATGACAATTAGTGCAGTTATTAAGAGTTGGCGACGATACACGACGTTAGGAACGGTCTTCACGCTCGCGGCAAGGCATGCACATTGTTGCTCTTGGGTTAGCTTCCTGTAGGCGAAGCTTTCCAATCTGCTTTCCACAATTTTCGCATGCACCGTAGGTGCCAGCTTCAATTCGTTCTAATGCGCGATTTGTTTGATCAAGCAGATCTTTCTTATTCGAAAGAATAGAAATTTCGTGTTCGCGCTCGAAAGTCTTAGTTCCAGCATCAGCTTGATCATCGCCAGCGCCTTCGCCACTTTCCATAATCAAGGCATGGAAACTTTCTTCGGCTTGAGTAATTTCAACCTTAAGTTCTTCAGCTTCAGAAGTAAGCATTTTGCGCACTGCATTTAATTCAGTCTTGGTCCAGTTCGATTCATCTTCCTGAACTACTGGATGCTTAGGCGCAGCTTTCTTGCCTGGAACTGCTTTGCGAACTGACGGTAGACCGACTGAACCAATTGGATTAATGACTTGTACTGGCGGACCAGCAAGTGCGGCAGCGGCAGCGGCTTCGGCTTTCGCAATTGCAGCAAGTTGAGCCTTAGTAACTTTTGGTTCCTTAACGACTACTGGCTTTGGCTCGGCGACTTTCTTCGCTGGCTTAACTGGAGCAACTTTTTTAGCTACTGGCTTCTTGGTTGCCTTGGCCGGAGCTTTCTTGGCGGGTGCTTTTTTCGCCGGAGTTTTCTTTGCAGGAGCCTTCTTGGCTGCAGATTTCTTCACTGTTGTGGCTTTTTTGGCAGGGGCCTTCTTGACAGGGGCCTTCTTGGCCGCACTTGCCTTAGTAGTTGCCTTCTTAGCTGGTTTCGCAGCCATGGTATTCCCCTTTAGTTAACGCCTAATGTTTATCGACTAAGTCCCTAGACTCTACCGAGTCGATTGCATAATGCTCGCTAGAAGGTACGTCAAAACGCGAATTACTGCAATTCTTGGCCAAGTTTTGGATGCTTACGGGCCTAACCGCATTTTTGGCGACGGCTTTTGCGCTTTGCGAAATGGGAATAATGGGTTTTTCCCACTAATCTTTACTATTAGTCGGCAAAACGATGATGAAGACACATTGCGCAGCCAGCAGCACCAAAGCAGCGATTTGGGGACGGTGTAAGCCCAAAAAGGTGATGTTTGCGCAGTATCACTTCTGAGTTGGCTCGAAGAAAAGCAATTCCACGGGAAATACTCCAGGGATATTGCCCAGTAGAACGAGTCAGCTGACTGAAACTTAAGTGGATTTTGCGTCGCAAAGGCAAAGTCAACAAGGGTGGTACCGCGGGAATGGCCTAAAAATCACCTCGTCCCTTGAAATCAAAGTCACCAATCGGTGGCTTTGATATTTGACTGCAAGCGACGAGGAAAACTGATGGCATACCGCGATGTACCCGCGAAGATTGATCTTCCAGCGATGGAGCACGATGTGCTCTCGTTTTGGAAAGACAATGACATCTTTCACAAATCTATGGCGCGCACAAGCGAGGGTCCACGTTGGGTTTTTTACGAAGGACCTCCTACTGCAAACGGAATGCCAGGAACTCATCACGTAGAAGCCCGAGTATTCAAAGACATCTTCCCGCGCTATCGCACTATGAAGGGCTTCAACGTTCCACGCAAAGCTGGATGGGATTGCCATGGACTTCCAGTTGAACTAGCAGTTGAAAAAGAATTAGGTTTCACCGGAAAGCAAGACATCGAAAAGTACGGCATTGCTGAGTTCAACGCGCGATGCAAAGAGTCCGTGCTTCGTCACGTAGATGAATTTGAAAGCATGACTTCGCGCATGGGCTACTGGGTTGATATGGATCAGGCCTACTGGACAATGGATGAGAAATACATCGACAGTGTTTGGTGGAGTCTTAAGCGAATCTTCGATAAAGGTCTTCTAGTTCAAGATCATCGCGTTTCGCCATATTGCCCGCGTTGTGGCACCGGGCTATCAGATCATGAGTTAGCTCAAGGTTATGAAGATGTAGTTGATGCTTCGGTTTACGTGCGATTCCCGATTACAACTGGTGCTTTGCCTGAGAAATATTCGGGCATCTCGCTACTGGTCTGGACTACTACCCCATGGACTTTGATTTCCAACACTGCTGCAGCAGTTAATGCCAAAGTTGATTACGTTGTGGCGCAAACTGCAGCTGGTGAGTACCTAATAGTCGCGGATGCTTTGCGGGAAAAAGTCCTAGGCGAAGATTCAAAAGTTTTGGAAACCATTGTGGGCCGCGACTTAGAAGGCACTGGATACCAGCGACCATTTGATTGGGTAACTTTCCCGGAAACTGATGCTCCGGTTCATACGGTCTTGCTTGCCGACTTTGTAACAACTGAAGATGGCACCGGAGTAGTTCATGAAGCTCCGGCTTTCGGTGCCGAGGACCTCGCGCTTTGTCGTTCATATGGTCTGCCGGTTGTAAATCCAGTATTGCCAAACGGAACTTTTGAATCTGACATTCCAGAAGTTGCTGGCGTATTTTTCAAGGCAGCCGATCCTCGACTAGTTGAACTGCTAGAAGAAAAAGGTCTGCTGTTCCGGCACTTACCGTACGAACACTCCTACCCACATTGCTGGAGATGTCACACTGCGTTGATCTATTACGCACAACCGTCTTGGTACATCAAAACCACTGACATTAAAGATCAGTTGCTAGCTCAGAATGAAAAAACCAATTGGTTCCCAGAAACGATTAAGAATGGTCGATTTGGTGACTGGCTAAATAACAATGTCGACTGGGCGCTTTCCCGCAATCGCTACTGGGGCACTCCGCTGCCAATCTGGCGCTGTGAAGAAAACCATTTAACTTGCATTGGTGGCCGCGCTGAACTTGCGGCCCTTGCTGGCGATCAAACCTTAACTGTTGATCCACATCGACCATTCGTGGACGACATCACTTTTGCATGCCCGGAGTGCAATGGCACTGCAACTCGAGTTCCAGAAGTTATTGACTGCTGGTATGACTCAGGTGCGATGCCATTTGCGCAGTGGGGTTACCCAGAAAACAACAAGGAAACATTCGAAGCTAGCTACCCAGCTGATTTCATCTGTGAAGCAATTGACCAAACTCGTGGTTGGTTCTACACCTTGATGGCAATTGGAACTTTGGTGTTCGAGGAATCGTCCTACGAAAACGTGCTTTGCCTTGGTCACATTCTTGATGAAGATGGCCGCAAGATGAGTAAGCACCTAGGTAACGTGCTGGAACCAATTGGATTGATGGATGAACATGGCGCTGATGCACTTCGTTGGTTCATGCTTGTCAGTGGCTCACCATGGAGCGCTCGTCGCGTTGGTCACGGCACAATCGCAGAAGTTGTTCGCAAAACACTTCTTACTTACTGGAACACTGTGGCATTCCAAAGTCTTTATGCCCGTGCTGGTGATTGGGATAGCAGCACGGCATCGCTGGATAATCTAACTGATTTGGATCAGTGGGCAGTTTCGCAAGCCACTCGCCTAGCGCGAGATGTGGACCAAGCTCTAGAGCAATTCGATACTCAGCGAGCTGGACGTTTCATCGCAGAGTTCGTAGATGATTTGAGTAACTGGTACGTGCGTCGTTCGCGTCGTCGTTTCTGGGATGCAGATCACGCTGCGTTAAGCACTTTGCATCACTGTCTGAAGGTAGTTACTCAAGTTATGGCGCCTTTCACACCGTTCATCACCGAACGCGTTTGGCAAGACTTGTACACGACTTCAGAAACTGAATCAGTGCACTTAAGTACTTGGCCAGAATGGTCAGACGAGAAGATCAGCGATACCTTGCGCGACCAAGTTGATTTAACCCGTCGCTTAGTTGAACTTGGCAGATCAGCGCGCGCTACATCTGGCGTTAAAACCCGTCAGCCACTTCAGCGGGCACTAGTCGCCGCTCCTGGTTGGGATGCTTTACCTGAAGGCCTGCAGGCGCAAATCCGGGATGAAGTTAACGTCTTGAGCCTGGAAAGTCTTTCGGGAACTGACGAACTTGTTGATGTCAGCCTGAAGGCGAACTTCAAGACCCTTGGCGCAAGATATGGCAAGAGCACACCAGATATTGCAGCTGCAGTAGCAGCAGCTGATGCAAACGCTTTAGTTGAGGCGCTGCGATCTGGTTCAGCAACCGTTACGGCTTCTGGGGTGGATTACGAGATCGGCCCAGATGACGTCGTTGTCACAGAGGTCCCTCGAGAAGGCTGGACCGTTGCTAGTGATTCCGGTGAATCCCTAGCTCTTGACTTAGCTCTGACTCCGGAATTAATTGGGCAAGGCATTGCTCGAGATGTAACTCGGTTGATTCAAGATGCTCGGAAGACTACTGGCTTAGACATAAGTGATCGCATCTCTGTTACTTGGGAATCTGGCAATGAAGCAACGATTTCAGCGCTAACTTCACATGCTGACTTGGTTGCAAGTGAAGTACTTGCTACTACCTGGACGCAAGGATCGGTTTCCAATCCAACTGCAAGCGATGATGAACTTGAGTTAAAGGTGTTAATCGCAAAAGCGTAGCTAGATAAAAAAGAAGGCCTGGGAAAATCCCAGGCCTTCTTTTTTTAATTCTTAATCTTCGGTTACCTGACGGTCGCCGCTGAGGTTCTTGGATTCAAGTTCACGCAGTTGTCCCTCGAGGTAGCTACGTAGGCGACCACGGTACTCACGCTCGTAAGCACGAAGCTCTTCGACGCGACGTTCCATTGCTACCCGCTGTGATTCAAACTCACGAGTGATGTTTGCAACGTTGGCCTTAGCCTCTGAAACGAGTTCATCTGATGTGGATTTTGCGGCAGTTAGAAGCTGCTCAGATTCAATGCGAGCTGAGGCTACTGCTTCATCTGCTGTGCGCTGGGCTAGTTCAAGAATGCGAACTGATGCAACACCTTGTTCAGCTGGTGATGACGTTGCAGCTGCTGTTGCTGCTGCTGCCACACCTTCAGACTGTGAAGCCGCAAGCTGTTCTTTTAGTGCTGTGACTGCAGCCAGGCTGGCAGCAAGTTCCTCGCGAGCGGATGAAAGTTCTGATTCAAGTTCGTTAACACGCGCTTGAGAATTCTTAAATGCTTCATCACTTGCTGCGCTGTCAGAAGAAACAACAACACGAGCATCTGAATCTTCAAGTGCTTTAGCGGCTTGATCAAGTTCGCTCTTTAGACGAGCGTTCTCGTCACCAAGTGAACGAATCTCTTCACGGATTGACTCCGGCACTTCACCCTTGGCGGTTGCACGTAGGTCTTCTGCTTCACGTGTTACTGCAGCTAGTGACTCTTCGATTTCGTCAAGGAAGTTATCAACCTCATCAAGGTCATAGCCTTCTTTAAATCGAACCGTTGTGAACTGCTTGTTTCGCACGTCTTCAGGCGTCAAAGCCATAATGAAAACCTTCCGTCTTGAATAATGTCCGAGATTATTGAGAAATCCTCTAACCCCGTGTCCTCTAGATTAGAGATAAATCGGCAGAAAGTGAAACCCGAGCCAATGTTTCTAAGGTTTCTAAGGGTTATTGCTAGGTCTTGAAATCGGACATTTATAGCCCTAAACCGAAGCTAAAAGTCCCCGAGTAACAGAGATTGCTATCAACAAAATGATGAACGAAAGGTCTAACGAAACACTGCCCAGCCGCACACTTGGAACCACTTTGCGAATGGCTTTTAGTGGTGGGTCAGTTAGCGTGAAAACTGTTTCCGAGAGCAAGAGCAACGGACCCTTAGGGCGCCAATCTCTAGCAAAAATTGCCACATATTCCAGAACAAGTCTGGCTATCAAAATCAAGACATAAAGATTTAGGAGCGAAGAAATTATTGCGGCAATTGATGACACGATAAAAGTAATTAGCTCTGGTTAAAGAATGGATCTTCGCGCAGCTGGGCACGAGCGGCAGCGCCAATGTCAACATTTGCTGGCGACAAAAGGAATACACCCTTAGTTACCTTTTCAATGCTGCCATGTAATCCAAATGCAAGACCTGCAGAGAAATCAACAATGCGACGGGCATCTGCTTCGTCCATGTCACTTAAGTTCATGATTACTGGAGTACCGGAACGAAACTCTTCACCAATGCGACGGGCGTCGTTGTAGGTGATTGGGTGCAAAGTTGTGATGCGGTAAACGTCCGCAAGTGGTGCTGAAGTGCGAACTGGAGCTGCGTAAGAAGTCTGGGTGTGCTCGCTTACGTGGTCATAAGAAGAGTTTGAAGCTACCGGACGCAATGGAGCTTGATCGTCATATCCCTGAAGATCGGTATCGGCATATGTGCCAAATTCGTCGTTGTATTCGCCGCCATCGACAAGGCCGAGGTATTCAGCCATTTTTCGCATTGCGTTAGCCATGTGGTTCGCTCCTTGCAGGGGTAAGTACTACGAACTTACCCTTGAAAAGCCCGATTTCCGAGGATCGATGAGCCTATTCGAAGGTGTGTCGCGCCATATTTCAGGGCAGTTGCGAAGTCGCCACTCATGCCCGCCGAGATCCAATTCGCCTCGGGAAAGGAGCTTTGGATCTGGCTTGCGAAGTCCTGCAGTCTGGCAAACGCCATGTCGTCATCTCCAGCAAGTGGGGCCACTCCCATTACACCCTGAAGGTGCAGGCCTTCGCTGTTGGAAATCATCTCCGCAAGACTCATTATTTCGGAAGGAAGCGCGCCGCCACGATTCTCAGTTGGAGCCGGGTCAAGATTCGCTTGGATCAAAACCCCAAGAGGTACTTCCCTAGTTGTTACTGCCTTGGTCAACGCAGTAACTAAATCGATTCGATCAACGCTGTGTACGACGTCAGCCCAAGCAGCCACGCTTTTTGCTTTGTTAGTTTGCAGTTGACCAATGGCGTGCCAAGTTAAATTCTTTGCGGTAACTTCATCATGTTTTGGTTTGGCTTCTTGGTCTCGATTTTCACCAACATCGGTAACACCAAGCTGTGCCAACAAATCAACATCGGTAGCTGGCCAAGTTTTGGTAACGGCTATCAAAGTTACGTCGTCGCGATTTCGATTTGCAGCTACGCAAGCTTGTGAGATTTCGCTCTCAACGTCCTGCAAATTTGCCTGCAGTTCCTGCATTCGATCCATGATGACCACTCTATGAGTTCAGGAACTAAGAAGCACTTATTGCTACGACTAACCCACCACGACCAGTTGGCTCCCCCGCGGCACGACGATATGAAAACAGATCGGAACTTTCTAAAGTGCAGCCAGAAATTTCATGGATTTTTGTTACTTGGGTTGCCAGCACTGACTTAACGCCCGCAGTCAGGTCTAGGTTCCTAGGAGATGCAATTGCTTCAGGGCGAACATCTCTAAACTGCTCGACTCTTTGCGCAGGCACTTCATAACACTTGGCACAGATGGCCGGACCAATAATGGCTTGAGTATGTTTAAGTTGCGCGCCACTGGCAACAAACTCATCCAGTAGTGCTTGCATGACATTTGCTAAAACTCCGCGCCAGCCTGCGTGACCAACTGCAATCACACCGTTGACTGGATCAACCAGTCCAAAAGGAACGCAATCTGCTGCCAAAGCAACTAAAGCTAGATCAGTTTGCTTTGTTATTAAGCCATCACCAGGGTGCGCAACCCCTGGTTCGCTTACAACATGAACCGTGTTTCCATGCTCGGCATTCATGACCGATATTTCGCTGGCTGAAACCAAGCCTTTGGCAGTTGCCAGGTTTGCAGAAACATTTTCCGCCGAGTCCCCCACATACGAGGCAAGATTAAGCGAATCAAACGGCGCCAGACTTGTGCCACCAATGCGACTTAATGCAACAGCTTGAATGCCTTCAATTGAAACGCGGCCAAAGACCGGCGAATTCATTTTGAAATGTTTTCGCTAGCGAAGAAAATCAGGAACGTCGAGGTCGCCATCATCTTCGCCGTCGTTGTCGACGTCGCCATGACCCGAGCTAGCCGGGGCATCACCAAATAGGTTCTCGAAATTGTCATCTTCGTCTGCAACCGCAGCTGAGCCAAAGGCACCATCAGAAAATGAATCCGGCGTCACTGGGATTGATGGCGCTTCTCCATCACGGGCTAAATCAACTGCTACTGCTGCTGCTAGCGGTGTCTCGTCTAAAACTTTCTTAGACATTGGTGAAGTGGAACGGTTTGACGGTGGGGCGCCGCCATCAAAACCAGCTGCAATAACAGTGACCTTAACTTGATCGCCTTGAGTGTCATCAATTACCGCACCGAAGATGATGTTTGCATCAGGATGAACTGCGCTTTGTACCATGCGAGCTGCTTCGTTGATTTCAAACAAACCTAAGTCGCTGCCACCTGCAATGGACATAAGTACGCCGCGGGCGCCTTCAATGCTGGCTTCAAGCAATGGACTTGAAATCGCTTGACGCGCTGCTTCGATTGCGCGGTCAGCGCCACGTGCTGAACCAATTCCCATAAGCGCACTACCAGCATCTTTCATAACGCTGCGCACATCCGCATAGTCAAGGTTGATTAGCCCTGGCGTTGTAATCAAATCAGTAATACCGCTTACGCCCTGTAACAAAACAGAGTCAGCATGACGGAAGGCATCAATCACACTGATGCCGTTGTCAGCAAGTTCGAGTAGGCGATCATTTGGAATCACGATCAAAGTATCTACTTCAGTTCGAAGTGAATCGACACCTTCGTCTGCTTGGGAGGAACGGCGCTTACCTTCGAAACTGAATGGACGAGTTACCACGCCGATAGTTAGTGCGCCCATGTCGCGAGCGATCTTGGCAACAATTGGAGCGCCACCGGTTCCAGTTCCGCCGCCTTCACCTGCAGTAACGAAAACCATATCTGCGCCACGTAAAACTTCTTCGATTTCCTCGCGGTGATCCTCCGCAGCCTGGCGACCAACTTCAGGGTCAGCGCCAGCGCCAAGTCCACGAGTACGATCGCGGCCGATATCTAATTTGACGTCAGCGTCACTCATTAACAGCGCTTGCGCGTCAGTATTAATAGCGACAAATTCAACACCCTTGAGGCCGGCTTCGATCATGCGATTGATTGCGTTTACGCCACCGCCGCCAATGCCTACAACTTTGATAACTGCTAAGTAGTTCTGTGGTGCGGCCATGGTGTTTGCCTTTCTCGACAAGCTTTTAAGTGCTTAAGTAGTAAAGTCTCAACCTCTTCTAGAGCGTTAAAGATTTCCCACCTTTGAGCAGGTATAAGTTACGGCTAAACCTTAATGAATACTGTGATTGACGCTTGGCGTGTCGAGATCAGCGCAAACTATATTCTCTTGGCTGCTTACGCTTACTTACTTAACTAGTGCCTATTTAATAGTGGGTGCATCCGGAGCACTGACGTTAATCACGGTGTACCCCTTTTCTATCAAGGCTTGGGCTACTTCTACCTTGTCGGCAGCGCGCTCGCCAGATCCCAAAGTGACTACCACTCCACTACCCAGGGTTGCTACGACACTGTCTTGCGTTGGTGCACTTAAGCCTGTGATCGCCCACTCAGCTGGAATAGCGGCTAATGCCTGGATCGCATTAGTCATGGCTGGGCTGTCTGGCTGCGCAGAAATCACCAGAAGTCCGGCGGGTGGTGCTGCGACAACCCCGGCATTCATTCCTTCGGAGTCGATCAAGTTAAAGCCACTTACGGTTGCTGCCACCGCTATCGGAGTTCGCTCAGTCACGGTTATCAAAATCGCGTGCGGCCATCCCCGCTCGACTGTGACAACTTTGATTTCAGGCAAGGCTTGAAGCTGTTCAGAAATCGCTCCGGGATTGATCGACATTAATGAGTTGCCGATTGGCACCGCGGCTGCGGCCGAAATCTGTTCAACTGTAAGTCTTGAATTTCCAGTAATTGTTACTTCTTGCGCAATAAACCACTTTGATTGATACAAACTCCACCAAGCAACGGCGCTGAGAATAACAAGTAGCCAAATCAGCCAAGGCGTTTTTGATTTCCGCTTCTTTTTTGGATTAGCCGAGCGAACTGTTTGAGACATTACTTTGTTTCCAGCAGAGTGAGAATTTCTGGACACATCATGCCAATGTCGCCAGCGCCAAGTGTTAGCACGATGTCGCCAGGCTTTGCGTGCTCAACTAGATGAGCAGGAACTTTTGACCACGATGGTTCGAATACAACTTGCTCGGCTGGTAAAGGAACGTTGTTAGCCATGGTGCTGCCTGATGCGCCAGGAATTGGCACTTCACCTGGGGCAAACACTTCTAGAACCACTACGAAATCTGCAAGGCCTAGGGCTTGACCAAATTCCTTAGAAAATAGTGCGGTGCGGTAATAGTGATGTGCTTGAAATGCCGCAAGTACCCGACCGTTACCAACAACGGTTCTGGCGGCGCGTAGTACTGCATCAATTTCGGTTGGGTGGTGGGCATAGTCATCAAATACCCGCACTCCAGAAACTTCACCACGAAATTCAAATCGACGATGCGTGCCAGTAAAGCTTTGCAATCCATCAACACATTGTTGGGATGTGCAACCTTGGGTTAAGGCTGCGATGAACGCTGCGGTCGCATTTAAGGCATTGTGCACTCCAGGAACCAGCAACTTGATAGGTCCATGCGTTTGGCCTTGATAGGAAATCGTGAATTCCGAACCAACGGTTCCTGACGGTAGCAAAGTCAATACCGCGTCGTTGTCTTTACTTTGGCCATAAGTGATCACATTTGCACCAAGTTCACGAGCCCGTGTCGTCACAACTATCGCGCCTGGATCGTCACCACAAACCACTGCACAGCCATCGCGTGAACCAGTCCCAACTATGAAGTCAACAAATGCTTGCTCGATTGCTTCATAGCTACCCCAGTAGTTCAGGTGATCTGCTTCGACATTGGTCACGATTCCCAGCGTTGTTGGCAGAACTAGAAATGTTCCATCGCTTTCGTCAGCCTCAACTACGAATAGTTCGCCAGATCCTTGATGTGCATTACTGCCGGATTCATTCATCTCTGAACCGATGACAAAGGAAGGATCTTTCCCGGCATTTTGCAGAATTACGGTAACCATGGATGTAGTCGTCGTTTTTCCGTGCGTTCCAGCTACCGATATTGCAGTTGTATTCTCAAGCAATTCAGCTAACGCGATTGCTCTACTTACTACTGGAATTCCTAGTTCGGTTGCCTTAACAACTTCAGGGTTGTCTTGACCGATAGCAGTCGAAATCACCACACAAGATGGTTTGCTTCCAGAAATCAAAAGGTTATCTGCGTCGTGACCGACAAAAACTTTTCCACCCAATGGTTTTAGGGCTTGCAGGCGCCGAGAATCTTTTGCATCGCTTCCGGAGACTTCAATGCCTCGGGCTAATAACACGCGAGCGATTCCACTCATGCCCGCTCCGCCGATACCAACAACGTGAACCCGACCGTTTAGGTAACTCAAGATTTGGCCCTTCCCGCAACCGATAAAACCAATTTAGCAAGGTCTGCTGCCGAATCTTTATGTCCAAGTGAAGAACTGGCTTTAGACATTTCGCTTAACTTGGCTGGGCTAGAAATTATGGGCAAGATTCGATCTCGAACGAATTCAGCATTGAACTCAAGGTCTGAAATCATAATTGCTCCACCTGCTGAAACAACGGGAGTGGCATTAAGGCTTTGCTCCCCATTTCCAATTGGAAGCGGAACGAAGCAGGCAGGTAAGCCAACAGCTGTGAGTTCAGCTACTGTCATTGCGCCGGCTCGCCCGATTACAAAGTCTGCAGCCGCATACGCCAAATCCATACGATCTATATAGTTAAGCGGACGGTAACGATCTGACTCTGCTTGAGCAAACTCATTCTTTAATCCAACTGAATGCACAATGACTGCGTTACTAAACAGATCTGCCTTAAGGCAATCTTCAATTACTGAATTTAGTTTTACTGAACCTTGCGAGCCACCAAAGACTAGAACGCAAACCGCATCACCCTGAATCCCGAAATGCTGCCTGGCCTGATTGCGGGTCGCTTTACGATCTAGAGTCTCAATTGCTTTGCGGAGTGGAATTCCAATTAGTTGAGCTCTTGGCAAACTATCTGGAACGGTTTCAGCAACAGCATCAGCGAACCTGGCGCCAACTCGATTAGCCAGGCCAGCCCGCGCATTAGCTTCGTGCACCACAATGGGCACTTCTCCTCGGGCAGCAAGGTATGCCGGGATTGAAACGTACCCACCAAAACCAACTACTACATCAGCCTGCAACTCATGGAGTAAATCCCGAGTTTGCTTTATGGCTGACCGCAGTCGAGTCGGTAGCGTAACCAAATCACCGGTTAACTTACGAGGTAGCGGAACAGCTGGGATCAGTTCAAGTTTGTAACCACGAGCTGGTACTAAGTCGACTTCAAGTCCGCGCGCGGTTCCAAGAACTGTGATCTTTACGGCCGGATCAATGGTCATTAACTCATCGGCCAAGTTAAGTGCAGGTTCAATGTGGCCAGCAGTTCCGCCGCCAGCGAGAACTATGTTCACGCTATCTTCCATGTCATTTTTTTTGTTCCTGCATGTACGCTTCATGCTTTGCAAATGACATAAGAATTCCCATAGCAAGCAAAGTTGGAATTAATGACGATCCACCATAGGAAACCAAAGGTAGTGGCACACCTGTAATTGGAAGTATGCCAAGTACTGCACCAATGTTCACTAGCGCTTGAGTCACAATCCAAGCAACAATTCCCAGAGCTGCAATTTGGATGAACGCCTCGTTGGTGCCTCTTGCAATTCGTAATCCGACGATTGCAATTGCTGTGAATATAAACAGCACCAGAATCGTTCCAATGATTCCAAGTTCTTCGCCTAGAACTGCGTAGATAAAGTCGGTGTGTGCTTCCGGAAGAGTGCCCCATTTTTCGCGGGAGCCACCAAGGCCAACACCCCACCAACCTCCGGAACCCAAAGCTTGTTGCCCGTGAATTACTTGAAAGCCAGTTCCCTGAGCGTCTGCATACGGATCTAACCAGGAGGTAAATCTTGCCAATCGATATGGTGCTGCAAACGACAAGGCAGCGATGCCTGCAAGACCTACAGCTCCCATTACCAGGAACCACTTCCTTGGAGCCCCAACAAAATAAAGTAGCGAAGCCATAATTGGCATCATTACCATTGCAGTTCCTAAGTCACCCTGTAAAACAACGAGCAAAAGTATTGTTATGCAAACGGGTAGGACTGGGATCAATAAATGATTTCGTTGTTCAAGTAAGTGGTACTTACGATCCAAAATGTCGGCGCCCCACATAATGATCGCTAGCTTTGCAAATTCTGAAGGCTGAATTCGGAATGGACCACCGAAGTCAATCCAGTTTTTCTGTCCATGAACTGCAGTTCCAATTAACAGCACGGCAATTAAAAGTGCACCGACCACCAGCATGAATAGTGGCGCCCAACGGCGAATGGCATCAACATGCATTTTCGAGACAGCCATCATTAAGAAGACACCGATTGCTGCAAAAATAAGCTGTCTAGTTGCAAGAGCCCAAGAATTGCCATTGTTCTGTTGGTATGAGAAAACACTTGAGGCGGAAGCAACCATGACGATTCCAAGCGCAAGTAACAATCCGGTTGCGCCAAGAAGGATTTGGTAATGGACCATTGGATGCTCTAGTCGAGCAGACAGTCCGCCATTAGGACTATTGCGCTTAGTTGGTCTGGTCGTGGTCATGGCTTGAGTCCCTTAACTGCAGCGGCAAATGCATCGCCTCGGGCTGAATAATCCTTGAACATGTCCCAGGAGGCACAGCCTGGTGCCAAAAGCACGGTGTCCTCAGGTTGTGCCGCCTCGGCTGCGAGCGCCACAACTAACTCCATTGCATTAGTTTCCTTGCTATCAACCCGATGAATTGGGACATTCGGAGCGTGTCGCTTTAGGGCCGCTGCAATCAAATCTTGATCCACACCCAAAAGCACAACTGCTCGCATTCGATGGGCATTATCAATAACTAATTCGTCAAAATCTTGCCCTTTTGCCATTCCGCCTGCAATCCAAACAACTGACTTATATGCAGTCAATGAAGTGGCTGCCGCATGAGTATTTGTCGCTTTGGAATCATCGATGTAGTCAACGCCAGCAACTTGTCCGACATGGGCAATGCGATGCGGAGCTGGTTGCCATGAGCGCAAGCCATCGCGAATGGCTCGGGCCTCAATGCCATGTGCGCGAGCTAATGCACTAGCAGCTAATGCATTAGCAATGTTATGCACGGCTGGGATAGCCAAGTCAGTAATCTCAGCGAGTTCTAGTGCCGCCTCTCGACGGTTTTCCAGAAATGCGCGGTCAACTAAAAACTCTTCCACGACACCAAGCATCGATATGTCAGGAATACCTGTTGAAAAACCAATTGCGCGACATCCTTCAATTACTTCAGCTTCTTCCACCATGCGAATCGTTTCAGCATCGGCAACGTTGAAGATTGCTGCAACTTGGCATCGTTCATAAACTTTTGCTTTTGCATCGCGATATGCCTCATAAGTTCCGAACAAATCGATATGGTCCTGTGCAAGATTCAAACAAACTGCAGCTTGTGGTGAAATTGAATAAACAAATGGCAGCTGTGGTGCTCCGACTTCAATTGCCAGCACATCCCACGGAGTTGGATCCATGACAACTTCAACTAGCGAGCGACCTATGTTCCCAGCTGCAACTGTTCGTTTGCCAGCCGCTAACAAAATGGATTCAAGCATTAAGGTCGTGGTTGTTTTGCCGTTTGTTCCAGTGACAAGTAACCAAGGAGCAGGATGAGCTGGGTCACGAAGTCGCCAAGCTAACTCGAGTTCTCCCCAAATCTGGACGCCTGCCTCTTGCGCAGCAGCAACGATTGGTGCAAGTGGCGATACCCCAGGGGAAAGCACAACCAAATCGATGTCATTTGGAAGTTGAGTGTCATCACCTAGTCGAATTTCAGCGCCCAAGATTTCTAAAATTACGGCACGTTCTTTCTGGCGTTCACCTGATTGAGCATCGATGACAATTACTTTTGCGTCTAAATTCACTAGGGCATCGGCAGCAGCGAATCCGGCAACACCAAGTCCAACAACACAAACTCGAACTTGCGACCAATCGCTAGTTCGATTCAACTCATCAAGATTAAGGGAAGCCATAATTGTTACTGCCTAACCCATTCTGCGTAGAACAACGCCATGCCGGCACCAACACAAAGACCTTGAATAATCCAGAAGCGAACCACGATCAATACTTCTGGCCAACCCTTCATCTCAAAATGATGATGAAGCGGCGCCATTCGCAAAACTCTTCGGCCCGTTAACTTGTATGACCCAACTTGGGCAATCACTGAAAGCGTTATTAAAACGAATAGGCCACCGATTAAGCCAAGTAGTAATTCGGTTCTAGTCATTAATGCAAGTGCTGCGAGTCCACCACCAAGAGCTAGTGAGCCAGTATCACCCATAAATATTCGGGCTGGACTTGAGTTCCACCACAAGAAACCAAAGCAGGCTCCAGCCGTCGCTGCTGCGAAAACTGCGAGATCGAGTGGATCGCGGACTGTGTAACAGCGAGGTATTTCTCCCCAAAAACAACTTTGGCCGTACTGCCAAATTGACATCACGGTGTAAGCAACAAAAGAAAGTAGCGCAGCTCCAGTTGCCAGTCCATCTAAGCCATCAGTTAAGTTAACGCCGTTTGTAATGCCCGTGACTAAGAACCATATCCACAACAGCACTAGAGCTGATGGCAGGATCCAATCAGTATCTCTAACCCACGAGATGGCACTACTTACTGGAACGTTTCCACCTTCATCTGGGAACTGCATGGCAAGGTATCCAAATGAAAGAGCAGCAACAGCTTGTCCAAGCAGTTTTGTCCGAGCCCGAATTCCAGTGCTCCGCTGCTTGAAGATTTTCAAATAATCGTCGGCAAGACCTACCAAGCTCATGGCGACCATCAAATAGATTGCGAGTAAACCAGATGCCGTTGGTGGTCGGACCATTATCAAGTGCGCCAAGAAATAAGCCAAAACTACCGAACCAACAATGGCGACTCCACCCATTGCCGGAGTGCCACGCTTGCTGTCATGTGCTGGATAGTTGACGTCTTCGGTAGATTCACGTATTGCTTGTGCAATTCCGCGTTTGCGTAGCAAATTAATCAATAAGGGTGTTCCGATTAAGGAAAACATTGTTGCTAACGCACCAGCTAGCACTACAAGCTTCACTGTTGGCCCCACTTCGCGCGCAAAACAACTTCAATTCGATCGGCAAGCACTTCGAATTGTTCAGCACGTGATGCCTTAAACAACAGAATGTCACCAGAATCAACTTCTTTAACAATGTAGTCGCATGCGCTATCAAAATTGGGTAACCACACCGATTTTTGGTCCATAGACGCTGGCAATCCGTAAGCCGTAGCCGCCTCGCCTACGGCCACTACATTCGTAATGCCGATGTCAATCGCCAGTTTTGCGATTTGAGCATGGATCGCATCACTGTCATCACCCAGTTCATGCATCTTGCCCAAAATCGCGAACTTCTTACCGGGTGCCGGAATTGCCGCCAAGGTCTCTAAAGCCGCCGTCATCGATTCTGGGTTAGCGTTGTAAGCATCATTAATTACGGTTAGGTTCCCTGGTATTTGATGAACTTCCATTCGCCACTTACTCATTAGCTTCAAAGTTGTTAGCGCTCGAGCGATATCGGTGACTTCCATTCCAACTGCGATTCCAACAGCAGCGGCAGCTAGGGCGTTTAGTACGTTATGTTCACCAAGCATTGGAATGGATGCTGGAATTCGTTCACCGCGATAAACCAAATCGAACGTGTAGCTGCCGTAAGCGGTTAACTGCAAGTTTTCTGCCCTTACATCAGCAGCGCTTGAGAAACCATATGTGAATACGGTTGCTTTAGTTAATTCACGCATTGCCACAACACGTTCGTCATCAGCATTGAGAACAACTACGCCAGAAGGTTGAATTGCCTTCACTAACTCCGACTTAGCTTTTGCAATTCCTTCAATACTCCCCACTTCACCAATGTGAGCGCGGCCAACATTAGTAATGACACCGATCGTAGGTTGGGCTAATTCGCAAAGATGCGTAATGTGACCGAGTCCGCGCATTCCCATTTCAGCGACAATATACTTCACGTCTCGAGGTGCAGAAAGCAAAGTGAGCGGTAAGCCAAGTTCATTGTTTTGGGATCCTGATGGCGCATGAGTGGTTGCAGCGTGAGAGAGAACCTGGCCAATCATGTCCTTGGTTGAAGTCTTGCCAGAAGATCCGGTAATGCCAATCACTTCTACACCGCGCATCAAGGACCTGACATGCGATGAAACCTTTGCGATGGCGTGAATCACTGGATCTAGGGCATCAGGAGACGCTGGAACGATTACCTGAGAACCTTCTACTTGCTTTGAAGTTAATAGTGCGCTTGCTCCGTTGCTAACTGCTTGACCTACATAGTCATGGCCGTCAACGCGTTCGCCAACTATCGCTGCAAACAGATCTCCTGCAGCACATGATCGAGAATCGATGGAAATTCCCGATACTTTGATAGCAGGATCACCAATCAATTTGCCACCAACAATGTCGCAGATTTGTCCAAGTGTTAGGTCATACATTCTTGGACTCCTCTCTAACGACTACACGATCATCAAACGGAAACACTTTTCCAGAAATTTCTTGACCGGATTCATGTCCTTTGCCAAGTACGGCTATAACATCTCCAGTCTCAGCGAGTTTCAGAGCTTGTGAAATTGCTTCACGGCGATCACTAACCTCAAACACCTGAGCTGGGCCATTCTTTGTGCCATCAATGACAGACTTTCGGATTGCTGCTGGGTCTTCCGACCTTGGATTGTCATCGGTAATTATGACTACATCTGAAAGCTGCGCCGCCACCTTGCCCATCAATGGTCGCTTCAAAGAATCACGGTCTCCACCACAACCAATTACCGTAATCACCCGGTTTGGATTTGCGTCCTTAATGACAGTCAGAACTGTTGCCACCGCATCAGGTGTGTGTGCGTAATCCACGATTGCGATTCCAGGACTATCGATAGTTACTTTCTCGAGTCTGCCTGGGATTGATCGGACGTTCTTTAGTGATTCAAGACTTGCGGCGATAGGTAGGCCCAGAATCTGGCTGGCAGCAAGCGCGCATGCGGCATTTGTTGCGTTGTATGAACCAAGCATGTTTACCGATAGTGAGATTGAATCAGAGTTTTGGATTTCAATTAGCTGAGTAGTTACTCCGTTAGAACTCGAATTTGGTTGAGAAGTTTTCCAGTTGCCATTTGTGCCAATCGTAATTACCGGAATCTTGACTTGGGCTGCGAGTTTGATGCCCCATTCGTCATCTGTGCAGATGATTGCTTGCTTAGAAAATTCTGGAGTAAACAAAAGCGCTTTAGCCGCAAAGTAGTTTTCCATTGATCCGTGAAAATCTAAATGATCTTGCGTTAAGTTTGTAAAAATCGCTACATCAAATTTGATTCCTGAGACTCGATTAAGAGCAAGTGCATGACTGGAAACTTCCATGAAGACGTCCTTGATACCGCGTTCAGCCATCACTGCCAAAGTTGCATATAGATCCGTGGACTCCGGTGTAGTTCGAGCACCAGGTAAGTGCTCCTCGTCCAAGTAAGTACCTAGGGTTCCGATAACGCCAACATGCTTTTTTGCATCTAAAAAGATGGAACGCAAAATATGGGTTGTAGTGGTCTTTCCATTAGTTCCTGTAACTCCAGTTAGCGTTAGCTTTCTTTCTGGGTGGCCATATACTTCAGCTGCCAATTTCGCCATATCTTCTCTGGGATTTGATAGCTCAATTGTCGGGATACCTTTTTGCTTAGCTATTTCCACGCCGCGTGAATCTGATGCCACAGCTACGGCACCATTTGCAATCGCTTCATCAAGAAAATCAATGCCATGGTTATTTGCACCAAGTAAGGCAACGTAGAGATCATCAACCTGGACGGTTTTTGAGTTATGTGTAACTCCAAAAACTTTTACGTCACCTGTGCAAGCTCCCGATACTAAAGTGGCGAGTTGCGAAAGCTCGGAACCATCAGTCTTTGGTCGGGTCATCGCGCTTACCACTCAACTGGAAGCTTGGGCGGCTTAGTTGTTGAAGGTGGAACTTTTTTGTGCGCAAGTGCATAAGTCATAACTTTTTTGAAAACTGGACCAGCAACAACGCTTCCGTAGGTACTTGTCTTTGGATTGTGAATGCTCACACTCATTACAAGTGCTGGTTTTTCCGCTGGTGCCATACCAATGAATGAAGATGTGTAACCGCTGTAGCCACCGGTAGCTTCGTCATAACGGTTTGCAGTTCCAGTTTTGCCACCTACGCGGTACCCAGGAATCTGCATATTCTTGGCGGTTCCATCTTCCGAAACTACGCCTTCTAACATTTCCCGCACAGTCTTTGCGGTCTCTGGGCTAACAACTCGAACACCTTCATCAATCATCGTCGGCTCGTAAACACCTTCAGTGTTCGAATAGCCAGCAATTAGTCGGGGCAACATTCGAACCCCATCATTGGCAATCGTTGCAAAAACGCTCGTTGTTTGAACGGCGTTTACAGATAAGCCCTGTCCAAAAGCCAACGTCGGGAAAGTTGTGTCTGACCATTCGTTTTCGTTATTGATATCAGGAAGCTTTCCGCCGCTTTCTCCCGGAAAGTTCATACCTGTTGATTGACCAATACCAAATTTCTGCAGGTACTCATATAGTTTCTTTTCGCCAATTGACTCTGAAGCCATGATCGTTCCAATGTTGCTGGACTTAGCAAGTACCCCAGCTAAAGTAAGTCTCAATGTTGGGTGATCCACATAGTCTTTGAATGAAGTTCCACCGCGACTGATTCGATTTTCTACGGTGTACTGAGTTCCCGCATTAGCGCCGCCCTCTTCAATCACCGAAGCCATGGTCATTACTTTGCTGGTTGAACCTGGTTCGAAGACATCGGTTACTGCAGTGTTTCGTTTTGACTTGTCATCGGTTGCAAACGGGTTGTTTGGATCAAAAGTTGGATACGTTGCCATTGCCAGGATGTTTCCTGTTCCAGGTTCCATAATTACCGCAACGCCACCTTCAGCTCCGGTAGCTATAACTTGATCACCCAAGGATTTTTCAAGCATCGCTTGTAAATTTGAATCAAGAGTTAAACGAACCGAAAGACCATTTACTGGGTCGATGCTCTGACGTTCACTCGCCGGAATTTCCCGACCGTTAACTCGCTCAACAGTTAGCTTTCCATCTTGACCCATCAACTGATCGTTGAATCCAAACTCAAGGCCGCCAAGGCCAGTGCCTTCAGCACCAACATAACCAACAACGCTGGCTGCTAGATTTCCATTTGGATAAACTCGATTAGTCGTTGGTTCACTGAAAACTCCAGGGATGCCAAGTTCGGAAACTAACTTCCAGGTATCTGGTGTGATTCGCTTGGCAACATACGAGAATCTTGAATCTACAGTCAGTGACGCGATGATCGTTTCGACTGGTATTCCTAGAATTGGCGAAAGCGCTGCTGCAGTTCCAGCCGGATCAGTAATCAATTTAGGATCAACCGTTACGTTACGAGCCATAACTGTGGTTGCGATAGGAACTCCTTCACTATCCGTGAAGTTTCCGCGCAATGCTGGCAAAGTTAAAGTCTGCAATCTGGAATTTTGTGCAGTTGCAGCAAGCTCTGGACCACGCACAATTTGAATTTCAACTAAGCGCGCCATGTATAGCGAGATAACAACAAGAAATATCAAAGTTACAAAGCGAATTCGTTTTCTAGGACTTTCGAGCGGAACCATAACTGGACCGGCTGGAACATAAGGTTGCTTTGAGTTTTGTGGTCGTTGCGGGCCTTGCGGATTTGGCCTTTGCTGTGAAGTTGGAGTACTCATTGCGCCACCGGAACGACTGGCGCGGCAGGCGCTACTGGAACAACAGGCGCTGCAGGCGCTACTGGAACAACTGGCGCGACTGCGACGACTGGCTTGCCGAGAATTTCTCGATCTGAAAGTCGAAGGAAGACTGGAGTTTGGGCAGGAACCATTCCCATATTTTGTGCGGTAACAATCAAATTACCTGGAGATTCACCTGCAGCAACGGCGCTTGCAATTCTTTGTTCTTCAGCAGTCATCTGGCTTAGTTGGATCTGCAAAGCATGCTTTTGGAATGAAGCTTGTGCCGCAAGAGTATTCACATACAAAAGTGTCATCATGCCGGAAATGATCATTCCAATAATTACAAATAGAAAAGTTCGGCTACTAGCTCGGCCTTGTGGCACGCCAACTGGAATAGCCTGCGCAATTGGAGAAACGATTGGCTTCATCATTGGCTTTACTAACGAAAGTTTGCGTAAGGTTCTTGACTTACGCGGTATCGGAGCAAGGGCTGGTGTGCGAGCTGGAACTGCGCTCATGCTGCCACCCCAATTCTTTGGGCAGCTCGCAAGCGAACTGAGGTTGCACGTGAGTTTTCCGTTATCTCGTCATCACTTGCTGATTCGGAGCCACGAGTTAATAGCTGGAGCCAAGGTTTGTCTGACTCAGGAACAAACGGCATTTCAATTGGAGTCTTAGATTCAGTTCCAATGCGAAGGGCATTTTTTACAATGCGATCTTCAAGTGAGTGATATGAGAGCACCACGATTCGGCCGTCAAGTGCCAAGCAATCAAGTGCAGCCGGAATTGCTCGCTCCAAAACTGCAAGTTCGTCATTAACTTCAATTCGCAGTGCCTGGAATGTGCGCTTGGCTGGATTGCCACCGGTGCGACGGGTAGCCGCTGGAATGGCGTCGCGAACCACTGTTACCAAATGGTCGCTGTTTGTAAATGGTTTTACCTCGCGTTCGCGAATGATTGCATTTGCAACCCGAGCAGCGAATCTTTCTTCGCCATATTCTCGAAGTATTCGCGCCAAGTTTGCGAAGTCGTAATTGTTAACAATGTCAGCTGCAGTCTGGCCAGTTGTGCCATCCATGCGCATATCTAGCGGAGCGTTTCGGGAGTATGTGAATCCACGTTGATCTTTATCGAGTTGCATCGAAGAAACCCCAAGGTCAAACAAAATGCCCTGAACATGTTCGATGTTCAAGTTCGCTAAGACTTCAGGGATCTCGTCATAAACTGCCAGAGCAAAATCAACTCGTGGTGCGAATTTGGCAAGCCGTTCTTGCGACATGGCTAAAGCTTCTGGGTCACGATCAATTCCAATTACCCGCAGGTTTGGAAACTCGGTTAAGGCCGATTCAGTATGTCCACCAAGTCCAAGGGTGGCATCAACTAGTACTGCGTTGTGTGCGCTGATTGCCGGAGCTAGTAAATCTAAACAGCGCTGACGCAAAACTGGTTCGTGAGTAAATGTGGTCATTACGCCACATCAGATCTTGTTACTGCCTTTAGTCCCTGGCCGTTGGAGAGCCTGGCACCGGGGAAGGTGCGCCAGGATCGAGTCAACGGCCAGAGGCCAAAGGCAGCAGCAATTTTTGTCACTGTTGACTTGGTTGAGATAGATCGATTTAGAGTCATGGCATTACGTCTTCATCAAGTGAGGCAAAGCCTGGTTCTTGTTCTGCCAAGTACTGATTCCAAGCAACAGTTGCCCAAACCTCAACACGAGTGTCTGCGCCAACTACAACAAGTTCACGGTCAAGTCCGGCCCACTCACGAAGTGGTGCTGGAATTGTGATGCGACCTTGTTTGTCAGCTGAATCATCAAAGGCCGAGGAAAAGAACACTCGGGTGTAAGCCCGCACTTTTTCGTTGTTCTGGGAGCGAGTACGCAAGCCTTCTGCGTACACATCAAATTGTTCAGTTGGCCAGATAACGACACATCGCTCTTGGCCTTTAGTCATAACAAGGCCATCTGTTAAAGGTTCGCGGAATTTAGCCGGCAGGATCAGGCGGCCTTTTTCATCCAGTTTCGGGGTGTGGGTACCTAAGAACACCTAAATCACCACCCAAACCAATGGCAACCCTTCCCCAGGTCACCTCGTTGTCCCAGATTACTCCCTTTTGCTCCACTGTCAACCCAATTTAGACACCAAATTTCCCTTCTTTAACAAATATTGACTATTTACTCAATGTTTTAAGGGTGGAGGAAAATGGGGCAATTTTTAGAAAATGAGAGTTTTTCGAGTTATCCCCGGGTTTTCGCCCGAATTCAAGCCTTTATAGAGTCAGATAACTGGGCATATCTGGCCAGTTGTTACCAGGGAGCTGAAATGACCACCGCAGTGCAAAGGCGAATGCGCGATCTTTCCGGACACAACTACATTGCCAACCAATGGCAACCAAGTTCTGGCGAACTAATCGACTTGATTGATCCGGCTACTGAAGAAGTTGTAGGGCAATACGCACACGCCACTAAAGCAGAAGTTGATGAGGCAGTAGTTGCGGCAAATGCAGCACAAAAGCAATGGTGGGCAATGAGCGCACTTGATCGCGCTAACGCAATGCATGATGTCGCCGAACGAATGATTGAACTTTCTGTTGAGACCGGCGAATGCCTTACCCGCGAAATGGGGAAACCGTTTCGTGAATCTAACTGGGAAGGTGGCGCAGCAGCATCCTCATTTAGGTACTACGCCGAAATTGCCAGGCATGAGCAAGGTCGCGTAGCTGGACCTGCAATCGCAGGCCAAATTCATATGGTTCTCAAAGAACCAGTTGGCACAGTGGTTTCGATCGTTCCCTACAACTTTCCACTTCTGCTTGCTGGATGGCAAGTAGCAGCGGCACTTGCAGCTGGTAACGCCGTAATCATTAAGCCATCCGAAATTACTTCACTTACTTTGCTTTATTCCATGGCAGCATTTGATCATCTGCCAAGTGGTCTAGTTCAAGTTTTAACTGGCGGTGCTCAAACTGGGCAGGATCTCGTCGGCCATAAAGACACCCATGCAATTGCATTCACTGGAAGTGTTAAAGCAGCTCAGGCTGTTGCTACTACTGCAGCACTTCAATTCAAACCGGCTCTGATTGAAGCTTCTGGTAACGATGCATTTATTGTTATGCCTTCTGCTGACATCGATACGGCAGCGCGCGGTGCGGCCTTTGCCGCGTTTCTAAACTGCGGTCAAGTTTGCACATCTGCTGAACGCTTTTATGTTCATGAAGACATCTACGATGAATTTGTCGCCAAGTTGTCCTCTCATGCGAAAGCCCTACGCGTAGGCAGTGGACTCGAGTTAGTTGATATTGGCCCGATGTCTTCAAAGCGAGAATTAGAAAGATTCGAAAAGATTGTGGATCGAGCGATTGAACAAGGTGCAGAAGTAGCTTGCGGCGGATCCAGATCAGCAGGCCGCACGACGGGTTGGTTCTATGAACCAACAGTTCTAAAGACAACTCATGACATGGATGTTATGCATGGCGAATGCTTTGGACCACTTGCTCCTATTTGCAAAGTAACTAGCCTTGATCAAGCAATCGATTTTGCAAATGATTCTGAACTAGGACTCGGCGCCAACATTTACACAAATGATTTAGAGGAAACCTTCCGAGCAGTAAACGAAATCGAAACCGGAATTGTCTGGGTTAATACTCCCCTTAACGATAATGATGCAATTCCATTTGGTGGCAGGAAACTTACTGGTACCGGACGTGAGTTAGGCGCCGAGGGACTTGAGTTATTCCGAAACTCAAAGATGGTGATGATCGCCCCCACCGCTGAAGCTGATCCGGAATGGTTCCCATATCCAGATGACGATACTTATGAGGCAACTACTACCTAGTTGGGGCAACTAGTCCAACTGGACTGGTGCAAATAATGTTTCGATCTAGAGCTACGCCATCAACGGTTGCCACAAACTGAACCATGTCAGGTGCTTTGCCACCAAAAGCATTTTCGTTACAGGCTGCTTTGGCTGCTGCTACCCCGCTTTCCACATCGGGGTAGGGACCAATGGCTAGCCAAAGTGGCATTCCAACGTTGGCATTCCCAGTGATTTCAAACCAGTGCACCGGTGGTGCGTAAATTCCAACTGGATAACCTGCAGCCGTTAAATCAATTGCGAGCTCAGTCAGCACCTGAACCGCGCGGTCAGCACCACTCCAAGTGTTGTAAGTTTCCACATCTAACCAAACTGGCGTACCAGTCTTGATGTCGTGTTTATTCAACCGCTTCAATGTGTCTTTCGCGATTTTCTTTCCATAGCGAACTGGGGATTCGTCACCCGGGTCAGCCGTGTTTATGTAAACGGCAACGGCATCTTTAGCTAGTGCCCAATCCCATTGTTTTTGAAAGCATTTGTTTTCACTAAATGGCTTGCCACCATTCAGGCCAATAATTGCGTAACCCACAAACTTGCTTGGTAACTCACCTTTGCATTGCGGATAACTGATGTCATATCCACTGTTGTCGAGTTCAAAACTAAATGGCGTCAATGCCGGTTGGGTGGCTGTAATAACAGGTCGGCCATCAACATTTTCAATAGTTAATGGCTCTGGATTCAACCACGAATTAACTAATGAAAATCCAACAAGTCCAGCTAAGGCAAGAGCCCCAACCGTAACGATAAATCCAAATAATCTACGCAAACTTTATTCGATCGGACCGGTGTTGGCCTCTGGGAAATAGTTCTGACCAATTCCCGATGAGCGCTTTGGAATCATAACTGAGCGAACCCATGACATAACTTCGGTGCCATCTTGATTGATTCCACGAGTGCGCATGGTCAAGATTCCAAAGTCTGGACGTGAAGATGAGCTGCGCATTTCAAGCACTTTGCTTTCGGCGTACAAAGTATCGCCAACATAAACTGGCGCAGTTAGTTTGATGTCTGTCCAACCAAGGTTGGCAACTGCATGCTGACTCATATCAAGAACTGACATACCAAGCACAAGTGCGACGGTGAAGCCAGAGTTCACAATGATGCGGCCTTCAGCAATTGGATTCATCTGGGCATAGTGCTCATTGAAGTGATTCTGGTTTGTGTTAACGGTTAGCAAGGTAAACCAGGTTGAATCAGCTTCAGTGATTGTGCGACCTAGCGGATGTTGGTATACGTCTCCAACAATAAAATCTTCGGCGAAATTTCCAATGTCAGCTTTGTGAATAGTCATAACTAAATAATGCCCTAACCCGAACTTGAGTGCTTACTTACCCGTTGTCTTGGCGACGGTCCCAGCGATCTTCTAGACCTTGCATGAATCCGCCAGATGTTGAAGTCTTACTTGCGGTTCCTGGCTTTCCTGCTGCTGGGCTGGATTTCGCGCCCAAATTTGCGAAGTAAAAACCGGACACAATTGCCAAGAAACCAACTACTCCAAGTGCTGGGATAGATAGGGATACAGCAGCTAGCAGGCTACCAATTCCAACAACTACTCCGAGTACAGCAATTCCAATGCTCTTGGTGGCAATTCGATTAGTCATTGACCCACCTAGGGCCGAGGCAAATCTTGGGTCTTCGCTAGCTAAAGCGCGCTCCATTTGTTCGAGCAGTTGCTGCTCGCGATCTGATAGTGCCATGTGCGCCCCCTTACAACTAGTGCCTATAACTAAGACTACGTCTGGTTTGAAGTTTTCGAAACTTTAATGCCCGATTTGGCCGATCTTGGCTAAATCTTATGAATTCTGAGGCAAAATCCTAGGATTCTGGCTTGATTAATCGGGCTGGTTTCACCGCGGAGTTCCCAAACTTCAGCGAGACCTGATCCATGGCTTCTTCGGCCTCCCGCCAACCTGAATCTCGATTTGAGAACTCTAATTGAACCGAGGATTCGCTGGTTGGAACTAGTCCGGTAGCCCGCACTCCAACTAACCGAATTCGAGCTCGCTGTAAATGCATGGCTTCAAACAGACTTTTACTGGTCGCGTAAATATCAGTTGCTAAGTCAGTTGATGACGGCAGTGACTTACTTCGAGTGACTGAAGTGAAGTCTGCGAATCTGACTTTAATTGTGATGGTGCGAGAAAAATAGTTAGCTGCGCGCAACCGTTTTGCAACTTTGTTACTCAGATCCAGAATCTGGGCCAGGATTTCTTCTGGATCATCAATATCTGATTCAAAAGTCCGTTCCGCACCAATACTTTTTTCAGCCTGGTTTGGTGTAACTGTTCGTGGGTCTCGCCCCCAAGATAATTCGTAGAGATGCTCGGCTGCCGCTTGGCCAACGACTCGTGCCAAAGTTTTAACTGGAGTGTTCGCAATGTCTGAAACGTTGACTAACCCGAGTCGAGAGAGTTGTTCTGCAGTTTTTTCGCCTACGCCCCAAAGCGCCCCAATTGGTAGTGGGTGTAAAAACTCGATTACTTTGTCAGCAGGTACAACATGTAAGCCATCAGGTTTTGCAAAGTTAGTTGCAAGTTTTGCTACAAACATGGTTGAAGCTACGCCGACTGAACAAGTTATTCCCTGCTCATCGCTTACCCGCGCTCTAATCACTTCGCCAATCTGACTTGGAGTTCCCATAAGTTTTTGAGCGCCGGAGATATCTAGAAAGGCTTCATCAACTGAAAGTGGCTGGACCAATGGAGTTATCGATTCAAAGATTGCCATCACATTTTCAGAAACTTCGGAATACTTCTCGTGATCTGGTTCTACGACAATTGCGTTGGGTGCTAGGCGAAGCGCCCGTGACATTGGCATGGCGGAATGAACCCCTAGTTTTCGGGCTTCGTAAGTTGCCGACAACACAACGCCTCGGTTGCCGTCGTATCCAACAATGACTTGCTTGCCCGCCAGGCTTGGATTCTCCCGAACTTCAACCAGCGCGAAGAAGGCATCCATATCGATGTGCAGAATATTGCAGCCAACGTCATCCCCTTGCGGGTTTGGCGCCGAGTTTCCTCGGTTCAATTGCGAACGGCTCATGGTGCCATCTTTGCGGCTGATCGCATAGATCTTGCGATATCCGACCCTGCGGGTCGAACGTCTGCGTATGGCGATGATCTAAATCCACTTGCATGCTCCCAAATTTGAGTTGGAGCAACTGGATCTAGCTGGTGCACTGGAACTTTTCCGATTAACTCGTGAACTGCGCTGACTCCACCACGCTTCCAGTGTTGGTAAACCTCAGATAACTCCCAGCAACCATTGGCAAGTATCGAAACTCCACGCGGCCCGGTTCGACGAACTGTGCCACTGACTAAAAGCAACCAAGAATGAAACAGTGTGGCGGCATATTGATCTTGAGCTTCTTCAAAGAACGCGGCATCAATAGGCCCGGTGGAATCTTCTAATGTAATGAATGCAACTCGTCTTCCGGAACGAATTGGTGGAGTTTGGGTGGCAACTTTAACTCCAGCAATCAGCACACTGGATTGTGATCGTACTGTCAACAAGTGATCAGCTGGAACTGCGTTTAACTCAGTTAGCATCTGGCGATAAAAACTCATGACATGAGCACTCACATCAATACCTAAAACTTCGATCTCGTACTTAACTCGATCTGCAAGTGAGAGCGCTGGCAATCCAGTTGGCTCAGGGATCCAGACCGTCTCTTGCATGCCTAATGAAATTTGGTTTCCTATCCGAGATCTTGCAGTCCGCTTTAACTTAAGTTCAGCACTCAATTCAGCTGCATGAAATAGCAAGTCGCGTCTAGAAACTAATGGGTCGTGAAGTACATCAAATCCACCAGCCAGAATTATGCGCTCCACAATTGGCCGAGATGCTTTACTGCGAATCACAAAGTCAGCCAACGACGAATATGGTTGGGCGGAAATGATGTCAGCAACTTCTTGCTCACTTATTCCCTTAACTTCAGAAAGTGGAATTCGAATTCCTTGGCTACCTGAATTAGTTAGTTCGACTCGATAGGTGTCCTTTGAAGCATTGACATCAAGGCCTAAAATTTCAACACCAAAGCTTCGGGCATCATCAGCAATAAGTCGCTTGGGATACATGCCTGGATCGTGCGTTAGTACGCCAGCCAAGAAAGCTGCGGGATGATGCGTCTTAAACCAAGCTGATTGATATGTAGGAAGCGCAAAAGCAGCGGCATGCGCTTTGCAAAATCCAAAGGAAGCAAATGCCCGCAACACATCCCAAACTTGTTCAATTACTGACAGTTCATAGTTTCGACTTTGCAGAGCCTTATAAAACCATTCCCGGATTTCATCGAGTTGCTCGTAATCCCCCATGCGACGGCGGATTAAATCAGCAGCTTCAAGTGAGCAACCTGTCATGACTGAAACAATTCGCATTACTTGTTCGTGAAAAACTACAACGCCACTGGTTTCAGTCAGAATCTCTTTCAAATCTGGGTGCATATAGTCAGTCAGGCCCCAACCTTGTCGAGCTCGTAAGAACGGTGTGATCATGTCGCTTTTAACTGGCCCTGGCCGAAATAGTGAGATGTCAGTTATTAAGTCGCCAAATGAAACTGGGGCAAACTTTCCAATTAACTCTCGTTGCCCAGGTGATTCAATTTGAAAGCAACCTAAAGTTTTAGTGCTTTGAATTAACTCAAATGTTTTTGGATCATCACGAGGAACTGATTCCAGATTGATTTTTCCAGTTGAGTCGGTGCCATAAGCATCAGGTCCTTGAACTTGGTAAACCTGATCAATGGCATAAGCCAAAGCTGACTGCATACGAACTCCAAGGACATCGAGTTTGAGTAATCCCATGTGTTCCACATCGTCCTTATCAAATTGCGACATCGGAAATTCTTGAGCGCTTGGCTGAACTGGGGTGCGT
>ENA-OUVC01000243-OUVC01000243.1-marine-metagenome-genome-assembly--contig:-NODE-243-length-38903-cov-8.065343_pt1 | contig 38903 bp, 33 predicted proteins | sample MGYA00248622_ERZ508571 | MGnify/ENA primary metagenome ERZ508571 (study PRJEB26236, sample SAMN06267175) | marine metagenome | isolation source: Columbia River Estuary | place: USA:Columbia River Estuary... | reverse complement strand
AATCCTCACACTCATCACTATTGTATTATTATTCTTAAGTGTTGTTTTTCTCTCGGCCTCGAATTTAAACCCCTTTATTTATTACCGTTTCTGATGAAAGTACCGACAAAAAATACGATCATTAAGAACGCACTTTTTGGAGTGGTGCTAGCCATGTTGCTTTTGCCTTGGCTCGAGCAAAATGAACGCATTTTTGAACCCAAAGCACTTGGAGGTGCTCAGCCTAGCTCTGAAAACATCAAATTCTCTACGTCGCACTGGCGCACTGCTAAATTCCAAGAAGGTCAGGAAAAATACATCAGTGAACATTTTGGTTTGCGCCCATTTATGGTGCGTTTTTACAACGAAATGTTTGACAGGCTTTTTGGCGAATACCAAGCCAACGGAGTAATTGTCGGAAAAGACGGCTATTTATTCGAAGAGGGTTATCTGTTGGCTGCTTCTGGTCAAGATTACATCGGCCTAGATTCGATCAATGAACTCGTGCAATCGCTGGCTTTGGTTCAGCGCGACCTCAAGCAAAGTGGAAAGGAACTGCTGGTATGCATTGCACCTGGTAAAGGATCCTATTTTCCAGAAAAAATGCCCGACGAATACCGATACCACGGAAGTACGGGCATCAATTACCCAGATTTTATAAGGATGCTGAATGCAGAAAAAATCCCGCTTTTTGATGTCCAAGATTGGTTTTTAAAAATGAAAGCAACAGCGAAGTATCCGCTGTACCCCAAAACAGGCATCCATTGGAGTAGTTATGGCGAATATTTAGTGGCAGATTCGCTCATTAGAAACTTAGCGCAGCTCACCAATAAGGATTTCCCTAAGATGGAGCTCAAAAAAATAGAAAAGTCCAACATACCTCGCGACCGCGACGATGACATCGAGCTGGGGATGAATTTATTGCGCAATTTACCGGACTTTGAAATGGCTTACCCTCAATTTGAAATCAAGCCCTTGCCAAAAGAAAAAAAAGCCCCCAAAGTTTTGGTGATTGGCGACAGCTTTTACTACGGTATGTACAATTGGGGCATGATGCAGCACGTGTTTGAGGGTGGCGAATTTTGGTATTACAACCACGAAAGACTCGTACCCGGTAAAGCAAGCAGCTACCTCAAAGACGTCAAGGACTACAAAGCCTTGGTAAAAGAATTTGATGTCGTTGTTTTGTTACTCACCGAAGCTAATTTGCCTCGATTCGGATTTGGCATGATGCCAACTTATCTAAAGGACTAAACTTTGGGTAAGATCTTGACATTGAGGGCTACCCAACCTTTTTGACCTTTGCTTTTTTCGAAACTGACTTCGTCGCGTTCGGCTATAGGCTGAGAGAGGTTGGCGGCGTGTACAAAGATATTTTCTCCGCTTGCTTTGTCTTTGATGAAGCCGTAGCCTTTAGAATCGTTAAAGAAAATAACGGTTCCTGTGTCGGCTGCGTCGTCTTCGTCGCTTTCTTCGCGGCGAGGGATGCCAATTTCGATGCTTTCTGCATCGATTTCTACTCTTGTACTTGGGTCAATTGGAGCGTCGACGATGCGGCCAAATTCGTCTACGTATGCCATCATGCTGTCAAGGCCTCCGCCGCCAGCATTGGCTTTTCGCTCTTCAGAACGAATTAATTTTTCTTTTTTCTTTTTTGCTTTGAGTTTTTCTTTTTCCTTCTTGGAGAAGGTTTCTTTGGATTTAGCCATTTAATTGCGTTAAGAGAATAAGTGCCGTGAGCAGAGTAGGAAGGGAGGCAACTTACAAGACGCAGGCGTAATTTGACTGCAAAGATACAAAAAACTTACTGATGACGTTTGGTTGGTTGCCAAACAGATGAACGAATACCGCCAAAAAAACGAAATAAGCCGATGAGCAAGGCGATGTTCATACTGATAAAATGAATGATGTAGCGCAACCATACCAGGTGCGTACCTTGCCGGCGCGCAAGATAATCAACCATAAAAGAAATGGGTATCAAAAGCAAAATAAAATAAAGGGCTTGGTAAAACCAAGAGCTCTCTTGTTTTTGCATGATTTGCAGCGTCATAGCGACTAAAAATACGGGTAATATCCAACGCAGTACTTTATGTGAGAAAAAAGTAAAAGAAACGGCATTGAAGCGCAAAAGCAAACGCCAAAAACGCTTTAGGTTTTGGAAATTTCCAGAGGAGATCCTGATCTTGCGCTTGAATTCAATGAGTAGGTCATTGGAAACATCTTCTAGAACAACTGCTGCACTTTGGGTAAGGCAACGGTAGCCTTTTTCGATGCAGGTCATGTTGATATAGAAGTCATCGACGAGGAAATGTTCGGGAATGGGTTCAAAACAGTTTTTTCGAAATGCAAAGCACCCGCCAAACGGACCCATCATAGCACCCCACAATTTGCCTTCCGCTTCTTTGAGCAATACTTCTCCGGCAATGTAGGTCGACTCGGGCATCGATATACCCGTATTTTTAAGGCCATAATGTTTCATGGTGCTGTCAACTAAGCCAATTTTTGGATCGACAAATGGCGCCTGAAGTTGTGCGAGCGTCTGTTCGGTAAACAACACATTGGCGTCGGTCAGAACGATGAGCTGATGACTGGCTTTGGGAACAAGTGCATTGACAATTTTAATCTTTCCTTGTCTTTGAGAGAATTCAAAAACCTGACACGAGGCAAAGCGCTGTTGGTATTCTTCGGCAATGAGTGCACTAAAGTCTGTGCTGGCGTCTATGCCAATGAGCAATTCAATTTGATCGAGTGGGTAATGGCTAGTGAGAATGGAGTCGAGTTTTTCGCGCAGTACTTTTTCTTCGTTATGCGCAGCAATGATGATGCTGAGCGGAGGAAGAACGCCGGTGATCGGATAGCTTGGAATGTCTTGTTTCTTCTGAAGTAAATATTTCAGTAAATGGGGGTAAATGAGGTAGCTGTAAAGCAAAAAGAGGAAGCCAAGAACAAATAATATTTGGAGGAGCATATGGCAATATTAGCGATTATTTTGAAGTTCTTCGAGCAATTGTAGCAGTTGTCTTTGCACATGACTCGTGGAGAAATGTGCTTCAAAGTAAGTTGTGCTCAATTGTGCTCTTGCGCTTAACGCTTCGGGGTCTTGAAGTAGCTGACTTAATTCTGCTGCAAACAATTGTTCATTAGCTATTGAAAGTTCTGAAGGGAAACCAGGAAGCCCATCAGTGGATTTCTCGCTAAACACAATTGGGGCACCAACGCTCATGGCTTCGATGATTTTCATTTTGACGCCAGAGCCCGATTGCAAACAACCTACAAAAATACCATGCGCTGCAATGAATGCGCTCGAATCAGGCACAAAGCCATGGACAACAACACCTGGTTGCTGCCAATGCTTATGGTTTTCGGCATGCTTTCCAGCGATATGGAATTCGAGTTGCGGGTTGTTTTTGCGCAGGTTTGGAAATATGCGTGACAAAAACCAATCGACTGCTTCTACATTAGGTTGCCAATTGAAAGCACCCAAAAAACAAAGTCTATTGGGAGCCAAGCTACTACTTACCTCGGGCTTGTTGAGCGACGCAGGGAGATAGCGGCAAGCACTTAGTGTTTGGTTTTCAATTTGTTTTAAATCGGCATCGGATATCGTCAAAATGAGATCTAAACCGCCCTGATCTTCGCTCCATACCGTTCTTTCTGCCCACTTGAGGGAGTAGGCGAGTTGTTGGAGATACCATTTCTTGGGCAGATTTCTGGTATTGCTCGCTAAATCTTTCCAAATTTGATGTTCGATGTTGTGCGCACGGTAAATGAACTTTGCCTTGGAAAAAGCTCTTAAGGTACTTGCGTAAGTAGCTGCAAAAAGACTTTCAAAAATAACGAAATCATAGGGGGTTTCTTCGATGGCTTTTCTGATTTTCTTCAGAATGAGCTCACTTTGAAAGCGCTTTAAATTGTAAGATTCTTGTTTGACTAAACTCATGACTGCTCCGACCAAGGTAACTTTGGTATCGATAGGGTGGTGCACAACAGTAAGTTTGGAATCAGCGGGAAAAGACCCAGAAACATAAGGGTGTTTTGCGGTGCTCAGGGTATGATAGTCGATGGTTTCGATGCGGTCCAAAACGAGTAAGTCTTGCAAGAGTCTTGCCATAGCCAAGCAGCCTCCATCGAGAATGGGGTAAGGTGGTTTATGGCTAAGGATCAGGATTTTCAAGGTGATGCGGTTTAAACAGAAAGCGCTTTCTTGGTGAAGAAAAAGGCAACAGGGGTAAAGACCACGGCAGCCATCCACATCCCGACAGCGGGTGAAACAGTGCCGGTATCTGCGAGGTTGTCACCGACAGAACTCAGGATAAAATAGAGCATAAAAATAAGCCCTGCAATCACTACAGGTGCACCAAAGCCTCCTTTTTTAATGAGTGCGCCGAGTGGTGCACCGACAAAAAACAAGACAACAATAGCGTAGGTGAGCGCAAATTTGCGATGGAATTCAATCCAGTACAAATCGGTTTCTCGGTCTAGGGTCGTTAAAAATTGCTGCTGGTTGTCTAGTTGTTGTTGATTGCGCCTGATTTTGGAAAGAGCGAGGTTATAAGCGAGTTGTTGGTCAGTGTTGAGGAGTTTGTTGAATTGAATGGGTTCGATAGAATCTAGAGGCATCACTGCAAGATTGGGGTCATTCGGGATGGCTTTGACTATGTTGCGATTCAGGCACAAAAAACCGAGCGTACTTTGCTTGACAAAATTACCGAGCAACCGCGTTTTCTTGACTTCAATAGAATCGATGGCTTCATCAATTTGAAAAACATTGAGCATTTCGTATTTGTCGGTGAACAAATCTTCTTTAGAGCGATTGAGGTCAAGGCCTTCTAAATCAAGTTTATAAACGCCTTGATCAAATTTAGAGACCCGAGAGGGGCGCCCAGAAGGGTTATTGATGCGCTTGTTAGGGCCATAAAGCGGATTTTGAAGATCGAGTTCTTCCAGGATATGACCATTTTTAAGATTCAAAAAGACATAGCGTCCGTTAACCGATTTATAGACGTTTGCTTCTTTAGCTCGGACTGTGCGCAATTGGGTGGGTTGCGTGTAGTCGTGGATGGTTACTCCCAAGCATTGATTTCCGTTCAGGGAGTCAATTTTGATGGCGTAGCCCTCGAAATGCTTGGAGTAAACCCCAGGCGTCAGGATAGTGGCAATTTTTTTATTTTGAATGTCGTAAATCAGGGTGTGCCATTTGAGGTTGGCGGCTGGAATGACATAATTGGCAAAAAAGAAAGTAGCCGCAGAAATAAGAAGCACGATGATAATGAGGGGGCGCATGATGCGCAACAGAGAAAAACCACTGGCTTTTAGTGCAGTGAGTTCGTTGTGTTCAGCTAAATTGCCAAAGGTCATGAGTGATGAAAGCAAGATGGCAAGAGGTAATGCAAGTGGAATAAGGCTTGCAGAAACGTACATCAGGAGTTCTAGAATAACCCAGACACTAAGGCCTTTACCCATGAGGTCGTCGATATAGACCCAGAAAAACTGCAAAATGAGCATAAACATCGAGATCAGGAGCGTCACGATAAAGGGTCCGGTAAAAGACTTGAGGCTAAACAGAACAAGACGTTTCAAGCGCGAAGTTTAGGCAAATTTAAACATTAATGCCGAACCAAAGACCGACAAAATAGGTGCTTTAGGCGCCGATGATGCGCTTGAGGTCGTTGATGGCTTGGTGCCAGAGTGCTGCGCTGCTTTCTTGATCAGTGGGAGCGGCGAAGTCGGTGATGTGGAGAATAACGGAGTTGGTCATGGGGTCTACAACATAGGCGAGCTCGAAGTAGGTGTCGAGGCCCTCTTCTTCGTCTTCGAGCCATTGAAAGCGTATTTTGGAGTTCATTTTGAGTTGAACCAAGCGCGCAGGTTCGGCGTTGCCGTCCCATTCGAAAGTGTAGATGTCGTCGTTGACTTTGACGTCGTCGGCAAACCAATCTGCCAAGCCATCTGGCGTGCTAATGAGCTTATCGAGAACGCGCGGGTTGGTTTTGAGGAGAAACTCAAGCTTGTATTTTTCTTTCATGGACCCCGAGATTTATTGTTACATTTGCCATTCTTTAAATATACAAAAATTTCCCTTATGTCTGAGCAAAATCAATTGGAAAAGCTAGGAAATCAGTTTTTTAAATACCGTGGTCAAATCCCTGTGCTCTTTTTTCTGGCTGCATTTATCCTGATGCATCTCTTTCCAAAGCAACACAATTGGCTAGATACGCGCTATACTTTCACGGCAATTGGTTTGGTCGTTCTCGGACACATCATTAGAGCACTCGCAGTGGGTAAACGCGCTGAACACACCTCCGGGCGCAACCGCGACGAACAAGTCGCAGAAGCTGTCAACTCTACAGGCATATACTCCATGGTTCGCCATCCGTTGTATCTTGGCAATATTACTACCTATATTGGTTGGGCCGTTTTTACAGGTATAGATTGGTTGGTGCCGTTGTTTTTAGTTTTGTTTGTGGCCTATTACCGCCTCATCATTTATGCAGAAGAACAATTTTTAACCCGAAAATTTGGTCAGGCTTATCTGGATTGGAAAAGTCAAACCCCGCTTTTATTACCGGCTTTCTGGAAATTCAAAGCCAATCCTCAGCCCTTTTCAATTAAAGTAGTGCTTGAAAACGAATACTCGGGTTGGGCCGCTTCCATGACCACCGCTTGGGTCTTGCTGCTTTTTCAGACCTATATTCTTGGTATATTCAAACCCAATCAATGGGAACTTCTTGGCATGGCTGTGTTCATCGTTGTATTTGGCCTGGGGATGCGCTACCTCAAAAAGAATACACGGGTCTTTAAGATCGACTAAAAAGTCAGCATTCCATTTATTGTGCTAAATCGAAAACTTGGCGCTGTTGTAAGCTGCGCCCGAGTGTGAGTTCATCGGCATATTGTAGCTCTGAACCAACGGCTATTCCTCTAGAAATGCGTGTAATAAGCAAGTTGTAGTCCTTTATTTTCTTGTAAATATAGAAATTGGTGGTGTCGCCTTCCATTGTTGGGCTCAGCGCCAAAATGATTTCCTTAGGTGCGCTTTTCTCAATGCGCAGCGGCAAACTCGAAATATTCAACGCTTGTGGACCAATGCCATCCATCGGTGAAATAAGACCACCTAGAACGTGATACAAGCCATTAAATGTACTCGTCGACTCGATGGCCATAACGTCTCGGATGTCTTCTACCACGCAAATGATACTCGGGTCTCGTTTGGGATGGCTACATATTCCGCAAATAGGGGTGTCGCTGATGTTGCCACATGTCTGACAGCGGAGTACTTTGTCTTTGAGGGCACTGAGCGCCGTCACGAAATCATCGATGGCAGTGTCGTTGCGCTGCAGTAAATCCAGTGCTAATCGGAGCGCTGTACGGCGTCCAACACCAGGTAAACTCGCTAATTGATCAACGGCTTGCTCTAAGTAAATCGACGGAATTTGCATGGCTTAAAATTAGTAACTTTGCAAACATGGCCAACAAGGAACTCAATATCCGCAACAAACGCGCTCGTTTTGAATTTCATCTCGATGAAATTTTCGAAGCGGGTATTGTCCTGACCGGAACAGAAATCAAAAGTATACGCAACGGAAAGGCCAGTATTTTAGAGTCTTACGGCTTGTTTGAGAAAGGGGAGGTGTGGTTGCGCAATATGCACATCACCGAATACGAAAACGGTTCTTTTTACAACCACAAGCCGAGGGCAGATCGCAAGTTGCTTTTACAGCGCAAAGAAATTGTGCGTATAGAAAAATTCTTGAAAATCAAGGGGCATACTTTGGTGCCGCTCAAGCTCTTTTTGTCCGAAAAAGGTTGGGTGAAAATTCAGCTTGCTTGCGCAACGGGTAAAAAACTCCACGACAAACGACAAGACCTCAAAGAAAAAGACGACAAGCGCGAAATGGACCGCATGCTCAAGCGCTGATCCTTAACTTTTAAAAGCTTGACTTCCTAATCCTTAATGACTGGATAACCCGGATACTTCTTTTTGTCAAAGACAAACTTTGCATCGTCGATGTCTGGGTTGGCCGTAAATTTCGTAACCACATAGGTCATGGTGGTGCCATCTTTGGCTTTCATGCTCGCCTTCAAAAGCTCGTTTCCTGTTTTGGAAATATAGAGAATGATGGTGTGGTATTCAGCTTTTGACGGGACTTTTGGATATAGATTGATCACATGAACAGGCTCGCCGTTGAGCTTGTCTTCGTGGTCGTATTTGTTCTTGAAGCCGGTTTCCCAGATGGTCATGAGGCGCTTAGGGTTGATCGACTCTTCGTCGTCGGCACTTGCATCGGACTCGTAAACCGAACGCTCGTCTTTGACGATGGTCCAGGTTTTGACGCCGTTGCAAATCATGGTGTTGTCGCCATAAGAAGCATAGAATTTATTGCCCTTTACCCACCCTTTGCCGATTTCGTTTTCGTTGGTGCCGGTAGTGCTGTTTTTGACACTGGCATTGAATTCGATGTAGAAGGATTTCATTCCCTTCATTTTGGTCGATAATTTATCGAGGATTCCTTGTGCTTTGGCATCTTGCGCCATAGCGCTCAGGCTGAAAAGACTTAAAACGAAAACAAGTAAAAAGCGCATAAAAATAGATTTCTGTGCAAATATCATAAATTATGCCAAATCCACGAAATCTTTCTTAGGAATGCTTTGTTTAATCAATAACGACAATGGTGTGATTGCTGATGAGTTGTTCCCCATGAATTTGAAGCAAATAAGTTCCCGACTCGAGGTCTGGCGGTAATTGAATTTCTGAATCAGTTTGCGTACGGAATACTTCTTTGCCTTTCATGTCGAGCAATCTTACGTACGTTGCTTGCGGGCCGCTCAGGTGAATGGTGCTACCTGGGCATGCAGGATTGGGGTAGATCGCTCTTTTTACTGGTTTAATTTCGCTCAGGTTGGCCATAGAGCCGATGAGGATGTTGTCCAAATAAAGACAGTTGCCCCAGTCGCCAATATTTCTAAAAGCAATTTGAATGTTTCCTTGATTGTTATAAGCACTGAGGTCTACGGAATCTGTGCGCCATTGGTCATTGGTTGGTGTAAAAAAACTTTGGTTGTCTGGAGATGTTGCCAAGATTTCTCCTCCTTTGAAATACAAGACTTGCTCAGTTGCAAAACAATCTGAAGAAACGACGACTTGTAAAGAATCGGAATAGCCGCTGCCCCAGCGCGCGTAGGCGACATCAAAATAGAGGTAGGGTTGCGTGGATAGGTAACTCGTTTCCAAGGGTATAATTAAATCATCGAAACTGCCTTGAGAGTCGATGTCGTAATTATTGAAGAAAGTAGCTTGGCTCGAGTTGCCAAAACCACCGGTACTCGTGGAAAGCGTCCAGGTGCCATTGCCGTTGTGATCCACAACACTCCAGCCTTGGGGTAAAAACTGCTGCTGAAAATCTTCTTGAATACCAGTCTGAAAACTAAAGAAAGAAAGCGAGACATACAGCGAGTCGGTATCGGTATGGCCATTGGCATCTGTAATTTGCAAAACAGCGAGGTGCTGTCCAGCATTTTGAAAATAAACGGCCGGATTCCGCAAATTGGAGCTGCTGGGGCTTCCGGTCGGAAAAGTCCATTGCCAGGTCGCATTCTGATGACTCAAGAAAGAGTAATCGTCGAAGTAAAAAGAGTCTACGGCACAAATTGCTGTTTGGCTCAGTTGATCAACGGTAATGCGGGCCAATACTTCTGTAGGGTTTTCGACGAGCTCGCTTTCGTAAATTCCTTTGCCGTAACTCGCCAAGCGTATTTTTTGATCGCGATAGAATGGCTTGAGGATATTGCCATTGGTAAATAAAGGCAAGCCGTTGTTTTCCAAAACAAAATCACTGGTATTGTTGCGGTAATAAACAGCGTAGTTGGTAGCTACGTAAATACCGCCATCAGTGCCTGCTATGTGCACCAAAGACTGCACTGATTCATTGTTGAGCAGACTGCTCGTTAGATTGCTCCAGGTCATGCAGCCATCAGTTGTTTTGAATACTTTGAAACCATTGGCGCCGCTCGGATACGCCAACCAAAGTTCTTGTGCGTTGGCGGGGTTGAGCGCCAATAGCATGCGGCTCGAGTTGCCGGCAGGAATGCTGAGCTGTGTCCAGGAGAGGCCGCCATCGCTCGTTTTCCAGAGCTTACCTGTGCTGCCGCTTGCCGCTTTCTGGTTGAGGTAAATGATTTGAGGGTTATCGGAGGCGATTTCGATGTAGTTGATGCGTTCGTTTGGGTTGGAGCCAAAAGTCTGGACCAATTCAAAAGATGCACCCTGATCAGTTGTTCTAAAGAGTTGATGCTCTTTACCTGTGTATGCTATGGAATAGCAATTGGGATGAAAAACGAGTTCGGTCGATTCTGCCGCCCAATAGCTTTCGTTTGGATTGATGCCAAACGAGGCATTTTGAATTGCGCCGTCGAGCGTCGCTGGAATGCGCTTGCCATCAACATCCGAATAATAAGTGAGTTTGTTGTCTCCAGGATTCACATAACCTGTGGGCGCTTCTCCACCACCTAATTCCAAAAAGTTGCCGGCACCATAATTTTCGTGATGGGCTAAATTGCCATTGTGGTAAAGCCCGCCAACGAGCACATCTTCGTTCCATCCGTTGTCAAAACCCCAATAATCAGAACCATGTACGCCAGACATATAAAAATCGGGCTGCGTATTGACGAAATCATAACTGCGGTAAATTCCTCCGTCAGTGGTGATCCAGGTTTGGTTGCCGATTACCCTGAAATCTTGGTTATCGACGTGCAAGCTCAGCGGACCTCCGACATAGCCAGAAACCGAAGCAAAAGTAGCCGCGCCATCTGTGCTGCGGTACAGGTTGAGGCCGCCAATTAATAACTCATCTGCGTCAGTTGGGTTGGCCACCAAAGCGCAATTGTAAAAGCCTTGGTGGTAATTCCAAGTAGGCGTGCCCTGTGCGAGATTGATGTGAGTAGCGCTGTAGGGGCCGCCAACAGGAGCATTAGGTAGGGTCCAACTTTGACCAGCATTGTTGCTTCTATACAAACCAATGTAACCGACATCATTGGGTTTTGAATCTCCAATCAAGTAGGCGTATACGCGCTCGGGGTCGGCTGCACTAACGGCAAGTCTTCCGCCACCATCTATGCGCGCAGGATCAGTGGAGTTATACCATCCATTGTCTTGCAAAACCCAAGTAAGGCCGCCGTCGGTGGAAACAAAGAACTCACAACGAATGAGCGCGGGGTTGTTTTTGAGTAAATAAAGAACCTGCGAGCTACCGGGTTTTTGTTTGATGTCGTATGTTTTTTGGGTAAATAATTGGGTCCAGGTTTGGGCGGCATCGGTGCTTCGGTACAAGCCTTTGTCGGTGGCTGCCAATACGATACTCGGATTGCTCGGCAAAATATAGATTTCATTGACATTTAAGCCTGTACTTGGCAAGGTATTGATCCAGTTTTGAGCGCCGTCAGTGCTGAGAAAAATGCCCTTATTGCCACCAGCTAATATAAAATTCGGATTGGCCGGATGCACCTCGACAGCCGTAACACCTGAGCCGAAATCGATGGTTTTGGATACAAGTTGCCAATTGAGCCCGCCGTTGGTGCTTTTATACACCTCTCCAGGTTCGGTGCCACAATAACAAGTATTGGGTTGGCCTGCACATTGATCAAAACTGTAGACATTGGTTTGTCCTGATCCTTGAGTAAGTCCTTGTTGGTAATTGGTAATGGGGCCCACCACACTCCAGTTAGAGGTTTTGGTTTGCATTTCTTGTTTGTTGAGATAAGCTTGGGTTTGCTTCTGTTGTTCTTGCGCGCTGAGTTGAACAACATAACCTTCGTTATCGACGAAATATTGGTTTTGACGGATCCAACGCTTGTAATACTGGGTATGGTAATTCTTGACAAAGGGCTGATTGCGGTAATAATCTTGATACGCATTCTGCACCATTTGAACGTTGGGCTGCTCGCTGTACATGAGTTGCGCCCAATTGGGTAGGGTCGCAATTTCGACCGAAGAAGGCTTTGGCATTTGTTGCGCCCTTACTAGAGTTGTGCAGAGAAAGGTTAGCAACAAGAGAATGGGCAGGTAAATTTTAGGCATAGCGAGCAATTTTAGCCTCCAATTTACAATATTTTAACCAATAAAACGAGCGCGGATTGAAGGTTCAGGCAGGAGGCAGCTTTCGCGCTTGCCAAACCAACGGTATCTGTTTTTGGAAATGATTCGGTAGATGAAATCTCTAGCAACACGCGGGAATATCCACGCGATTTGAGACCAGTGAAAAGCCCCGTGAATATCTTTGTAAATCAGTAGAATGGCATTGCTTTGCTGCCACCAAACTCCTTTTCGGTAGTATGAAATACTTTCTTCCATCGGAAATTGAAGTCCTTTTTTGGAAATCACATCAGGTAAGCCCTGATAAGTGCTGAACATCAGGAGTTGCTGTCGGTCTTTTTTGAGTAAGTATTTGATCAGGCGATTGCAGAGCAAGCAAACGCCGTCGTACACCACAACATGAGGATAAGGACCAGACATTACTTTTTCTCGGGAACGACCAACGATTTAGGCGTACTCACTTTTTCCTTTAGCAAGGCCAATTGCAGAACTTCAGACATTTTGCTGACGTAGTCAATTTTGAGGCCCTTCAGGTAAACAGCAGGGATTTCATCGACGTCTTGCTTATTCTTACTGCACAAAATGAGGTCGGTGATGCCTGCGCGCTTGGCTGCCAATATTTTTTCTTTGATGCCTCCTACAGGCAAGACGTCGCCGCGCAGGGTGATTTCGCCGGTCATGGCGAGGTTTTTCTTGACCTTTCGCTGCGTGAACAAAGAGGCGAGGGCGGTGAGCATAGTGACACCTGCGCTTGGACCATCTTTGGGTGTTGCACCTTCTGGAACGTGAATATGGACGTTGTGATGGGCAAATACTTCGGGATCAAGGTCTAGGAGTTCGTGGTGACTTTTAAGGTATTCCAATGCAATAACGGCAGATTCTTTCATGACCTCCCCTAGATTCCCAGTAAGGTTTAATTTACCGTTCCCCTTAGAAATGAGGCTTTCGATGAATAAAATGTCACCACCAGCGGCCGTCCAGGCCAGGCCCGTCACTACGCCCGCGACATCGTTGTTGTCGTATTTGGTGCGCATACGGCCCGCACCCAAAAAGGTGAAGAGGTCGTCTGGACTGAGTTTGGCTTCAAAAGATTCTTCCATGGCAATTTGCCGCGCACGGTTGCGCACCAATTTGGCTACCATTTTATCGAGGCCACGCACACCCGATTCAAAGGTGTAGGACTCGATGATTTGCTGCCATAGTTTTTTATCGATTAAGATGTCGTTTTTCCCGATGCCATGTGCGGCGATTTGCTTGGGTAGGAGGTGGCGCTTGGCGATTTCTATCTTTTCTTCGAGCGTATAGCCATTGACCTCGATGATTTCCATGCGGTCGAGTAAAGGACCTTGGATGCTTTGGAGGTTGTTGGCGGTAGCGATAAACAATACTTTAGAAAGGTCAAACTCGGTTTCGACGTAGTTGTCGTAGAAATTGCCATTTTGTTCTGGGTCCAATACTTCGAGAAGTGCCGAAGACGGGTCACCATGATTGCTACGTCCTAGTTTATCAATTTCGTCTAAGACAAAAACAGGGTTGGCTGTTTCGGTTTTTTTGAGGTTTTGCATGATGCGGCCCGGCATGGCGCCGATATACGTTTTGCGGTGACCTCTAATTTCTGCTTCGTCGTGCAGGCCGCCCAGCGACATTCTGACGTATTTTCTGCCAAGTGCCTCGGCAATAGACTTACCTAAAGAGGTTTTACCCACCCCAGGAGGCCCATAAAAACATAAGATAGGCGCTTTCATGTTGCCCTTGAGTTTGAGCACTGCTAAGTATTCTAAAATGCGCTCCTTTACTTTTTCTAAACCAAAATGATCGCGTTCTAAAATGCGCTTTGCTGCATTGAGGTCTAGTTTGTCTTTGCTGTAGACATTCCAGGGGAGTTCTAGCAAAAGGTCGAGGTAATTGAGTTGCACGGTGTATTCTGCACCCTGAGGGTTCATGCGCTGTAATTTCTCGAGTTCTTTACCAAAAAGTTTGGCCACGCGCTCGTCCCATTTTTTGTGTTGAGCGCGCTTTTCGAGCTCGCGGGCATCTGCAATTTGTGGGTTATCGCCGAGCTCGTCTTGGATGGTGCGCATTTGTTGGTGCAAGAAGTACTCGCGTTGTTGTTTGTCGAGGTCTTTGCGCACTTTATTTTGAATTTCATTGCGCATTTCGAGGACTTGGATCTCGGCGGTGAGGTGCTCGAGCACCATCATGACGCGTTTTTTCATGTCCATTTCTTCGAGCATAGCTTGTTTTTTGGCGACATCCGCATTCATATTGGAAGAGATGAAATTGACCAAGAAACTTGGACTGTCGATATTGCCGATGGCAAATTGTGCTTCGGAGGGGATATTGGGGCTTTCGCGGATGATTTGCAGGGCGAGGTCTTTAATGGTATTGAACATGACCTCGAGTTCTTTATTGGCTGCATCTAGGGCTTGCTCAGTGAGCACGCGTACCTTTGCCTTCATGTAGGGTTCGGTCTGGGTTGCTTGTACCATTTCAAAACGGCGCTTCCCTTGAATGATCACAGTAGAGCTGCCATCGGGCATTTTGAGCAAGCGTATGATTTGCGCGACGGTCCCTACTTGATGGAGGTCATTGAATTGAGGTGCCTCGACATCTTGGTTTTTTTGAGAAACTACCCCGATTATTTTGTTGCCTTTGTTGGCTTCTTGTATGAGCTTAATGCTTTTATCGCGACCAACGGTGATCGGAATAACCACTCCGGGAAAAAGCACGTTGTTGCGCAAAGGCAAAATAGGAAGCTCTTCCGGGAATTCTTGCTTGTTCATGTGCTCCTCTTCCTCGGCGGTAATGAGTGGAATGAACTCAGCGTCGGCGTCGTAGCCATTTAAGCCAAAAAAACCTTGGTCAAAAAGATTGCTCATAGTAAAATTGTTTCAGGCGTTCGAGGTGTCAAGATGCATGCCAAAGACAGGAAAACTGCAAAAAAGTCAGTTCTTCGCTAAGAATTCAAAAATTTGTCTGTCTTCTGGGCTGAAAGCCACGTTTCTTCTGGTCATCATGGCAGTTGCGGCCTCAATTGCTTTGTCGAGATCGTATTTTTCATTGCCTTCATCCGATACCCATTGAAAAGAGGCAACGAATTTAGGAGGGAAATGCGTGCAGAAAACATTGGAGCAGACCCCTACAACACTTGCCGTATTGAATTGGACATTGATCGCCGATTTGCTGTGGTCTCCGAGGGTGAGGCCCATGAAAAGTTCGTTGGTAGGTACTTGTTGTTGCGTTTCGTAGGAGTAGGTATTGACCTTGCCGTAGTTGTTTTTGAGATTAGAGCAGTTGGTGTCAGCACCGAGGTTACACCATTCGCCAATGAGTGCATTGCCCATAAAACCGTCGTGCCCTTTGTTGGCAAACCCTAGAAAAATGCTATTGCTTACCTCGCCACCAATTCTGCACTCCGGCCCAATGGTGGTGGCGCCGTATATTTTGGCTCCCATTTTAACAACAGCGCCCTCCATAATAGCAAGCGGACCGCGCAGCATAGCTCCTTCCATGATTTCGGCATTTTTTCCGACATAAATTGGGCCTTCATGGGTATTGAGAATGGCGCCTTCGATGCGTGCACCTTCTTCGATGAATAAGTGGTCTGCGGGGCCAATTAAGCGATTACTTGAACTCAATACTTGACTTTTGCGGTTGTCGCAGGCAAGGCTGAAGTCTGATTTTAAAACAGCCGCATTTTTAAGATAGAGATCCCAGCGGTTTTCAAGGATGATGATGTTTGAATCGGGGTATTCTATTTTGTCTTGACCAGCGCCATTTTGAGCCACCAACACCTCGTTCACATACAGTTTTTCACCTGTTTTAAGTTGGCTAACCGACCTGGCTAATTGCCGATTTGGAATGACTTGCGCATTGATCCAAATACCGTTATTGTGCGGAAATTTACTTTGAAGGTATGCTTCGGTCTCAAAACCGATTTCTGCACTTGGCAGCAATTGTTGCCAGCGCTCTGCATTGGTATAAAGGCCGCAGCGCAAAGCGGCTAGCGGACGCGTCAGGGTAAGCGGTGCAAAACGCAAGTGCAACTGGTTGTCAGAGAGGAGAAGTTTCATGAGTAGGTGTCGCTTTTGAGAATAAACTACTGATCAGGAGCAGTACAAAAGTAAGGATTCCGTTGAGCAATAACATTTCGTTGCCAAATTGATAGCCCTTCCAGATGAGATCGGCATTTTGACTCAGTACATAACAGCAGACCGGAGCTAAAATCACGATGAACGGAATGAAGGCGCCGGGTGCTTTTCTTTTGGTGAGAATGCCGAAGGCAAACAAGCCGAGTAGCGGGCCGTAGGTGTAGCCAGCAATGAGGAAAATTAAATTGACTATGCTCTTGTCGTTGTACCATTTGAATAAAAAGACCAATAATGTAAAGAGCACAGCAAAACTGATGTGCACAATTTGCTTGAGGCGCATGCGTTCGGATTCGGGTAAGTTTTTGCGCTCAAAACCAATGATATCAATGCAAAAAGAAGCGGTGAGTGCGGTAATGGCGCCATCGACAGACGGAAAAAGCGCGGAGATGAGGCCGATGATGAAAATAATGAAAACACCACTCGGCAAATACGTTTGAATGATTTGAGGGAAGAGGTCGTCGGGGGCGTAGTTGAGACCATTTTGAAGGGCAAAATAACTCAAGATACTGCCCAGCAAGAGGAAAAGCGCATTGACTATAAGGAGTGTGAAGCTGAAAACTACCATATTTTTTTGGGCGTCTTTGAGCGTTTTGACACTGATGTTTTTTTGCATCATTTCTTGATCGAGGCCGGTCATGGCGATGGTGATAAAGGCGCCACCTATGAAGTGTTTCCAGAAATAATCGCTATTAGATGGATTCAGGGACCAAATCTCAGTCAGTTCTTTTTGTTGCAGGTGAGCCCAAAGCTCGGACCAAGAAAAGTCCATTTGTTGTTGCAAGGTGACAATACAAACTACAAGTGCGAGCAGCATAAAGAAAGTCTGTAGGGTGTCGGTCCAGACGATGGTTTTGACACCTCCTTTGAGTGTGTAGGCGAGTATCATCAGGACGATGAGGAGTGTGGCTTGCCAAAATTCAAGACCAATCGGTTCGAAGACAAACAACTGCAATACATTGATCACTAGGTAGAGCCGCACAGTAGCGCCAAGCGTCCGAGACAAGATGAAGTAGGCAGCCCCCCATTGGTAAGCACTCAGGCCCAAGCGGAGTTCGAGGTAGCGGTAAATAGAATTGAGTTGGTGTTTGTAATAAAGCGGTAGTAAAACATAAGCCACCACAAAATAGCCCGCGAAAAATCCGAGGACCAATTGATAGTAGTGCCATGCGCTCGTACTCACGGCGCCGGGTACAGAAACGAAAGTGACACCTGAAAGAGAAGTGCCGATCATGCCAAAAGCAACGAGGTACCATGGGCTTTTTTTGTCGCCGGTAAAGAAACTGTGGCTACTTGCGTTTTTGGAGGTGAAGTAAGCGATCGCAAGTAGGAGCCCGAAATAAATAAAAAGAATGGATGGCAGTAGCAATTGATTCATGAAGTAAAAATAACGTAAAGCGCTATATTTGCCTGAAAAATTTACGCATGGAACTCATTTTTATTGTTATTTCCTTCTTATTGGTCTGTTTGGCAATGGTGGCTATTGTCTATTTATTTGTCAAGCGCCAACACGACCAAAGTTTGGTAGCCTTGCAGACCGAACTGAGTTTGCAGCGTCAGAATTACTTTTTACCAAGCAAATTAGAAGCTTATCAGCGCTGTATTTTACTCTTAGACCGCATTGCTCCTGCAAACCTCACATTGCGCACACTACAAGTTTCAAACAATGCGAGAATGCAACAGAGTTTGTTGGTAAAAACAGTGCGAGAAGAGTTTGAACACAATATTGCGCAGCAACTCTTTGTTTCGCCTCAGGCTTGGCTCATGCTCGTTCATGCCAAAGAAGAAGTGCTGCGGGTGATCAATATGGCAGCTAACAACCTTGGAGAACAAGCAAGTGCCACTGATTTGGCAGCCAAAATTTTAGAAATTTCTGCACAGATAGAGCAGTTTCCGACGGAGATTTGTAGGTCTTATTTGCAAAACGAGTTTCAGCGATTCAACGCTTAGCCATTTTTTCTTTGGCGATGGCCATGAGCATCGGAAGTAAAGACAAGCCAATAATGCCGAATATGACCGTTTCAAAGTTATTTCGAACGACCTCTAGGTTTCCAAAAAAGTAGCCCAATAGCGTAAGGCCCAGCACCCAGCTCACGCCGCCAATGACATTGAACTTCAAAAAAGTGCTGTAACGCATGTTGGCCAAACCCGCGGTAAAGGGTGCAAAAGTGCGCACAATGGGCACGAAACGAGCGATGATAATAGTTTTGGAGCCGTGTTTCTCAAAAAATGCTTGCGTTTGATGCAAGTGCTTTTCTTTGAGTAATCGGTATTGCCCAATTTGCATTTGAGCGAGTTTGCGTCCGTATTTTTGCCCGATCCAAAAGTTGAGAGCGTCTCCTAAGATGGCTGCTGTCATCAATAAGCCCAAGACGACAAATAGGTTGAGTTGTGCTAAGTCGTTGTCTATTTGAACGCCAGCACAAAAGGTGCCAGCCGCAAACAACAGTGAGTCTCCGGGAAGCAGCGGCATGAACACCAGGCCCGTCTCCACAAAAACAATGAGGAAGAGTATCCCGTAGATCCAGTTGCCATAGTCTTGGATGAGCAAGAAGAGATAATTATCGATGTGCAGAATGAAATCGAGAAGTTGGTAGAGCGCGTTCATTTATTGACAAATAAGTTGAGCAGCATTTTGCTCGATCAATGCATTCATTCCGCCCTCTAATACATAGATATTGGTGGCCGAATATTCTGTTTCGATGAAATTAGCGAGCGCCTCTGCACGCCTGCCAGACTGACACATGAGTACCACTTTTTCAAAATGTTGGAGCCCAGGGTAGGCTGCGGCAAATTCTGCCATCGGAATAGACTGGCAATCCAATTTGCAAGTCTGCAGTTCATAGGGTTCGCGGATATCGATAAGACAGCAATTTTCGTTGGTCTCTAGCGCTGAAAGAACTTCCTGCGGACTGAGTATTTTCATGAGCGTAAATTTGAGCAAAGATAAAACTCTTGTTCAATAGACCTTCATTTTATCCGATTGCTTTTTGGTCTTGAGCTTGATTCGCAAGTGATCACGAAGGGTGATTTGAACGCGCGTATATTTGAAATGAAAGTTATTTTTCCCTTTTTTGAGCTGCAGATACTTGATCTGGCAATTGTAATAAGTGCTGAGTGCTTGCAGGGCAAAAGCGTTTTTTGTTTCGTTCTTAATTCCTATGGCAAAAGCCTGATTTCCATTCCTTAAAAAGAGCAATTGTTCTTTGCTCAAATAGGAAATATGGCGGTCATGGTGAAGCTCATGACGCTGAAAACTCATGTAAACCAAACAGAGCAGCATTAGGGTTTTTGAAAAATAGTTGAACTTGGCCTTGCTGCTGTAAAAAAGACCAAAACTGGCCAACCAAAACAATAGCACCCACCAAAAAGGAAGCGCAAAACCTTCGGCCAATGCGCCCGGTAAGTGACTAAAAAATTGCATGATTTGCAACATCCACTTGATGCTTAATTCCAAGGTGTAATTGCCAAGTTGGTCCAGCAATGGCAAGCTGTTCAGCAGTGGGAACAACATTCCCACAACGAGAATAAGACTCGATAAACTCATGAGGCAAAGGCCAGCCACCTGGGCGTAATTCGGGTATAAATGAAAATGATACAAACTCAACGGCAAGGTTGTCAAGGTGGCTGCAAGTCCAAGCGCGCAACCTTCCCACAGCTGTTGCAACTGGCGCCATTTGAAGCAAACCAAGTTTTTGATGGGTTCATAGTAGAGATAGATGCCGAGCATAGCGAGGTAAGACAACTGAAAACCCAGATCAAATAAATAGAGCGGATCATAGAGCAAGAGGCAAAATGCAGAAAAAAAGAGTGCATTGAGTTGATTCATTTGCTTTCCCGTCAATTGACTCAAGAGCAACACGCTAAACATAAAAACACTCCGCAATACAGAGGCCGATAAACCCGTTAGAATCGCATAATACCACACAATTCCTACCACGAGTAGCAACGCTTGTTTGCGCGTCAAGCAAAAAGAAAGCCAACCCAAAATATACAGCAATGCAAGGATCAAAAGCCCGATATGCATGCCCGAAACGGCTAAAATATGCATGGAGCCCGTCGCCAAAAAATAGGAGCGGAGTTCTTGGTCTATGCCATCTCGTTCGCCTAAAATCAGTGCCCTTGCAATGACAGCTGCCTTCGGACTCAAGGCCTGTGTGAAATCCCGAGAAATGGTTGCTTTGATTGCTGCTAAATTGCGCAGGAAAAAACTTTTCTCAGTGCGCTTGTATTTAAACAAGTCCTCCGCGTTGCAAAAAACCCGATGACTGACGTTTTGTAATTGATAATAGCGCTCTTGGTCAAAGGCTCCGGGGTAGGTGTCGTTCACGATGCGCTCTGGTTTGCAGCGCAATAAATAAGAATAGTCATCTTTTACGCTCGGCGCATTCTTTACATAACAGAGCAGTTCCATTTGTTTTCTTTTTCCTGCACTTATATAGCTAAAGACTCCTTTTATTTTTTGTAGTGCTCCTTTGACTTCAATATGCTGCGGATCAAAGTGCCCGATTACATCATTGCTGAATGCAACTTGGCGCTGTGTTGTAAAGTTGGTCTGTGCAAAATACTGCAACCAAAAACCGAGTGCAAAAGAAAGCCCTAAAAGTGCCCATTGCCTGCTCCTACCAAAGCAAATAAAGACGACACTTAAGATGGTCTCGAAAGTGAAAAAATAAATAGCGGTATCCGTTAAATTACGGTAGTCAGCAAGGTAAATACCAAGTATAAAAGGCAGCAATACCAGAAGAAAATGCCACTGAAAAGCAGGCGTTTCTTGTTCTGAAAGCGTATTCATATGCGGGAATTAGAGGTAGAATTTTCCCGCTTTGAATTTGATTTTTTCGGTAAGTAAATGGGGGCGAATCATTGTTTCGAGCGCTGTTTTTGCGCAAAAGAATTGCCTTTCCAGCTCTTCGATACTTCGCGCTTCGCTGAGAAAGTCAAAGAGCGCAGATTCATTGAGCGTTCTAGGCTGACAAACGTCGCATTGCCCACAGGTGTCGCTTGTTTGTCCAAAATAAGTGATCAGTTGCTGGGCCCGACAAGTTGCTTGTAAGCAGTAGTGTTGCATGGCATCGAGCTTGGTCTGTGCGCTCTGCTTGCGCTCGAGGTAAATAGCAGGCTTGAGTTGAAGATAAGACTCAGGTAAGCGCTCCATATTGAAATACAGAATCGGTAGATTGTTCTTCTTAGTGAGTTCTATGATGCCGTTTTTTTGCATGAATTCGAGTTGTTCATACAAACGCTTTTCGCTGAGTTTTAGTCTTTGAATCAGTTTGTCTTCGTGCAGGTGGGTGAGTTGCTCAAAAATACCTGGGTAGCTGCGCACAAGTGTGGTGCACAGTTGGTAGTAATCTTCGTGTTGGATTTGAAAGTTGTAGAGCACCTCATTACTGACAATGAATTGCAAACGGGTAGGCTGAAAAAAGCCCTCTGAAAAGCTCAGATTGCCATTTTGCTCTAGGATTTTAAGTGCGTAAAAGACTTCGTCGTGGGCAAGTTCAAAAGTTTGACAAAAAACTTTGATGTCAAAGGGGTAGGCTTCGTCTTTTCCAGCGCCAACGGCAATTTTGAGGTAATTACAAATTGCTCTGTAGACAAAAATAACGCGTGCTGCTTCCGGAAAACTTTTGTCGAGTTGCTGTTGCAGTTTGGAAAAATCTGAGGGCTGATGAAGTAAAAGTGCATAGGAGGGGAGGCCATCCCGGCCCCCACGACCCGCCTCTTGAAAATAGGCCTCAGGAGAGGATGGAATTTCATAGTGCAAAACAAAACGCACGTCGGGTTTGTCGATCCCCATGCCAAAAGCGTTGGTGGCCACCATGACCTGGTTTTTATTTTGAAGCCAGTCTTTGAGCATCTGACTTCGTTCAGTGGCATTGAGGCCACCGTGATAAACGCCACAGCGCAAGCCATTGGCCAACAATACACGCGCCAGTTCTTTAACGGTGCGGCGCGTTTGACAATAAACAATTCCCGTTCCGGTTTCGCGCTTGCAAATGGCGATGATTTCTTCGGTTTTGTTGGTGGCTTCGCGCACCAAATATTGCAAATTGTCTCGGACAAAAGATGCCTCAATAATTTGTGCTTTGTTCAGTGCTAATTGCACAATGATATCCTGCTGTACGGCTTTGGTGGCGGTAGCGGTGAGCGCCAAAATAGGGACCTCCGGCTGAAGTTTGCGCAATTTGGAGATTTGCCGAAATGCAGGCCTGAAGTCGTGGCCCCATTCTGAAATACAATGCGCTTCATCGACTACGAGCAAAGAAATTTTCATGCGCTTGAAGCGCTCAATAAACAAAGCAGACTGGATGCGCTCAGGCGAGGTGTATAAAAAATCAAGGCCTCCGAAACGCGCATTGTCTAATATTTGATCGATTTCACGGTAGCTGAGCCCGCTGGTCAGAGCTTTGGCGCGCAGCCCTCGTTTTTGGAGGTTGTCGACTTGGTCTTGCATGAGGGCAATGAGCGGAGAAATCACTATACAAAGCCCTTCTCGCTGCAAACCAGGTACTTGAAAGCAGATGGATTTACCACCACCAGTAGGGAGCAGCGCTAAAGTATCTTCGCCTCTGAGCGCGGCCTGAACGATGGGTTCTTGGCTAGGTCTAAATGCAGCAAAGCCCCAGTGTTTCTGAAGTAAATCTAAGGCTTGTGTGAAGGCGTGCATAACGCAAAGTTAAGGATTGCTTTTAATAAGGTCAATTAGTTGTGCGCCTTATGATTTAGCTGTATATTCGCGCATCAATTAACACGCTTATGTCTGGAGTTTCCTTCAAATTCCCCGTCACACACACTTCGCAAAGCCATCTTTCGGCTGTAGATTGGGACAACCTCCCCTTCGGAAAAATCTTTGCCGACCACATGTTTGTCATGGAATATGCCAATGGCGAGTGGCAGAAAGGTGAGATCATCCCTTTTGGGCCCATCGACATGCATCCCGCGATGTCGGCCATTCACTATGGCCAATCCATTTTTGAAGGCATGAAAGCTTATCGCAACCAGTCTAATGAAGTCGTACTATTCAGACCAGAGCTCAATGCACGCCGTTTTGCAGAATCCGCAGCCCGCATGTGCATGCCCGAGATTCCAGAAGACTTATTTTTAGAGGCTGTAAAGCAACTTGTTTCGCTCGATGCAGCTTGGGTTACAGACAAGCCAGGTTACGCCTTATACATCCGTCCATTTATGTTTGCCACCGACGAATTTGTCGGCATCAAACCCTCAGACACCTACAAATTTGTGATCATCAATTCTCCTGTAGGTGCTTACTACGCCGAGCCCGTTCGCGTCAAAATCGAAGAACATTACACGCGAGCAGCGGTAGGAGGGGTAGGTAGAGCGAAAGCTGCAGGCAACTACGGCGCATCTTTGTATCCTGCGAAACTCGCACAACAACAAGGTTTTCACCAATTGGTCTGGACCGACGCCAAAACCCACACCTTCATCGAAGAATCTGGCACCATGAACATCGTTTTTGTCATCGACGACAAAATCATTACGCCTACAGAAGAAGCCGATACAATTCTGCGCGGCACCACCAAAAAAACCGTTTTAGAGCTTGCGCGCCAATGGGGTATTCCCGTTGAGGAGCGTCCGGTTACGGTTGCAGAAATCATCGATGCTGCCAAAACTGGCAAATTGCAAGATGCTTTCGGTGCAGGTACCGCAGCCACAATCGCACCTATCGCGCTCATTGGTTACCGGGACGAAAAAATCACTTTACCCGCTTTAGAAACACGCACGCTTTCTTTGAAAATCAAGGCTCATCTCGACGGCGTCAAGTCGGGTGCCATCGAAGACACCATGCATTGGGTGCAAAAAGTTGGCTAAAATTGTGAAATCTGACCAGCGCTTGCATCTTCTTTTTATGCGCTCCTGTTGGTTTTTGCTTTTTTCGATCTTATCGTGCGGTGCATACAGTCAAGCACTCAATTGCACTTTTACCGACCTACAAACCAAAGATTCTGTGGCCAATGTCAAGTGTTGGTTGGTTGTCAAGGGCGACACTCTTGCCTTTCAATTATCGCAGCAAGATGGCTCACTTTCCTTTGATCTAAAAGGTATTTTTGTTTCTCCCAAAGAGGCTTTGATTGTATTTACACATCCTTTTTACCAAGAAGGTAAATTTTACCTACCTTATTTTGAGTCGACCGACACCATCCGCAAAAACATTCAATTAAGAGCGCAGCGGATCCAAGAGGTAAAGGATATCGTACTGCGGCCCCATTTACCCGATACCGTTTACGCCTCGACAACTTATAGTGTCGCGGATTTTGAAATTGGAGCTACGGGTCAGCTCTTTTTACTGACTTACGAAAAAAATTTGCAAAAAGATGCGCAGCTTCAGGTGGTCGAAGAAGCGCAAATTGAAGCCGTTTTGCCACTCCCTGAACGCGCCTCAGCACTCAAAAGAGATTTTCGGGGCAACGTACATGTGCTCACGGATCAAAATACATTTGGTTTGGTGCTGCGCGATAGCGTCTTTGCATTAGCAAGTATTCCTAAAGATTATTTTTTCAAATACGTAGCCCCCATTGTAGATACGAGCCAGGCACGCTTTTTTTATTCGAGCTACATGGATATTTACCCCGCCTTTGAATATGGCTGTTTAGACCAGCTCGATTCTGTCTATAAATCAATCTTACACATCCAAGACGACCTCATGATGGAGTTGTATCGCTCAGAATACAAGTGGGTAGATGTGCGCACCAAGCTGTGGGCTAAGAATTTAGAAAACCAGACGGGAATTGATGCCGAAATCTATGTGGGTGCCAATTATTTTACGCAGTCGCTCTATTACGAGCCCGTTTACGCACCGCTATTTTTGGTGCAGGACACGCTTTATATTTTTGATTATCCGAAAGATATGCTGCGCGTTTACGACCGCGAGGGCAAGCTATTGAAATCGCTGCCTATTTATCATCATTACCAAGCCAAGCAAACGGGTTTTCAAAAGAACCTACAACAAGACCGCAAGACGGGAAAAATTTATGCCACTTATCAACAAGAAGGGCATTGTTATGTCGGGGCGATCGATTTGAAAACAGGGGAGGTCAGGCAGAAAGTGAAACTCGCCTTTCGGTATGTCGAAAAAGTGCGCATTTACGACAACAACATTTATTTTATTTACAGACCTTTTGAGTCGACACAAAAGAAGTTTTTGTACAAGCAAAAGTTACCGACTACGCAGTAAAAGTGCCGTGGCTTTATTTGTTCAATACCACTTTGATAGATACTGGCAAGTGATCGGAATAGCCCCCTAAGTATTTGGGGCCGGCATAGGTGCGGTTGGGAACAGTTTGCCCTTTGTATTCTGTGAGTAAATAGGGAAAGTTGTGAATAGTACCGCTTTCTTTTTGAAGCGCCACAGTTCCGTTAAAGGCATTGTTAGAGACAAAGATATGATCGATGATTTCCCATTCATTCTTGTAGTTATAGGAGCCGCCAAATGTGCCGCTGGCCTTTGTAATTTGAGGTGTTAATTTCGACGCAATAAGCTGAGGAGCTGCATCTTGTGGATGGTCATTTAAATCTCCCATTAAAATTATTTTTGCCTTTGGTTCGCTGCGCTGAATCGAGTCGATGAATTGTGTGGCATACTGTGCAGCTGTCAGGCGTCTGGCTGCGCTCTCTTCTGCACCACCGCGGCGGCTCGGCCAGTGATTGACCATAACGTATAGATATTCTTTTTTGTATTGGTACTTGGCCCAAACGATGTCTCGGGAAGTCGGGATGTAGTCGCCGGGTAGCGTAAAGCGAATGTTTCCAGATCCTTTTAGTTTGAGTAAGTCTTTGCGGTACAGCATGGCTGCGTCTATGCCGCGTGCGTCGGGGCTATCGTAGTGCACAATACCATAGCGCTTGTCATTTCCAATTAAATCGGTTAGAACACTTTTGTTTTCAATTTCACAAACACCCATTACCATTGGCATATTCAAATCGGCCATTACCTGACGGATGTGCGCAATTTTAGCTTCATACTTTGATGCATTCCATTTACTTTCGGCGCTAGGCAAGAACTCGGCGTCGTCATTGGGGCCGTCAATGGTGTCAAAAAGGTTCTCGACATTGTAGAAGGCAATGGTTTGTGTCTGCTGTGCAAGTGCCGTGTGAAAAAGCACGAAAATTAACAGCGCTAAAAGATATTTTGGTAATTGTGTCGTCATGAGGCGATTGATATTTGGTACATCAGATATGCGAATTTATTCTTTCTTTTCCACTTTCTTTTCAATATTACGCTATTTACCAGCTACCGCCCGAGCCACCGCCACCGAAGCTGCCGCCTCCGAAGCCGCCAAAGCCACCTCCGCCTGAAGAACCACTTCCAAAACCGCCGCCAAAGCCACCAAAATAAAAGAAGCCCGGGCCACTGCGTCTACCACCGAATGTAGTGCCGCCGCCTCCACCGCGCCTGATCAACAAATACAGGGCAATGAGGATAATCAGCAGAGAGAATATGCCACCAAACCAATTGTTTTGCCGCAGGTTTTTGCGGTAGCTTTTTTCGTTGATTTCACCTTTAGCAAGGCCAAACAATACATCCAGTGCTTGATTGATTCCTTGGGCATATTGTCCTGCTTTGAAGTTTGGCAAGATTTCGTGTTGAACGATATCTTGACACGTGAGGTCGGTAATGACTGCCTCTAAGCCGCGTCCGGGTGCTAAATAGACTTGTCTGCCACCATTTTCTTCAGTGGGTTTAATCAAAAAGACGAGGCCGTTGTCTTTGTCGGCTTTTCCGACACCCCATTGCTCGCCGAGTTCGGTGGCAAAATGCCAGGGCTCATCACCGTCTAAATCATCGATGAGCACGACCGTGATTTCGTTGCTGGTTTCTTGTTCAAATTGATCGAGGCGCTGTTCAATTTGCGCCTGTTCTTCTTCGCTGAGGATTTGGGTGGTCGAAAAATTATTCAGAAAGCGCGGAGGGGAACTCGGTTTGGGAATTTGCCCCAATAAAGTACCAAATAAAATCAGGGTCAGGAGTAGAGAAATTGGTTTGTTCATCCGAAACTGATTTGATTAGGAAGTTCATTTTGGTCGTTTGCTCTTGGCGGAAAGTACTTGGCAAGCTGGGTGCCGGCTTCTGTGACCGCTGCACACAACCCTTCGCTCAATTGACCTTCTTTAAAATGCTTGCGCATTAAATCTCGGGTGCTATCCCAAAAGTTGGGACCTACACAAGCATTGATTCCTTCATCACCAATGATGGCCAGTTTTTTGGCTTCATAAGCGACGTAAATCAACACCCCATTCCGCTGCTCGGTAGCCTGCATGCCTAGTTCGTAAAATAGATCGATGGCGCGTGCTATTGGATCTTTTTCACATTGTGCCTCTAGATGCACGCGCAGCTCGCCGCTCGTTGCGGCCTCCGCTGCGGCAATGCATTCCAAAACTTTTTGTTGTTCGAGTTGGCTCAGCATTAAAACTTGACCTTTGGGGCGTTTTCAGCGCCTGCAGTAGCCGCAAATCCTTCTTTTCTCGGAAACTCTTCGCTATTCAAGAAAAAGCGGGCAAAAAAGCCGCGGATGTGTGTGTTGTATTCTTTCACTGCTTCGTTGTAGCGATCGCGTTCTGTCTTGATGCGGTTTTCAGTACCTTCTAACTGACTTTGGAACTGACTGAAGTTTTCTGTAGAACGAATTTGCGGATACGCCTCATATGCCAAATTGATGGCTGTATTGATTTTACGACCCATGAGTTCGAGGTCTTCGGGTGTTTTGGCGTTTTTTATACCTTCACTTGCTTGAGTGATTCCAGTACGAGCTTGGGTGACTTGCGTTAAGATATCTTTTTCATTTTGAGCTGCTGCCTTTACTGTATTTAGTAGATTAGGAATGAGGTCTGCGCGGCGTTGGTAGGCAGATTGTACGTTGGCGAATTTTTCGTCGAGCCCTTCTTGAAGGCCAACGGCTTTATTGTACATGTTGTAATATCCTAAGAATAGGAAGAGGAGTAGGGCGCCGATTGCGGCCAAGACGACATAAATTGGTTTCATTTTTTACGTAATTAAGTGTTCGGTGTGCTTGCTACAAATTGTGTTCCAAGTTACAAAAATGACACAATGTCAGGGTGTTTATTGGTCTTTTTTATTTGTTGATAACTTTTGATGATAAATTAATCAAATTAATGATGAGTAATTCGTCAATGTGTTTAATTTTGTAGCACCAACCAATCGAACTTTTATTGTTTCACTTTTAAACTGACAGTACCTATGGCTACGCGTCGTTCGATTGTTCATATGGACCTCGACACCTTTTTTGTCTCTTGTGAGCGCCTCTTAGATAGCCGCCTCCATCACAAACCTATTCTCATTGGCGGCACCAGCGAGCGCGGAGTTGTTGCTTCTTGCAGCTATGAAGCCCGGCGCTTTGGCGTACACTCTGGCATGTCCATGAAAATGGCCAAAGAGCGCTGCCCAGAAGCTATTTGCATTAAAGGCAACACCCAGACCTACAGCAAATTCTCCAGACTCGTGACCGACGTCATCAAAGAGGCTGTTCCCATCTATGAAAAAATGTCCATCGACGAATTCTACATCGACTTTACCGGCATGGATCGCTTTTTCGGCATCTGGACCTACGCTTCCGAATTGCGCGCCCGCATCATCAAAGAAACGGGTTTGCCCATCTCTTTTGGCTTGTCCGAAAACAAAACGGTTTCAAAAGTGGCAACCGGCGAAGCAAAACCCAACAACCAACTCCACATCAACTACGGTTCAGAAAAAGACTTTTTGGCGCCGCTCTCCGTGCAAAAAATTCCGATGGTAGGCCCCAAAACCTATCAAACACTCTGCAGCTTAGGAGTCAAAAGAATCGGCACCCTGCAAGCCTTGCCCTTAGAACTCGTGGAGCAAGCGCTCGGCGAAAATGGCCGCAGTATTTGGTCCAAAGCGCAAGGCATAGACCTGAGCCCTGTAGAGCCCTACAACGAGCGCAAATCCATTTCCAACGAACGTACCTTTCACCAAGACACCATCGACGTCGGCAAGCTTAGCGGCATCCTCACTGCCATGGCTGAAAACCTCACTTTTCAATTGCGCCGAGCAGGCAAACTCACCGGAACGGTTACAGTCAAGGTCCGCTATGCAGATTTTCAGACCCAAACCCTCCAACAGCAAATCGCCTATACCGCCGCCGATCACGAACTCCTGCCTTTGGTTCAAGAACTTTTCAAGCGACTCTACCAGCGACGCGTATTGGTGCGCCTCATCGGCGTTCGCTTCAGCTCTTTGGTTTCGGGTGCGCACCAACTGCGGCTCTTTGACCAAGACCTCGCTTTTCCTGCCCTCTACAAAGCCCTTGATCATATTCGAACTCGCTACGGAGACCGCGCAGTTGTCAGAGCAGCAGGTCTAGAATTGGCCAATCGCAGTATTTAAAGCAAATGCGCGTACATTCTTGTTTTAGTTTAGGTTATGGCATCCTCAAGCCAGAAGAACTGGTGCAATGGGCTCAGCAAAATGGCTATGCCCAACTGCTGCTCACCGACATCAACCATACGGGTTCCGGGCTCTCCTTTGTGCGCGCCGCCCAACAACAAGGCATCAAGCCACTGCTTGGCCTAGAGCTACGCAACGGACTCCAACACATCGCTACCATTATTGCAAAAAACAACCAAGGCTTTCAAGAACTCAATAGTTACCTTACACAGCAACTCCTAGGTAAAAAATCGTTCGCGCTGCCGCTACCTTTCTTTTCAAATTGTTGGGTTTGGTACCCTTTAGAACAGCACCCCCTTGCTTTGTGCGCTCATGAATTCATCGCTGTACAACCACAGCAAATCCTCAAATGGCAGCGGCAAGATTTGCCATTTGATACCTCCAAATATGTAGCAGATATCCCCATGACTTTTCGTCACAAACGCGATCACAATACCCATCGTTTACTGCGTGCTATTTCGAGTAATTGCCTCTTGTCTAAATTGCCACCACAAGACCAAGCGCCACCCACAGAAAAACTTTTAGCTGCTGCCCAGTGCCAAGATATTTATGCGGTAGCGCCAGTACTTTTTACAAATACCCAACAACTACTTGCCCAATGCAACATATACTTTGAATTTGGAGAAAAAGCAGCTCCCCAACAACCTAAAAACTTGTTGGGCTCCAAAGAAGCTGACCTACAGCGCTTAAAAGAACTTTGTGCCGAAGGCCTGAGCTACCGCTACAATACCATCACCGATGAAATCATCTCGCGCATCGAGATGGAAATCGAGGTTATTGCCGAAAAAAACTACCTCTCTTATTTTCTCATTACCCATGACTTCACTTCTTATGCGCGCGCCAAAGGCTATTTTTATGTGGGGCGGGGTAGTGGTGCCAACAGCCTTGTGGCTTACCTCTTGCGCATCACCGATGTCGATCCGCTAGAACTCGATCTCTATTTTGAACGCTTTATCAATCTCTACCGCAAAAACCCACCAGACTTCGACATCGATTTCTCCTGGAAAGACCGCGACGACATCATTCGCTATATTTTTGAACGCTACCCCAATGCCGCTTGGCTCTGTACCTACAGCACTTTTCAGTACAGGGCCTGTATTCACGAGCTCGGGAAGGTTTTTGGCTTACCTGCCGGCGTCAGCAAGACACTCAGTAGAGGAAAAGGCAGCATTGCGGAGTTTAGCGAACTTGGCGTCCTCATTTTGCGCTATGCAAAATACATAGAAGGCTTGCCCTCGCACTTGAGTCTGCATGCCGGCGGCATTGTCATTAGCGAGCGTCCGATAGCCGTATTCAGCGCTTGTTTTTTACCGCCAAAAGGTTATCCCTGTACCCAATTCTCAATGCTAGAAGCCGAAGATGTCGGGCTCTATAAATTCGACGTCCTGAGCCAACGAGGCCTGGGTAAAATTTCAGAGGCCCTGGACATCATTCGTCAGACCCATCCAGCGCAAGCAGACCCCGACATCCACAATATATCAGTCTTGAAACAAGATCCGAAAATTGCGCAATTTCTTCGCAATGGCTGGGCGCTGGGTTGCTTCTACGTAGAATCTCCAGCCATGCGCATGCTGCTCATTAAGCTCCAGGTAGATAACTATCTGGCGTTGGTGGCGGCCAGTTCTATTATCAGGCCTGGTGTATCTCAATCTGGCATGATGCAACAATATATCTTGCGACACCGCGACCCCGAGCAGCGCAAAGCGATACACCCGCTATTGCTGGCTATTATGCCAGACACCTACGGCGTAATGGTCTATCAAGAAGACGTCATCAAAGTTGCGCACTACCTTGCTGGGCTCAGTTTGGCCGAGGCCGATGTCTTAAGGCGCGGCATGTCTGGCAAATTCCGCTCGCGCTCTGAATTTCTACAAGTCAAGACTCGTTTTTTAACCGCTTGTGCAGCGCGCGGGCACGAAGCTCAGTTTGCAGCAGACACCTGGCGACAAATCGAAAGCTTTGCGGGCTATGCCTTTTCCAAAGGCCACTCGGCCTCTTATGCGGTGGAGAGTTACCAGAGTTTGTATCTCAAAGCACACTATCCATTGGCTTACCTCACGGCCTGCATCAATAATTTTGGTGGCTATTACCGCACCGAGATCTATGTCCAAGAAGCCCGGCGCTTTGGAGCCCATATAGAAGCACCCTGTATCAATGAAGGTGCCTATCATTGCACATTAAAAGGCAAACGATTGCTCCTTGGCTTCAATTTAGTATTGGGTATAGAAGCTGCACTCATTGAAAAACTCCTCCTAGAACGTGCGCAAAACGGTATGTTCTTGAGTCTAGAAAACCTCTTTAAAAGAATTTACATTCCACTTGAACAACTCAGCCTCCTGATCAGAATAGATGCACTGCGCAGTTTAAAGCAAGCCCGAAAAGCGCTTTTGTGGCAGGCTTATTTCTACCACAACAAAGCCTTCAAAGGACTCCAAAAACCAGCTTTATTCGAAGTTGGGCAAAAGCAACAGCTCTTACCCGAACTAGAAGAACATCCCTTTGAAATCACTTTTGAACAATTTGAATTACTGGGTTTTCCGTTGTGTGATCCTTTTCTGCTCTTAAAAGAAGCCCTCCATGAACCATTTGTTGCTGCTAAAGACTTTTCAAAATACATCGGAAAAAAAGTCTGCAGTTATGGATATTTAGTAAGTATCAAGCATACCAAGACGAGCAAAGGCGACACCATGAATTTCGGGACTTTCCTAGATCCGAACGGCGACTTCCTCGATACCGTTCATTTTCCGCAGGTCGTCGTCGACTATCCTTTTTACGGCAAAGGCATTTATTTGATCAAAGGGAAGGTCGCGGAAGAATTTGCTTATTTGACCCTAGAGGTGTTGTATTTAGAAAAATTACCTTTTATGGAAGATGTGCGACTTACGCAAGCAACTACGATCGATCATTCAACTCCTTGAGCGCAATTTGCTGTTCTTCGGCGAACATCCGCAATAGCTGCGGTGTGGTTTTGGTAATATTGTAACGAAAAATCATTTTTTTAGGACAAGGTCCAAATGGAACCATAAATTCAGGATAAGCCCCAGTCCACTTGTCTCTCGCAACCAGTTCTAATTTAAAAAAGCGTTTAGCTAAAATGATTTGCTTCACATTAATGGGCTCTAATTGAAGTTCGACATCCCTGTTCCGATAACTCGACAAATCTTTAAAGACAAAAACAGTGCCAGCTAGGTAGCACAAATTGAACTGCTTGGAAATACCGCGACTATCCCAATTTTTAACAGGTCCAAAGATGAATTCAAGCGCAAGTGGCTTTTTACCTATCAGCTTCATTTTTTTGGATGATTTAAATGGGATTTCGGATATAAGTAAAGGGCAATTACTGGCAAACTGTACAAGACAAAGAGAAAAACCTCATTCTGCATAGTTGATAAATCAACGATAAGGATCCGAAGTACATGCACTACAAAAACAAAGAAAAGCTGAATCAAAAAGAGGAAAATGAATCTGGGAATGCGGTAAAAAACAAGGTCAATTTCTTGGCGCAGAAAATCCAAAGACCACTGCTTGCTTAGCAACAAGATCAATACACAAGAAAAACTGGGCCAAAGATGGAAAAAACCAAAAATATTCGTCTTATCCCAAAGGAAGAGCATTCCGTCAATCCCGAGCAAAGAAACTAATATCAACATGAAGAGAAAAAACGAAAAGGTTTTAGGCATTTAGAAGGTTTATGGATGAGTATCTCAACTAAAACAATAAACAAATGCAAAAATATAACATATATGTTATAATTGAAGCGCTGAGCAATGCGGAACTTCATGGTGTGGAACGCAAAACTTATCTGAAAATAATTGGTCTCAATGTCAAGAGAGAAAGGATAAAAAAGGGTTTCTCTCAAATGGAATTGGCTTACCGTTGCGGCAAAGATCAGCCCTCTATCAATAGGCTGGAGCGCGGAAATGTCAATCCTACCATCTATTATCTCGCAGAAATTGCCGCTGGTTTAGATGTTGAAATCAACACACTTTTTGATGGTGTAGATGTATCGAAGTTTGGTGATGACCAACTGAATACTAAATAGGATATTTCAGGTTTAGCCTAATCAAACTGCGTATACACCATCGCTCAAACGAATGTCGATCCATTCTGATTGCAGTCCATGTTTTGCATTAAACTTTGAAACCAACGCCTGCACATCTTCACGCCCAAATTCACGGGAAGCCAAAACCAACAAACAGCCGCCAAAACCGCCTCCCATCATGCGGGCACCATAAACGCCTTTTTGGGCGCGTATCTCATCTTGTAAAAAATCGAGTTCCCGACAACTTACTTCGTATAAATCGCGAAGGCCTTCATGCGTTTGATTGAGGTAAGCACCTAATTGCGCAAGAAGTGCTTCTGGATTTTGATCGGGAGAAAGTAAAACCAATTCGTTGGCTAACTTTTGCACTGCCTGCACACGTGCTATTTCCTCGATTACATACCTTAAGCGATTTTGAGTTGTAGCATCTAAATTCGAGTTCAATCGGGCTAACTCAGTTGGTTTTAAATCGCGCCAGTTCTTTAGGTTAGGGAATAAAACCTGTGCCAACTCCCAAGCATGCTCCATACTAGCTCTTCTTTCATTGTAGGCGGAGGAAGCTAGATTATGCTTGACCTTCGAATCAATTAAAAAAAGTTGGGCGCCATTCAATGGAAGTTCAAAGGGCATTATTTCGTTTGAAATGCAATCAAAAGCAAGTAAGTGGTTTGCTTGACCAAACAACGATGCTACTTGGTCCATTAGACCGCATTTGACCCCGGCAAACCGATGCTCTGCTTGCTGGGAAAGCAAAGCAAGCTCCATGCACGTTTTACCGAGTGCGTAAAATTCATTGAGGCCAAAAGCCAAGCCACAGCAGAGCGCAGCTGAGGAAGAGAGGCCTGCGCCAATTGGAATATTGCTTTTGAAACGGATATGAAGGCCCAACGGGGCGTGGGAGTCAAAACCCATTAAAAGGAAAACTCCCTTTACATAAGTCTTCCAACCTGCTGGCAGTGAAGTATTTAATTCATCCCATGAAAACTCCCACTGTTCATTTAGATCTAGTGCCTCTATCAAAACTGTTGAGTCCTGGGTTTCTTTGAAATCAAATTCAACAAAACGATCAATGGCAGCAGGCAGCACGATACCTTGGTTGTAGTCGAGGTGCTCGCCTATTAAATTGATGCGGCCTGGTGCTAAAACGCGGAGTTGTTTCATGGTTGCCAAATAAGTTCGTCCGACAAACCTAAAGCAGCAAGCGACACTTTAATTGTAATGGGATTTTTGGGCGCCTCAGTTCTCAACAAAGCGGAGGCAATGCCAGCCTCAATAGGCTGAATTGCAGGACAAACAAGACCTGCATCTTGCGCCTGGACGCTGAAAGTTACTTTGTAGTTATTAGTTGGTACAATTGTTCCATTGGCATCGAGAAGTTTGGCGCGCACAAAAATAAGATCAGCCTTTGTAGTATCAATTCCATGTTGAAGTGTATCCAATTCTAGGATGATTCGAACTGGTTTTTCGGGTGTTTGAACCTGATCTGAGGCTACTCTGACTTGACGCTTGAAACCTCTAGCGACAAGCTTTCCGGATTCAAAAGCAGGGATTTCAAATTGAAAAGGTGGATGCGGTAAATAATCCGATGCCTTACCTGGGGCCGCTGTTTTTTTAAGAATGGTTTTGTCGTTTAAAAACAACTCTACTTGGTCGCAATTGGAGTAGACCGTTACGCTTGTTGGCGATAACGCAGTCCAATTAGTGGCAATTTTGACATAAGGTTCTTTAGTAGCGTCAAGCAACTGACTCTTGTAAAAATCTACGGCGTATTTCGGCAAACGCGTGATGTCGTAAATTCCAGATGCTTCTAAATCAGGGCTGTAGCCGCGGTTGTAGTCAAAACAAACCCAATTGGCTTCTCCTATGATATTTACTCCCTTTCGATTGGAATTAGTAGCTTCTTGAAAATTATATGCTTGTTGCAAGAGCGCTTGTTCGGTTGCCCCACGCAAATGCCTTGAGTTTCTTTCGGTTGGTGCCAAATCGGCAAACTGCGTTTGATTGAAGCCCGCATTTTGCGCATAATATTCCCAGTCGCCGTATTCAGCAATAAACAGCGCCTTCGCTTTGGGCTTGTAGTTCGCCCAGTAGTCGGGGGCTTTGGCGTGCTGGCGTGCAGGGATGAAAACATCGTAACTCGGGTGGTCTAGCCAGCCAGCAGAGAAACCATTGGCGCCGATTTGCGCTTTTAAAATACGGTTCAAATCCTGCATGAATTCTTCCGGCATGGCGGTTTCATTGAGTGAGTTTTCCCAAAAAATGACACTCGGATGGTTGCGGTCTCTAAACGTCAAGGCATAGAGGTCATTTTTACACCGTTGCCTAAAAATCGCAGAATAAGAAAAAAACTGCCAACCAGGAATGGCGTCCATGACAATGATGCCTAATTCGTCGCAGGCCTCGTAAAAAGCGGGTGCTTGCGGATAATGCGAAAGCCGGACAAAATTAAAACCTGCATCTTTGATCAATTGCGCATCTCGTTTTTGTGCGTTGTCAGGAACTGCATTGCCCACGTACGGATACTCCTGATGTCTGTTGGTGCCATTCAAAAAGAGTTTGGTGCCATTCAAGTAAAAACCGTCAGCCTTCAATTCAGGCTTGCGAATGCCCACTTTTAAAACTTGCCTTGCTATGGTGTCTTGTGCATAAATAACAGCAATCTTCAAGTCATAAAGATTCGGATCAGAAGGCGACCACAATTGAGGTGTTTTCAGGTTGAGTTTACCGGTGTAGGAAATGACATTTGTAGAATCTATAAATGATTCATTGGTCAGTGTGAATGTAAGCTCTCCCAATCTTGCCACAACTTGCAGCGGTAAGTTGATCCAATCGGATTGATATGCTAATTCGAAATCAAGTTGAAGTATAGCCGCTGATGTATTGGCATCTATGGTTTGAAAATAAGGATATTGAATTTGAATGCCACCCACTTCTTCTAACCACACATTGCGGTAAATGCCGGCATGGTAATAGAAATCGAGTTCTTTGATGGCCTTACCTGGTGGAATAGTGGGATCTTCTCGGTTGTCTAAGTAAACTTCGAGAACATTTGCAGAATCTAGTAGCGCTTCAGTTAAGTCCACTTCAAAAGGCAAGTAACCACCCACATGGCTACCGATGAGTTGACCGTTTAAAGCGACGCTTGCCGTATGCATGGCACCTTCAAAATAAAGCAAAAGCCGTCGGCCCTTTTGCAACTGATAATCGAATCTTTTGCGGTAGACGACTTCTCCAATAAACTGACCGTTCATCACCAGAGGTTCTAATTTAGGCGTGTGTGGCAACGAGACAATAGAAACCGGGTCGGAGGGTTTGGCTTGAAATTCCCAATTATCATTGAAAAGGGTTCGCTTCAGTTGTCCGAAGGAAGTAGAAAAAGCCAATACAAACAACAAAAAGAAGGGGAATCTCATCAATAAAAATCTTAATATAAAAATGCATCTAAAGCAGGTGAGGGGCGGCCGTTGTCTTGCCAACAGTTGAGTTGGTAGCCACTCCAAGGTTTGGCGCCTTGAGGTTCCCAGTAAAAAACTCCCATGCAGCCGTTGTTTGGCACATCTTTGGCCGCACCGATAGTGGCGATCAGGAGGTCTTTGGAATTCTCAACTTGCCAGTAGTCGCCACCGACTTCAACTACCATCACGGGTTTGTTGTAGCGCGTGACCATATCTTTTAGGTTGAGGCCGAGATCAGCAATCGTAACGGTGTAGTCGGTACCCAACCAATGCGGATAATAAGAGACGCCAATGATGTCAAACTGCGCTCCGTTTTGTGTCATGAGGTCGTAGAACCAACGGAATCGAGCGTTGTCATTGCCCTGATCGATGTGAACGATCGTTTGAATATTCGTGTCGATGTCCTTGACGGCCTGATGCCCTTTATTGATCAGCTGCGCGAGTTGCTGCGGATTGTCAATATGACCTTGCGGCCAAAGCATACCACTCGGAATCTCGTTGCCAATTTGCACCCACTTTGGCGTTACGCCCGCTTGCTTGAGCAAGTTGAGCGTGTGTTGTGTGTGCGCGTATACAGAATCTTGAAGCGCTGCAAAAGATACATTGGCCCAAGTGGCGGGTTTGGTTTGGTGAGCGGGATCAGCCCAGGTATCGGAATAATGGAAGTCTATCATGACGTCGAGTCCTTTTTCTTTGGCGCGAGCTGCCATTTGTGTGGTTTCTTCAGGGCTACAATGCCCACTGATTTTGTCGTTACTCGGGTGCACAAATACGCGCAAACGCACCGCATTGATGCCTCTGGCCATCAGTAAGTCGAGGCAATCAGAAGGCACCCCGTTTTCATCGTAAAAGACATATCCGGTAGCTTCCATTTGGGCAAGCCAACTGATGTCTGCTCCATTGAAGAAAGTTGTTGGCGCGGGTGGTGTTGGCGGTTTGGGCTTTGGTTTTTCTTTGCAAGCGAATAAAGACAGTGCTGAGAAGAGTAAAACGAACAGGTGGAATTGCTTGGTCATTGTTCAAATTGAATGGTGAGCAAATTGATTTTTGATTGGCCTTTGGACAGATAAATATCGCTAAAATTTGAATGATTGGGTGCATCTGGTTCAGCTTGCTGCTCCAAACAAATACCGGAGTAGCGATGATATGCCTGTCCTTCCTTTCCTTGAAAAGCAACCTCACCACCTATATAAACCTGAAAAATTGGTTGATTCGTTGAAAACTGTAGCTGAAAGCCATCTGCGGCTATTAATTGAGCCTGGTGCTTTTTTTTATTTAAAATATAAGCCGTGTCTACATGAGGATATTGATCAAACTCAGCTAGCAGTAGGGGTTCATTCGGGCCTCTATTTTTCGAGGTTTTTAAAAGCACACCAGAAGGTAGTTTTTCTCGATTGAGTTCTAAGTATTTTTCAGTAAAGAGAAAAGTTTGCACATCTAAAACACTGCCTTGATGTCCGTTCGGATTGAAATACCCGTGCTGTGTTGGATTGGCAATGGTATCCTCCAATGCTATGGTTTCAATCTGAATTTGAACTTCCATTTCCATCAGGGTATACGTAACTTGACAATTCAAGCGCCCGGGTAAATTAAATTTCTCTTTTTCTTCGAGTTCGAAAGTAACACTTGGATACGGTGCTTGCGCTATACTTTTGACTTTCCAGTTGTGATTTGAATAACAATTGCGGCCTCCATGAAGTAAATTGAGGCCTTCATTGGGTTCAAATGACCAACTGCCATCTTTCCA
>ENA-OUVC01000242-OUVC01000242.1-marine-metagenome-genome-assembly--contig:-NODE-242-length-39007-cov-4.207680_pt1 | contig 39007 bp, 41 predicted proteins | sample MGYA00248622_ERZ508571 | MGnify/ENA primary metagenome ERZ508571 (study PRJEB26236, sample SAMN06267175) | marine metagenome | isolation source: Columbia River Estuary | place: USA:Columbia River Estuary... | reverse complement strand
CGCGTGCGCTTGTTGTTGTGCCTGCCATTCAGGGCCTGCTGATCACCGACGCGACGGCGCAACTTGCCCCGCTTGGTTTGCAACTCACCATCAGCGGAAAACTCAACGACCCAACCATTCCTATTAACCAGATCATCTCGCAAGACCCACCGGCAAACACCGAGGCCCGCTCTGGGTCGGCCGTCAGTGTTGTTGTCTCTGGTGGCGCTGGCGACTTGGTGGTGCCCAACATTGAAGGGCAGGTCGCGTCGGCGGCGCAGCAACTGCTGACCACCGCCCCATACAACTTTGTTGTCACGGTGATTCAAGAACCAAGCACCACTGTTGAAAAAGGCCGCGCCATTCGTACCGACCCAGTGATTGGCTCGCCGATTGGTAACGCAGCAACCATCACCCTTGTGATCTCTAGTGGTTCGACAAAAGTTGTAGTTCCCGACGTGGAAACAATGACCGAAGCCGAGGCACAAGCCGCACTCAACTCGGTGGGGTTGGTGTGGGAAATGCGTTATGTCAACGTGTTGTCGGGAGACGCAAACGAGGGCCGAGTGATTTCACAAACACAGCAACCCGGTTCGTCTGTTGCGCCAGGGTCGAAAGTGACGCTGGTAGTGGGGCGAGTAACTACGCCTTAGTGGTGCAGCGTGCAACAAAGTTGCGCAACAAATCGTGACCACATGTAGTGAGAATGCTCTCTGGGTGAAACTGCACGCCCTCCACGTCTAACGACTTGTGGCGAACACCCATGATCATTCCGTCGTCTGTGGTGGCGGTAATGCTTAATACTTCGGGCAGTGTTTCGCGCTCGATAATCAACGAGTGATAGCGCGTCGCAGCAAGCGGGTTGGGTAGGCCAACAAACACGCCTTCGTTGTTGTGCGAAATAGGTGATGTCTTGCCGTGCACCAAATGCGGGGCACCAACAACGTTGCCGCCGTACACCTGACCGATGGCTTGATGACCAAGACACACCCCAAGCACTGGAACGACCCCGGCAAACGCGGTGATTGCCGCACACAACATGCCTGCGTCCTCTGGCCTGCCTGGGCCAGGTGAGAGCAATACGCCGTCGGGTGACAATGCGCGAGCTTCGTCAATAGTGATGGCGTCGTTGCGCACAACGATTGGCTCGACACCCAGTTCGCCAAGGTATTGCACCAAGTTGTACGTGAAGCTGTCGTAATTGTCGATAACCAGCACGCGAGTCACCCCGTCATCTTGGCAGCACAAGTGCCGAGCCGAAACCTGTTTTTGGCTTTACACTGAAGTACTCATGGCGCCCTCAAAACGACGCACCGGTGGTCGAACCACTCCAAAAGGCACAAAGCCTGGACAACAGTCGCACAAGCAGCCCGGCAACCCAACAGCCGAAGCCTCCTCGCGCTACACGCCACCTATTGCCCACAATGTGCGTGTTAGCCCGCAGTGGGTTCCCATCTTGATGTTCGCGCTGCTGGGTGTAGGCGCCGTTGTGATTTTGTTTTATTACCTTGGCTTTGTGCCGGGTGGCCGCAGCAATTGGTATCTCTTTGGCGGCCTCAGCATGGTTTTAGGCGGCCTTTTCACCGCCACCAAATATCACTAACGCGTCACTCGATCGGCGCAACAAGATCCATGTCTTCGAGGCAATGCCTCGGTGGGGGCGGGTCCTGATCTGGTGCCATCACCATGCGTAACTCCACACCGCATACGCCACATCGGTAGCGAACATTGATGCGTCGCATTTCTCCTGCGGGCGGTGGCGGTGGAAGTGTTGACGTCATCGACTTCAACATTCCTAAACCGCTCCGCCATATGAGAAGCAACAGAGCAACCCCGACAAGGAACCAGATAATGGTTCCGAACATGTTGGTTGTTGTTGTCTAGAGGCGTTCGATGATGGTGGCATTGGCCATGCCGCCACCTTCACACATGGTTTGCAAACCGTAACGACCACCGGTGCGCTCTAGTTCGTTGAGCAGTGTGGTCATCAAACGTGCGCCGGAAGCGCCGAGTGGGTGACCAAGTGCAATGGCGCCGCCATTGACGTTGACCTTGCTCATGTCTGGGTGCAGTTCTTTTTCCCATGCCAACACCACCGAAGCAAATGCTTCGTTGATTTCGACCAAGTCGATGTCGTCCATGGTGAGGCCGGCGCGCTCGAGAACGCGCTTTGTTGCCGGAATTGGTGCGGTCAACATGAAGCGTGGGTCTTCTGCTGCCATTGCGAAATTGACGAAACGAGCGCGTGGCTTCAAGCCAAGCTTCTTTGCACGCTCTTCGCTCATGATCAAAATGGCCGACGAGCCGTCGGTGATCTGTGAAGAGTTGCCAGCAGTTACGCGGCCGCCTTCTTCCACCGCGCGGAACGGCGGCTTCAGTTGGCTCAGTTTTTCAACTGTGGTGTCGCGAATGCCTTCGTCGGTGGTCATCATTGCGCCATCGGCATCGACGACGGGGATGATCTCGTTTTGAAAACGTCCTTCACGAGTTGCGCGAGCGGCGTACTCCTGTGAGCGTGCACCGAATGCATCAAGTTCTTCGCGGCTGATGTTCCATTTCTCGGCAATCATTTCTGCCGAAACACCCTGACCAACCAAACCGCCAACCGACTCGTAACGAGCCTGCACGCGAGGGCCGAATGGGAAACCAAAGTTGCGATCGGCAACCGACGCGCCCATTGGAACGCGGCTCATCACTTCGACGCCTGCTGCAACCACCACGTCGTATGCGCCGGCGATGACACCCTGCGCTGCGAAGTGTGCGGCCTGTTGGCTAGAACCACACTGACGATCCACTGTGGTGCCCGGCACCGTGTCGGGCCAGCCCGCGGCAAGCACCGCGTTGCGAGCAACGTTGAGGCTCTGCTCGCCAACCTGCATTACGCAACCCATGACCACATCGTCGATGGTGGCTGGATCGATGCCATTGCGTTGCACCAATGTCTGCATAATTTCTGCTGCAAGATCAACTGGGTGCCAGTTCTTCAACTTGCCGTTTCGCTTGCCAAGTGGGCTGCGAATTGCATCAACGATTACTGCGGTGGTCATGGTGGACTCCCTTGCTTTTATTGTTGTGGTGGAGACGATGGGACTCGAACCCACGACCCCCTGCTTGCAAAGCAGGTGCTCTAGCCAACTGAGCTACGTCCCCTAAATGGCGAAACATCAGGGTAGCGGTTCGATCACAGCGTTTACCAAAGTGGAGTTCGTAATTCGGTGGGTGTGCCCAAAACGACGGGGGTAGCCTCGCAAGTATGATCGGCGAGCTCATTTATGCCTTCCGCGTGATGCGGCTGCCCCTGCTGGATGCGGGCGGCGCCCCCATCGGCAAGATTGACGACATCGTTGTGGTTTCGGGCCGCGCCACCGAGGCCCCCCGCGTCCTTGGCTTTGTAGCCAGCAGCCAACGCCGCCGCATTTTCGTGAGCGCCTCGCGCATTGGGTCGCTCGACAACTCTGGCGCCCGGCTCAAAAGTTGGGACGTCGACTTGAACCCGTTCCATCCTCGCGCAGGCGAGCGGCTCATTGGCAAAGACATTCTTGATCAGCGGGTAGGCGAAGAAACCGTCAGCGATGTTGCGCTCGGTTTTGTTTCCGGCCGCACACCTGGTTGGCATATTGCAAAAGTGCGCCTTGCAAAGCGCAGCCTGCGCAACCCCCGACCTAGCTATCGCTTGGTTGATTGGGAACACATTGCTGCATTGTTCGCACCAACCACCGCAATGGCTGCCGAAGCAGCCCGCATGCGCGACATGCACCCAAGCGACGTTGCAATACTCATTCGTTCACTTCCACTGGAACAACGCAGGCTCGTTGCCGAAGCAATGGACGACGAACGCCTTGCCGACGTGTTGGAAGAGTTGCCAGAAGACGAACAGTTGCGACTGATTGAAGGTCTCGACATGGAACGTCTCACCAACGTGTTTGAAGAAATGGAATTTGACGACCTTGCCGACTTGCTCGTGCAAATGCCTGGCGAACAACGCAGCCGTGTGTTGGAAGCAATGGATGACGACGACGCCGAAACCATGCGCCAGTTGTTGTCGCACGCCGAAGGAACCGCGGGCGCGCTGATGTCGCCAGACGTGATCGTGATGTCGCCAGACGCAACCGTTGCAGACGCACTTGCCCGAATTCGTGAGCCAGATATTTTGGTTTCAATTGCTGCACAGGTGTTCGTTGCGCACGCACCGCACTACCCACCAACCGGAACCTATTTGGGTGTTGTGCATTTCCAGCGACTGCTCCGCGAATCGCCAAACCTCACGCTTGGACAGTGTGTCGACATGGAGCCAACCATTAGCCCAACCATGGTGGAGCGCGATGTTGCCGTGCGCCTTGCTTCATACAACTTGTTGGCCGTTGCGGTATGCGACGACAACAATCATCTCTTAGGTGCAATCACCGTGGACGACGTACTCGACCGCACGTTGCCCGCCAACTGGCGACGCAACCCAACGCCTGGGGTCATGTCATGAAAAAGCGCGGAGACCTCGCACGTCCACGTCATCGCCGCCCAACACTTGGCGTGCATTACGACCCAGATGCTTTCGGTCAATTCTCCGAAGCACTTGCTCGCTACTTGGGCACCGCTCGCTTCCTCATTGTGCAAACGGTGTTGGTCATTATTTGGATCACTCTCAACGTGGCATTTATTGCCTTCCGGTGGGACCCATACCCATTCATTTTGCTCAACCTGATGTTCTCGGTACAGGCTGCTTATTCGGCGCCGCTCATTTTGCTGGCCCAAAACCGTCAAGAAGAACGCGACCGCCGACAGGCCGAAACCGACCGCGCAGTTGCAGCAAGCACCCAAGCAAACGCCGAGTTTCTGGCTCGCGAACTAGCAAGCGTGCGACTGGCGTTGTCCAACGTCGTGACAACCGATGAATTGCGCGAACAGCTTGAAGAAGTGGTGAAGCTACTTGCCAATAAAGGCAACGTGGTCGACCGCAATTCGTAACGCTGTAGCAAATTTGTCGGGCGCGTTCATCACGGCCATATGGTCGGCATCTAACGACACCACATGTGCTGCCGTTGCGCCCGCTAGTGCGTGTTGCTTGTGTGGCGGCACCAACGTGTCCTTCGTGGTTACCACCACCGCAACGGGAACGTCGATGCCTCGTGCCCACTCGCGCGCGTCGTAACGCGACAGTGCTCGACCGGCCTGATTAATCGCCCACGCATCATTGCGACGAGTTTCTCCAACAATCCACGGACGTAGTGAAGCAATCTCGCTCTTGCGTCCCATTGCCCGACGTACCACTCGAGAAATAACGGCGGGCGTGCTCACCATTCTGAACACTGGTGCCAAGAGCCTGCCAACACGCCAACGATTTCGTTCGGCCCGCGTTGCACACCACTCCAGCGCTGTTGCACACAACACAACACTTGCCACCACCTGCGGATGTCGGCGCCATAACAACATGCCAACCGGCCCGCCCATGGAGTAACCCACCACCACAACGTTGGCAATGCCTAGTTGCGCCAACACCATGGCCGCATCATCGGCGCAGTCCTCCAGTGTGAACGGCGTTTGCGAACGCAAACCACGGCCGTGACCACGATGATCAATAGCGACAAACGAGTACTTCTCGGCAAGTTGCCGATACGCCGAGAAAAAGTTGGTATCGGCGCAGCCAGTCCAGCCGTGCAATAACAGCAGTGTTGGTGCCGACGGATTGCTGTGCTGAAATCGTCGCACAAAAAACTCGCCTCGATTTTCAACAGTGACTATTTGCGAATCAGGCAACCACGGAAGTGATGGTTCGTTCTGCGGAGATTTTTTGCGAATTACTGACACGATGAACACCTTCCAATGAGATCCAGGCGATGCCTGTCGAGCGTAAAACCCTCTCGCTTTGCCAGTTTGCCAAGCGCGTTGTCTAGTTCGTGCTCCAACGCATCGGGCACCACCACGTCGCGCACCGCGCCGCACGAAGAACACAGCAAGTGGTGATGGTGGCCGGTTAGGTGTTCGGCCAATTCGTACCGCGCCTGATCCCCTGTCGTCACCACCTTTGAAACAACCCCAGACTCTTCAAGCACCACCAAGTTGCGATACAGCGAGCTCTGCGGCAAGTCGCTTCTGCGCTCCAACAAATCCGCAATCGACATTGGTTGGCCTACACCCGCCAACAAATCAATGATGGTGCGCCTTTTGGTGGTGTAGCGCTGCCCCGCCACACGCAGACGCTCGGCCACTTCTCCATGAATGTCCGAGTGCGCGTGCGAAACCACAATCAAAATCTAACTGCGTGAGGTGAAATTATGCGCCAACGAATTGGTGGATATGCAGCCCCGCATCGGCAACGCCGCGCAGTAGTTGTGCGTTTGGCATTTCGTTTCCGCCAAGCACATGTGCGCCAACTGCCGAAATGTTGTTGTGGAGTATTGCGTTGGTTGTTGTTGCAGCAACGATGGCAGCAATATGTGCAAGGCGCTCGGCAACACCCACAATCTCCATCGCACGAGAAATACCACGCATGCCACGCACCTCAATGCGTACAGCGCCCATGCCGCCTTCTGCGTTGGGCGGGGCAAGCATTGGCAGGCGTGCAGTAAACCTGTCTCGGCGGGTTGCCGATATGCGCGCCGAGATTCTTTGTAGTTGGGGCATTGCGCGATGCAACAGCAGTGGGTCTGCCACTTCTGCCCGGTAGCAGTCGTATGCGCCCACTGGTTCTGGAAACCAACACAGTTCGCGCCCACTGCCCGACGGCCGGCGCAGCCAACTTCCGTCGTGCCAACCAACGGATGAACCCGCCAATGCAGAGTGGTGTTGCCTTGCGCAATCTGGCCCACCAGTGCCGTGCACTGCAACATGTGCTTCGTCAACTGAGTCGAACTGTGTTGCCAGGTGTGCAAGTAACAAACCAGTGAGCCCAGGCGACGCTGCGGCCCCCACCACCAACAGGCGATTGTGTTGCATGGCTAGATCGTTTAAGTCGAGAAGTGCCGTTGTGTCATCAACATCATCGCTCATCGAAACAACATGAGCGCCTGCCTGTACGAACGACAGTGCAAGTTCGTTGTGTGGTGCGCCGCACGCCAACACCACAAGATGTGCCTGCACAAGATTGCGTTTACGAACCACGCTGATGTTGATGGCTGCCGAACGATGCTTTGCGGCCAGAAGCTCTGCCCTAAATTCCTCGCGGTCGTGCAGCAAAAAATCGGTGTGGTCAAGACGGATCAGTTGTTCGAGAACCCGAGCCCCCGTAACGCCCGCCCCCACAATTGCAATCACTACGACACCACCTATTTATCGGACGGTAATTGCAAGGGCTTCCACCCACCCTGGCGCGTGGTGTGCACCGAACGGCCCTTCAGGCGCAAAATTGCCCCTGCGGCACCCGCGATGCCAAGCACCATCAGTACGCGTCGGATGAAATTCATGTTGTCCTCCCGTATTGATTAACAGTTTGGTTACGCATCCAAGGTTACAGAGCTCTCCATCAATATTTCCCCCGCGTCGCGGCGACTGTTTGGATTGGTTACTTTGTGCCCTCTACCAAGCATTGCTGCTGCGGTAATGCCAAACATCAAGTTCACAGTTGCAAAGTGTCGTGACGGCATGCTGGTATACAAAAACGGCAACTGGCTGATGAGCAACAGCAACGGCGTCAAACCAAACAGCAGTACAAACCAGTTGGTTTTTGGTGTTCGCAAGAGTTTTACTACTGCAAATAGCCACACCAACTGAAGTAAGACTGATGCGGTTGCTTCCGGTTGAGAAAATCCGATTTCTCTCCATCCCAACACCTGCAGAGATTTGTTGACGGCCAATGACCGTATTTCCTCGTTCCAAAAAACAGTTACTAGATCGCTGGCAGGAAACTCGACTACGTCAGCTTGTAAGGGTTTGAAAAACACCCATGTTGCGCCGTACCAAAGATTGTGAATGAGGCTCAGACAAAACACACTGCCGAACAGGAAGGTTGCTTGGAAGTTTCTACTTATTGCTTCCATTCTGTTTGGGGTTTCGACAAAAATCTTGATCACGATCAGCACGAGTATCCACACCAAGGCAACCGCAATGTTCGGCCGAAAATTTGCTGCGAGACCAAGTGCTGCTGCAAACCAAAGAAAGCGTGCTTTTTCTGTTGCAGCAGTATTGATAAAGAGGGTTGACGCAAGAAGCAACAACCACGCGGGTACTTCGCCAGCCGAGGCCGCGGCAAATTGCACCATCTCAAACGTTGTGAAGAGCAATACAACAGCCGCTGGAATGATGGCGGAGAAAACTTTTTTGTTTTGCTCTATGTGGCTGCAAATAGCGACGGTTACATAAATAAGCAGTGCGATTAACGCAGTGCCGGTCAAGAGAGCAATGAACACATCGTTGTCTCCAAACAATAAATGCTCAACAAAAATGAGATAACGGGCGCCTGGCATGAAATAAAAGACGTTTTCTCCACCACGGAGGGATTCGCTGGTAAAGATTTCGCGGGCGTAACCCTGATACACAAGCCAGTCCGAGTCTCGTTGGCGAAAGAGTTGAGTCCCCCACCAGTTGCCACTGCTCACGCCCATCGAAGTTTGTAAGAAATCAAGCATTCGTCCAATGGTGAGATAACCGCCGGCAACCACTGCGCTGACTAGTAGCCCCGATCGCCGTCGCGCATGAAAAATGCCCACCAGCCCGACCACAACAATTGTTTGAATTGTTGTCCAATCGATCGCAACAAACTGGCCAACAAACCGAATCACTGCAACAGCACCAACCGAAGCAGCCAAGGCTGGTGCTGCGTGTGCAAGCGGTCGCCGTACGTGCGCCAGGCAAAAGAACAGTGCGACACCCGTGATGAGCAATTGAATGGCATCAATGAGCCACATCATGAGGGCAACTGCGCTCCCAGGTTGTGCCATCCGTTCTGCTGTCAGCGTCTCTAAACGTTCACCGAGTACGTAGGTTGCTGCGTCTACCTGTAACTGAAGTTCTGTGTCTGCCACAAAGCTTGGCAGATCAATAATTCCGGTTGAACCTGCAACCCCCGGACGGATTGTGGCAAAACGTTGCTGTGAGCCATCGGCAAAGACCGCATTAAGTTCAATGTGATTGTGCTCGGCCAAAGGTTCGTTAATGGGAACTTCGATGACGAATCCCGCTTGAGAGAGCTGGGGGTTGTTCAACACTGCGCCAACATCGGGGCGGTCCGTTGTGCCCACCTCTGTGGTCTCACTCAACCCCGAGGTGTTAGCCCGAACCGCAACAATCTTTTTTGAGTTTGTGGTGTCCGCTACCCACCCACGCACTTGTACCGCAGCGTTTAGGGGCTTCTCTTTTTGTTGTGTTACAGCACCCACATACAAATGTGCATACGGGCCGCTTGCAGTTGGTGGGCTGTCCGGTATTTCATCCGTGTTGTCATCGGAGAATGTGTATTTCAGTGAAAACGGTGTGCGTCCTGGCGAAACAGGAATGAGAGCAGTTTTGCGCTGGTTATACGATTCGCCTTCATAGGTGTGGTTGCCGAAAGCCAACGAGATCTTTCCAACATATTCAATTGGAATGACACCATTTCGTTCAATCTCAACAAAGCCGCCGTGCTGAACAGTGAAAGGAAGCCGACTAAGCCAGGGTGTGCTCAACCGTGGATAGTCGTTTGCAAACGGAAGATTCCAATTTGAGTAACCCGCCCCAAGCAACGAGTCTGCGGTTTCCGTTCGGGAACCAAAGTTTATTTCTTTATCAATTCGGGTGATGTCTCCAATTGCATTTACTTCGTCATTTCGGTAATACGGAAGTTCATATGATTTTTCGCAAGCATTGTTTGCAGTTGGTGAATACGTGCTTCGATAACACGCTTCAAAACCAGAACCCAGTGGTTGCAAAGCAAAAGAGAACACCTTCGCAACAAGCACGACTACAAGTGCTGTATATACAAGGCCTTCAACGTTTTTGTTGCTGAAGGAAAACCTTGCAAAAACTCTGTTTCGGATGGCCGTAACACCAAGCGCCAATGTCACCAAAACCATGGCTGCAACTTCGGTTCGTGAAACAAACGGGAGCCCATTGAGCAGGAGGTATGGCGAGCCCGGAACCGCAATGATCGCGGGAGCAATAATGGCCTTGTTCCATTTAACGCCCACCGTTGCCACGCGATGAAACTAGCCGAAGTTTCAATTGCGCATGCGGGCTGAGGTATTGCGTGGGGCTAACAAGAATCGAACTTGTGACCTCATCCTTATCAGGGATGCGCTCTAACCAACTGAGCTATAGCCCCGAATTGTTATCGGGGGAAAAGAGCCTACTGGCGCTTTCCTTCACCCTCAACCGTGCTCACCACGACCTCTTCTTCCAATACAGAGACCCGAATGCCGCCAACGAGGTCGGTGATCAGGTTGAACACTGTGGCGCACAAGACCCAAATGGCGGTGAGCAGCACGACCACAAAGAGGCCAAGAAACATGGTGTTGAAAAACAGTTGAACCCCATTGAACTGGAACGACTCCCAACCAAACGACTCAAGAAATCGTTCGATGTTGTCGATGGTGCCCGTTGCCGAAGCAACGCTCCATAACAACACGAGTGCAATGAGTGCCATCAGATAGAGCACGCCGTGGAACACAATGCCGACGCGAAATGCCGACCATGGATCGATCTCGCGGATGACACGCGATACGCGTCGAACGCGTGGGCCTCGTGGCGATGTAGTCACGGATTCATTGTAGGCAACGCAGGCGCCCATTGATCGAAGGCCTGTGCAGACGCACTTGCTGCGCCAATCGCCACCACTGCGGTAAACGTGCCGTTGGTGTTGCGGTTATCGGTGAATGACGCGGGGGTTGCGAGGTTGGCTTTAGCAATATTTGTTGCGTGTTCGACACCGCCGTAAATGCCGGCAAGTGCGGTTGCGTCGGCGGCAATTTGAGAGCGAGCGTTATTGACTAATTGAACAGAGAACAACATGAGCAATGCCAAGAGCGCACTTGTTATGCCCAACCCACCGACAACAACAATGAGGATGTTGCCGTCTTCGGTGTTGTGTGTGTTTGTCAGGATTCGTCGTGCGACAAAATGAGCGCAGCGGATGCAACCACTTGCCCTTGATCAAGGCTCATGATGCGCACGCCTGTTGCCGCGCGACCTTGGCTTGAAATTTCCTTGACTGGGGTGCGAATAGTTGTGCCACCCGATGAAACAACCACAATGTCGTCGTCGATGCCCACCATGAACGCAGCGACAACCGCGCCCTTCTTGCCGGTGAGTTTGATTCCGATCATGCCCATGCCGCCTCGGCCCTTGCGAGCAAAGTTGTTGAGTTGCGTGCGCTTGCCGTAGCCAGATTCGGTGATGAGGAGAATGGCCGAATCGTCCTTGGCCACATCAACCGACACCACTTCATCATTTGCGCGCAACTTCATGCCACGAACACCTGCTGCTGAACGACCCATCGGGCGTACAACTTTTTCGGCGAAGCGAATGGTTTGTCCGCCTTTAGAAACCATGAACACGTCGTCGGTGCCGGATGTTTCGATGACGCGAACCAGTTCGTCCTTCGGACGCAACTTCAACGCAATGAGGCCATCACGTCGGCTGGAGTCGTATTCGTTGAAGGCCGTCTTCTTTACTTGGCCCTGCTTGGTTGCGAAGAACAAGAAGCGCTCGCCTGGGAATTCGCGCGTGTCGATGATGGCCTGAATGGTTTCGCCCTGGTTGAGGGGAAGCAGGTTAACAATTGGCATGCCCTTTGCAGTTCGCTCGCGCTCGGGGATGTCGAGTGCGCGCAGGCGATAGACACGCCCGCGGTTGGAGAAGAACAACAAATACGAGTGGGTTGTGGTGAAGATGACATGGCGAACGATGTCGTCGGCCTTCATCTTTGCGCCACTCACACCGCGGCCGCCGCGGCCCTGCGTGCGGAACGAGTCGGCGCTGACGGCCTTCACGTACTGGGCTTCGGTCATCACGATGACCAACTCTTTGTTGTCGACCAAGTCTTCGACGCTTAGTTCGCCCACGTCGTGGGTGATCTGACAAACGCGCGGTGTTGCGAAGGCTTCGCGCACTGCGCTGAGTTCCTTGGTGATTACTGCGCGCAGTTTGGTGTCGGAGTTAAGAATTGATTCCAACTCTTTGATGCGTGCGAGCACATCTTTTTGTTCGGTTTCCAAGTCGATGCGCGAAAGGCGAGTTAGTTGACGCAACTGCATATCGAGAATGTCGATTGCCTGGCGCTCGGAGAAGCCGTACTTCTTGCCCATAAGCGCTTCTTTGGCCGACGATGCATCTTCGCTGCTGCGGATGAGCTTGATGATTTCGTCGATGACGTTGAGGGCCTTGAGTCGACCTTCCAAAATGTGGTTGCGGTCGTTTGCTTTTTGCAGACGGAACTTGGAACGCCTTGTGGTGACTTCCAATTGGTGATCGACATAACCAACCAGCGCGTCGCGCAAGTTGAGTGTGCGGGGCACGCCGTGCACGAGTGCAACCATGTTGACGGGGAAGCTTGTTTGCAGTTGCGTCAGTTTGAACAAGTTGTTCATGACCACGTTGGAGTTGGCATCGCGCTTGAGTGTGATGATGAGGTTGGTTTCGCCACCAGACGAGTTGTCGTTGACGTCGGCGATGCCATCCAAGTCGCCGCCGTCGACCAGTTCTTGAATGCGTGCGGCGATTGCCGAGCAACTGGCTTGGTACGGAAGTTCGGTGACGATGATCAGCATCTGGCCCTTGCGGCCCTCTTCAATGCTCACCTTCGCGCGCATCTTGATGCTGCCGCGGCCGGTGTTGTAGGCGTCTCGAATGCCGTCGCGACCAAGAATGGTTCCACCCGTTGGGAAGTCGGGGCCCTTGACAAACTTCATCAAGTCGGCGGTTGTTGCTTCGGGGTTTTCGATGAGATGCAGAGCAGCGTCGACTACTTCGCCCAAGTTGTGCGGCGGGATGCTGGTGGCCATGCCCACGGCAATGCCTTGGCTTCCGTTGACGAGCAAGTTAGGAAAGCGTGCTGGCAGAACAATTGGTTCTTCGGCTGTTCCGTCGTAAGTGGCAATGAGGTCGACCGTGTCTTCGTCGATGTCGGCCAACAACTGCATGGCAAGTGGGTGCAAGCGCGACTCGGTGTAACGGCTGGCGGCCGGGCCGAAGTCTGGCGAACCATAGTTGCCGTGGAAGTCGATGAGCGGGTGGCGCAAAGAAAATGGTTGCGCCATGCGCACGAGTGCGTCGTAAATGGCGCCGTCACCGTGCGGGTGATAGCGGGCCATGGTGTCACCAGTGACGCGGGCACACTTTACGAATGGGCGGTCGGGGCGGAAACCCTGTTGGTCCATGTCCCAAATGATTCGGCGGTGAACCGGCTTGAGGCCGTCGCGAACGTCGGGTAACGCGCGCGACATGATGACCGACATTGCGTAATCGAGGAATGAACGCTCCATCTCGTCTTGCAACTGCACTGGTTGCACCGAGTCGGGGTTTGCAAACAGGTTCTCTTGCGGGCGCGGCGGTTTTGTTGGCGGGGTTGCACCGGCTGCTACTGGTTCCGTCTCTTTTTTATCCGCGGCCTTGGCTGCGGACTTCGTTGCCGGTTTCGCTACTTTTTTGGCTGGTTTTTTGCTGGCCATAACTCAATCGTCCTTGGTGGTCGCGTCTAGAAGTCGAGGTTGCGCACGTCGCGCGCATTGGTCTGAATGAATTTCTTGCGACTTTCTACGTCGTCGCCCATGAGCACGCTCATGATGTCTTCGGCAAGTGCTGCCTCGTCAACTGTGATTTGCAACAAGGTGCGCGAGTCGGCATGCATGGTGGTGCCGCGAAGCTCCTGCCAGTCCATTTCGCCAAGACCTTTCAAGCGCTGAAACTCTTTTTTGTGATTCGGGTGTTCGGCAAGAAATTTTTCTTTTGCAGAATCGTCTTTGAGATAAATCTTTTCTTTGCCAACCTCGGTGGAAAACAGAGGAGGTTGCGCAATATAGATGTATCCGGCCTCGACCATGGGGCGCATTTGGCGATAGAAGAACGTGAGCAACAGCGTGCGGATGTGGCTGCCGTCAACGTCGGCGTCGGCCAAGATAACCACTTTGTGATAACGGGCTTTGCTCACATCAAACTCGTCATTGCCGATGCCACCACCGATGGCGGTGATGAGTGTTTGAATTTCGGTGTTCTTCAACATTTTGTCGAGGCGTGCGCGCTCGACGTTGAGAATCTTTCCGCGAATTGGCAAGATCGCTTGCGTTCTTGGTTCGCGTGCATCTACTGCTGTGCCGCCGGCCGAGTCGCCTTCAACGATGAACAATTCGGTTTCGCTGGCGTCGGTGCTGGTGCAATCTTTTAACTTGTCGGGCATGCCCGCGCCCGCGAGTGCAGTCTTACGGCGCACTGCGTTGCGTGCATTTTTTGCAGCGATGCGCGCTTGTGCCGCAGCAACTGCTTTTTTAACGATGCGGTTTGCCTCGGTGGGGTTTTCTTGCAACCACTCTTCAAGTTTTGAGTTGGTTTCTTTTTGCACGAACGAACGGATGGAGACGTTGCCGAGTTTGGCTTTGGTTTGTCCTTCGAACTGTGGTTCGCGCAACTTCACAGCAATGATTGCCGTGATGCCTTCGCGGATGTCTTCGCCAAGCAAGTTTTCATCTTTTTCTTTGAGGGCGCCAGATGCTCGTGCGTATTTATTGAGCACTGATGTGAGTGCGGTTTTGAAACCCTCAACGTGCATGCCGCCCTCGACTGTAGAAATGCCGTTGGCATAACCGTAAATACCCTCGTAATAACCCGTATTCCATTGCAGGGCTACGTCGACGGTTTGGTCGGCTTCGCTGGCCTCGTAATGCGCCACCTTGGTGAACAGGGCTTCGCGCGAGGCGTTGAGATGCTTAACGAAGTCGACGATTCCGCCTTTGTATTGGTACGTGATTTTTTGTTTCTTGTCGGCGCGTTCATCGGCGAAAACAATTTCTAGATCACGGTTAAGGAATGCAATGGTTTGCAAACGCTCGGTGACGGTGCGTGCAACGAACTCGACGCCTTCCGCAGCAAAAATAGTTGGGTCTGGAGAAAACGAAATGGTGGTGCCGGTGTTTGTTTTGTTTGGAGACGGACCAATCTTGGCAATCTTGCCTTTTGGTTTTCCGCCATCAATAAACTCTTGTCGGTAGCGAACACCATCGCGATCAACTTCTGCAACAAGACGTTTTGATAACGCGTTGACAACGCTGACGCCCACACCGTGCAAACCACCCGACACCTTGTAGCCGTCGCCGCCAAACTTTCCGCCGGCGTGCAACACGGTGAGCACCACTTCGAGTGCGCTCTTGCCTTTGTGTGGACCGCTTGGGTATGGGTCGATTGGAATGCCGCGGCCGTTGTCGGTAACCGAGCAGGAGCCGTCTTCATGCAACGTGACGACCACCTTGGTGCAGTAGCCGGCCATGGCCTCGTCTACTGCGTTGTCGACCACTTCCCAGATGAGGTGATGCAAACCAGCAAGACCGGTGGAACCGATGTACATGCCCGGGCGTTTGCGAACCGGGTCGAGACCTTCAAGAACTTGGATGTCTTTTGCGCCATAAGTGGCGGAGCCGGTTGTTGCCGACTTTGTGGATTTGCTGGTGGCCATCAGTTACTCGCTACTTGTGAGGACGGAAAAAATGAGGAATTGAGAGGCATAAACAACACGCTGAAGTCTACCAATTACTTCGTGCGCGTATTGCGTTTTACACGCACATCAATGCCAACGATGGTGCTTGCTGTAGCGGATGAAAGTGACGCGAGTAGCTGTGGTTCGAGAAACCTCATTTGCGTAGCCCATGACGCTTCGTCTACTTCGACATGCAACCGCTGGTTTTCAATTTTTATTGGTGTGACGTGCGCGGCAACATGCTCGCCAACCAAAATCGCCCAATCGCCAAAAACACTGTTGATGGTGTCTGCCGATTCGGAACCCAGCCGACCAAGCAGCAAGTTGAGTTGCTCGCCAAGGGTGCCCATGTTTTCAAACGAGGGGATTTCGTCGTCGGGTGAATGCGGAAGATTGGTCATGGTTATAGAGATGTGTACTCGGCGCCGGTGTCGGGGACGATGGCGCCCGCGGCAATGTGGACTATACGGTCTGGGTGTGCCGCGGCCGGCAACAGCCCTGCGGTTGTAATCAACACCTGCCCGACAGGGAAATGGCGTAACAGCGCGGCGCTGCGCTGTGGGTCCAACTCCGACAGCACGTCGTCGAGGATGAGCACGGGGCTACTGCCGGCGGCTTCGGTGACGAGGCGGTGCACCGCCAAGCGCATGGCGAGCGCGAGTGTTCGTTGTTCCCCTTGTGATGCGTGCGAGCGGGCGGCCAAACCGTTGATCAACAGATCGACGTCGTCGCGGTGTGGGCCAACGGTGCTTGAACCGCGACGGATGTCGTCGTTGCGATGGCTTGCAAGTTCGGAGGCAAGGCCACTGCGTCGCCACTCTGGCTCGTAGATCATGGCGATCGGGGTTTCTTTTTCTGCCAGCTCTTCATACGCGCGCGACACTTCGGGTGAAATGGTTGCAACGAGGCGCGCACGATGTTCGCCTAGTTCGGTGCCGAGTGCCGCGAACTTTTCGTCCCAAACATCGAGCGTGGTCGCAATGTCGTTGGTGAGTCGGCCGTTCGACTGCTTCAACAGTGCGTTTCGTTGTTTGAGCACCCGTTCAAATTCGCTGATCATCGCGTCGATGGTTGGGGTAATGGCAACAAGCGCGTCGTCCAAGAATTGGCGGCGTACACCCGGCGAGTCTTTGACCAAGTCGAGATCCTCCGGGGAAAACACCGTTGTGCGCATCACCCCCAGTAAGTCCTTTGTTCGAGCGAGTTTTTGACGGTTTACCTGCACCTTGTTGCGCCCCACCCTTGCCAGCTCGGCCTCGATGAGCACTTCTCGCCCATCGTCGTGAACAACAGTTGCCCGAATGATGGCCGAGTTAGAGCCTGTGCGGATCATTGCTTCGTTGGGTACGCCCCGAAAACTTTTTAATGTTGCTAAAAACGACAACGCTTCGGTGAGGTTCGTTTTGCCTTGGCCGTTGTTTCCAACAATTGCGGTGACGCCGTTGGTGAGAGAAATGGTTGCGCTGGCGTAGTTACGAAAATTAGTGAGTTCCAGATGTTGAATAATCACGCTTGCGCCACAACAAACAAATTATGTGGTGAGGCGTTGCGGCATTACCAAGTACAGATACTCGTCGGCCCCAACACCACGAAGGACAGCGGGCTTAATCGGGTCTGTGGTTTCAATGGTGATCTCGTCGCCACTCACAGCTTCGATACCTGCGGCCAAATACTCCGGATTGAAACCAACAGTTACTTCCGACCCAACAAGTGTTGCGTCCAGTTCCTCCACAGTGTTACCCACATCCTGTGTAAGCACGACCAGTCGCAACGAGGTTGCGGTCATCTCTAAACGAACAGGAGTTGTTTCGCGCGCCAAGATGCGACAACGCCGAATTGCTTCGAGCAACGGTTCGCGTGCTGTTGTCAATTTGTTTGGGTAGCTCGGCTGAATGAGTTGGCGATAATTAGGAAACTCGACTGCAAGCAGGCTGGTGGACAACGATGCGTTGCCGACGCGGAATGTTGCGCGGTTTTCTTCCAGACATAATGTGACGTCGCCGCCAGCGCCAAGCAAACGGTTCAGTTCGCCAAGCGCGCGGCCCGGAATAACCACTTTTTGCCCATGCCCGAGCACGGTTGTGCCAGGTAGATCGCGAACAGCCAAGCGGTACGAGTCGGTTGCTACAAGGCGCAAACCTTCTGGTTCGGCGGCCATCAATACACCTGTGAGTGCAAGGCGCTGCATGTCGACGCTTGCTGCACGAACAACCTGGCGCAACGCTTCGGCGAGAACTGGCGCCGAAAGAGTTACTGGTGGAGCACTGGCTACAGCAATAGTTGGGAAGTCGGTTACAGCAAACGTGGACACCGTGAATTGCGAGCGCCCCGCACTGATTGACACATCCTCACCAGTTGTTTCGACCGTGATTTTTCCTTCACCCATCGAACGCACAATGTCGCTCATCAGTTTTGCGCTGGCGACCACTACCCCGTCACCTTGACCACCAACTGGCAACGTGAATTGCACAGACAAATCGTTGTCGGTGCACGACAGTTGAAGCTCGTCGCCGATTACTTGCATTCGAACACCAGACAACGCAGGCATGGCATTGTTGCGGGTAGATGCAACACGTGCAGTTGCGCTGAGCGCTTCTGCAAGAACTTCTCGCTCGACTCTGAATTTCATGACGTCACCCCTGGCATCTGTGCTTTTAGTGTTGTTTGTGGATGGATATATAAAGGTCTAATAACAGTAATAAGGGCTGTGGATTGTGGATGAAGTGGTGCAAACCCAAACGCAGTAACGAAACGTTGCACACACTCAACACACCCGCGCAACACATCTTGCACGGTTGTAGTTATCCGAGCGGTGTACAACCCAGAGTTATCCACTAGTTGTACGCCCTTCGTCCACACGGTTGTCCCCATGGCAGTTACGACGTCTTGCACTTCTGAACAAGCTCGGTCACTTGGTCGTAGACCTGTTTACGCTCGCTCATCATTCGTTGAGTTTTATCGACGGCGTGAATCACGGTGGTGTGGTCGCGGCCGCCAAACAACCTGGCGATTGCCGGGTAGCTCAAGTCGGTGAGTTCGCGGAACACATACATTGCTGTCTGTCGGGCCTGAACTAGCGGCCGCTGGCGGTTCTTGCCACGCAGTGCTTCCACGTCGAAACCAAGGTGGTCGGCAATCTCGGCCAACAACTGCTCGTCGGTTCGTGGCTTCACAGCGGTGCGAGTGAGCAAGTCGGTGAGCAACTTTTGCGCCATTGGCACGTCCACCTGGGTTTTGTTGAGGCTGGAGTAGGCGGCCACCCGAATCAGGGCGCCCTCCAACTCACGAATGTTGGTGGTGACATTGCTGGCAATGAACTCGAGCACCTCATGGGAGACCATGTTCCGCTCACGCTCGGCCTTGTTGCGCAAAATGGCCAAACGGGTCTCCATGTCTGGAGGTTGAATGTCGGTGATCAAACCCCAACGGAAGCGGCCGCGGAGGCGATCTTCCAAAGTGGGGATGGCGTCTGGGACACGGTCGGACGAGATCACGATTTGTTTGTTTGCGCCGTGCAGCGAGTTGAAGGTGTGGAAGAACTCTTCTTGCAAACCTTCCTTGCCCTCCATGAACTGGATGTCGTCGATGAGCAGCACGTCCACTTCGCGATAGCGGCGCTTGAAAGCAGCAATGGTGTTGCTGCGAATGCCGTCGACATACTCGTTCAAAAATGTTTCCGTAGAGACATAACGAACTTCGTAATGTGCGTAGTGCTGGTGAACGTAATAACCAATTGCGTGCAGCAGGTGGGTTTTACCCAAACCCGCCGAACCGTAAATGAACAAAGGGTTGTAGGAGCGGCCGGGTGTTTCTGCAACCCGCTGAGCGGCAGCCAAGGCAAATTGATTGCTGGTGCCCTTTACGAACGTTTCAAAGGTGTAGCGAGGGTTCAGGCCCACCGCTGTGCCTTTGCCAGTGCGGCTTTTCAGGGTGAGCGAATCGGTGCTGGGTTTCTCGGTCATTTCGGTATTGAGCTGGGCTGGCAACTCTTGAGGAACCACCTCGTTGCGCAATTGCTCCAAAACATCTTCCGAGGTGTTGGTTTGGACATCGATCAGCAGTTGGCGCTCGCTTGCCCCAACCTCGTTCAACGCATCGCGAACGAGCGACATGTAACGGGTGAGAATTCGCTCGCGCACGTAGGTGTTTGGCACCTGCAGGCGAAGGCTCATCTTGTCGTCGTCAACCGCCACTGCATCGTTGAAGGTGGAAAACCAGACGGCCTCCGAGACCTGAGCACGAAGCACCTGGGCAGTTGCCCGCCACACATCATTGTGGTCATCGACATGAGTTTGTTGTTCCATAAAAATCCTTTAATGCCTTTCGGCCGAGAGCACACTGTAAAAACTTTTTGCTGTTATGGCCCTGTGCCACAACCGCTTTGGTAACCGTCCACAACACTGTCCACAGGGTGTGGACAGCCCCACCCGAACGAGGTGGGGACAGCGAAGGTAGCAGGTTTTCCACAGGCGGAAAAAACCGAGTTTCCCCTGTAGAGTGCAAGCCGTTGTAGTCCTAGCGGCTGGCCACCAGGTTTAGTCGTCTCACCAAGGAGGCGTGCGTGAAACGCACTTTCCAGCCAAGTAATCGTCGTCGTTCCAAGAAGCATGGCTTTCGCCATCGCATGAGCACCCGTGCGGGCCGTGCCATTTTGAAGTCGCGCCGCGACAAGGGCCGTCACCGGCTCTCGGCTTGATCGGCCGAATTCGCCAACGGGAGGTCTTCTCCCGACTCTCCAAAGAGGGAACATATGTTCGCTCTAGTGGTCTGTGGTGTTCGATGATGATCGATCCAGCGCTTTCCTCCCCCCATATTGGCTATGCCATTGGGCGGTCGGTAGGTGGCGCCGTGCAACGAAACCGCGTAAAACGTCAACTTCGGGCCCTTTTTGCCGCCCGGGAAACCCAATTAGAGCCCGGTTGGTACCTGGTCGGGGTTCAGCGTTCGCTTGCAGGTGCCTCGTTTGAGCGTCTTTCCCAAGCAGTAGATGCCCTCCTGGGCAAAGTGGCCCAAAAGCCATGAACCTCTCCCTCCATCAATGTGAGCAACACACCACTTTGGGTGACAGGGCTGAGCACGCCATGTTGCGCGCCATTCGCTGGTACCAGTCGCTTCGGCCAGGCCATCCATCGCCCTGCAGGTTCTTTCCCTCTTGTTCCGAGTATGCCTATGAGGCAATCGAGACCTTTGGCCCCCGCGCTGGTGGCTGGCTGATGGTCAAACGGCTTTCCCGCTGCCGTCCCTTTGGCCCTTCGGGGTTCGATCCTGTCCCAACCGCCGAGGGTATTGACCAGAATCCCTCTACCGTCAGGGGCACTGTTGACGTCCCCCTAGAAAGCCGCTAACCCACATGTTTGAATACGCCGCCCGCCTCATAGACATTTTCTACTCCTGGACACACAGCTACTCGGCGGCCTTTGGCCTTGTAGCGGTAGTGGTGATGTTGTTGATCACCCCGCTCACACTGAAAAGCACCAAGGGCATGTTGGAGATGCAGCGCCTGCAACCCGAGATGCGACGCCTACAAAAAGAATTTAAAGGTGATCGCCAAAAACTGAACGAATCAATGATGAAGTTGTATCAGGAACACAAAGTGAACCCGATGGCTTCGTGTCTGCCCATCGTTGCTCAGATGCCGGTGTTCATCATCATGTTCCGCGCAATCAGCGGGTTGACGGCGCGTCAAGACGGTTTGTTTGTTCCGAAGTATCTCAACGAAGACTCCGAGCTGTATCTCTCGCTCGTTGGAAAATCAAAGATGGTTTCGCTTGGCTTGGATCTTGCGCAAACCCCGATTGATGCAGTGCGTGAGAATTTTGCATCTGGGTTGTTGTACATCGCGCTCGTTGCGGCATTGGCTGGGTTGTATTTCGTGCAACAAAAGATGGTTGCCTCGCGAACAGTTAGCCCAACTATGTCGGCAACTCAAGCCAAGGTAATGCAGTACTTGCCCGTTGTTTTTGCAGTATTTCAATTGGTTTTGCCCACTGGCTTGATCGTTTATTACATGGTGCAAGCCCTCGTTCGCATTGTGCAGCAGTACTACATCACCAAGCGTTTTTATGGACACGAGGGTTCGCTCGGTCGACAAGCACAAGCGGCCAGCAGCGAAGCACGCGAGATGTCCAAAGATGACAAAAAGAACAACGCGAAGTCGGCAGCAAAAGAAAGCACCGACCTCAACGAACCATTTGTGAGCAAGCGTGTTACTGCTCCAAAAAATAAGCCAAACACATCATCAACTCGTCGCCCGCAACCTCCTGGAAAAAATCGCAGTGGTTCAGTGCAACGCAAACCAAAGAAATAACGAGGACTTCTCATGGAATGGGTAGAAACCACCGCTGAAACAATTGAACTAGCAAAAAATTTGGCACTCGACCAATTGGGTGTTGCCGAAGACGATGCCGAGTTTGAGGTAGTTGAGGAACCAAAACAAGGATTGTTTGGTCGCACACGAGGCGAAGCACGGGTGCGTGCACGAGTGCGCCCAAATACCCCACGCGGCAAAAACGAACGCCGTGATCGTGGGCCGAAGCGAGCACCACGCGCTGCCGGCGAAGGCAACAACTCGCGCCGAGGCCCGAAGTCGGGGTCCGACCGACCAAAGCGTGAACCACGCCCACCCCGTGAGGAACGTGCCCCTCGTACAGACATGCCCCCTGTAGATCCAGCCACTGTGAGTGTTGCAGCCACCACATTTTTGAATGGACTGCTTGCCGCAGCGAGCCTTACTGGTTCGGCACAGGCAACTGTTGCTGGTGAAGACATCGATATCAACGTGACTGGCGATGAAGTCGCAATGTTCGTGGGTACAAAAGGTGCCACATTGATGGCAATCCAGGACCTCACCCGTGTTGTGAGCCAACGCAGGCTTGGTGACCACGAAACACATCTCCGCGTAGATATTGCGGGTTACCGCGAAAAGCGCCGCGAGGCACTCAGCCGTTTTGCGCACAAGGTCGCAGCCGACGTTTTGGCCAGCGGACAACCGCGCGTTCTCGAGCCAATGAACTCGGCTGATCGCAAGATTGTTCACGACTCCCTCGTTGAGGTAGCTGGTGTCGAAACCCGCTCGCAGGGCCAAGACCCACATCGCCGTGTTGTGGTTGCCGTTGCTGGCAGCGACAGCGAATCCGACGACTGATTTTGCCCTATTGGCCCGATGAGTAATCCGGCCACACATCCAGGCTTACTGCAGGTGTTGGGCGACGCCCAACGTATTGGCGCGCTAGGTAGTGCCCCCCTTGCAGAAATCATTACCCACGCCGCAGCATTTGCTGATGCTCTCCCCCAGTCGACCACATCCTGTATCGACCTGGGCAGCGGGGCTGGAGTTCCAGGCCTGGTCATTGCGGTCATTCGACCAGAGATGCAATTGATGTTGGTCGATCGGCGGGCAAAACGAACCGATGCCCTGTTGCGCGCTGTTCGGGTGCTCGGGGTTTCCGACAGGGTACGTGTGCTCTGTGCCGACGTGGAAGAGGTCATTACTCAACCAGAACACCTCCACGGTTATGACGCCGCATGCGCCAGAGGGTTTGGCCCTCCTCAACAGACGCTGGCTTGGGCCTCCGCATTGGTTCGCTCGGGTGGGTCAATCGTGGTCAGCGAACCACCTCCAGGCAGCCCAGATCGTTGGGCCAACATCAACCTTGGCCTGTTTGGCGTGTCCAGCCCCGAACGGCTGGGGCCAGTGGCAATGTTCCACGTGGAACATTGACCACCCCCAATCACCGACTCAGCCCTAGACAACGAATGTTCCACGTGGAACATCATCCCCCAACCTTGTGACAACTAGGGGTATTCTGTTCTCACGATGCCCAACGCAACAACTACCCCCGGAGGCCCAAAAGCCACGCCGCGAATCATTGCCATGGCCAACCAGAAGGGCGGAGTGGGTAAAACCACCACCACCATCAACTTGGGTGCCTGTTTGGCCGACCAGGGATATCGGGTTTTGTTGGTGGACTTGGACCCCCAAGGCAACGCCTCTACCGGCTTGGGGCTGAATACCCGCGAGATGGAGACCAGCATCTATGACGTCCTGCTGCACGAGACCCCCCTTGAGGACTGCCTCGAAGCAACAGCGGTAAAGAACCTGTTTGTTGCCCCATCAAACCTGGACTTGGCGGGTGCTGAAATCGAATTGGTGCCGGTCATGGGCCGGGAAACCCGCCTCAAAAAAGCGATCGCTGCGATTATCGACCAATTTGACTATGTGCTGATCGACTGCCCTCCGTCTTTGGGTTTGCTGACCGTGAATGGGCTCACGGCCGCAAACGAAGTAATCGTGCCCATCCAATGCCAGTATTACGCCCTTGAGGGCTTGGGTCAGTTGCTTCGCAACGTCGATCTCGTTAGCCGTAATCTCAACCCAGGCCTGGGTGTCAGCACCATTATCTGCACCATGTTCGACACCCGAACCAAGCTGTCGAGCGATGTGGTTGCTGAAGTTCGGGAACATTTCGGCGACAAAGTCTGTCAAGCAGTGATCCCCCATAACGTTCGTTTGGCCGAAGCCCCGTCTCATGGCAAACCGATCACCACGTTTGACCCTTCATCTACTGGCGCAAAGGCCTACCGAGCAGTTGCATTGGAGGTGAGCGGTGGCGCGCCGGAGCGGGCTCGGTAAAGGTCTTGACGCTCTTATTCCTGGTGGGTCGCAAGCCCCGGCGGGAACGGGCGGCGGTAATGGTGTTGGGTTGCGCGACATTTCAGTCGACCTCATCCACCCAAACCCCAACCAGCCTCGCGTTCATTTTGACGAAGCAGCGTTAGCCGAACTCAGTGCATCCATTGCGGCCATTGGGGTATTGCAACCAATTTTGGTTCGACCAAGTGGCGAGAAATTCGAACTAATCGCGGGGGAGCGTCGATGGCGGGCAGCCCGAAGTGCAGGGCTAACAGCTATTCCAGCGATTGTTCGCGTTACCGATGACGTCTCGTCTGTTGAACAGGCACTCGTTGAAAACCTTCACAGGCAAGACTTAACGCCACTTGAAGAAGCAGCTGCATATCAACAGTTGCTCGAAGACTTCAACATGACTCATGAGCAGGTAGCCACCAAGGTGGGCAAAAGTAGGTCGGCAATCACCAACGCAATTCGCCTCTTGTCGCTTCCAGCCTCGATTCAACAACTGCTCGCCGATGGTCGACTTTCGGCTGGGCACGCTAAGGCTTTGCTCGGTACACCTGACAGAGCAAAGCAAGAAAGCCTTGCCCGACAGGCCGTCGATTTGGGTTGGACAGTTCGGGGGATAGAAGATGCTGTTCGTGGTACAACCACGCCATCAACTTCACCAACAACTTCGCCAAACAAGCCCCAACCGGTGGGAAGATCGGCAACAAAAGGAAGCATTTCCACCCTTCGCGAACCAGGCTTGCACGAACTAGAGGAGCTGTTGTCGGAGCATTTACAAACATCAGTTTCGGTGACCATGAGCGGCAAGCACGGAAAAGTCGTCGTTGACTTTGCCGACCTCACCGACCTCGAGCGCATCTACCGATTGATGACCGAAGGTCCAGTCGACAACGACTGAAATTATCTCAGGCTGTTGTTCAGCGTGAGCGTCAACCTACACAACAGGTTCCACACAGCCTGTGGATAACTTTGTGGATAAACCCATAGTCAACCCTCAATCCCCGAAAAGAGCGACGGAGTGAACTCCCTTTGCGCCTTATTCGGCGCGGGCGAGAGGGTTACGACACCATGCCTCGATTGCACTGGCAATGCTGGGGACGACCTCGTTTTCCTGGAGGCGAAGACCAAGCAAGCAGATTGCCGCAGGCATAGTGGTTTCACGGAGAACGGGCAATCGGGAACCGGCAGTAAGAACAACCGGCTTTCCAGCGGTTGATAGGTGGTGTTGTAGTTCTGTAGCAAGCAAATAACCGCCAGCCGAGATAGTTGTTTCGGATTGATAAAACAACACAGCCTCTTGCTCGTCGTCGCACAAAGAAATTGCAACATATACGTCTGCTTGAAACGCATTAGCTGTTCGCGCATGCGCGCGCTCGTCGGCAGATTCAACCAACGCAACTTCATACGAAGCATTTCGCATTGCGCGCACAACACCCCGAGCAACGTCTGCTGCTGCACCGAAATGTCCAACAACAATTCGATGTCCGGAACTGGAAGCAATGTTGTCACGCAATTTTTCAAATTCGCGAACACTGACTACGCCAGGCCCTTCACCACTTTGCCCACTAATACGATCGAGCGCCTGCAATGTTTCCTCGCCACACACACCGTCGGCAACAAGCCCGTAGTTAAGTTGAAAATCGCTTAACGCGGCAACAGTTTTTGGGCCCAAGATTCCGTCAACACGGCCGCAGTGAAAACCAAGCTTTGCCAATGTGGTCTGCAGCAGTTCAACATCATCTCCTCGCAATTGGGGTGAGGTGAGATACAACAGTCGCGAACCAAGCAGCCATGATGATTCAACGAGCAATGTCCATGTGTTGGCGTCGCACACTCCGTCCGCTGGCAACCCGCGTAATTGTTGAAAACGCGAAAGGGCTTCAGCCGTTGCATCACAGAAATAACCAAGATCAACCTTGGTTACATCAAGAAATCGGGCAGCACCAAGCCGGCGTTGTATTCCAACAACAACTTCGGCGCGCTGTCCGCGCGCTAGTGGGAAGCCGGAAGAAATTCTGCAAGCTCCTGCAACAATTGGCCTTTGCCCTTGGCGCCAACGAGGCGCTTGGCTGGTTCGCCATCTTTAAACACAATCAAAGTTGGAATGCTCATCACGCTAAAACGCATTGCGATGTCTCCGTGATCATCAACATTGAGTTTTGCAATGGAAAGTTTGCCCGCCTGCTCGGTTGCAATTTCTGCGAGTACTGGTGCAATTGCTTTGCAAGGCCCACACCACTCCGCCCAAAAGTCAACCAGAATCGGGGTATCTGACGACTTGATGGTCTCGTCAAAGTTTCCTGTCGTTAAAGTCAGAATTGATTGCGCCATGATGTTTGTCCTTTTGTGTAGTGAGGAAATGGTAGCCACCAAAAGGGCACAACATCTTGATTTACTGCTGTGGCACAAGCCCCACTAGGCGTGTTGTGCCTCGAGCCAACGCTCGCAATCGATAGCCGCCATACAACCAGAACCAGCCGCCGTGATTGCTTGCCGATATGTGTGGTCTTGCACATCGCCACATGCAAATACGCCAGGAATGTTGGTGTAGGTAGACCCTGGTTTTGTTGTTAGGTAACCGCTATCGGCCATGTCGAGCACGCCCTTGAACAAGTCGGTGTTTGGTCGGTGCCCGATTGCGACGAAAACACCAGTGACTGGAAGCGTCGATACAGCACCATTGACGGTGTCGGTAACTTCAACACCTTCGACTTTTTCCTGACCAATAACTTTTGTCACTTGAGCATTCCACAAGAACTCAATTTTCTCGTTGGCAATTGCACGGTCTTGCATGATCTTCGATGCACGCAACGTGTCGCGTCGGTGAATCAACGTGACTTTGGATGCAAACTTGGTGAGAAACTGTGCTTCCTCTAACGCCGAGTCACCACCACCAACTACTGCAATGTGTTGGTTGCGGAAAAAGAATCCATCACAGGTTGCACAAGTTGACAGACCATGGCCAATCAAACGCTTCTCTTCTTCAAGGCCAAGCATGAGCGACTGGGCGCCAGTGCTCACAATGATGCTGTCGGCTGTGTATTGCGTGTCGCGCACCCACACCCGAAACGGGCGCTGTGAAAAGTCCACCTTGGTCACTTTCTCGGTGAGAAACTGCGCACCAAACCGCATTGCCTGTTCGCGACAACGCATCATCAACTCTGGCCCCATGATGCCTTCGGGGAAACCGGGAAAGTTTTCTACTTCGGTTGTCAACATCAATTGGCCACCCGGCTGATCCGATGTGGATGATGGTTCGCCCTCAATGACAAGAGGAGCCAAACTTGCCCGTGCTGTATAGATAGCCGCCGTCAGGCCGGCAGGGCCCGAGCCAACAATAAGAACGTGGTGATGGGAGGCAACAGTCATGAGTGAACTTCCTTGTTCGGAACGAGGGTGTAAAGCGAAATCTAGTCGCGCGGGCTGCGTTGGCGCATTGACAGTGCACCAAGCACAACAAATATGGCGCCGATGATGAAATAGCTGGCCCAAACCGCGGTATCTCGGGACCACCAAATGTCCAGCAACGAATTAAGGGCACGCATCAACCCAATCAAGAAGATGACACTGACGAAGAGCACGCCAACAATGGCCATCGTCCCAAAAATGAGGGCACGAAGAACGACGACAGCGGGCTTTGTTGTGCGATCGCGAACAAATGCAACGAAGCTGTCAATGGCGTCAACCACGCTGGTGGCCCAGTGCGGGTCGGTAAATGGGTTGGACGGCATCTTTTTAGGCTAACCCTCTATGAAGGTGACCCCAGCCAACACTCCTTGATATTGGTTGCTGGCGCTACACAACGGGCTGGGGCCCACTTCGCGTAGTGCAATCAAGATGAATTGTGAGGGTTCGGTAATCAGAAAACTGGAACCTTTGCGAACGGTGTTGTAGCCACCCACCAACCTTTGCCCCCATGCCTCAAACGATGTGGGGGGAGTGTCGTTTGCGCCAAAAACATCGATGGCCCACGGGGCGTTTTTCATTCCCACGCGAAGCGTTCCTGTTGCAGGGCGCGAAAGCTGCAACAACAAACCAACATATTCTTTGCTGCCAAAAAATTGATTCGCATAACAGGTGGTCGACCAAATGGTTTCTGGGTTGCCATCGAGCAAGTTTGGAATGAGTGCTTCGTTTTCTTCGCCGTCATCACCGTTTGGGTCGTAACTTGTTAACGAAACAACTGAAAGTGGTGCTGCCTCAACGGGCACTGGCGCTTCAGTCTCCACAGGAACTGTTTGTGTTGTGTTGTCGGACAACTGCCACACAACTGCGGCCGCAGCAAGACCAAGCACCGCCAACAAGACGAAGAGCCTGCGTGTTTCAACACGGGCCCGACGACGACTGCGGGTTTGTGATGGCGCACGTTGGGTTCGTTGCACAATGTGCGGGTCGCCAAGAGAACTTGGCTTTTCGCTTCGTGTTGTTTCAACTGGCGCAACCTCTATCACTTCGGTGACGTCGTGCTCAATTATCGAATCTTCAAGTGCCCCCGCAGTTTCTTTTCCGGTGGCGTATCGGTTGTCGGGGTTGCGGGCAAGCAGTGTGTGAATCACCCTTACCAGTTGCGGAGCAAGCGACGGGCGCAATCTTCCAAGATCGGTTGGTTCACGCTGTAGTCGCGCAAGCGCAGTGTCGGCATCAGATTCGCCAACAAATGGAACACGCCCAGCTAGGCATTCGTACAACACCAACCCAAGCCCGTATAGGTCGGCTCGTCCATCCAACGGTTTTCCGCGAACTTGCTCGGGAGACAAATACTTTGCGGTGCCCATCATGATGTTGTCATTAGTGAGGTCTGCGTCGGTGGAATCCAATGCTTTGGCAATTCCAAAATCTGCCAGCAACACTTTTCCTTCTGGTGTAATCAGGATGTTGCCAGGCTTAACGTCGCGATGAATCAACCCTTCGCGATGTGCTTCATCAAGAGCAGACGCAACGGATGTTCCGATGTGTACGGTGAGGTTTGGCCCAAGACGCTTTTGCTTGTCCAGCAAATTGCGCAAACTCTTGCCTTGCACGTATTGCATGATGACTGCTTGTCTGCCGTTAAATTCGATGCAGTCGTACACGGCAACAATGTTTGGGTGCGAAAGCTTTGCGCACGCAATTGCTTCCCTGCGAAAACGTTCGGCCACCTGCGCGTCGTTGGCTAAGTGAGGCTTCAAGAGTTTTACAGCAACTTTTCGGTCAAGAAAAGTGTCGACCGCCATCCATACTTCGGCCATCCCGCCTCGGTCGATGTAATGATCAAGCCGGTAACGACCGCCTATAAGGCCAAGGGAGGATTCATCTATAGACATCGCTGTCACGCGACGCTAGTGCTGAAACCCCTTGTGTTTGAGGGATATCCGCTACTTGGAGTGAAACGTCACTCCGATAGTTCCCTTGCCGGTGTGAGCACCGATGATTGCACCAACGTCACCTACAACAATGTCGCCTTCATGCACTGCACGCAATGATGCAACCAAATCATCAACGTCGTCACATTGGGCATGGAGAACTGCAAGGTTCTCGATTGGTCCAGCATTCTTCACTTGGTCGACAAGAAACGCCAGGGCCTTGCTGCGGGTTCGCTGCTTGCCGCCTTCAGCAATTTTCCCCTCTTCAACAGTGATGATTGGCTTAATTGAAAGCGCCGAGGCGAGCATTGCCTTGGCACCGCCAATGCGCCCACCTTTCTTGAGGTTTTCAAGGGTGTCGAGCGCCCCCCACAACTTGGATTTAGTAGCAAGTTTTGTGCCCAATGCGGCGACCTCGTCGAGCGATGCGCCACTTGCCGCAAGTTTTGCGCACGCAACGGCAGTAATGCCCTGGCCCATCGATGCCGATCGGCTGTCCACAATTCGAACAGGTATGTCACCCGCAACAGCCTTGGCTGCAAGGTCGGCACTTTGCATGGTTGCCGAGAGCTCAGACGACAACGCGACAACAACGATTCCGGTTGCACCTTCGCTGGCAAGCTTGCGAAACTCTGCCTCAAATTGCCCAGGCGAAGGGGCTGCGGTTTCGGGCAAGGTGGGGGAGTTACTGCACATATTCCAAAATTCAACGACCGTGAGATCTTGTCGGTCGATGTATTCCTTGTCGCCGAAGCGAACCGAAAGTGGAACTACACCAATGCGATGCTCGTTTACCAGTTGTTGAGGAAGGTCGCTTGCGCTGTCAGTGATGATGCGTACGGTCATTTTTTTATTGTAGTGCAGGATGCTTTCGTACTGCCTGCGCGCGTTTGCGGGCTCGCCAATGTGCAATCCACCAAGACATCAAAATCAAAATGGCTGCTCCCGTGGCCACCTGGCCAAGCCCAGCAAGCGCGCTTACCCGAGCGGTCAAGCGAGTTGGCTGTCCAACCTGCGTGAGCCCATCTGGCGTAGTCAAAATCACGTTCAGAGGAAAACTGCCGTTGGCGCGAGCTTGAACTGGAACAACAACGTCGACTGCCGAGTTTGGCGCAATGGTGACAATCTGTGGCCCCTGCGGGAATTGTAATTTTGCACTTGCTAACTCAACCTTCACACTGAGTGCGACAGTCGATTCGTTTCGCACTTGCAGACGTAAGTCGCTTAACTTGCTTCCCAATGTAAATGTCAACGAGTCAGGGACGCTCACCATGAGCCGCAACGTCCGCAGCTGACCACGGAGGCCTTTTACGTAGCGCGCGAATTCATCGGCATCAAGCGTGTCGGCACTTGTCGCAAGCAATGATGATTTCCACAAAGCATGTTGTGTCGCGTCGGGAGGCAACATGGTGGAAGTTGACTGCACTTCGCTACGAAGTTTCGCAATGACGTCTTTTGTTGCGGCAAGATCGACACGAGTAGTGCGCGGTAGAACGACAGCGGTCGTGCTTTCTTCGGCAAGTGACGCCGCACTCAGCCCTACCATGTTCAACTGGGGCGCACGAGCAAGCGCAAGCAATAACGGAACCATGATGGTTCGGTCTGGCAGTGCCCCGGATGTGCTCGAGAGCAATAGCTGTCGCTCGTTTGGTTTACCGCCAGCCAGGATGATTTCTTGTTGTTGGGCAACTATTTCTGCGGCCAATGCAAACGACTGTTGCACGGGGTTGCGGTAGAGCCCAGACAAAGTTTTTGCAAAGCCTGGGTCGGACACCCGAATTGCCAACGAATTTCCGACAACAGATTTATATGGCTTCAAGTAGCTGTCGAGTGTGCCGATTGATGCTGCAGCCTGCGGCGTAAAGACCACCGATTGGATGCCCGATTCGCCCAGAAGCTTCATGCCGTCGTCGTCTACAAGCGAGCGGCTGAACCAGACATTTTCAGAGATAACGCCTTCGCGGTTATGGACATCCAACACTGCTCGACCGCTCTCAAGTTGTTCGGCAAACTCGGATTTCATTAACGATCTGCTGGCACTGGAAGGATCAAAAGAAACAAATGTGTTGTTGAGTAGTTCATGCACAGCAAGCAAAGGCTCCAGTTGGGCCAAGAGCGCAATGTCGGCGGGGTTGGATGACCGGCCTAAACCATCAAGCAACTCTGGCGCAATGTGAAGCGACATAGGTGCAGCACCCACCGATAACACCGAAATCAAATTTGTTAATTGTGTACGAATCCCATCACCAATTTGGATCGATCCATCTGGTTGTAACGCGAGAGGCGTGTTGATATCTGCCATCAGCGAAATCGGCAATTGGTCAATTTTGCTGCGTGGGTCGACATAGTTGACAAATGTGTTTAATCGCGCCACTACAACATTTTTCTGAACAACCGAAAGCACCACCGGATAAATTCCGTCTTTTTCTAGGTTGAGTGCATTAAGCCTTCCTGTACTCGCGAACAACGAAACAAAATCTCCTGCTGCGGTTCGTTCAAGATCTCGAATCCGACTATCGACTTGATCAATCGGTCGAATGGTCGGGTCGGTTGTTGACGTTGCGAATGAACGAACCTCGCTGCGAGAGGTGAGTGGAGGGAATACAGCGACACGTACCACTGCCGTGCGATCGGACAAAACAGATTCACGAACAACACCGTCCGGCAGTGCAAAAACAAACCGAAATTGTCGTCCGGGAGCAACGTTGAAGTTCTGTCCGACAAGGGTCATGTCAAAAGGTTGGGGGGCAGCTCCTTGCGCGACGGTCGGCGCAAGTGAAATACCAACGAAGCACAGCACTGCGAGGCGCTTCCACCTGCGGCTACTCCTATTCATAAGCGTGCTCCATTGGTTCCATTCTCTCAGTATTTGGTGCAGCGCGCTTTGCACATCGACGGCACGGCCTAACCTCAATATGGTGATCCCAGAACGCTTTGCACCAGTCTTGGCAGAACTTGCCCCTCTTGCCAAGCGCTTCAGGGAGGCCAATGCTCGGCTGTATTTAGTGGGCGGCACCGTGCGTGACTTGCTGCTTGATCGGGCAACGGAGGAGTTGGACTTTGATCTCACCACCGACGCGCTTCCCGAGCAAACAAAGAAACTTGTTGCAGGCTGGGCCGATGCGGTGTGGACCGCAGGCGAACGGTTTGGCACTATCTCAATGCAAAAAGATGGGCGAACTTACGAGATAACCACTCACCGCGCCGAGGCGTATTCGCCAGACTCACGAAAACCCGACGTGCAGTTTTCGCTCGACATTGGTACCGATTTGTCGCGACGCGACTTCACGGTAAATGCGATGGCGCTAGAACTCACCGCAGATGCACCCGAATTGGTGGATCCGTACGGGGGCGTGGCCGACTTGTTGTCTAAAACGTTGCGCACGCCGCTGTCACCAAGCGAGAGTTTTTCCGATGATCCGTTGCGCATGATGCGGGCAGCCCGTTTTATGTCGGCACTGCAACTGCAACCCGTGCCCGAACTTGTAGATGCAGTTCGCGCAATGCATGAGCGCCTCACCATTATTTCTGCAGAGCGCGTGCGCAACGAATTAGACCGATTGATGGTGACAGACCACCCAAGCCTCGGTTTGTGGTTCTTGGTTGATACCGGCCTTGCCGAACACTTCTTCCCTGAATTGCCGGCGATGAAACTAGAGCAAGATCCAATTCATCGACACAAAGATGTACTGACACACACGTTTGCCGTTGTTGAAAATGTGCGTCGCGATGCTGCACCGCAATTTGATTTTCGTATCACACGACTTGCGGCATTGTTTCACGACATCGGTAAACCAAAAACGCGCGCCTTCGCAGATGGTAAAGGCGTGACCTTTCACCATCACGAGGTGGTTGGAGCACGCATGGCGAAGAAGCGTCTACTTGCCATGCGTTATTCAACCCAAGATGTTGAGGCAATCACCGAACTCGTCGCGTTGCACTTGCGATTTCACACCTATCAAATGGGGTGGAGCGACTCGGCGGTTCGACGTTATGTGCGCGATGCCGGCCCACTGTTGACAGAACTGAACGTGCTTACTCGCTGCGACTGCACCACTCGCAACGAAAAGAAAGCGTTGATGTTGTCAAAAAGAATGGATGAGTTGGAAGAGCGAATTGCCGAACTTGCAAAAAGCGAAGAGCTCGCAGCGCTGCGACCAGAGATGGACGGAGCACAAGTGATGGAGCACCTTTCGTTGTCGCCCGGCAGGCAAGTGGGTGCCGCACTTAATTTTTTGATGGACATCCGACTCGACGAGGGCGAGCTTGGTGCAGAGGAAATTCGGAACCGACTGGATGTTTGGTGGGCTGCTCAGCAGAAATAGCCGAGCAGTGACTATCGTGCGCGGGTATGAATCGGTATCGACGACCGAAGGGATGGCTGAGCGCACTCAGCATCACGAACGACAGCGGTGAAGTCGTTGGCGGCATCGTCGACCATCGGCTTTCGCGTCGTGCACTAATAAATGAATATCGACGAGGCAGGCTTCGTCGTGATCAAGTGTGCGATGCACACCCAGAGTTGTTAAGAGCAGCACGAAACTTTGGCGACGCAACAACCGTGCAGTGTCCCATCTGTCAGGTATCCAACGTGGTGTTGGTGACGTATGTGTTTGGGCCACGATTGCCAAAGCACGGGCGGTGTATCACCCGGCCAGACGAACTCGATCAATATCGACGGCCACAACACACCGCCTATGTAGTGGAGGCGTGCCACCAATGCGGCTGGCACCATTTGTTGCGCTCATTACCCATGACCGATACGGCGCCCATACAGGCAACGGGAACAAGCAACGAGGGATCTCTGTAACAGGGGTGTGGCACGCTCTCGTCGTGCCGATACGATCCAGAGTCCTTATCCACCCTGCCCCCTCGGGGGCTCCGGCTTCGGTCGGATCCGAAGGGAGTTAACGCAGTTATGCGTAATTACGAATTAATGGTCATTGTGAGCGGCAACCTCGAAGAGTCGGCTGCACACAACTGGATTAACACCATCACCAAAGCCGTTCAAGGCGTTGGCGGTGTTGTGCACGGAGCACCTAATTGGTGGGGCAAGCGTCGTCTTGCTTACCCAATTAACAAACAAAACGACGGTTTCTATGCTGTGTTCAACATCATGGCTGCCGGCGGTGCACTCGACGAAGTCGAGCGCACATTGAAACTTGCGGACGATGTCCTCCGCCACAAACTTCTCCGTTTGCCAGATCAAGAAGCACAAAGCCGCGGCATGTCCGTTGCTGCTGTCTGATTGTTCAGCAATCCCACCATTTCATATACGTCACATAAGGAGATCTTGCTATGGCAGATAACACCATCACACTCGTGGGAAACCTCACGCGTGATCCCGAACTTCGATTTACAACCACCGGTCGCGGCGTCGCATCATTCGGCATCGCCGTTGGTCGTCGCTATCAAGTAAATGGCGAGTGGCAGGAACAGACTTCCTACTTCAACGTCACCGCGTGGGGTCAGCTCGGCGAAAATGCTGCCGCTTCACTCACCAAGGGTTCGCGCGTTGTCGTCACCGGACGTCTCGAGCAGCGCGAGTACACCACCCGTGAAGGTGACAAGCGCACCGCCATCGACGTAATTGCCGATGAACTTGGGCCAAGCCTTCGTTGGGCAACCGCACAAGTAGAGCGCACACCAAAGAGCGACGGCCAAGGCGGAGCACCACGTGGCTCCAACCCAGGCACCGAGCCAAGCCCATTCGATAGCGGCGAAGAACCGTTCTGAAATCTCTCTACCCACTCATCTCATAAAGGAACAATCACATGACCAGCAAAAAAAATAAAGAGCGCGCAGCGAAAGCTGCAATGCGCAAGTACAAAAAGCGTCCGAACGTATTGCATGCCGAGAAAGTCGGTTTTATCGACTACAAGGACATCAATCTGTTGCAGCGCTTCATGTCCGATCGATCAAAGTTGCGTGCCCGCCGCATGAATGGCAACACCGTTCAGCAGCAGCGAGACATTGCGTTGGCCGTCAAGAACGCGCGTGAAATGGCACTCTTGCCATACACGAAGCGCGTTGCTTCGGCCCGTGCACCACGCCGAGGCGAAGAGGACGGCGACTACAACGACCGCCCACGTCGTGGTCCTCGCGAGTCCCGCGAGAACCCAGAAGCCGCATTGATTGACAAGTATGCAGACATTGCCGGCCTCGATCCGGTTCTAGACGCAGACACCGACCAAGCAGTCGATGCAACCATCGCAGCAACAGAGGAGGCATAAATCATGAAGGTTCTTCTTCGTTCAGACGTCAACGGCGTTGGTCGCCGCGGCGACATCGTCAGTGTTTCGTCGGGTCACGCTCGCAACTTCTTGTTGCCAAATGACTTGGCAATCATTGCAACTGACGGTGCAGTTACTCAGGCCACATTGATGCGTCGCGCACGCGACTTGCGTGAAGCCGCCGACCGCGAGTCGGCAGTTGCGATTAGCAACGAGCTGGCCAAGCACACCATCGTGATCAAGGCCAAAGCAGGCAACGAAGGTCGTCTGTTCGGTTCGGTTTCTGCAAACGACATTGTTGCAGCAGTACTAAACCAGACCGGCATGAATGTCGACCGCAAGGCCGTCACTATTGCCACAGCCATTCGTTCGCTCGGCGATCATCAGGTTTCTGTCGAAATGATTGGTGGCGTCACAGGCGTTATCAAATTGTCGGTGGTTGCCAAGTCATAGCGTTCAACAGGCCACAACGGGCAAGGTAGTTGCATGTCAAATTCAGACGAGTATCGCAACGATTCACGCTCAGCGTCTAGAAGCGCGCAACGAGTTCCACCACACAACATCGACGCCGAAGCGTCGCTGCTTGGCGCAATGTTGTTGTCGCGCGATGCTGTTGGTGTCGCCCTCGAACGCGGCGTTCACCCCGACGAGTTTTACAAGCCTTCACATCGTCATATCTATGACGCCATTCGTTCGCTGAACACCGGCGGCGAACCCGTCGACCCAATCACCGTTGGCGACGAACTACGCCGTGCAGGCCTGCTCGAAACCGTTGGTGGTCTTGACGCATTGATGTTGTTGCAAAATGCAACACCTGCAATTACCAGCGCCGACCGTTACGCCAAGATTGTTCGCGAAACCGCAAGGCTTCGTCGGCTTATCAGTGCAGCATCCGACATTGCCGAGATTGCGTACAGCGAACCCGATGACGTAGACAAAGCAATTGACGACGCCGAAAGCAAAATTTTCGACGTTTCGGAAAGTCAGGTTGGAGACAACTCCGAGCGTGTCGACTTACTCATCAAAAACGCGATGGACAAGTTGGAGGAGCGCTTCAACAACAAAGAAGTGATGAGCGGAGCACCAACCGGGTTCACCGATCTCGACCGAATTTTGCTTGGGCTGCAACCCGGCACGCTCAACATTGTTGGTGCTCGCCCCGCAATGGGTAAGAGCGCCTTTGCACTCGGCATTGCAGTGCATGTCGCTCAGGTAGTGCAGCAACCAGTGCTGTTTTTCTCGCTTGAAATGGGCAAGGCCGAACTTGCCCAACGTATTCTTGCCAGCGAGGCGCGCGTAGACGGCACGGTGTTGCGAACTGGTCGTCCAAGCCCCAACGACTGGACAAAGATGGGCCACGCCGTAGGCAGGCTCGACATTCCTTTGATCATTGACGACAGCGCAGGCACCACCGTGGGCCAAATACGTGCGAAAGCACGACGCATTTTCAGCCGCGAGGGATCAATCGCCTTAATCGTGATCGACTATTTGCAACTGATGGGCGGCGACGGTCGTCCAGAAAACCGACAACTAGAGGTCAGCGAGATCAGTCGTAAATTGAAGTTGCTTGCACGCGAATTCAATGTGCCAGTTCTTGCGTTAAGTCAGCTCAGTCGTCAGCTCGAAACTCGCACCGACAAGCACCCAACACTGTCCGACTTGCGCGAATCAGGCGCACTCGAGCAAGACGCCGACGTGGTGATGTTCTTGTACCGCGGCGAAATCTACGAGCAGGATCCAAACCTGAAAGGTTTCGCCGAGGTCAACGTTGCTAAGCACCGTGCCGGCCCACTCGGTTTGGCGCGTTTGGCATGGCAGGCGGTGTATACCCGTTTCGAAAACCTCGCCACCGATCATTCAACCGATATTCCTCTCGGCGACTAAACATGTTTCTTGGTGAGGATTTGCTGGTGTGGTTGGTGTTGGCGTTTGGTGGAGCAATGCTCGTCGGCAACCTATTGGCACTGGTGCGGCCGCCAGCAAAACAACAAGATGATGCAGATTTGAACAAGGCACCAGTTGGCCGAACAATTGCTATGGCCGCAATGGGGGGCATCGCAGCATTGTGGGCCCTCGTCAGTTTGATCAACGGCTAACCGCAATCAATCAGCCATATTTACACGCCCATTTCGGCTTGGTGCATGGTTTTCGGTAGGGTGCTCCGTTGTGATCCTGTCTGACATCAGCATTCGTGAAGCGCTTGGCGCCGGCCGCATTGTGATCGATCCGCTCGACGAATCGTGCATTCAGCCATCATCGATCGATGTCAAGATCTCCAATCTTTTTCGTGTGTTCCGCAACCACACAGCACCAGTGATTGACGTCAAGAAGGATCTCACCGATCTCACCGAATTAATCGAAGTCCCGCTCGACGGTGTGTTCATGTTGCACCCAGGCGAGTTTGTGCTTGGCTCCACCCTGGAGCGTGTTGCAATCGCCGACGACCTTGTCGCTCGTGTCGAGGGCAAAAGTTCACTCGGTCGTCTTGGACTGCTCATTCACTCCACAGCTGGCTTTATTGACGCCGGGTTTGACGGCCACATCACACTTGAGTTGTCGAACGTAGCCAACTTGCCAATCACGTTGTATCCCGGCATGAAAATCGGACAAGTCAGTTTTATGAACATGACAACGCCAGCAGCCAATCCTTACGGCAAAGGTGCTCGAGGTTCAAAGTATCAAGGGCAACGAGGCCCTACACCAAGTCGATATTTCGAAAACTTTCGATAATTATTTGCGCGTAGAATCGATACGCACCATGGCCATTACAGACGTCGATCGCATTGGGCTGTTGATTGGCGCTGGCTCAATGGGTAAGCGCCACGCCAAAATCCTCGCGCAGAAGTATTCAGAGGTCATCGTTGTCGACCGAGATCCAACGCTTGAAGTGTGGGTTACGCAAGAACTCCGACAGCAGGACATGTTTTTTCCAGATGTAGAGAGTGCCCTGTCAAAAATCGGGACAAGGTCTAGTCAAGTCACCGCAATCATCGCGACGCTTGGTCCAGATCATGTCTCTACCTTTAACCGACTTGTGGATGCAGGCGTCAAACGCATGTTGTGCGAAAAGCCGCTCTCCAACTCAATTGCGAATGCCCGGCAGATGGTGGACCGCTCGGTGCGCGACAACGTTCGCTTTACGGTTGGTTTGCAACGTCGCCGATCGGGCCTTGTTCCTCAATTGCTTGAGGTCGCGAAGAAGCATCTTGGTGGGTTACCAGTCGCA
>ENA-OUVC01000241-OUVC01000241.1-marine-metagenome-genome-assembly--contig:-NODE-241-length-39067-cov-4.027982_pt1 | contig 39067 bp, 35 predicted proteins | sample MGYA00248622_ERZ508571 | MGnify/ENA primary metagenome ERZ508571 (study PRJEB26236, sample SAMN06267175) | marine metagenome | isolation source: Columbia River Estuary | place: USA:Columbia River Estuary... | reverse complement strand
CATTAGTGAGGCCCTGTAGCGAATTTTCTACATTTGCTGAAAGTTTGGCTTTCGTTACTTGGGAAACTAAATGAGAAGTTTCTGTTTTGGATAATCCTGTTAACTGAACATGCTGCATTAGATGGGACAAAGTTCGTATTTGAGTGATTGTTCCAGAGTCTTCAAAATCGTCGAGTGGGCGAGTAGTTGCGAAGAATCCGACTCCAAGTCCGGTGCCGTAGTCGAATAGATGGAGCATCGCGACTGAACTGAGATAGTCGCACCATTGCAAATCGTCTATGAGGATGATGCTGGGGCGCTCCGCAATGAGATCTAAGGCCTGTCGCCCATATCGAAAACGATCGGTATCGGACTGGAACGAAGCAGGCTCTGCGATGTCGAACAATGCTCCAAGGCGAGAAAAGAGCGCGAAGGGTTCGTTGACGTCGCTCTCTGAACACCGCAACGAGATTGTTCTTATTGAACGTGATTTAGCACGAGCAACTGTTTCACGCAAGAGATGCGATTTCCCGATTCCTGGTTCACCGGAAAAAAGTAATGACCCACCATCGCGACTCGTCACCTTGGTCAGCAGAGAATCGATAACAAGTAATTGCTGCTCTCTGCCAACGGTCGATGTATGGGTTACTTCAAAAGGCATCGTCAATATTGTACGTCTTATTTACAGATGACCTGCCGACAAAATGGAGTGGTCAAAGATGGAACTGCAGTGGTCATTTCTTGTTTTCTCTTCATAAGACATTGCAGATTTTGAGCAAAGTGAGCGATGAAAATTTTCAAGCAACCCATTGTGCCTGCAACTCTCAGTATGGTTCTTGCTCCGTTGCTTTTAATTCTGCAAGGCACCTGTGCTTTTCTGGGGTCCATGATTATTGCGGAGGACGGTAATCCTGTTTGGAGCAAAGTCATTGCATGGGCGGTGATGTTTATCGTTGCCTGTTTCGCTATTACGTTGCCAACTTTTGCGCTGATGCGGGCAATTCGTGATCGCAAACTCAATGGTGCTGTGAACAAGTTCAAGACAGTTCTGTCAATCATCTTTGCGAGTGTCGCATTCGCAATCATGGTGGTAGCCCAAGTATGGACTCTCCCCGCGCTGATTCCGTAGCGCCTAAGCCCCTGGGCGTGAAGCAAGAAACGCTGCGAAACGTTCAGGGTCTTCGAGTGGGCCAAAGTGTGAAAGCTCTGGCCATTCTTCGTAATGCCCGTGGGGGAGAAGCGAAGCAATTTGTTCAGCAATGGCTGATGGTTGGTATTGCTGAGGAGTGCTGCCAAGCACCCAAGTAGGCGTTGCAATGTTTGCAAGTTGATTCCACGTTTCGTGAATACCACCGGTGTCGTAAGTGCGAGCCTCGTGTTCCGGGTTGCACTTCAGTGAAACGCTGCCATCGGGTTGAGTGGCAAAGCCGTAGTCAACATAGGCATGAAGTGCATCGGGGTGGAACGCATTCATCGGCAACTTAGAAGAAAAGTTGGTGAAGGCTTCTTCGCGTGATGAGAAAGTTGCGCGGCGTTTACGCGTTGCGGTGGCAAGTGGGTTGGGCGGCATGTCGGCGGGGCGAAAACCACTTTGCGGAAACACAATGGGTTCGAATGCGGTAATGCCCGCAAAGAGTTCGGGGTTGTTCACTGCGGCCATGAGCAAAGTTGCGCCACCCATGGAATGACCAGCAGCCCACAGCGGGGCACTGTTCACGTGTGTGGTGAGATATTGCACCACTGCTGTCGCGTCTTCACCATAAGCCGGCCAACGCACTTGCCAGTCGTGAGGAACAGTGGAGTCGCCATAACCGCGGTAGTCGAGTGCCCAGCAGTCGAAAGTTCCTTCGAGGTGTTGTGCAATGGGGAGCCAGCAGTGTCCGTGGAAACCTGTTGCGTGCGAGAGCAACATGATGGGAAGAGTTCCCGCAGGAGTAGTACTGAGGTGATGCAGAGCAAGTTGCACACCATCGCTTGATGGCACGGTCACAGTGGTGGGCATTTGTTACTTCTCTTTTGTTGGTTTTGGTTCGCGAGGCAAACCAAGAAGACGTTCGCCAATAATGTTGCGTTGTACCTGGCTGGTGCCACCTGCAATGCGACCACCGGGTGCCGAAAGCATGCCGAGAGCATCGTTACCTTCAAGCATTGCTGCAGCGCCCGAAAGATCGCCGCGCAACATTGCGGTGTCGAACATCATTTCGGTAATGCCGAGTTTCATGAGCGATGCTGCGGTAGATGCTTCGGGGCCTTGGCGTTTACCCATTGCTTTGAATGCGTGACCGCGTGACAAGAGTTGTGCAAGGCGGTCACGTTCAATGGGGTTCAGTTCACGGTTGTTACCAAGAGCAGCCATCGATTCCAAACGACGCTCTAAACCAATGACGCTGGCACCAATGTGGCCGCGTTCGCTGGTGAGTACTGCCATGCCAACGCCCCAGCCACCGTGCAGTGGGCCAAGCAGGGAAGTGGCAGGTAGGTGTACGTCGGTGAAGAACACTTCATCGAATTCTGATTCGCCGGTCATTTGTTTGAGCGGGCGCACTTCAATGCCGGGTGTATCCATGGGGCACAAGAAAAAGGAAATGCCTTCGTGTTTTGGTGCATCGAAGTTGGTGCGTGCCATGAGAATGCCCCAGTTGCTGTAACGGCCACCGCTGCACCACACCTTTTGACCATTAACAATGAAGGTGTCGCCGTCGAGTTCGGCTTTGGTGGACAAGCCACCGAGGTCGCTACCTGCACCGGGTTCGCTAAAGAGTTGGCACCATACGTGTTCGGCAGCGAGGCTTTGAAGCAAGTGTTGCGACTGCTGTTCAGGCGTTCCGAATTTCATGATGGAACCACCAGCAAGAACAAGGCCCACCATGTTCAACACAGGTGGAACACCGTGCAATGCGCACAGTTCTATCCATGTAGCTGTGTGTGTAGAAGTGAGGCCTTGTCCGCCGTGTTCAACGGGCCAGTGAATGCCTGTGAAACCTGCGGCGTGTAAACGAATTTGCCACGCCTTACCAGCATCGATGAGATGCGGTGGGCAAATAGCGCCATAGTCACGAGGAGCGTGAGAAGCGTTGTCGCGCAGCCAAACTTCGGCTCGTGAACGAAACGCTTCCACGCTCTCAGACATGATTACTTCAGTTTCTCGAAGAAGACGCCTGTTTCATCGGCCAAGTTGCCTGGCACGAAGTAGCCGTCTTGGCTCATGATGGCATCCCAGTTGTCACGAAGGTCTTCAAGTGTGTGACCAGGCTTGGTGTAGCCCTGTGTTTCACCAATGAAGACATTGGCAACACGACCGCCACCAACACTGAAGATGTTGCCGCTCACTGGGCAATCTTCGTGCGCCAACATGGCAACAATTGGTGTGACTTCTTCTGGCCCCAGCTTGTCGGCGAGGTTGCCCATGAGTGTTTCGGTCATGCGGGTGAGTGCAAGTGGTGCAATGGCATTGGCCTTGATGTTGAACTTTGCACCTTCAACTGCCAGCACGCGTGTGAAACCTACGAGGCCCATTTTTGCAGCGCCGTAGTTGGTTTGGCCGAAGTTGCCGAAAATTCCTGCAGCAGAAGAAGTAGAGATGATGCGGCCGTAACCCTGTTCGCGCATGATGAGGTACGCAGGCTGTGTGACGTGGAATGCACCTTTGAGGTGAACGTCGAACACGGGGTTCATGAGGTCGGGGGACATGTTGTGGAATGACTTGTCGCGCAAGATGCCAGCGTTGTTAATAACGATGTCAACTTTGCCGTATGCATCAACTGCAGTTTTCACAATTGCTGCTCCGCCTTCTGGTGTAGCGACAGAGTTGTGGTCGGCAACGGCTTCGCCGCCAGCTGCCTTAATTTCATCAACAACTTTTTGTGCAGCTGAGGCATCGGTGCCGCTGCCGTCGATGCTGCCACCGAGGTCGTTCACCACAACGAGTGCACCGCGCTTGGCGAGCAAGAGAGCGTGTTGACGACCAAGACCGCCACCTGCTCCGGTGATGATTGCTACTTTGCCGTCGTATCCGAGTTCTGCCATGGGGAAACCTTTCTGGGGGCACTCACGTGAGTGCAGTCATTGTGTAGACGCGAGTTCAGATCTTACTTGTGGGCATTGGTGTTGCCCAATGGGAGGGGTTATGCCTGAAGCGAGTCGATGGCTTCTTGCTTGAGGCGCTTGTAGTCGAGCTTGCCGTTGGGGGCGCGGCCAATGGTGGCCACCGTAATGACCGATTTTGGCGATTTATAAGGGGCCAAGGTAGAGCGCACATGGGCAATGAGGGTTTGGGCGTCGATGCTTTGGCCAGGGCGGGCTTCAACCAGGGCAGTAATTGCTTCGCCAAAGCGCTCGTCGGGCAGGCCCACCACGGCGGCGTCGAGCACCGAGGGGTGGGTCTTCAAGACCTCTTCTACTTCTTCGGGGTAGACCTTTTCGCCGCCGGTGTTAATGCACTGGCTGCCACGGCCGAGCAGGCGCACGGTGCCATCGGCATCTACTTCGGCGAAGTCGCCAGGAATGGAATAACGAATGTTGTCGATGGTGATGAAAGTGGTTGCCGACTTTGCTTCGTCTTTGTAATAACCCATTGGAGTGCGACCACGAAGTGCCACACGACCACGCTCGCCACTACCAGGAACAACATCGCGACCATCTTCATGCACCACGCGTGTGTTGGGTCCTAGTTTGAATGTTGCAGTACTCGATGCGCTGTCGGCGGTGGTGGTGGCCGCTGCCATACCAATTGCTTCTGATGAACCAAGGCTGTCGATGAGAATGAGTTTTTCGTTGTGACGCAACAAGCCAGCTTTTGTTTCGGCCGACCACATGACACCACTCGACACAATCATTTTCAACGACGAGATGTCGTACTTGCCAGGGTTTTCATCGAGCGCGCGCAAGATGGGTTTGGCAAATGCATCGCCCACAATCGACACGCTGTTCACGCGTGCTGAAGCAACAACAGCGAGAAGTTCTTGAGCGTCGAATGTGCGGCTGGTCATGGTGGCAATAGAACCGCCTAAGCACAAATTCCACATAGCGTTGAATGCGCCAGTGCCGTGCATGAGTGGAGCTGCTGGCATGTTGACTGCGCCTGGCTTGCTCACACGTGCTGCAAGTGCGTCGTAATCTTTGAGTGCAGGAAGCGGGCGCTTCGATGGTGCATCGAGGCTGGCGATGATGTCGTCTTGACGCCACATCACACCTTTGGGCATTCCTGTTGTTCCGCCGGTGTAAAGAAAGTACATGTCGTCGCCGCTGCGTGGCCACGAGGCAATTGCTGGTGCTTGGTTGCTCGTTGCAGCGGTGGTGTAGGGAACCGCCCAATCGGGGCAAGGCTGTGAACCGTCGTCGACCCAGATCCATGTTTTGACATTCGGAACACGTGCGCGTACTGCTGCACAACGATCGGTATAGGAAGCGTGGAAGATAACGGCAACAGCATCGGAGTTGTCCCACAAATAGGCGAGTTCATCTTCGGTGTAGCGATAGTTGGTGTTCACCGGAACGAGGCTGACTTTGAAGAGCCCGAACATTGATTCCAAAAATTCGGGGCAGTTGTGCATGTACTGCGCCACTTTGTCTTGGTGCTTTACCCCTGCTGCGAGCAATGTGTTGGCAATGCCATTTGCATTGGCGTTGAACTCGGACCATGTGCTGGTGCGATCGCCATGTGTTTGTGCGGTGACCTCGGGAAAGCGCGCGGCGTGGAATTCCCACATCTCGGCAAAGTTCCAGCCGTTGTCGTTGTAGGTCGGGGTCGAAGATTGAGTCACGAGAGGAAACACTACGCTGTGAGGCGTGGATCAACTATTGCCAGGCGACACCGACGAGCGAAGAATTTCCATTCGTACATGGCTGGCAGAGCATCCGCGGCCCACGCCACGTCAACTTGCACATGCTGGCTACGTGGCTCCACATTGGCCAGCGCCGTGGGGCTTGGCCGCCGACCCCATTCATCAACTCATCATCGACGACGAGCTAGCGCGAGCAGGAGTGCAGCGTCCGTCGAATGCCATTGGTATTGGCTGGGCAGGGCCCACCATTGCCTATGCCGGAAGTGAAGAACAAAAAGAGCGTTACCTCTTCCCGCTGCTCACCGCAGAAGAAATATGGTGCCAACTCTTTAGTGAGCCAGGCAGTGGTAGCGACCTTGCGAGCTTGTCCACCCGCGCCGAGCGCGATGGCGATGAATGGGTGGTGAATGGCTCCAAAATCTGGACCAGTGGAGCGCAACATTCCCAGTTTGGCATTTTGCTGGCGCGCACCAACCCCGATGCTGCAAAACATAAAGGCATCACCTATTTCATTTGCCCCATGAACTTGCCGGGTATCGATATACGACCCATTCGGGAAATGACGGGTGGAGAAACGTTCAACGAAGTGTTTTTCACCGATGTGCGCTTGCCGCTTGATGCTGTGGTGGGCGAAGTGAACGATGGTTGGCGTTTAGCGAAAGTAACGCTGGGTAATGAACGTGTGTCATTGAGTACCGGGGGCCTGTTGTGGGGCCATGGGCCAACTGCACTCGACCTCATTGCACAAATTAAACGTGCCCCAGTTACCGACCCTGTGCTGCGGCAAAACATTGTCAAGGTCTACATCGAGCATCAGATCTTGGAACTCATTCGCATGCGTACATTGAGTGCACGTATTCGTGGTGAACAACCTGGCCCCGAAGCAAGCGTGCGCAAAATTCTTGCCGACGAACATGGGCAACACGTCATGGACCTCGCGCTGTCGTTGCAGGGCGCATCGGGAATGATTGCTAATGCACATGTGGGTGGGCTGAGTGGAACCCAGGGGGCATCTGCCATGGAAGCGGCCGTGTGGTACTACGGGTTTTTGTTTGCACAGGCCCTCACCATTGGTGGTGGCACGGGGGCTGTGCAGCGCAACATCGTGGGGGAACGGGTTTTGGGCCTGCCCCATGAGCCTGAAGCTCGCGCGTAAGTGCGCCGACGCTAACTCGCTTGATCTCGCCCACTAGTTTGGGGGTACACGTTTTTAGAGGGGGACCCCATGAAGCCTTTCCGTTTCGCCGTTCAGTCATATAGTGCCGAGTCGCCAGCCGCATGGCGCGACCGTGCCAAAAAAGTGGAGTCACTGGGTTACTCAGCACTGCATGTGGCCGACCACATCATTGGCCCAGGTGCAGCACTCGACCGTTGCCATCACCCAGTGCAAAACATTGCAGCAGTGCCTGCCATGGCAGTAGCTGCAGAAGCAACTTCCACACTGCGTGTTGGCTGTCGCGTGTTTTGTATTGACTACCGCCCAGCAGCTGTGCTCATGAAAGAAGCAGCAACGCTCGACTTCTTCTCTGATGGTCGTTTGGAATTTGGTTTAGGTGCAGGTTGGTTGGCAGCAGAGTACGAAGCCATTGGCATCACGCTCGACCCAGCGGGCGAGCGCGTCACACGCTTGGAAGAATACGTGAAGGCCGCAAAAATGATGTTTGCCCCTGGCCAAATGGATTTCAATGGCAAGTACGTGCACCTCAATGAGTTCGAAGCAGTGCCAAAGCCAGTTCAAAAAGGTGGAGTACCCATCATGATTGGTGGCGGAAGCAAGCGTGTTCTTGGCATTGCTGGCCGTGAAGCAAACATCATCAGCTTGAACTTCGATAACTCGAGCGGAATGATTGGGCCAAAGGGCGTACAAAGCAGCACCGCAGAAATGACCTCACAAAAAATTCAGTGGATCAAAGACGGTGCAGCGTCAATTGGTCGCAGCATGGACGACATCGAATTGGAAATTGGTGCCTACTTCACCATGGTGGTGCCCGACGTTGAGCAAGGCGCTGGTGCACTTGCCAAGATGTTTGGCCTCACCGCTGAAGATATGAAGGTGCATCCACACGCACTCATTGGCGATGTCGATCGCATTTGCGACACGCTTGTTGCGCGTCGTGAGGAATACGGCATTAGCTACATCACTGTGGGCGAAAGCAACATCGACGCATTTGCGCCAGTTGTTGCACGCCTCTCAGGCAAGTAATTCAGCAATAGCACTCACGTTCGGCACCCGAACTACTTCGTTTGGGCGGTCGTGCCAGTTGTCGTTCCAGCGGTCTACCCAAATGGGGGTGAGCCCTGCAGCTAATGCGCCACGTGCATCGGCACGAATGGAGTCACCCACGTACCAGGTATTTTCTGGTGCAACACCGAGCTGTGTGCACGCATCGAGAAATGCATCGGGGTGTGGCTTGGGCGTGGTGAAAGCAGCGCTCATGCACAACTCAAACCATTCATCGAGACCCAGGCGATTTTTCTCGCGCTCGAGGTGGGGGTTGTTGGAAAGAACAGCGATGCGGTGATTGTTCTTCAACGCGTTCAAAGTGGGAACAATGTCGGGGAAGAAGGCGACGCTCAGCCGTTGAGAAAAAGTAGACACATGGGCATGGCGCTCGTCGGGGTGAAGGTCGGGCAGGGCGCGCTGCCATTCTTCGTGGCGAAATTCGTGCAGTTTCCAGGTATCGCGCTGCTCCACATAGCCGTGCTGTTCATTGCGGTGCCAGAGGTGGGTGGAGCAATAGTTCTGTAGCAAAACAGTGACCTCATTGGGGGCAAAAGTGCTGAGGCAAGCCTGAATGGAGCCCCACCAGTCAATAAGTGTGTCGTCGAGGTCAAAAAGTATGGCGTCGGGTGGAGTGTTGTTCACGATGTCACTATTGTCTCTTCTATGGGGAAAGAAATTACATCAGTCAGTGACATTATTCGGGTTCACGGCACCGAGCGCGCCGAGCAAGCAGCACTCGTGCTGGGCGAGAAAAGCCAAACGTGGGGCGAACTCTACGAACGCTCGTGTCAGATGGCTCAAGCGCTGCGCGCCGCGGGAGTGAAAGCAGGCGACCGCGTGTCGTTTCTCGACAAAAACTCCATTGAGCACTTTGAAGTGTTTTACGGATGCGCATTGTTGAACGCCGTATGTGTCGACGTGAACTGGCGCTTGGCTGCACCTGAAGTGGAATACATCGTGAACGATGCGGGTTCCACAGTGTTCATCGTGAGCGAAGAATTTCGTGCCATTGCCGAAGCCATTGCCAACCAACTCAACCCAGCATCGTTGGTAGTTGTCATTGGCGGTAGTGGTGCACCTGTTGGGAAGTTGAAGACCATTTCCTATGAAGCGTTTGTGGCAACGGGAAGCAATGTTGACCCGCACGTTGCAGTAAAAGCAGACGACGTTGCTTTCCAGTTGTACTCCAGTGGCACCACAGGTCGGCCCAAAGGTGTGATGCTCACCAACAACAACTTCTTTTCGCTCATTCCTACTGCGAGAGCGATGTGGGAGCTTGACGAACATTCGGTGAACCTGGTGTGCATGCCGCTCTTCCACATTGGTGGCGGCGGATGGGCCGTTGCTGGCCAGTACTCCGGGTGCACATCTATCATTGTTCGCGACCTCGAGCCAGTATCGCTGGTGAAAACCATCGTGGAGAAAAAAGTAACGCACGGCTTTCTTGTGCCGGCAGTGTTGCAAATTATGTTGATGGTCCCTGGCGTCGACACAGCAGACTTCAGCAACTTGCGCGTATTTGTATATGGCGCATCTCCTATCTCAGAAGAGATTCTCTCGCGTTCAGTGCGTACTTTTAAGTGCAAGTTTTGGCAGGCCTATGGGCTCACCGAAACAACGGGAGCCATCATCAACTTGCCACCCGAAGACCACGACCCCGACGGCCCCAACAAACATCGTTTGCGGTCGTGTGGTCTGCCTAGCCCAGAAACGCAAGTGCGCATTGTCGATGCGGAATCGAAAAAAGATATGCCAGTGGGTGAAGTAGGCGAAATTTGGATGAAGTCACCTTTGGTGATGAAGGGCTACTGGAATATGCCTGAGGCAACGGCTGAAGCAATTGTTGACGGTGGTTGGTTCCGTAGTGGTGACGCTGGGTATCTCGATGCCGATGGGTATTTGTATATTCACGACCGTGTCAAAGACATGATTGTGTCGGGCGGCGAAAATGTGTACCCCGCTGAAGTGGAAAATGTTTTGATGGCTCACCCTGCTATTGCCGACGTCGCTGTTATTGGGGTACCCGATGAAAAGTGGGGTGAAACACCAAAGGCAATTGTGGTGCGCAAGGCCGGTGTTGAGGTGACTGAACAAGACATCATCAGCTTCTGCAAAGAGCGGATGGCGAAATTTAAGTGTCCCACCAGCGTCGACTGGATTGATGTGCTTCCACGTAACCCAAGCGGCAAAATTTTGAAAAAAGATCTGCGCGCCCCGTATTGGGTGGGTCGCACTCGTCACGTGAACTAGTTTTTCACCACTCATGAACGCACTGCGGTGCATGATGCATTATAAATAGTGGCGTGACTTCACGTATAAAGCCAACTCTTTTTGTCGCCCTTGCGGGGGCAATGCTCATTTCAGCCTGCGGTGGTAGTTCGCCTGAGGCCGACAGCACTGCTCAATCATGTGGCTCTGGTGACGCGGTATCAGATCGTCCACTGCGCATTGTTTCGACCGTTGCTCCCATTACCAGCATTATTGCCAACGTCGCGGGTGGAAGTGGCGCGGTCATTACTGGTCTTGTTCCTGAAGGTACTAACTCGCATACCTTCGAGCCACCACCGAGTGCTGCCAAAGTACTTGAAGAGGCAGATGTTGTTTTTATTAATGGGTTAGTTCTTGAAGAGCCAACGAAAGATCTTGCTGAGGCAAATCTTGCAAGTGGCTCTGAAGTGTGTGAAATAGCTACGGAGATTTTGCCTGAAAGCGAATGGATCTTCGATTTCTCGTTCCCGAAAGATGGCGGTAAACCCAATCCGCATTTGTGGACGAACCCACCCATGGTGAAGGAATATGCGCAGGTGGTACGCGACACATTGGTGAAGCGCAACCCAGAAAATGCCGAGGTGTTTAATGCAAACTTCACCGCATTTGCTGCAAAAGTTGATGAGATTGATGTAGCAATGAAGACTGCAACGGCAACGATTCCCACAGCAGATCGTAAGTTGCTCACTTATCACGATGCCTACGCCTACTTCGCTCGTCATTACGAATGGACTGTGGTAGGAGCAATTCAGCCATCGTCGTTTGAAGAGCCGACGCCAAAGGAAATTGCCGACCTCATCGTTCAGGTGAGAGAAGAGAACGTGAAAGCGGTTTTTGGTAGCGAAGTATTCCCGTCGCCTGTGCTCGAGCAAATTGGTAAGGAAACCAACGCCAAGTACATCGATGTGCTGCGAGATGATGACCTTCTAGGTGAATCGGGTGACCCCGAGCATTCCTGGATGGGGCTGATGCGCTTTAACTTTGTCACCATGGTGGAAGCACTCGGAGGCGATGCGTCGGCACTTAAAGATTTAGACGTCAGCGATGTCGTGAAAGATTCTGCGGTATACCCTCAGTGACTATGAAAGTCGCCGAGAAAGACGTGCTGGTTCACTGCCACCACGTCACCTGTTCATATGGCGACTCAGCTGTGGTGAGCGATGTGAATTTCACCCTGCGCCGGGGCGAGTTCGCCGGCATTGTTGGCCCATCGGGCTCAGGTAAGACAACTTTACTCAAAGCTGTTCTGGGCAGCATTAAGCCGGTACACGGCAGTATCGACATGTTGAAGGGCTTGCGCATGGGTTACGTGCCCCAGGTGGAAAGTGTCGACTGGAACTTTCCCGTCACTGTTTTAGAGGTCATGATGATGACCCGCAGCGAGAAGAAGTGGTGGCCGCGCATTACCACTGCAGAACGCGCGGCAGCAGAAGATGTTTTGGAACGACTCGGCCTTGGCGGCTTGTCTGGGCGTCACATTCGCGAACTCTCAGGCGGTCAGCAGCAGCGCGTGTTCGTGGCTCGTGCTCTTTTTCATTCACCCGATATTTTGGTGCTCGATGAGCCCACCTCAGGTGTCGACGTACGCACACGACACGAAGTATTGCATTTGCTTGCCGACCTGCACGATGCTGGTATGTCGGTTTTGCTCACCACGCACGATCTCAACGGGCTTGCTGCTCACTTGCCGCGTCTCATTTGTTTGAACAAAGAAATTGTGGCCGATGGCAGCCCGCGTGAAGTGTTAGTGCCAGAAGTTTTAGAGAAGTTGTACGGGGCCCCCATGCACGTGCTGGAACACGGTGGCATGCCTGTGGTGCTCGACCATTCAGAAAACCCCATGGTGGGCCGCTTCGGTGGCAAGGCCGTATAACTGTGGGTTCGTCATTGGTGTATGCGCTGAGTCTTGGTGAACCCTACGGTTTCCAGTTTTTCCGCAACGGAGCATTCGTTGCACTCATTGCGGGTGGGCTGTGTGGGCTACTCGGAGTCTTCGTGGTGTTGCGCGGTATGTCGTACATTGGTCACGGCTTGTCGCACGCAGTTTTTGGTGGTGCTGCAGCTTCTGCGGTCATGAACTTCAACTACTTCATTGGCGCTGGCATTTGGGGTGTGGTGTCGGGGGTGCTCATTGGTCGTATTGCGCGCCGGCGCATCATTGGCGCTGACGCTGCTATTGGTGTGGTCACCACCGCATCGTTTGCGTTGGGGCTGGCGTTGCTCAATCGATACGGGCAAGCAAAACGCAGTATTGAAGCGGTGCTCTTTGGCAGTGTTCTCGGCGTCAAGAACAGCGACATCGTTGCGGTTCTTGTGGTTGCGGTTTTAGCAACAGTGATCATTGTGCTGGGCTACCGTAAGTTCCTTTTTTCTACCTTCGACCCCGAAGTTGCGGAAGTCAGTGGCGTGAAGGTGTCGCTCATGGAAGCAGCACTCATGGTGATGTTGTCGCTTACCATTTTGGTCACCATGCGTGTCATTGGAACACTGCTGATTTCTGCATTGCTGGTCATACCGGCAGCCACGGCACGGCTACTCACTAACCGTTTCTCACGCATGCTGTGGATCTCGCCACTCATTGGTGCAGCTTCTGCATTCTTAGGAATGAACGTGGCGTATCACACCAATACTTCTGCTAGCGCAATGATTATTTTGATGGCAGCTGCCACATTTACCTGTGTGTACTTTGGCAGTGGCGTACGCGGTCGGCGCCGCATGGCCTCATTCGGGCACTTGTAAGAGCCACTCCACGCCGTCGGGCGTGTCGCGCACCTCAATATGTGCAAGAGCCAGTGCATCGCGAACAATGTCAGACAAGTCGAAGCGCTTTTCGGCGCGCACTATTTTGCGTATGGCAAGGAGTGCTTCTACGTATGGCGCAACACGTTCGCGGGGGTCTTCTAGGCCACCTGTTGCTGCTGTTCCTAATTTCACAATCATGGAACGCAGCACTTCACGTGCCGAGTCGGCGTCGGTGCCGGTAAGGGTGTCGGCCGACCACAACTTGATGTCGTTTTCCAATTCCAAAATGGCACGTGTTGCACCATTTGCATCGCCAGCAGCAAGGGCCGACTCAAACTCTTCGCGGCGCAGCTGCGCCACGCTCGCCAAAGATGTTGCAACTACTTTTGGCTCGTCGACCACAACAACAGGTGGCGGGGGAGTTGAGCTTGGGGCAACAGTGGGGTTTTGAAGTTGTTCTAATGACAGCACTTCGCCAGAGGCAAACGTAGTGGAGTTGCCCTTCACGCGTAATGTGACAACACCGTTGCCCACTACTTCTGCAGTGCGCTCGTTGAGGTCGATAACAATTCCGGTGTGTTCGTCTACACCAAGAACGTATTCGCCGTCGTCGAGTTGCTGTTCAAGCATGTTGAGGCGCGTTTCACCGAGATAACAAAACCGTGTGTCGTGGTGGCCACCTTCGGCGTTGTTGTAATGCGGAATCACCACTGCAGGTATGCCAAATTCGCCAAGCAAGTTGAGACCCTCGAGCCAATATGGCTCTTCGCCGCATTTATAAATTTCATACACAGGAACTGTTCTGGTTCCTAATGTGAGAGCAGCAGCCGATGCAAAAGTAACAATGCCTCCGCGTTGCAATTTTTCATGCAAGATATGTGACACCTGGGTATTTTTCCACTGACGAAGTGCGTAGGTGGGCGAGCCCGGCCCGGCAAATACGTAGTCGGCGTCGGTGAGTGCGCTGAGGCCTTGTTGAACAGCCAATGCGTCGGCACCAATCATGCGAGTGAGGCCGAGTGGCGAAATTGCAGTATTCACGCTGACGTCGAAGTACTCGACAGCGCGCAGTGCAAGCTCGGGAGCATTTTCTTGAAAGCCGTAAGGTGTGTCGAGCACTACTGCATTGGGTTGTGAGAGGCGCCCAATGAGTTGGCGATGTGTTTTCACCATGGTGGGTGAGGTTTCGCCAGAACCCATGATGGCAAGTATGCGTGCAGTGGTACTCATGGTTATATGAAAAATCCGTTCACTGAGGCGTCGTGTAATTCTTGGGCAACTCGTTGTGGAAACTGTGCATGAAGGTCGTGGTCGGCTGGTTCGTACCAATTCGCTGCACCTTTGGGCAGTAACTCAAGAGCACGTGCCACCGCTTCTTTTTTGTCGACCGCCCAAGCTGCTTCACCGCTGCCCACAGCGGGCATGAAGAGCACAGGTACTGAAATGTTGGGGAAGCGTTCTTCGGGATTGTGTTCCCACAAACCGCGCAGCACTTTGAGATGTCGTTCTAATGAGAGCCACGGGCGAATGGTGCCATCGGCGAGCACTTCCATATTTGCCATTGCGCCGCGAATGCCTGCTTCTGGCCAATCGGAGTGGTGCGCACGAATGGCGCCTTCGAGTCGCGTTGCTGGTGTTCCAAGCAAGTTGGGCGGGCGCAGTTGTTGTTCACACGTTTCCCATTCGGGAAAATGTTTTTGTAATTGAATGGTTCCGCCATCGACCGCGCACACACCGCGCACAAGGTGTGGTGCACGTGCAGCAAGTTCAATCACAACGTTGGCGCCCCACGACTGACCAGCAACAACGGGGCGATGTAGCTCCAGTTGTGTAATGAAGAGTTCAAGGTCATGGGCAACAGTGCTCATGTCGAAACCATCGTCGGGTTTGGAACTTTGCCCGTGCCCACGCTGGTCGATGGCCACCACATAGTGGCCAAGGTCGACGAGGTGCTCGGCAACGCCGTCCCACAGCCGAGCATTTGAGGCAAGACCGTGCACTAAGAGCATGGGGGCCTCGGGAAGAGTGGGTTCGCCCCACGCGATGCAATGGAGATGCAGGCCGGAGCGGATTTCGTGCATCTGGTGTTGTGTCATTGTGGCTAGTTTCTCATGCTTTGGGCGAAGTCGCGTAATGCTGGCATGTCACGATAGACAGATGAGCAATATGTCGAGCGCCATTTGCCTTCCTCCCTCGTCTGTAAAGGTCGATGCGCTACGAACTTCCATCGAATCGATGGGAAATGTGGTGGTGGCCTTTAGTGGTGGAGCCGACTCAGCATTTCTTGGCGCCTTTGCCACCTTGGTCTTAGGAGCAAACAATGTGTTGTGTGCCACGGCAGTATCGGCATCTTTGGCGGCAAGTGAAGCCGACGATTGTCGTGCACTTGCCACAGAGTGGGGCCTGAACTGGCAAACATTTCTCACCAATGAAACAAGTCGACCCGAATACATTGCAAATAGTGGCGACCGTTGTTTTCATTGCAAAGACGAACTCATGGATGTGTTGGTGCCCATCGCTCGCGAGCGCAGCGCACACATCACACTCGGTGTGAATGTTGATGACCTCGGTGATCATCGCCCGGGTCAACAAGCTGCAGAACTGAAAGGCGCAGTGTTCCCCCTCGTGGTGGCGAACTTGTCGAAAGCAGAAATTCGTGACCTATCGCAAGCAATGGGGCTGCGCACCTGGAACAAGCCAGCCGCCGCGTGTTTAGCAAGTCGTGTTCCGTACGGAACTGCGGTCACCGTGGGGCTGCTCAGCACCATCGATCGCGCTGAAGCAGCAATGCGACAATTGGGTTTCGTAGGAAATATGCGGGTGCGTCATGAAGGAAAAACGGCCCGTATTGAGCTCGATGCCAGCGACATTGCCCGTGCGGCGGAGTTACACAACAGCATTGTGGCTGCTCTTGAGCCGCTGGGGTATCAGTACGTCACCCTCGACCTTGCCGGTTTTCGCTCGGGCAACTTGAATTGGGCATTAGGGGCCGATAAATCGTAAGGTGTACTCAGTAGTAACTCATGGGGGTAGGAATGAAACTGTCAATGATGGTCAACTATGCAGGTGGCTTTAAAGAAGCTGCTGCACGTGTTGTAGAACTAGAAAAAGCTGGTCTCGATCAGGTGTGGATTGCCGAGGCATACAGTTTCGATGCCATTTCGCAAGTGGGTTACCTTGCTGCAATCACCAATCGCGTGGAGATTGGAACAGGCATTGTGAACGTGTACTCGCGTTCTGCAGCGCTCATGGCAATGACCGGCGCTGGTTGCGACTATGTCAGCGACGGACGCTTTATTCTTGGTTTGGGTGCATCGGGCCCACAAGTAGTGGAAGGTTTCCATGGCGTTCCTTATGAGAAGCCAATGCAGCGCATTAAGGAATACATCGAAGTGTGCCGCGAAGTGTGGAAGCGTGAAAAGGCTCTCAACTATCAGGGTCAAACCGTGACAGCACCTTTGCCAGCAGGCGAAGGTACCGGACTCGGCAAACCACTCAAGCTCATCAACCACCCATTGCGCTCAGACATTCCTATTTGGTGGGCAAGTTTGAAGGGTCTCAGCGTCGAGGCAACTGCAGAGTTGGCCGACGGTTGGTTGCCCATCATGTTCGTGCCAGAAAAGTTCGACAAAGTATGGGGCAAGCAATTGAAGGCCGGTACTGCAAAGCGCAGTAAAGACCTGAAGCCACTCGACATCAGCGCAGGCGGCATTCTTGCCATTGGCGAAGACAACGTGGGCGACACCAAAGCCAAAATTCTCAACATGGTGCGCCCGAACAGTGCTCTGTACATCGGTGGCATGGGTGCTCGTGGCAAGAACTTCTACAACGACATTTGCTCGGCCTACGGATACGAAGCAGAAGCAAAATTGGTACAAGACCTGTACCTCGACGGCAAAAAAGAAGAAGCCGCTGCAGCAGTTCCCACCGAAATGCTCGAGCTCACCAACTTGGTGGGACCAAAGAGCTTCATCGCCGAGCGTGTGGCTGCATTCAAAGAAGCTGGCGTCACCGTGTTGTCGGTGAACCCCGTTGGCCCCGATGCCGCAAAGCAAATCGAGATACTGCGCGACATCGTTGACAGCATCTAGTCATGTCTAGCCTTCCCCTCTCGGGTACATGTGCTCCAGGTTGGGAACAAGTGCGCGATGCAGTGCACACTAACTTTGCTGCAGGTGAAGAAGTGGGTTGTGGCGTTGCGGTGTATCACAAAGGTGAATTGGTCGTCGACCTTCTTGCCGGCTGGACTGATCGCACAAAAACGAAAGAGTATGCGGCTGACTCCTTGCAATTGGTCTTTAGTACCACCAAAGGTGTCACGGCAACTGCAGTAGCAATGTGTGTTGAACGCGGTCTTCTCAGCTATGAGTTGCCTGTTGCGCACTATTGGCCAGAGTTTGCTCAGCACGGCAAAGGCAACATCACCGTTGCGCAGTTGCTCTCGCATCAAGCAGGTTTGTACACAGTTGAACGCCACATGGAGCTAGAAGAAATTCTGCACTGGAACACCATTACTGCAGAGCTTGCGGGCATGGCCCCGTTGTGGGAGCCAGGCACAGCGCATGGGTATCACGCTCTTACCTACGGTTGGCTTGCAGGCGAACTTATTCGTCGTGTTGATGGCCGTGGGGTAGGGCAATTCATTCAAGAAGAAATTGCATCGCCGCTTGGCGTGGAAATTTATGTGGGGCTTCCCGAAGCGCTTGAACACCGGGTCATTCCACTTTTAATGGGTCAAGGTCGGGAGAAGTCGACAGAGCCTGAATCTGAAGAAGCAAAGAAGACACGTGAATTGCTCGAGCAGTTCATCGGCCCCAACACTCCAGGCGGCAAAGCGTTGTCGTTGTCGGGTTCGTGGACGGGTGAAGGTCTCATGAACCGCAGTGACGTATTGCGTGCAGAAATACCTGCTGCAAACGGTGTCACCAATGCAAGGTCGCTGGCCGCAATGTATGCAGCCTTGCAGCACCCGGTGAATGGGGTGCAGTTGTTGTCTGGCGCGATGCGTGATGCAGCGTTTGTGGTGCAAACTCCAAAGAACGAACCCGACACTTGCTTAATTGGTCCGACGTCATTTGCAATGGGCTACATGGCTGCTTCCGATTTCACTCCGTATGCCGGCGAGGGAAGTTGTGGACACCCAGGCTTCGGCGGCTCAGTTGCTTTCTTGCAACCACAGCGTGAACTTGCTTTTGGTTATGTGATGAACAAACTTGCCAATAATATTGTTGGCGATACGCGTGCAAAAGCGCTCATGGAGGCTGCTGCTCGGTGCGCAGACGCTCTCTCATAGGTTTTGTCAGAATCAGATAACTGATACTTGCAAACGCGGCAGTTATTGCGAAAACGGCAATGGTTACCCGAACACCAACGGCATCGGCTAGAAGACCCGATGCGGCGCTCGACAAACTGAGCATCAGGGTAACAATGGCAAAGTCGCCAGCAAGTACGCGCCCACGTACGGCATCGGGCGATCGCATCTGTAAGCCGTATGAAGAGAGCGTCCACTGTGCTCCGCCACCAAAGTGAGCAAGTGCTACGCAGATGGCCGCAATGGCGATATTGGGGCTTGCTGCAGCGCCCAAATAAAACACAGAGAATAAGAGCCCAGCAATGCCACACGTAAAGAGAAGTTTTTGCAGGTTGCCCTTTACGAACCGCGCGCCAATAATGGGGCCAAGCCCTGAGCCAATGCCACGAACGCCAATGAGCATGCCACGGCCTGCATCGCCCGATTTGAAAACGTCAGAGGCAAGAACCGCAAGCTGACTCACAATGCCGGCACCCACAGCAAATGTCGTTTTTGAAGCCACAAGAGCCAAAATCACTTTGTCTTGCCTGGCTAAATGTAGAGCTTCTTTCATATCGTCAAATGGACGCATGCGAGGTCGCTTCACATCACCTGGCTGATGCGTGCGGTGTTCTTGCATCTTTGTCTGAATGGCTGCAAAGAGTGCTGCGGCAACGAGAAAAGAAACTCCGTTCACAACGAATGCGGCAGTGCGGCCAAATGCTTGCGAAAACAATCCACCGATACCGGCGCCCACAGCAAGCATGATGCCCCAAGTGGCACCAAGAAGCGAGTTCGCCTTGGTGAGCTCTTCAGGGTTGCGAGCGAGGTTGGGAAGTGCGGCTCCGCTGGCAGGTCCAATAAAAGCAGCGAGAGCAGAGACGGACGACTGGAAAAGAAACACCATCCAGATACGCGAATCTCCAGCGGTGAGAAGCCCGAACGCGGCAATGGCTTGGAAGCACGAAACAACAACAAGAACTTTCTTACGGTCATATCGATCAGCGGTTGGGCCTGCAATGGGTGAAGCTAGGAACGAGGGGAGTGAGAATGTCACCATCACGAGCGAGACTAAGAACTTGGAACCCGTTGCATCTTCAACGAGGCCAGCGAGTGCTACAAAAGAGAACCAGTCACCCAGGTATGAAATAACTTGGGCAATAAAGAGCAGGCGTATATCGCGGTTCTCGCGCAGCAGTTTCCACATGGGGTGAAGTGCTTAAGCGAAGTACTTCTGCGTGGAGCGTAAGAACTTTTCTGCTTCGGCAACAATGTCGCGCACAATCTGGCCTGCAGGGATGAGCGAGTTGATGGCGCCAACACCTTGACCACATGGCATGAACTCACGATTCACATCAACAACAGTGTCGCTTGGGTAACCGAGGTGGTTTGCACCTTCGCCCATGGAGTAGATGGCTTGTTGTGGGAAGGGCTTCAACTCTTCAGGATGTAGTTCATAGTGATTTGTCCAGTCATTGCGCACCACGCGGCAGGTTTTGCCGGTGAACCCACGGGAAATAACAGTGCCATCTTCGTGAATAGCAAGAAGAGTTTCTTTATAACCCTGAACGGCGCGGGCTTCAGGAGTTGCAATAAAGCGTGTGCCAATCCATACGCCATCGGCACCTAATGCAAGAGATGCGGCAAGACCACGACCATCGAACAGTCCGCCTGCTGCAACCACAGGAACTGCTCCACCCAATGCATCAACGACTTGCGGAATTAACGCAAGCGTTGCCACGGTGCCGGTGTGTCCGCCACCTTCGGTGCCTTGGGCAACAACGAAGTCGCATCCACTGGCAACGGCGGAAACTGCATGGCGCACCTTGCCGCACATGGAGCCAACGAGCACATTGTTTTTGTGCAAGTAGTCAATGGCATCGCGTGGCACACCGAGGCCTGCAACAAAAATACGAGCTCCACCCTCCACTACTGCACGAACTCCTTCTTCCACCTGGTGGGGAAGTGCGGTGAGGAGGTCGACACCAAATGGTTTCTGCGTTGCACCTCGCGCAAGTTTCATTTCTTCCACGAGCTCAGGAGTTTTCATGGTGGAGGCGCCAAAAGTGCCAATGCCTCCGGCTTCTGAAACTGCAGCTACGAGCTCGTGGTACGAGACGCCGCCCATTCCAGCAAGCATGACGGGGTGTTCAATGTCGAGAAGTTCGGTGAGGCGTGTACGCATGTCTCTACCGTAGTGCACGCAAAATCCTCAGGCTTATTCGGTGAACTATGGTGCAAACATGCGCTTGTCTCAGATTTGGACGTACCCCGTGAAGTCGATGGTGGGAGAGACGGTTTCCTCGTGCGAACTCAATGATCTCGGCATTATTGGCGACCGCATTTGGGCTACTCGCGACCTTGAACGTGGGGGCATTCGCGGAGCCAAAAAAATTGGTGGTCTCATGCAGTTTTCTGCTGAGCGTGTTGACCCCGCGCAACGTACTGTGAAAATTACTGCACCCAATGGGGAGAGCTTTTTCACGAACGAAGCAGACAGCAGTGAAAGGCTGTCTGCATTGCTTGGTCATCGTGTGGTGTTAGAGGAACTTCCCGATGCAAGCAACGTAGACCATTTTCGTCGCGGACCTTCCGACTCTGACGATGTGTTGGCAGAGATGCGTGCAGTCTTTGGACGCACTGCAGATGAACCCTTGCCCGACTTCAGTATCTTTCCACCTGAAGTGATGGAGTTTGAATCGCCAGTAGGAACCCACCACGACTGTTATCCGCTCATGGTGATGACCACCTCGGCACTTGCGGCCATGAAAGCAGCTGTTCCGAATTCAGTAGTCGACATGAAGCGCTTCCGGCCAAGTCTTGTTGTTGATAGTGGCGATGTAGACGGACACCCAGAATTTCAGTGGAAGAATAAACATGTAGCCATTGGGTCGGCAGTGATTGAAATTCTTGACCCGTGCCCACGTTGTGTCATGGTGACGCGAGCAATTAACAACGACATCCCCGAAGATCGTGCAGTGTTACGACACATAGTGCGCGACTTAAACCAAAGTGTTGGCGTGTATGCACGAGTGCTCACGCCAGGGAAATGCTCTGTCGGAGATGAAGTGTGGTTTCTTTAGTAAGCGCCACGCTGTTTGAGGAACTTGCGGTGCCAACGCCGCGGGGTGAGCGCAACGGCACGTGCTTCATCTTCAAACATCCAGCGTGCAAAATTGCTGCGAGTCCAGTGGTTGAAGCCCACGATGCGTACAGCGCCACGAGCAATGAGTGGTCGTGAGAGCATTTTGCTCAGCAGTGAACTCATGTGATGGTCGGCTGCTAAATGTTGGCGCGCATGCTTGGCATACAACGCAGCAGATTCCGATGCATTACGGGTACTTGGGTCGAGGATGGCTTGTGCTGCGAGTACGCCGGTGAGAAGTGCTTGCCCAATCCCTTCACCTGTCAATGTGTCGGTGGCGCGAGCAGCGTCGCCCACAAACATCACATTGCGGTGATGCAAAACTGCCGCAGTGATATTTGCTGGTATGGGCCATGCAGTGTGGCGGTCGACAAGTGTGAAGCCCTCACCGAGTGCCTCAACAATATGAGGGCGCGTTAATAAATCTTCCCATGTGTGTTTCATGGTTTGAATGCGCCGCTTGCCGTCGCGCAATACACCAAAGCCGATGTTGACCTTTCCATCGGCAAGGGGAAACGACCATGCATAGCCAGGTAAGAGGTCGGGCTCGAACCATACGTACAAGCCGTTTTGTGCAGGGCCGGTGATGTTGGTGGCATATTGACGAAAGGCGTGCCATTCGCCGAGGTAACCCTCTTCTAAGAGCCCAAGTGATTTGCGTACGGGCGACCACATGCCATCGGCAGCAATAACGTGTTGTGCGGTCACACTGGTGCCATCTGTAAAGCTGATGAGTGCAAAATTGTTTTCAGCAGTGATATTTAAGAACTCACAATTTTCACGTATCACTGCTCCGGCGTTGCGGGCATGGTCGACTAGCGCTGCATCGAGGTCGAGGCGGGTTGCCACTGCGGCGTATTGCCCTTGGCCGCTAGGAAGCGGAACTTCTACTTCGCGACCCGAGGGGGAGCGCAACCACGCACTGTGAATGGTTTTCCATGAAGCCACGGTGCTGGGGGCAAAACCAATTTTTTCCAGCTCGCGTAAGGCAAGCGTGGTGAGGCCATCTCCACAGCACTTATCGCGGGGAAAAGTGGCTTTATCGACAACACATACCGACTTGCCGGCTTGGGCCAAAAGTGTGGCGGCTGCGGTTCCACTTGGCCCTGCGCCAACAATGACGGTATGGAAATCGGGTTGCATGGCAGAACTCACGGTTCAAGGCTAAAGCCCGCGGGGCAGAGTCGTATGATTGTCCTAGACATCGGAGGGGAAATATGTCGCAATTGTGTGCAGGACGAATTGTTGTTGTGACGGGGGCCGGGCGAGGCATTGGCCGCGAACATGCGCTCAGCTTGGCACGTCACGGAGCATTCGTTGTAGTGAACGATTTGGGTGGAAATGTCGACGGTTCTGGTGGTGACTTATCGCCAGCACAACAAGTGGTGAATGAAATTGAAGCGATGGGCGGAAAAGCTGTTGCCAATGGCGACGACATTTCTACGTGGGCCGGAGCAGAGGCGCTCATCAACACCGCAGTCAATGTTTTTGGCGACCTGCATGCAGTAGTGAACAACGCGGGCATTTTGCGCGACCGCATGTTGGCAAACATGACCGAAGAAGAATGGGATGCTGTCATCAAGGTGCACTTGAAAGGCACCTTTGGCCCATCGCACTTTGCTGCTGCCTATTGGCGTGATCAACAAAAAGCGGGCAAACCAGTTGATGGTCGCATCATCAACACCACGTCGGTATCGGGAATTTATGGCAACCCTGGTCAAACAAATTACGGTGCAGCAAAAGCAGGTATTGCATCGTTCACCGTCATTGCCGCACTCGAACTTGCTCGTTACGGGGTAACAGCAAATGCTGTTGCTCCTGTTGCTCTCACGCGTATGACCGAGGGCCTTGGGCCAGCACCAGAAACGGAAGCCGATCGCGACATGCGTAGCCCGAAGTGGATTGCGCCAATTGTTACTTGGCTCGCTTCTGCTGAATCGAAACACGTCACTGGTCGTGTGTTTGAAGCGAGTGGGCAAACGCTTGCTATTGCTGAAGGCTGGCATCGTGGTCCGCGTTGTGCGCCAGTTGCCGACCCCACACAACTCGGTGCCATTGTCGATGAACTACTTGCCGGCGCTCGCGCCAATGCAGGTATGGACGGCGAAGATGGCCATTGGCCACAAAACGCAAAATAAAGAACTACTAAAAAAGAGAGTGAACCATGCCAATTAATCCAGATGCAGTAGGAACAGAAAGCGAACCATTTGAGGCTTCGTGGAATAGCAAAGATGCATTGCTCTATGCCGTTGGTATTGGCGCAGGTGTTGACGACTTGTCATTCACAACTGAAAACACCGATGGTGTTGCACAGCAAGTGTTTCCCACGTTCCCCGTTGTTGTTGGTTGGGGCATGGGCTCCACTCGTACCAGCATTGGCACTTTCAACCCCGCCATGTTGGTTCACGGACAACAGTCGGTCACACTGCACAAGCCGGTACCCGTTGCTGGCAAGGTTCGCGGCGTCAGTCGCATCATTGGCATCTACGACAAGGGTTCGGGTGCAGTGGTCTCTACACAAACCGAACTAGTCGATGCCGCCGATGGCAGCCCCATGTTCACTCTTCTTGGCGCGTCCTTTATTCGCGGTGAAGGTGGTTGGGGTGGCGACCGTGGCCCGGGTGGCGACAAAAACGTGCCACCTAGTCGTGCGGCCGACCATGTGGTGAAGTACACCACCTCGTTACATCAGGCCCTCACGTACCGTTTGTCGGGCGACCGTAACCCTTTGCATTCCGACCCCACCTTTGCCGCCCGTGGTGGCTTCGAGCGCCCCATTTTGCACGGGCTGTGCACCTATGGGTTCACCGGTCGTGGGCTCTTGCAGGGTCTGTGCAACAACGACGCCAGTGCTTTCCAGCACATTGAGGGTCGCTTTGCTTCTCCGGTGATTCCCGGTGAAGAACTCACCATTTCCATGTGGGAAACGGGCACTGGGGAAGCGGTCTTCACCACAGCGGTGGGTTCGCGCCTCGTCATCGACCAGGGGTTGTGCCGTTTTCGCCCCTAGTACTTTGATTTAACTAAAAGTTGATAGGAATAGTCGGGAATCGGTAGGCTGAGGGCGTGACCCTACCTGCCACCCTCGTTTCGCTGTCTGCATCGGCTCAGGAATTAGCCGATGTCTCGCGCGAACTAGAAGGCATGTTGCCCGCCGACATTGTGCGCTGGGCTGTTGCATCATTTGGGGCAGCAGATGAGGTGCCTCCATACAAGTCGTTTTTAGTGACCTCGAGTTTTCAAGATGCAACGTTGTCGCATGTGGCCCACAGCGCGGCGCCTGGCATAGAAGTAGTTCTGCTCGATACGGGTTATCTCTTTGCAGAAACACATTGGTACGCAGAGAATCTGGGCAAAACTTTTGGCATCAACGTGCACATCGACAAGCGTAATGAATTCCATCTTGCGCCCAATGGTTGGCAGGTCGACACCGATGCATGTTGTGCTGCGCGCAAAGTAGTGCCGTTAGAAGATGCATTGCAGAATAAAAAAGTGTGGATCACTGGTGTTCGCCGTGAAGATTCGCAAGCACGCAAGAACACTCCCATCGTGTCGCGCGACATCATGCGTGGCGTGATTAAGGTCAACCCTCTAGCCGGCACCAGCGATAGCGATATTGCTTTGTATAACGAATTGTATGAACTGCCAGTACACCCATTGCGTGAACACGGTTACACCTCTATTGGTTGCTGGCCATGTACGCGCCCCACAAAACCTGGTGAAGATCCACGTGCTGGACGCTGGTCGGGTAGTGGCAAAACCGAATGCGGCTTGCACATCTCTTAGAAGAGCGTGAGTTCGTCTGGCTTATTGCCGCGTAAGAGTTCGTAATCAATTTCTACACACGTAAAACCACGTGTTGCGGCCAGAGTTTTTGCTTGTGGTTTAATGACCTGGGCAACGTAAATGCCTCGAATAGCGCCTAGCGATGTGTCGTTATGGAGATATTCCAAGTAGCGGGCAAGTTGTTCTACGCCATCAATTTCTCCTCGGCGTTTTACTTCAATAGCCACAGTATTTCCGTCTTTATCTCGGCATAAGAGGTCTACTGGCCCAATGGCAGTGGGGTATTCACGGCGAATGAGCGTGAGGCCTTCTTCAATGGTTTCGGGCATCGCCGCAAGAAGCTCTTGTAAGTGCGCTTCAACGCCGTCTTTCGAGAGACCCGGGTCGTCGCCAAGATGGTGATGAGTGTCGAGAAAAATCTCATGCAAGGTAATGGTGATGGTTTCGCCTTTTGGGTTGGCAACAATCCACTCGCCCTCGTTTTCTTGCAAGGTATTTGGAGAGTTCATCCAGTTGAGGGGTTTATAGGCTCCGCCGTCGGCGTGAATAGCAACACACCCGTCGGCTTTCACCATAATGAGGCGTGTGGCTTCATCGAGGCGCGACTCAAGGCGGCCAACATAATGAACACTGCAGCGAGCGATAAGTAAACGCACTTCTCTAGTGTGGCAGGAGGAAGGGCATGGCACGTAATGCGTACGGCGCTACATTGAGAGTGTCGATCACTCGGAAAACCCCTTATGAACTCAAACGCCACCCGAAAGCAACTCCTGCTCTTAGCGGTCATTGTTGTGTCTGGCGTGTTTTACGTTGGTGTTGGAGCTGTGCGCAATGAAGAAACAAGCGCCCCCACCACGTTGGATGCAGTTACAACTTCAACTGCAGCTGCAGCTGCAATAACAACCACAACAATTGCCGTCGGCGACCTCATCGGTGAAGACCCTGCAAGTAACGAACCATGCACGATTCCCATGAAGGCGTTGCGCCCCGGAACCTCGGGTAAGAACGTGGTGTGTTTGCAGCAGGCATTGGTGAAAAACAACTATCTGGAAAAAGTGACTGGTACTTACGATGTGGCAACCCAGGTTGCGGTCACAGCATTGCAAACAAAGAAAGATCTTTTCGTCGACGGAATTGCTGGGCGTGAAACCGCGCTGGCCCTTGGCATTTGGCCCGATGAAAACTTGCTTGTGGTGCGTACACCTCCTCCGGCGCAAGGGGCGAAAGACTCACTCGGATTTTTATTGTCTTCAGTGGCCTCAACGGGAGCTTCTGCACCAGCTCTTCCAGCGAACTCGGGAAGTGGCCGACGTTTGGTTTTCGAGCGAGCGGGCCAACGTGTATGGGCGGTCAGCAAAAATGATGAGATTATTCGTTCATGGTTGGTGTCGGGCAGTAAGTACAACAATGAAACCCCTGGTGAGCATCGGGTGTACAGCCGCTCAGAAATTACGACCGCATGGAATGGCAAGGCCTTCTTGAAAAAAATGGTGCGCTGGTTGAAAACAGAGATTGGGGCAATTGGCTTTCATCAAATTCCGTTGCGCCGCAGCGATAACACGGTGTATCAAACAGAAGAAGAATTGGGCACGCGACTCTCAGGCGGTTGTCAGCGCCAGGCAAAACTCGATGCCGACTTTCTGTGGTCGTTTGCCAAAATTGGCACACCTGTAGTTGTGCTGTAGCACTTTTACTTGCGAACGTGGTCGCGCATGCGCTTGTTGATGAGCTCTCTGCGTTGTTGTAGCTCACGGTAAGTAAGGCGGTTCACACTTGAGTCGAGACCAAAGCCCGCTTTCACACTGTCGAGGTTGAGTTCAATACTTTGCGCATTGATGCCGAGGTCGCGACCAATTTGTTCACCATGGCGTTCGGCAAAAAGCATCGAGATGTTTGCTACCTCAGCCAAGATGTCGAGGTCAGGTGCAAGACGTGAAATGGCACCGTCGAGAAAGACCATGTTCTTCACGTACAACATGAGTTCTTTTGGCATGCTTGCTCCATAGCCAAGAAGCGCTTTCACGATGCGTTGTACTTCTTTCACCAGTTCTTCGCCCGAAAGTGATGTGGGGTCGATGGTTTGTTGGTCAAGTCGTAAATCGGAAATGACCTGAGCAACATCAACGTCGAGGGGAAGTGCTCCGAGGTCGCGTAACGCTTCTACCTGACCTTTCACATCGTTTGTGGTGGCGCCCAGCAGCATCCGCAAAAAGGCAACGCGCCGTGTGGGGGAAAGCCGGCCAACGATGCCGAAGTCGAGCAGTGCGGTTCTGCCATCGGAAAGCACAAAGAGGTTTCCACCGTGGAGGTCGCCATGGAAGATGCCTTCAATCATTGCGCCTTCCATGAAGGCGATCATGCCGGTGCGAATAATTGCCTCTGTATCGAGGCCAGCAGCCTTCATGCCGTCAACATCATCAAAGTTGAAGCCGTAGAGACGCTCCATTACCAAAATGCGTCGTGATACAAGCGAAGGGTGTGGTCGTGGAACGATGTACCCGGTTTGGTTGAGGCGGTGCAACATGCGTGACACGTCGACCATGTTCGATGCCTCCATGCGGAAGTCGAGTTCCTCAACGATGGTTTCAGCGAACAGTTCAACGAGCGCAGGTGGGTTAGCGAGCGCGGCAATTTTGATACGGCCGATGAGAAATGGTGCAAGCCAAGCCATGACGCGCAGATCTTTGCGAACAAGTTTGCCAATATTTGGCCGCTGCACTTTGACAACAACCGACTCTCCTGTGGTGAGAGTTGCTGCATGAACTTGGGCAATGGAAGCGGCAGCAAGTGGTGTGGTTTCGATGTGTAAGAACACGTCGTTGAGGCGACAACCAAGGTCTTGTTCGATGGTGAGTTGTACGGTGTCAAATGGTTCTGCTGGAACTTGGTCGCGGCAGCGCTTGAATTCTTCAACGAGTTCTCCGGGGAAGAGACCTTCACCGCTCGAGATGATTTGTCCGAGTTTGATGTAGGTGGGTCCGAGAGTTTCTACTGCTTTACGCAAACTCAGTGATATTGCAGCATTGCTTTCATTTGGAGTTGCAAACCTCTTGAGTTTCTTGCGCACGAGCCAAGGAAGTACTGCTTTGCCGAGTACGCAAACAACATAGAAAAGTCGCCCGAGCGGAGGGACGCGGCGCGGTGTGGTGAGATCGGGAACTTCGCGGCGCACGTTGATGCGAATTTGGGTTGCATCATTTGCCCAGGCAAGTTTGTCTTCGCTCAATACCCACGGTGCTTCATCGCTGAATGCACCCCAAGAACAATCGTTTGGTCGTGTCACGCCCCTAGTTTGCCCCGTGTAGTGCAAGTGCGCCTATTCAAGTGAGAATTAAACGGGTAAGAGTGACATGATGAAAGTGATCACATCGGTGAATAGGGGAAAATGATGAGACCAGGGCCACTTGCTGGAGTCAAAGTAGTAGAACTCGGCATTTGGGTTGCTGGGCCAGCGTGCGGAGGTGTTCTTGCTGACTGGGGTGCCGACGTGGTGAAAGTGGAACCACCTGCGGGTGACCCGCAACGCAATGTTTTCGGAGCAATTGGCGTGCAAGAGCAAAAGGCAGTTCCTCCGTTTGAAATCGATAACCGCGGAAAGAAATCGGTTGTCATCAACTTGCGTTCCGAAGAGGGAATGGCGCAAATGATGTCGTTGTTAGAAACAGCCGACATCTTCATCACCAACTTGCGATTCGCAGCACTGCAACGTTTAGGCATCGACCCACCGGCGTTGCGTCAAAAGTTTCCGAAGTTGGTGTACGGCATTATTTCTGGTTTTGGTTTAGAAGGCCCCGATGCACATCGGCCAGGTTACGACCTTGGTGGATATTGGGCGCGCTCTGGTGCTGCACACAGTTTGGTTCCACCTGGCGACACGCTGGCAACCTTGCGTAGCGGACACGGCGACCACGTAACAGGTATGTCACTTGTTGCAGGTGTTACCGCTGCTTTGTTCGATGCACAACGCACGGGCGAGGGTCGCATGGTGTCTACCAGTTTGCTGCGTAATGGGATGTACAACATTGCATGGGACATTGGTGTCCAATTGCGATTTGGAAAACGGGAAAGTACGCGTTCGCGCAGCAACAGTCGTGCACCTCTCATCAACAGTTATGTAGCTGGTGACGGCAAGGGCTTTTGGTTGCTAGGTCTTGAAGCGCATCGGCATTGGCCGGCACTATTAGCCACCATCAACTCCGATGAACTGCTGGTCGACAAATTCAAAACAACTCAACTGCGTTTGCAGAACAACGTTGAACTCATTGCGCTGCTCGATGCATTTTTTGCGACGAAACCATTGAGTGAATGGACTGCATTGTTCGATGAGCACGATGTGTGGTGGGCACCAGTGAACTCCATCGTCGACGTCATTCTCGACCCACAAGCGCGAGCTGCAGGTGGATTTGTCTCCATGTCTCCGCGTGAAGGTGAAGAACCATTTGAGGCAGTGAATAGCCCTGTTGACTTTGAAGATTACGAAATTCGCCCGGGCCCAGTTCCGTATTTAGGTGAACACACCGAAGCGTTATTGAAGGGGTGACCTAGTCGTCACTCCACAGGGCCTTCATAACCGGCTCTACAAATTCGGGACGGCAAATAATGAGGTCGGGCAACCATGTTTCGCGTTGGTTGTACACAAAGGGTGAACCATCGATACGAGAAGTGTGAAGACCCGCTGCGCGAGCGACAGCTACAGGCGCTGCGGAGTCCCATTGGTGCATGCCGCCATCGTGCACATAAATATCGGCTTCACCCAGAACAACAGCCATTGCCTTTGCACCTGCAGAACCCATGCGAATGGCATCGCAGTCGATGGCATTGGCTACGAGGTGAGCTGAATACGGTGCGCGATTACGAGAAGTAATGAGGCGTGGTTTGCGTGCGAGGGGAGCGGGAAGTACGGGTTTCGTGGCAGGGTCGGTGCTGAGCGTGATGCCAAGAACAGGTAAGGCAACTGCACCTGCAGTGAGTTCGCCGTCTTCCCATAAAGCAACATGAATTGCCCAGTCGCCTCGGCCTTCTTCGCTGTATTCATTCGTACCATCGAGTGGGTCAATAATCCATACTCGGTTGGCGCTCAAGCGCTTGTTGTTGTCTGCGCCCTCTTCAGACAACACCGCATCGTTGGGTCGATGATGGGCGAGCGCTTCCATGAGAAAGCGATGGCCAACTTCGTCGCCAGTGTCTTTCACGTGCCACTGCGTTGACCCTTGGGCAAAGAGAACAGTACGCAATTCTTGAAGTTGTTGCCCAGCAGCTCGTGCTAGTGCAGCAGCAAGCAAATGGTCATCGAGAATTGGCTCTTGCGTCAGTTCAACATCGGTGGTCATGCTGAGCGTTGCCCCAGCGCAATGGCGCGGCGCACAATGTCGCGAAGTTCTTCTTCTGAAGCACCTTTTTTTACTTGCTCATCAATCTTTGTTTCGAGGTATTCAGCTTCCACTTCGTTGAAGGCATGAATGCGTTCTTTTGCGGTGACTGTTGAAACAACGATGAGCACAATGGCGGCGGCAGTGGTGGTGAGACCAATGCTGACAACCCATCCTTCGTTGTTTCCCGCGATAGAGGAAACGATGATGCCGGCAATGCCACAAACAAATGTGACCGCACATGCCCAACGGAAGATCTTGATACTGGTCATGATGCCTTAGCGAGCGATGGGCTTGTACTTAATGCGATGTGGAGTATCGGCAGAAGAGCCAAGTTCCTTACGGCGCCACGCTTCGTATTCGCTGAAGTTGCCTTCAAACCAACGCACTTGGCTATCGCCTTCGAAGGCGAGAACGTGAGTGGCAATACGGTCGAGGAACCAACGGTCGTGGCTGATGACCACCGCACAACCAGGGAAACCTTCAAGAGCAGTTTCGAGCGCGCGCAATGTATCGACGTCGAGGTCGTTGGTGGGTTCGTCGAGAAGGAGCAAGTTTCCGCCGCGCTTCAACAACTTGGCAAGATGCACGCGGTTTCTTTCTCCACCAGACAAGTCGCCCACAAGTTTTTGCTGATCGCTTCCTTTGAAGTTGAAACTTGACACATAGGCACGGCCATGAATTTCGCGACCGCCTACCTTCATGTGCTCAACGCCACCAGTAATTTCTTCGTACACGGTGGCGGCAGCATCGAGGTTGTCGCGGTTTTGGTCGACGTAACTCAACTGCACGGTGTCGCCAATGGTGACCGAACCAGTATCGGGTGACTCTAAACCGGCGAGCATACGGAACAGTGTGGTTTTACCCGCACCGTTTGGCCCCACGATGCCCACGATGCCAGCGGGTGGCAAGGTGAACGATAAGTCGTCGATGAGCAAACGATCGCCAAAACCTTTCGAGAGGTTTTTCACTTCAATGACGGTGTCGCCAAGACGTGGCCCTGACGGAATAGGAATTTCCATCCGGTCGGGTCCGCTTTCAGCAGCTTGTGCTTCAGCATGCAACTTCTCGTATGCAGACAAGCGGGCTTTACCTTTTGCTTGACGAGCCTTGGGCGACATCTTGACCCATTCAAGTTCACGTTGAAGTGAACGAGCACGCGTTTCATTTGCCTTGTCTTCTTGCAAGAGGCGTTGTTGCTTTTGCTCAAGCCAACTCGAGTAGTTGCCTTCGAAGGGGAAGCCGCGGCCGCGATCGAGTTCCAAAATCCATTTGGCCACGTTGTCGAGGAAGTAACGGTCGTGGGTAATGGCCACCACGGTGCCCGAGTATTCCTGAAGAAAGCGCTCCAACCACAAAACGCTTTCGGCGTCGAGGTGGTTGGTGGGCTCATCGAGCAACAACAAGTCGGGATGGCTGAGCAAGAGGCGACACAGCGCCACGCGGCGTGCTTCACCACCAGACAATGTGGTGACATCGGCATCGTTGGGAGGGCAACGCAATGCGTCCATGGCAATTTCAACATTGCGGTCGAGGCTCCATGCGTCGGCAGCGGCAATTTTGTTTTCGAGGTCGGCCTGTAGCGCTCCTACTTTTTCGTAGTCGGCATCGGGGTCGGCCCACATGGCCATGACCTCGTCGTAGCGGGTGAGCATGTCGCGGATGGGGGCAACGCCGTCCATCACGTTTCCTAAGACGTCTTTGGAAGGGTCGAGACGCGGCTCTTGTTCGAGCATGCCCACGCTGAAGCCCGGGGTGAGGCGGGCCTCGCCGGTGTACTCGTCGTCGATACCCGCCATGATGCGCAACAGGCTGGATTTACCGCTGCCGTTGGAGCCAATGACGCCAATTTTGGCGCCCGGATAGAAGGACAGGGAGATATTTTCCAAAATGGTGCGGTCTGGTGGGTAAAACCGGGCCAGTTTGTAACAGGTGTAGATGAATTCATGTGCCATGGCGCCCTTACGTTACCCGCCTTCGGCAATGAAGGGTGGTACGTTTCAGGTGTTATCTATTTCAGTTTTTCTGAATGACTCAAAGGGGCGTACATCATGGAGTTGCTGACTCGCGACTACCTCGGAAACTTCGGCTTCCGCTATTTGCACATCGTTGCTGGCATTTGCTGGATCGGTTTGCTCTATTACTTCAACCTCGTCCAGGTGCCAGCTTTCGCTGCTTTTGGCGATGAGGGCAAGGCTCGCAACATCGCTATCGACAAAGTGGCACGTCGCGCTTTGTGGTGGTTCCGTTGGGCTTCTATTGCCACATTGGTCACCGGCATCCTCATCACCGGTTTGGTGAAGAACTATTTCCAAGACTTCATGTCCTCAACATCAGGGCAGGGAATTGGCCACAACGTAGCTATCAGCATCGGTATGGTGCTCGGTATTCTCATGGCCGCCAACGTATGGATGGTCATTTGGAAGAACCAAAAGGTTGTTCTTGCCAACGCAGCCAATGTGCTTGCAGGCGGCGAAGCAAATGCCGGTGCTCCTGGTGCTGGTCGTAAGGCACTTCTTGCTTCACGTCAGAACTTCATTTTCTCGTTCTCCATGTTGTTCTTCATGGTGGGCGCAGCGCACTTCTACAGTGGCGCATTTGCCGGAGCTACCAGTGGAAACGCTTGGACCTTCTTCATTATCGCAATGGTCATTGTGGCCATCTTGCAAATCAATGCACTGGGTCTTCTCGGCGGCACTGCAGCAACTAATAAGTTGCTCTGGCCATATGAGAGTCACAAAAACGCCCTCATCACCGGTGGTGTGTTGTGGCTCGTGTTGTGGATCTTGTCAGAGATTCTTCTCGGCTAATTCACTTTTCGCTCTAGTCAAAAAACCCTCGGCTACGGCCGGGGGTTTTTTGTTTATTCCACCTGTTACGGTGATCATTCCCCAGTGATTGTTGAGAGCCATGAGTGCAGTAGTAACGCTGGAGTCCACCGCATCATTGGGTGAGATTCTGAGTGTGATGGAGCGCGATGGCGCTGTCATCGTGGCAAACCTTTTGTCGAACGATCTGGTGCAGCGACTGCGCGCCGACCTCGACACTGTTACTCAGAACATGCATGCGGGCACACGCAGCGGCGACCCGATCGTGGAAAAATTTTGGGGTACGAACACAAAACGTTTTGGGCGACTCGCACAGCGCAGCCCGGCATTTATTGAAGTGCTCACGCATCCGCTCATGACGGCAATCAGTAATGAACTGCTATTAGGCAATGCAGTTGACTGGTGGTTGAACTCGGCGCAAATGATGGTGATTGGCCCCGGAGAAAATGCACAGGTGCTGCACCGCGACGTGAACAACTGGCCATTTTTTGAAACTCCAGAATCACCTGAAGTGACCGTGAGTTGGATGCTTGCCCTTGGCGAATTCACCAAGGAAAATGGCGCGACCAATGTGGTTCCAGGCAGCCACCTGTGGTCAGACTTCTCCGACAGGTCGTGTGACCACCTTGTGGAGCACGCCGAGATGGCGCCGGGCAGTGGGCTCTTGTACGCCGGTCGTACATTGCACGGCGGCGGGGCAAATACCTCGGTAGACAACTGGCGCATGGGAATGCATGTATCGCATGTTGTGGGCTGGCTGACGCCCGAAGAGGCCCTGCCCATTGCGAACCCTTGGGAGATTGTGCGGAAGTTCAGCCCGGAGGTGCAAAGGCGCTTGGGTTGGCGTTGCTATGAAGCCGACTCTGTGAACTCAGGGCGTTTATGGACCATTGACTATGAAGATGTTGTTCTTGGCATGGGTCTCGACGAAAGTGAGCCCCACGAAATCGCCTAGTGTTTCCGTAGCAGTGAAATTGCCAAGGGGGATACATGAGCATTGAAACACGTCGTAGTTTTTGCCGGTTCTGTCACGCAGGTTGTGCCATCGATGTAGATGTCGACACCGTGAGCAATGCGGTACTGGGCGTTCATGGTGTGCAAGACGACCCGATGTACGAGGGGTACACGTGTGTGAAGGGTCGTAACTTAGGCGGCCAACACGAGCACCCCGGTCGTTTGCGCGCCAGCTTAAAGCGCACCGGCGATGTACTGAACCCCATCGACACCAACGTTGCTTTCGATGAAATTGCCGACAAGTTGGCAGGCATTCTTGAAAAGTACGGGCCACGTGCCATTGCTACCTACTGCGGAACTGCTGCGTATCAAAACGCAACGGGCCTTCCCATTGCTGCGGCATTCCACAATGCCATTGGTTCAGAAAGTTTTTACACCTCATCATCTATCGATCAACCTGGCAAGGCAATTGCCCCATTGCGTCACGGGGCATGGGCTGCAGGCGTGCAGGGTTTTGAAACTGCCGATGTTGCCATGGTTATTGGGTGCAACACATTGGTGAGCACATTTGGTTACCCCGGTGGCATCCCTGGGTTCAACCCGCTCGTGCGGTTGCGTCAAGCAAAAGAACGTGGTCTCTTTCTCATTGTGATCGACCCTCGATTCACCGAAGTAGCGCACTACGCCGATTTGTATTTGCCTGTGCGTGCGGGTGAAGACCCCACGTTGCTCGCTGGCATCATTCGCCAAATTCTTGCGACCGATTCATACGACAAAGATTTTTGTGGTCGATACGTCAATGGCCTCGACGAGCTGCGCATCGCCGTCGATCCATTTACTCTCGACTATGTCAGCCAGCGTGCGGGTGTCGAAAAAGAACTCATTGTTACTGCGGCCAAAAAGTTCGCAGAAGGTCCACGCGGGGCAGTAACCACCGGAACTGGTCCCGACATGGCGCCACACTCGTCGCTCACCGAGCACTTGGTGTTGGTTTTGAACACCTTGTGTGGTCGCTACAACCGTGAAGGCGAAACGATGTACAACCCAGGTGGTCTCATGACTCCTCCTGGGCAAATTCGCGCAGGAGTCATTCCTCCGAAGCCAGAGATGCTGACAAAGGGCTCGAAGTCGCGCATGCGTGACATCTATATGCAGCGCGGACAAGCAGCTACATCGACACTTGCCGAAGAGATTTTGTTAGAAGGCGAAGGGCAAATTCGTGCGCTCTTTACTTTGGGTGGAAACCCCGTGGTGTCGTGGCCAGACCAGCGCACCACGGTGGAAGCGCTGCGTGCGCTCGACTTGCATGTACTCATGGATGTGCATGTGTCGCCATCTGCACAACTTGCCCACTACGTCATTGCCAGCACGTTGAGTTTGGAACGACCCGATGTGCCCACCACCATCGACCGCTGGTTCGATCAGCCATATCAGCACTACACGCCAGCTATTTTGGAAATGCGTGGCGATATTCGCCAAGAGTGGCAGGTGTACACCGAAGTTGCAGCGCGACTCGGTATCACCATCAAGATGCCAGGTGGAGACATCACACCAGGAATGCACATCACCGGTGACGACGTGCTCGATCTCATTTATGCAAAAGCAAAGTTGCCACTTGCGGAATTACGCAAACATGTGGGTGGCCATCTTTTCCCTGAATACATCACCACCGTTCAGCCAGCAGATCCAACGAGCCAGGCTCGCTTGGAAATGGTTCCTGATGGAATTGCGCAAGAGATGAACGACGTTTTTCGTGAGTCGTCATCTGGTGCAGTCATTCACGGGTTTGACCCTGAGGTGCATACGTTCCGCATGACCACTCGGCGTTTGAAGAGCGTGTTCAACTCGTCAGGCCGCGAAGTAGAAAAACTGCGTGCGCGTGAAGGTACCAACTTTGCTCACGTCAATTCACTAGACCTGGCCGAACTGGGTATTGCCGATGGCGACACCATTGAAGTTGCGTCACCGAAAGGCTCAATTAAGGCTGTGGTGAAATCGGCCGATGATGTGCGCCGTGGCATGGTGTCACTTGCCCATGCATGGGGTGGTCTGCCCGATACCCCAAATGACCTAGCGGTGGTGGGTTCAACAACGGGAGCTCTCATCGACCTGCAAAGCGGATACGACCCCATTACGGGTATTCCTGTGATGAGCGCAATACCGGTGGCGTTGCGCGCAGTACCTGCTAGCTAACGGTCAAGTTTGCTTTCATGTTTTGGTGGCCAGGTACATCGCAAATGAGGGTGTAGCTACCGGCAGCCAAATTGATGTTTCCTACGTCGAGTGCACCCTTTTCGGCAGTGACGAGTTTGAAGTCGGGAACCTTGACACCATCTTGAACGACGAGCAACGTGTGGCGAACTGTGTCTTCGTTGAAGAATGCAACTTTGATATCGCCAGCTGTCGCTGAGTACTCACTTGCATCGAAGCGGATGCTCTGGATGGACTTCACCACGAGCCCCGCATCGGCCGGAATGGTTTCGGCTGGGGCAGAGGATCCACCGCCACAGGCCGACAAGGCAGAAACAGCGATGAGGGCGGCAAAAACGGTACGCAACGAAAGGCGAGGGGTCATAGGAAAACTCTACAAGTGGAATCTTGACGATGTCCATAGGGGTGCGTGAAAAGGGACTTTCTGTGCCACTCGTCATTTGAAGACTGCCGAGGCGAGGGGCGAAGAGTACGATTGAAAATGATGCCGAACAGCAACCCCTCCTCCCCGCAAGACGTCTTTGGTCCGAATTCCTGGCTCGTCGATGAGATGTACGAACAATTCCGGATCGACCCCACAGCGGTGTCCGACACATGGCGTGAATTTTTCACCGACTACGTGCCAGGCCATGCCGGTGCGGTGCCAGGTGTGACACAAAACGCCGCACCAGTAGCGAGTGCCCCAGTCGCGTCTGGCGATAGCGCCCCTGCTGCCAAGCCTGCAGTAACCCCAACAACTTCAGCAACACCTCCAGAACCCATTCGTGGTTCTGGCGCTGCAATTGTTGCCAACATGGAACGCAGTTTGACTGTTCCTACTGCAACAAGTTTTCGCAATGTTCCTGCTCGACTTTTAGAAGTCAACCGTCGCGCCATCAACTCATACATGAGCCGCGGTGGAATGGGCAAAGTGAGTTTCACGCACATCATTGGATATGCCATTGTGCGAGCAATTGCCGATGCTGTGCCTGCAATGAACAACAGTTATGCCACCGACGACGCAGGTGCACCACAAATCATTCGTAACCCTGAAGTCAATATGGGCTTGGCCGTTGACGTAGCGAAATCAGATGGTTCACGCACGCTTGTTGTTCCTGTTTTGCGTAATACCGGTGGGTTGAGCTTTGCCGACTTCCTCAACTCTTATGAAGAACTCGTGCGCAAGGTAAAAACCAACAAACTTGCCGTCACCGACTTCCAGGGCGCCACCATTACTCTCACCAACCCTGGCACCATCGGCACCGTTCAGTCGGTTCCGCGCCTCATGCCTGGGCAAGGTGTCATTGTTGGCGTGGGTTCAATTGATTACCCCGCTGAATTTCAAGGCAGCGACGAGCGTGCATTGTCGAAGTTGGGCGTTTCCAAAGTGGTAACGGTCACCAGCACTTACGACCACCGCATTATTCAAGGTGCCGAAAGCGGAATGTTCTTAAAGCGTGTGCACGAATTGCTCATTGGGCAGCACGCGTTCTACGACGACATTTTTGAAAGTCTCGGTGTTCCTTATAAGGCAGAGCAGTGGCGTACCGATAACAATGCATCTGACACCGAAGAACAAATGTTGCACAAGCAAATGCAGGTAGCAAACATTATTCGTGCACACCGTGTGCGTGGTCACCTTATGGCCGACCTCGACCCCTTGCGCTGGAAAGAGCCAGTACTTCCCGCAGAGCTTGACCCTGCAACATATGGTCTCACCATTTGGGACCTCGAGCGTTCATTCCTCACCGGTGGTGTTGGTGGCGTCGACCGTCAAGAACTCGCTGACTTGTTGTCGGTGTTGCGCGAAACATATTGCAGCACCATTGGCATCGAGTACATGCACATTCAAAACACTGAAGAACAGCGTTGGTTGCAGGCTCGTCTAGAAGGCGTCACCTTTAAGCCGTCGTTGTCGCAGAAAAACCGCATTATGGAGCGACTCAATGCTGCAGAAGCGTTTGAAAAGTTCTTGGCCACAAAGTATGTAGGAACAAAGCGATTCGGTCTAGACGGTTGCGAGACAGCCATTCCCGTCATCGACACCATTTTGTCGGCCGCTGCTGCTGAGCATCTTGACGGCGCTGTTATTGGTATGTCGCATCGTGGTCGTTTGAACGTGTTGGCCAACGTAGTGGGGAAGAGCTACGACCAAATCTTCAAAGAGTTTGAAGGCCACATCAAGCCTGATTCGGTTCAGGGCTCTGGCGACGTGAAGTACCACCTCGGTGCTCACGGCAAATTCACTTCTGCCGAAGGCGATGTTCTTAACATCGAACTTGCCGCAAACCCGAGTCACTTGGAAACAGTTGATCCCATCGTGATGGGTATGGTGCGCGCGGCTCAAGATGGCATTAATCCGCCACTTGCTTTTAGCGTTTTGCCACTGCTCATTCACGGTGACGCTGCATTTGCTGGTCAAGGTCTTGTTGCTGAATGTTTGGCAATGAGCGACCTCAGTGGCTATCGCGTCGGCGGAACCATTCACCTCATCATCAACAACCAAATC
>ENA-OUVC01000238-OUVC01000238.1-marine-metagenome-genome-assembly--contig:-NODE-238-length-39208-cov-3.757098_pt1 | contig 39208 bp, 20 predicted proteins | sample MGYA00248622_ERZ508571 | MGnify/ENA primary metagenome ERZ508571 (study PRJEB26236, sample SAMN06267175) | marine metagenome | isolation source: Columbia River Estuary | place: USA:Columbia River Estuary... | reverse complement strand
CCCGTGCGGTCTCCACCCGCGTGGCGGACCGCCTGGTGAAGGTGAATGAAAGCTTGCCCGCTGGGGTTGTCGCTCAGGCCGTTTACAATCGATCCACTCTGGTCGATAGCACTATCCGCACCGTCCAGGCCAACCTCGTCGAGGGGGCGCTATTGGTCATCTTCACGCTTTTCATCTTACTGGGCAACCTGCGGGCCGCCCTGATCACGGCGGCGGTCATCCCGCTTTCGATGCTCTTCACCATGACCGGCATGGCTACGAACAAGGTGTCGGGTAACCTGATGAGTCTGGGCGCGTTGGACTTCGGCCTAATCGTCGATGGCGCTGTCATCATCATCGAGAACTGCCTCCGGCGTTTCGCAAAGGAGCAGGGAAGGTTAGGCCGCCTACTCACTCAGCCCGAACGTTTGGCCTTGGCTTTCGAGGCCACCCGTGAGGTGCGTGGGGCGACCCTGTTCGGGGAGCTCATCATTGCGGTCGTCTATATTCCGATCTTTGCGTTGACCGGGGTCGAGGGGAAGATGTTCCACCCGATGGCCTTCACGGTCGTGGCCGCGTTACTCGGTGCCATGATTCTCTCCGTGACGTTCATCCCGGCGGCCGTGGCGATCTTCATTACGGGTAAGGTTTCGGAGCACGAGAACATCGCCGTGCGCGGGGCCAAAGCCGCTTACCTTCCGATTCTGCGCGTTTTGATGAAGGCGCGGCTCACCGTCGTTGCCGCCAGTGTGGCGGTCCTGGCGATAGCCCTCGCGGCTGCTACTCGACTGGGCAGTGAGTTCATGCCTAGTTTAGATGAGGGTGATATCGCCCTCCATGCTTTGCGGATTCCCGGGACTAGTCTCACGCAGGCTATTGCGATGCAGTCCGTCCTTGAGGCACGGCTCAAGGCCTTCCCTGAGGTCGACAAGGTCCTGGCTAAGATTGGCACCGCTGAGATTGCTACCGACCCGATGCCTCCCAGCGTTGCGGATACCTATGTGATGCTGAAGCCGCGGGCACAGTGGCCGGATCCTCGCAAGCCCAAGGCACAGCTCGTGAGTGAGCTCGAGGTCGCTGCCAAGTCTATCCCGGGTAATAATTATGAGTTCACCCAGCCGATTCAGATGCGCTTCAACGAGCTCATCTCCGGCGTGCGGACGGACGTAGCCGTCAAAGTCTATGGTGACGACCTGGATGTCATGCTCGCCTCGGCCCAGCGGATTGAAGCCATCCTGACTGCGATTCCGGGCGCAGCGGACGTTAAGGTGGAGCAGGTCACCGGCCTGCCGTTACTCACTGTCCAGCTTAACCGCGAGGCCCTCGCTCGTTATGGCCTAGCGGTTGATGATGCCCAAAAGGTCGTGGCCACTGCCTTAGGAGGTACCGTGGCTGGTGAGATCTTTGAAGGCGATCGCCGCTTCGATGTCGTCGTGCGTCTGCCTGAGTCAGTGCGTACCGATATCGATGGCATGGGTAACCTGCCTGTGCCGCTACCGGTCCGCGGGGCAGGTTCGGTGCGGGCCTTCATCCCGTTGCGGGAAGTCGCCATGATCTCACTCGCTCAGGGCCCTAATCAGATTAGCAGAGAAAACGGTAAACGCCGGGTCGTCGTAACGGCTAATGTCCGTGGCCGCGACCTCGGTTCGTTTGTGGCAGAGGCGCAACGCCGCGTGCAGGAGGCGGCGGTGGCTCCGGCGGGCTACTGGGTGGAATACGGCGGCACCTTTGAACAACTCATCTCGGCGAGTAACCGGCTCAAGCTAGTCGTTCCGGCCGCGTTGCTCCTCGTGTTTGGCCTGCTCTATGCCAGTTTCCGCAGCGTTAAGGATTCCCTCCTCGTCTTCAGTGGGGTGCCGCTTGCGCTCACGGGCGGCGTGGCCGCGCTTATCTTACGCGACATCCCTTTCTCGATTAGCGCTGGGGTCGGCTTCATTGCTCTCTCGGGCGTCGCCGTACTGAATGGACTAGTCATCATTAGCTTTATTCGTGCCTTGCGCGCCGAAGGACGTCCGCTGGAGCTAGCGATTGAGGAGGGGTGCCTCACGCGGTTACGTCCGGTGCTCATGACTGCACTGGTGGCTGGCCTCGGTTTCATTCCGATGGCCTTAGCGACCGGGGCTGGCTCTGAAGTTCAGCGTCCGCTCGCGACGGTCGTCATCGGTGGGATTATCAGTTCGACTATCCTGACGCTCCTCACGCTCCCCGTGCTTTACCGCATGGTTCACGGTAAGGACCCATCGGCGGAGGAAGTGCCGAACGCTGTGGCCTGACCCCTTGGCACGCGCCGTACTAGTCCGACCCCACGCTCTTTGTCCAATAGGGCCTGCTGGATGGGATGAGAACCCGCTCGTTGACAATGCTGACTCTTTTTTCCTTCAATCACACCTCTTGCAGCTTAGCCCGTAGTGCCAAGGGGGGAGGTCAATGGGTAGGGAGGGGGCGTCGAAGTGGCCAGTGGCATGGATTAATCGTGCAATCGACTCGGGCGTAGGGCGAATTTCCATGCTGGGTCCGCGTGGCGTGTCTGCGGCGTACCTCCAATGGATGGCAAGCAGCGTCCCGCCGTCTTTGAGCACGCGTGCTGCCTCTCGCAGGAGTCGCGCAGGCTCCTCGCAGTGGAGGATGTTGAAGAGGAGGCAGGCGTCCTGCGACTTGGCTGGCACGTCGAAGCCGTGCGTGAAGACGTCGCGGAGGGATGCGTCGAGGTTGTTGAGCTTTAGTTCGGCCGCCCGCGCTTGCGTTCGGGCGATCATCGACGGGTCGATATCGAAAGTGTGGAGTCGTCCGGAAATCCTCCGAGCGGCGGGAATCGAGAAAGTGCCGTAGCCGCAACCGAGTTCGACGACGTCCCCCATGTGCGTATCCACCCCTAGTGTTTTCAGGATGCGTTCGGCATCTAGCAGGCTTTCCCAGTAGGCCTCGCCGGGCATGCCGCTTTCGCGTAGTTTCATTAACAGTAGGATGTACTTCTAATTTCGGTGGCAAGCGGTAAGGCGCCAAGTCATCGCGCCGCCGGCGGGTGAATGGGGGCAGAAAGGCTTGATTTGGCTGACCCCTCTCTTGCCTTATGTTCTATCTAACGCTCTTCATCCTCGTTGGGGATGGCGGTAAAGAGCCTGACTCGCTTGACTTCGCTCAGGCAGCTCGAAGTATAATGGTAGTGTTCGCAACACGTTCCAGACTCTTTGCCTGCCTCGCCCTGCTTCTATGGGCGACGGTCGGCGTGCTGGCGGTCGAACATTGCTCCTGCGAAGAGGTCACGGCGGATTGCGAGCATGCCGGCGAGGCCTGCGCCCTGCCCGATGACTGCTCGGATTGCCTCGTTCCTTCCGCACCGGTCGCCTTGGATGACTCTCCGGTCGCCTTGCTTCCTCCGGCTAATGTACTTTCGGAGGTCGGCGTGGTGCTGGTGTTTTTGTCGTATGTAACTCGAAGCGCCGTCGAATTAGCCGAGCCGCTTTTCAGTTCTCCATCGCTACCATCTCGTCCGCCTGCCTTCAGGGCTGGGACGATGTGTCTGCGAATCTGAGTGCCTAAGCTTTGGCGGCGTTCGCCGCCCGGTCTCCTTGCGTCCGCGACGGATGCGAGGCGTCCCGTATGTCATCCCGTCGTCCAAGGGGGCACCCTGGGTCTCCGCCCGTATGCATCTTAAAACCATGAACCTTTCCAAACTTCTCCTTCCTATCCTGATTTTCCCGTGCCTCGTGCGTGCCGCCGAAGCCCCTGTCCAGCCCGTCGATGTCGCTGAGCTCGTCCGCCAGGCGGTCGCGACCAATCCGGAACGCCAAGCCTATGAAGCGGCCCTTGCCACCGAGCGCGAAACGGCCTCGGTCGCGGGTTCTAATCAGGACCCCGTGCTTTCGCTCGAGGTCGGCCGCAAACGGCTCCGCGACGCTGGTGGCGCCTTTTTGGATGAAGGCCAGATCTGGACGGCTTCACTTAGCCAGACTTTCGAATGGCCGGAACGTATTCGCCTGCGTCGCGCCATCGCCGACCGCCAAGTTGAGACGGCGAAACTCGGTCTTAAACGTTTCGAACAGGCTATCGAAGCCAAGGCCACCGTCTTGGCTTATCGTGTTTCGCGCGCCCAGCTGCGGGCCCAAGCCTGTGCAGAGGTCGCCGAGCGCTACGCTGGGCTGCGCAAGGCTTTGCTGGGACGCGACCCCTCGGGTCCTGCCCCGATCATCGAGCTGCGTTCGGTCGAAGCCGCTGAAATCGTTGCCCGTCGTCGGTCCGAGGAGGCGCGACTGGCTCTGCAGCAGGCCTTGCTGGAGATGAACCAACTACGCGGGGCGCCATCGATGGCCCCACTCGTAGTCAAGGCACCAGAGCTGGCGCTGCGCGATGCACCCCCACTTGATGCACTTCTGGCGACGGCTCCCCAAGGGAATTTCGGCTACCGGATGCATATACTCGAATCTGAGCAGCTCAGCCTACAGTCTGACCTCGCTCGCTCGGACAGTGTACCGGGCTTCACGGCCGGACCTTATGTCTCGCAGGATCGGGTCGGTGGTCGCGAGACGATTATCGGGCTGCGATTTGATATTCCCGTGCCAGTGACGGGCCGTAGTGCCTCCGCTGAAAGGGCAGGCCTCGAAAAGCGTCGCCAAGCCAAGGCATCGCTTGCAGCCGCCTGGCGCGACGTTGAACGCGAACTCGGCCAGACTTGGCTTTCCTATGCGTCCAAGCTCGATCAGCTACGGATGCACCAGGACGATCCGGCGGTGCGGTTCGCCGAGGCCGCTCGCCTCGCGGAGGCACACTATCGGGCGGGTGCACTGTCCCTGCAGTTATTCATGGATGCGCAAGCCGGTTACCTCGAAGCCGTCGATTCGGCCCTGCTGCTCCAGGAGCAGGCTGTCGAGGTGGGCTTCCGCCTGCGCGAACTGAGCGGCGACCCCTTCAGCCCCGTCTCAATCCGATGAAGAACTTGCTCCTGATTTTATCCGTCGGACTGCTGGTCGGTTGCGGTAAGTCCGCTTCGTCGGAAGAGTCTTTAGCGCCAGCGCCGAAGGCCGCCGAATTTAAGAAAGGGCAGGGCCTCCTGCTCACTGCCGAGGCCACGCAATTCATCGGGCTGCGTGCCGCCGAGACTCAAACCAAGGGCGCCGCCGTCCGGATTCCCATTTCGGCTGTGGTGGATACCGCCGAGGGCCAGCAAGTCTTCGTCCGTAATGGACAGCGTTGGTTGCGCACCGCAGTAAGGCTTGGTGCCGCCTCGGGCGAGCTCGTCGAGGTCGCGGACGGTCTGTTCGAGGGGGATGTCATCGCTGTCGCGGGCGGCTGGTATCTTTGGATGGCGGAACTTCAGGCCATCAAGGGAGGCGTCGGCTGCGCCGACGGTCACTAAAATGGTCGCCGCGCTCGCTCTCTGGTCCATTCGTCGCCGAGGCGCCGTCCTGACGTGTGCCCTGCTGCTTAGTCTGCTGGGTGTCTGGTCCGCATCTCGCGTGCCGATTGACGCGATGCCCGACATCACGGGGCCGCAGGTGCAGATCAACACCGCCTTGCCAGCCCTCGCCGCCGACGAGGCTGAATCCCGGGTGACGATTCCGCTCGAGTCCGAGCTCTCAGGTCTGCCTGGGCTCGTCGAGTTCCGCTCGCTTTCGAAGATCGGCCTGTCGCAGGTAACGCTCATCTTCGAGGATGGAACGGACATCTTCCGTGCCCGCCAGCTGGTGACGGAACGTATCGGCCAGGCTTCCGGTAATCTGCCACCGGGCGTGGTCCCGGTCATGGCGCCCATCAGCACGGGGCTCGGTGAGATTGTTTATTACACCCTGGAATATGCTGACGAAACCAAGGCACCGAGCGATGAGGCCGCCCGCCTGCGTGAGCTGCGTCTGCTGCATGACACGCGGGTCCGTCCGGCCCTGCGGTCCACTGCGGGTCTGGCTGACGTCAACGTCATCGGCGGACACGAGCGGCAGATGTTAATCGAGCCCGACCTTGCCAAGATGGCGAAGGCCGCCTTGCCGATGTCCGAGTTGCTCCAGGCCGTCCGCAAGAATACCGAGAACGCTGGCGGCGGCGTCATCTCGCTCGGCGGCGAGGCCTTCACTGTGCGCGCCGATACCCGCGTGCGCACCGCTCAGGATATCGCCGGCATCCCGTTGCGTCCCGCCGGCCTCGGCCCCGCCGTGACGGTGGGCGACGTCGCCAAGGTCTCGGTCGGCAGCGCGTCGCGCATGGGGGCGGCCACCGTCGATGGACGCGAAGCGGTGGTCGGCGCAGCCATCATGCTCGCCGGCGAGAATTCCCGAGAAGTGTCCCGCCGCGCGGTCGAAAAACTGCGCGTCATCGGTGACCATTTACCGGAAGGTGTCCGTATCCGCGTGCTTTACGACCGGTCTGATCTCGTCGGCGCGACCATTCGCACCGTCGAGACCAACCTATTCGAAGGTGCCGCCATCGTCGTGGTGGTACTTTTGCTGCTGCTCGGGCATTGGCGCGCCGCGTTGATAGTTGCCTTGGCCATCCCGCTCTCGTTCCTGCTCCTGCTGACGGGCATGGCCGCCACCAAGGCCAGCGCCAACTTGATGAGCCTGGGGGCAATCGACTTCGGGCTCATCGTCGACGGTTCGGTCGTGATGGTGGAGAATTTTCTGCGAAGGTTGGACGATCGCGTGCGCTCGTTGGGACGTTCCCTTTCCGAGGAGGAACGTACTCATGAATTATCCGCCGCCGCCAGCGAGGTCGCTGGCCCGATGTTTCTCGGGGTGGCCGTCATCACGCTCGTCTACGTCCCCATCTTTGCCCTCGAAGGTATCGAAGGGAAGATGTTCAAGCCCATGGCCGGAGCCGTGGTCGTCGCCCTCGCGGCTTCCGCACTCGTCGCTCTCACGGTGATGCCTGCGCTCGCCTCTTTCGGTCTGCGTTCCTCCGGTCATGGCGAGGAGGGCGGGCTGGTCCGTCGCCTGCGCGGCGTCTTTGCGAACGCTTTGGCCTGGTGCTTCGCGCACCGGGGTGTCGCCATACTGGTGACCCTGCTGGCCACTTTGGCGGCCGCGGTCGGCTTCACCCGGCTCGGCGCGGATTTCATCCCTCAACTGGACGAAGGCTCGATCAGTATCCAGTTCGTCCGGGCGGCTAGCCTCGACCTGCGCTCATCGGTCGAACTGCAGAAGAAGTCCGAGACTTTGCTGCGGTCACGCTTCCCCGAGATCGACCACATCTTCGCACGTATCGGTACCGCCGAGATCGCCAGCGACCCGATGGGGCCCAACGTGGCCGACACCTATCTCACCCTCAAGCCGCGTGAGACTTGGCGACGGGAAGGTGGGTCACCCATCAACAAGGCCCGGTTGGTCGAGCTCATGTCCGGCGTGTTGGAGCGGACCGTCCCGGGCCAGACCGCGATGTTCTCCCAGCCGATCCAGTTGCGCTTTAATGAAATCATGGCCGGCGCCCGCGCCGACCTTTCGCTCAAGATCTTCGGAGACCAACTCGCCGACATGGAGTCGGTCGCTACCCAAGCGGTGGCAGTGCTGCGCAAAATTCCCGGGGGAGGGGACGTCGAGTTCGAGGCCTCGGGCATGTTGCCCTCGGTAGATATTGTCCCGCGGCGCGACCAGCTCGTCCGCCACAACCTGCATGCCGAGGAACTCAATGAGGTCGTCTCGGTCGCCCTTGGCGGCGCCAAGGCCGGTCAGCTTCCGTCTGCCGGCCGACCGCTGGACGTAGTCGTTCGTCTTCCCGGCGCCGAGCAGTCGTCGCTGGCTCGGATTGGAGACTTGCCGGTTTCGGCCGAGGATGGCTCCGGTACGACCGTTGCGCTTTCGAAGGTCGCCGATGTCAGGTCCGTGGAGCGGCCCGGTGTCATCACCCGCGAGGATGCTCGTCGGCGATTGGCCATTCTCATCAACGTGCGCGGCCGTGATACGGAGGGCTTTGTCCGTGAGGCCGAGGCTCGCCTCAAGGCCGAGATCAAGCCGGTCGGCGGAGTCTATTGGGAGTTCGGCGGGCAGTTCGAGAACCTGGTCCGCGCCCGCGAACGGCTAGCCCTAGTGGTGCCCGCGGCGCTGGGGCTGATTCTTCTCCTCATCTATGCTGGCTTCGGCAGTTTCCGGCAGGCGGCCTTGGTCTTCACCTGTGTGCCGCTGGCGGCGACAGGTGGTGTGCTCGCCCTCTGGTTGCGAGGCATGCCATTCACCATCTCTGCTGGCATCGGCTTCATCGCCGTCTCCGGCATCGCGGTCCTCAACGGTATCATGCTCATCAGTTTCATCAACCAGCTCAGGGCTGGCGGAACGCCGTTGCGCGAAGCCGTGACCAAAGGCACTCTGACGCGTCTACGCCCGAAGTTACTGACTGCGCTGGTTGCCTCGCTCGGCTTCGTGCCCATGGCCCTTTCGACGGGTCCCGGCGCCGAAGTCCAGCAGCCCCTGGCTACCGTCGTTATCGGCGGCATCATCACCTCGACCGCGCTGACGTTACTCCTTCTGCCCGTCCTCTACGACTGGTTGGAGTCCCGTTTCGCTCCGGTGAGCGCATCTCTTCCATCCCCAAACCAAAACTAATCCCATGAAAGCATTCCTCCTGTCCGTCCTCTCAATCTGCGCTCTCGGCGCCGCCGAGCCTGCTAAGGCCCCCGCTGTAGCCCTCGTCGGACGTCTCCTCGAAGCCTCTGGGGATAAAGCCGAGTTTCTCATCAAGCCTTCCCGCCATGTGGTCGTGACGTTTCTAGATGCCGCCGGCAAGCCGGCGGCCCGCGGTGAACGCAGCGTCGTCGTGAAGGTCGACGGCAAGGATCTCGCCCTGGAAGCACAGCCTAACGGTTTCACCTCCAAGGAGCCGCTGCCAGCCAAAGAGCCCGCCCCGATTATCGTACAAATCCGCGCGACGGCCGACGCCAAGCCGACCAACTTCCGCCTCACGCTCAACACCTCCACTTGCGGCGAATGCAAACGTCCCGAGTACACCTGCACCTGTGAGCACTGAGGGCGGTCGGCTCCGTGCTGGTATCGCCATTATAAGGTAGGGGCGCGACTGCGTCGCGTCCGTTCGCTGGGTAGGATGACCGCCTAGTCCTTGGCCTGTGAGTAATACCACCTGTGCCTCGAACGCGTCATGGTGTTCGACTTCACGGTCTGATTGGTAGGGGCGCGACTGCGTCGCGTCCGTTGACCGTAGCGAGCCGGTTTAGCCAAGTGGGTGGGTCTTTTTCGTCTGCTGGCGAACGGGCGCGACGCAGTCGCGTCCCTACCTAGATAACCCACTGGCGTCAGTGGGTTTTGTCCTGGTTCGACTTCAAGGTCTGAGTCGCTTAGGGTTGGGGCATGGACCTGCATGCCGACCATTCTGAACGCGTTGTGGTGGACGCTACTGCGACCTTGCAAGGGCAGGGGGCGGTGTCGCTGGAACGCCAAGGGCAGGGAGACCATGCGCAGATTACGGTCGTCGCTCATCCCGCCGGGGACGCTTGGGCGCACACGGGCGAGCAGCTTTGCGAGCTCCTGGTGCTCCAAGGCGCCCTCTTGATCGGCGAGGATAGCTTCGGGCCGCAGTCCTACGTCCGACTCCTCCCTGGTCAAGCCCTCGACCTTAAGACCCAGACGGGCTGTGTCCTTTACGAGAACCGCCGCGATTGGACGGAAGCCGAAGAAGGCTCCTTTGCCTTGGCCGGCGACCGGATGGATTGGCGGCAGGGCATGGTGCCTGGGCTTAAAGTCACCTCGCTCCATGAAGGCCTCACCAAGCACACCGCCCTCGTGCGCTGGGCGCCCGACACCCGGTTCAATCCGCACACCCACGTTGGTGGGGAAGAGATCCTCGTCCTCGCAGGCGTCTTCCGCGATGAGCATGGAGCCTATCCCGCCGGCACTTGGATTCGCAGCCCGCACATGAGTCACCACAGACCCTTCACCGAAGCCGAAGGCGCCACGATTCTCGTTAAGGTCGGTCACCTGCAGGTACCAGGGTAGTTTTGAGAACCCCATCAAAACCAGCGCTAGGCGCTTTTTTGTCGGCAGTTTCTGCAAGTCGCGCCGTACCTTGTCCAACTGAGGTCCAATTAAGGGCGATTTACCCCATATTTCGTGGTCAGACTTTAATTAGCCTGCACGTTATTAAAGCCAAATACGTTTTGCATTAATAGTATGGCATCGGCGTTGGGGCCCTCGCTCTGGCCGTGGCTGCTCTCCGTCGCCGTAGGCAGATGAAGAGTTAAGCTCGGCCCATATCTCAGGTAGGTTCAGCACACATCTTAGGTACGCTCGGCATGATTCTCAGGTAGGGTCGGCACTGCGTGCCGACCTAGTTGTATCCCTCGTCCGGCAGGACAGGGGGCCTATGCTACCCCTACCTGGATACTTTGCGTTCGGTGATGGTCCAATTCTTGACGTCGTAGAGGCGCTCGGTGACACCGTCGGTGATGCGCATGTTACCTTCCCATTCCTGATGAATCCATGGGTTGTCGACGAGGGGCCAGCTGGCGTAGTCGACTTTTTGGCCATCGATGGTCGCCTCGCCTTGGAAAGTCTTCTCGAGCTTGACGCCAAAGCGGTCGACATAGGTTCCCTTTGCGACCTGGACGGTGTTGTCCGCCACCGTCGTCAGCCCGACCTTCGTCCGCGCGAGGATGGCCGTGCGGAAGGCAGCTAGGCGCGCCGCCGGCGTCGGGCCTGGAAATTCATCGGGTCGGGCGGTCTCCATCGCAATCGCAACATCTTTGCCGAAGACGCGGAACTCTGAGTCCTTGGGGTGGAAGCCGCCCTTGCCGGCGAACACCGGCAGGGCGGGGTCCCACTTGAACGATTGGCTCGCACTGAATGCGATGAGTACGCTACCGTAGTCGAGGAAGACACGGCCGGAGGCCTCGCTGTCATTGACCATGGCAAGGTAGCCGTGCGGTATGTACGCTAGCGCGTACCAGGCGTCAGTCGTGAAAGGCTGGTGCCCTTTGATATCGGCTCGGACCTTGGGTTTGTTCGCTGGGTCGGTCAGGTTATTCGCGACGAGTAGGAGCGAGCCGCGATGCTGGAGGTATTCGGCGAAGCGGCTGCTCACGCCGGGGGTGTAGTTAGTGAGCGGTCGGTCATCGAAGCATGGGACCGTCAGCCAGCAGAGGCTGGCACAGTCGCTGGCCGGTTGGTCGAACATCACGCCGTACGGGTAGGTCTGCCCCCAGATGCTGGTCTTGCGACCGGTCGGGGCATGGGTGATTGCGGTGCTGAAGAGTGCGTAGCTTCGGTTGACGAAAGAAGTCTGGAAGGCGCGGTCGCCGTCGAAGCGGGAACGGTGCACGTAGGGGTTAGCCCGGTCGGTCGCCGCCTTCACGATTAGCGGCGAAGGGCGCCAAGGCTCGGCCACGGCGAAGACCGCGGTGGTGTTGCCGCCAAGGCGCGGGGTCTTGCCGCCGAAGTAGGTCCAGAGCATGTCCGCGCAACCCGTCGGGGCCTGCGTGACGAACCCGGGGTAGCTGCGGCCGGCGGGGGTGGCCCAGTTTCCGTTCAGCCAGGTGCCCGCGGCGTGGGCGATCGACATCTCGTAGGCCATCTGCGCACGCCGGGCCAGCTCCTTGTCCGTGTAAGGATTATCGAAACTCAGCAACGTCCCGATGTTGTAAATCATGTAAGGACGGGAGGCGAACTCGGGCGAGCCGCGAGTGGCCGTGTAGGCGATGCGTTTATCGAACATCTTGAGCGCCCCCTGCCCACGTGCGCCGTAGCGTCCGTCGACGGGCAGCAGCTTCGGGTCCCAGATTTGCTCGGTCAGGTAGAGGTTCAGCGGGATGAGGAAGGATAGGTTTCCCGTGGAGCCCGCCCAGCTTGTATTGTTTGTGAACAGCCATTGGAAATCGGCCTTCAGCGCAGCGTCCATCTGGTCGTGGTAACGCATGTAGACATTGACCATCGACCACAGCCCGAAGCCGTTCACGTGCGGCTCGCCCCACTCCTTGCCGTTGGGGAGAGGGAAGGGCACGTTGGTGCCGTCCTTGCGTCGCTTCTCTAGGTTAGCCATCCGCACCTTGGCCTCCTTGATGCGCTCGCCCATATAAGCGCGAACGATTGCCAGGCCTTCCTCCTTGCGTCCGGCCTTTAGGAGCAGCTGAGCCGTCCAGCCCGTCATCGGCGAAGGGCTGCGTTTAACAGCGTCGAGATCGGCGAGGGCCGCCTGGACGATGGCTGCCTCCCGGGACGCCGCGTCAGGGTATTGGCGGGCGGAGAGTGCGACGATTACGTCTTTCGGCGACAAGGCCGTCGGATTGGGCGGAGCGGCGGCGGGTTCGGCCGCGGACAGCGAGGCACAGAGCAAGAAGGGCAGAAGGGCTTTCATCGAGGCAGGTTTGTGGGGCCAACCATAACGCAACAGCTGTGTCGCTTCGCTTAAGGTAGTATTTGCTCTTTCTGGCTGTCAAGCAACCGGTCCCCCGACTATCGGCCTGACCCTTTTTGCGTGTGAGAAGGTCAACGGGGACGCTGGCATGGTTGCCTCGCCCCTTACCGCCGTGTCGGCACCCTCGACCTAAGGCATCCGGTGCCGTGGTGCCTGTTCCATAATCAATCAAATAGGCCTTTTCCTATGATATGAGTTGTAAGAATTCTCTTCTAATTTATTTTAAAAACACCCCCCTTGACGACCCACCCCGGTCACACCCCCTTCAGTCTTCCCCCCTTCCGATGCCCTCCCAGTCCTCTCGTGCCCTGCTTTCCCGTGCCACGCTCATGGTCGCGGCCGCCCTCTTGGGCGTGACCTCGGCCCAGGCCGCCACGTACCAGTGGACTGGTAACTCGGGCGTGAATCAGAACTACGATAACGGCGCGAACTGGGTCGAGGCTTCTTGGGCGGAGTGGGGCGACTACGTTTTCAACAGCAATGTCGTTAACGGGACGGTTAATATCAACCTATTCTGCGGGACGGATACGCTCTCTTTGCAGAGCGGGCTGACGACAAACATCACCATCAACGGCCCGGTGCCTTTGGTGTTCGCGGGAAACTGGGGACACTTTGGTACAATCACGATTGCGGCGGACAGTCGGGACCTGACCATCAATACCAATATCAACTCGAGCGGCGAAATGACTTGGAATGTCGGCGCAGGCCGTAAGCTGACCTTCAGTCAGGGTCTATCTGACTGGGGGACCGCCCCGGCTACCTTGGTCAAGTCCGGCGCAGGGACGGCCATGCTCACCGGGAGCAGCTCTTACAGTGGCGTAACAATCCTTGCCGGCGGCGTGGTCAATGCGGCCACCTTCGCCAACAACGGTACGGCAAGCAGCCTCGGCGTGGGTACGGGCGACACCGCCGGTGACAACATCGGCCTGCTCTTTCGCGGCGGCGTGCTGCAGTACACCGGCTCGACGGCCCAATCCACCGATCGCGCGATCCGCCTGAGCACGACGGGCGGTGGCGGTACTATCGACGCCTCGGGTAGTATCCCGTCGGCGACCCTGTCGTTCACGCGTGCATCGATGCCCAACTGGTGGGAGGAAGGCGGCGTTCGCACCCTGACGCTTACCGGCTTGAACACGGGCGAAAACACCCTGTCGGCTGGTATCGCTGACACCGCTGGTACTAAGATTAACCTCACTAAGAGCGGAGTCGGGACCTGGGTGCTCGCTGGGGCTGGCAATTACGTGGGCGTCACGAACATCAACGCCGGCACATTGATTGCTGCGAGCAGCGGTGCACTGGGTACGGGTGGACTGGATGGTGCCACGATGACATGGATTAGCAATGGTGCTACGCTGGCGCTGAGAGGTGATATCAGCATGAACGAGCACCTGCACGTGCTGGGTACTGGTGTCGGTGGGCTGGGTGCCATTCGGAACTTGGCGGGTGCGAACGCCCTGACCATGACCATTGGCTTAGATGGCGACACGACCATCGGCGTGAATGCAGGCACGTTGACGTTAACGAACGCTCTCTACGGCGACGGTGCGTTAAATGCCTCTAATCTTACCAAGGTAGGTAATGGCGTCTTGGTCTTGTCGGGAACGAACCTTTATTCTGGCGTCACGGTTTTCGCTGGCGGCGTCGTGCAAGCCACCACTTTGGCTGATAATGGCACGGCGAGCAGCCTAGGGGTCGGCACGGGCGACCCCGGCGGTGATAGTATCGGGCTACTCTTTCGCGGCGGCGCCTTGAGGTATGCGGGCTCGACGGCCCAAACCACTGATCGCGCGATCCGCCTGAGCACCAGTGGCGGGGGCGGCACCATCGACGCCTCGGGCAGTGTCTCATCGGCGACCCTAACGTTCACGCGGGCCTCGATGCCCAACTGGTGGGAGGCCCCAGGCGTACGAACGCTTACTTTGACCGGTATCAATACTGGAGAGAATACCCTTGCGGCCGGCATTAACGATTTACCCGGCGCCACGACCATCAACGTGAGCAAAGAAGGCACCGGCACCTGGGTGCTCGCTGGGGCCGGTAACTACTTGGGCATCACGAACATCAACGCGGGAGTATTGTTAGTTACGAACAGCACCTCCCTCGGCGTCGGCGGGTGGGATGGTACCACCATGACTAACGTCCTCGACGGAGCCACGCTCGCCCTGCGCGGTGGCATCAGCCTTGATGAACACATGCATGTCTGGGGTGCCGGCGTCGGTGGCCTTGGCGCTATCCGTAGCCTCTCTGGTAATAACGCCCTGACAATCGGAGGCAATAACGGCAACGGCTTCGCGCTGCGCTCCAATACCGTTGTCGGCGTGGATGCCGACACGCTGACCGTGACCGGGTTCTATGAGTCCGGCGGCAGCTTCGGCCTGACTAAGGTCGGCACCGGCACGCTGGTGCTCACCGCGAACAACGCTTACACCGGCGGTACAACCATCAATCGCGGCACCCTGCAGATCGGCAACGGCAGCGGCGGCTCCCTGGCCGGCGGTAGCGCGGTCGTTATCGCGGCCGGCGGGCGGCTCGTCAACGCCACCACGAACGGTAACTCGCTCTCCCTGGGTGCCCTTACAATCACGGGCGGCGAACTCGCCGCGACCAACACTCCGGCTTGGGACCTCGGTAACTTCCTGCTCCGCGGCGACGTGACCATCGGTGGCACCGTGCTGTCCACGATCTCGGCCGACGTCCGCGTCGGCTTCAACGAAGACCGCCTCTTCACCGTTGCCGATGTCGACGGCGGTAGCGGCGTCGACCTGCTGATCTCTGGCAAAATCAGCCACTATAATAATAATTCTTGGGGCTATGCCACCAAGGCTGGCGCCGGCACCATGAAGATCAGCAGCGTCAATCATATCGGCCGCCTCACGGTCAACGCCGGCCTACTCATCCTCGAAAACGATGGGGTCGGCTTGCTGGAGAATGGGGGATTGATAAATAATGCCACCACTGACTACAGCGTGGTCGGTACGAAGACCGCCAGTTACGCGATTTCCGGCACCGGGTCCCTCAGGAAATCAGGTAGCGGTACATTGGTGCTTGCCGGGAACAACCCCTTCACGGGTGGCCTCATCCTCAACGCGGGCACCCTCCAAGCCGCCCGTAACACCCTGGGCTCTGGCGCGGTCATCGTGAATAACGGGGCTACGCTTTACGCCAACGACCAATGGGTCTTCTGCGGAATCAACGGGTACGGCGAACCGTCCCGCAATGTGGCCTCCGTGACCCTGAACGCTGGCGCGGTGCTTTATATGGACCCGACGAACGGGTTCGCCAACGGCATCACCAACTTCTTCCTCGGCGGCGGCTCCGTCACGGGCGGTGCGAATGACGACACGCGCGGTGCGCTTTTCCTGTTTAACGGAAATGAGCAGATCACGGCCGGCGGTGGCGTGGTCTCGACCATCGGCGTGAGTATCGGCCTGAACGGGAACAACAACAGCATCACGGTCGACGCCGGCAGCCGCCTCGACCTAACCAACGTGCTCAAGCGCGGCGCTTTTGACTCCGCCGGTCGGGGTGGCTTCGTCAAGAACGGCGGCGGTACCTTGGTACTCTCGGGCGCCAACAGCTACGACGGCGTCACCGATATTGCCGCCGGCACCTTGATTGCGGTGAGCAATACGGCCATTGGCGCCGGCGGCCACTCCGGAGAGACCATGAGCTACATCCGCGACGGCGCGACGCTCGCCCTGCAGGGCGGGGTCAGCCTCGACGAGCACTTTCACGTCTGGGGCTCAGGCGTCGGCGGCCTCGGCGCCATCCGCAGCCTCTCTGGCAATAACGCCCTGACCAACAGTCCCGGTGGCGGTGCGGGTTTCGCGCTCCGCACGAACACCGTCGTCGGCGTCGACGCCGACACGTTGACCGTATCCGGCTTCTACCAAGATGGCGGTAGCTTCGGCCTGACCAAGGTCGGCACTGGCACGCTGGTGCTCAGCGCAAGCAACACCTACAGTGGTGATACGACCGTCAGCGCTGGCACGCTGAAGATTGGTAACGGCGGTTCCTCCGGTTCCCTCTACTCGCCTTCGATGTCAGGCGGTAACCTCGGCTTCGGCGGGGCGGGTGCAATCGTGAACGACGGCACCCTGATTTACGATATCGCTGGAGGCGCGGTTCACGTGAACCGCACCATCGGCGGTCTTGGCACGGTCAGCGTGACGGGTAATCAGTCCGTCCACTTCGCCGATGGCACGACCATTTCGACCACTGGTGCGCAGGCTTATTCGGCCACGGCTACCGGTAACCGCTACCATGGCTTCAACCTGGCGGACAACGCCTCCGTAGCGCTCACCTCTTTCGGCGCGATTTCGATGACCGGGATGCTGGGTACCGCTAACGGCCATACCGGTCGCCTGACTATCAACACGAGCGCCGGCAACAGCGACGTGACGCTCAACACCCCAGTCGGAGTCAGCGGCGTGGATTACGGCTTGGCGGAACTCACCGTCAACGCAGGCACAGGTGCGATCACGCTCGGGACGCATAATGGTCAGGCTTGGGGCACGGCCAATACGCTTTCGTTCACTGGCGGGGCCGTCAACGCCACCGCTAATCTGAACTCCTTCAGCACGCTGACGGTCACCAACTCGGTGGGTGGTACCTTCAGTGGGGTTCTTTCCGGCTCTGGCTCCTTGACCAAGGCCGGCATCGGCACGTTGACCCTCACCGCCCATAACGGCTACGCAGGCGGCACGAACATCAATGCGGGCACCCTAAACATTGACGTCCAGGGCCACCAAGGCGCCTCTGCGGTCGGGGTGAACAAGGCCGTGTTCGTGGCTTCTGGCGCCACCCTTCGCCTCAACAAAACCGACGGCCTCGGTTATTATGGCGCCAACCCCAGTTCGCTGACCATCGCAGGGGCGATGACTATCGCGGCGGGTATCCACTCCTCGATCGGTAATTTCGGAATCACGCTCGATGGGGGCACGCTCACCTCCGAGGGCTCGGGCAGCGGCTCAGGCAACTATATCTTGGACGGTACCATGACCACGCTGGCCAACGCAGCGTCGTCCGTCATCAGTGCCAACGCCATCGGCCTGCGAAATGGTAGCACCTCCAACCAATCGGTCGTATTTGACGTCGCAGATGGTGCGGCGGCGGCTGACCTCTCGGTGAGTTCCGCCCTCAATAATGGCAGTGGCACGAACGGTCTGACCAAGACGGGCGACGGTGAGCTGTTGCTTACCGGGAACAGCAGCTACTCCGGTACCACGACCATCATTGCGGGCACGCTGAAGATTGGTAACGGCGGTTCCTCCGGTTCCCTCTACTCGCCTTCGATGTCAGGCGGTAACCTCACCTTCGGCGGGGCGGGTGCAATCGTGAACGACAGTGCTTTGGTCTACGACATCGCCGGAGGCGCGGTCTACGTGAACCGCACCATCAGCGGCCTCGGCACGGTCAGCGTGACGGGTAATCAGTCCGTCCACTTCGCCGATGGCACGACCATTTCGACCACTGGTGCGCAGGCTTATTCGGCCACGGCTACCGGTAACCGCTACCATGGCTTCAACCTGGCGGACAACGCCTCCGTAGCGCTCACCTCTTTCGGCGCGATTTCGATGACCGGGATGCTGGGTACCGCTAACGGCCATACCGGTCGCCTGACTATCAACACGAGCGCCGGCAACAGCGACGTGACGCTCAACACCCCAGTCGGAGTCAGCGGCGTGGATTACGGCTTGGCGGAACTCACCGTCAACGCAGGCACAGGTGCGATCACGCTCGGGACGCATAACGGTCAGGCTTGGGGCACCGTGAACGCGATTTCCCTCACCGGCGGCGCCATCAACGTCACGGCCAACCTGGCCGCTTTCAATGCGCTGACGGTCACCAACTCAGCGGCCAGTACCTTCAGTGGGTCGCTTTCCGGTTCTGGTTCCCTGACCAAGGCCGGCAACGGCGTGATGGTGATGACCGGGAGCAGTAGCTATTCCGGCGGCACGACCGTCAGCGCCGGTACGCTCATTCGTGAGAATACCTACGCCGCAGGCTCTCATGCCGTCGCTTCAGGTGCGGTCCTCGAATTCGCGGTCGCCAGCGGCACCCGCGATTCCGCGACGACCACGTTCTTCGGTGCGGGCACTCTGCGCAAGACGGGTAACGGCGGACTCATCTGGGGTTCCGGCACCGCGACGTTCTCGCTCGGATCGGGCGCGCTCATCGATGTTCGGGCGGGCACTTTCACCGGCGGTTCCTGGGGTAACGATAATTGGAGCTTCAACCTCTCCGACCTCAATGTCGAGTCAGGTGCAGTCTTCTCCACGGTCGAAGCCAACGTCCGCGTGAATAAGATCACGGGTTCTGGAACGATCAGGAGCGGCTACAATGGGGCCGGCTACCAGAATCTGACCATCGGCGTCGATAACGGCAGCAGTACTTTCGCCGGCGTCATCGCCAATGCCGAGTCTGCGGGTAGTCTCCTGAAGACCGGCTCTGGCACGATAACCCTGACGGGTGCGAACACCTACACCGGCACGACCAACGTCTCCGCGGGCACACTCCTCATCAACGGCTCCACCAGCAACGCCAGCGCCGTCACCGTCGGTCTCAACGGCACCCTCGGCGGCACCGGCACCGTGGGCGGCAACACCACTATCAGCGGCATCCACTCCCCTGGCAACTCCCCCGGTATCCAGACCTTCACCGGCAACCTTTCCTACGTAAACGGCGGCACCCCTGATCCGACCGTGAACTGGGAACTCGCCAGTAACACGACCACGGTCGGAGTGAACCCGACCGCAAACTTCGATCAGATCATCGTGGGCGGCAACCTCGACTTCACCCACACGACCAACCTCAATCTGACCTTCAATGGGGTAGGCAGCGCTGTCCTCTGGAGTGATTCCCTCTGGGACGCTAACCAAAGCTGGTTGCTCTATGACGTGGCTGGAATTACCACGAACATCGCCAACCTCAACCTCAACACGGTCAACTGGCTGGACAGTGGTAGTAACCTCTTCAGTACCGCCGGAGGCAGCTTCACGCTCAGTAAGAACGGAGAGGATGTGATGCTCAACTTCACCGCCGTCCCGGAGCCCTCGACCTATGGCATCGGCCTCGGGGCGATGGCGCTCGCGTTAGCGGCAGTGCGTCGCCGGCGGCAGAAGAAGAGCTAAGCTCGGCCTGCATCTCAGGTAGGGTCGGCACTGCGTGCCGACCTAGTTGTATCCCTCGTCCGGCAGGACAGGGGACCATCGCATCTTTCGCGATGATCATGAAGAACTATCCATCTTACTCCGCGAAAAGGCTGTTCCGACCAGAGCCCAGCTTTCCGAGGGCTTTGGTCGCTAACCACGCGGTTAGGCCGCAGGCGGCGGCGTAAGGCGCGAGGGAGGGGCCGAAGAGTTCGAGGGCGAGGCAGAGTCCGGTGAGGGGGACGGCGCCGGCGGATGCGAAGAGGGTGGTGAGTCCAAGCGCAGCAGCGAGGGAGACAGGTAGGCTTGTGAAGCCGGCGAGGGTCGAGCCAAGGCAGGCGCCGATGACGAAGAGAGGCGTGACTTCTCCGCCGCGGAAACCGGCGATGAGGCAGAGGGCGGTGAGCGCGAACTTCCAGGCAAAGGCGTCCGCGGCGGTGGCTTGGCGCAGGGCGCTGTCGATGAGGCCAAGGCTGAGTCCGGTGACTTCGAGGTGGCTCGCGGCCAAGGCGGCGAAGGCGAGTGAGAGTACGACGATGGTGGCGTAAGGCATCCAGGGGCGTTCGAACTGGGCTAGCTGGCGCTTGCTTTGATCGACGGTGCGGACGAAGAGCCAACCGACCAGGCCGAAGGCGAGGCCGAGGGCGGCGGCTGAGAGGAGTCCGCTGCTCGTGAGGGCGACGGCGGCGGGGAAGCGGTAGTTCGCATGCATAGCCCCGAAGAGGTGCTGTCCGACCCAATCCGCCCCGAAGGCGGTGATGAGGCAGAGCGCGAAGCGACCGAACTCGGCTCGACGGATAAATTCCAAAGCGAAGACCGCGGCGGCGAGGGGCGTGCCGAAGACGGCCGCGAAGCCACCGCTGACGCCGCAGAGGAGCAGGGTGCGCCGTTCTTCCTTGGAAAAGGTGAAGAGCCGCGAGAATTGATCCGCGATGGCTCCACCCATCTGCAAGGCCGTGCCTTCACGTCCGACCGACGCCCCACCGAGGTGCGAGAATAGGGTGAAGCCAAAGATCATTGGCGCCATCGAAGCCGGCAACGTTTCCTGCGGGTCTTTGATTTCCGACATCAGCGTGGTCGTGCCGTCCGCGCAGCGCTTCCCAACACGGCCGTAAGCCCAGACGGTCGCTGCACCGATGAGGGGCAAGGTCCAGAGCAGCCACGGGTGCGCGGCAAAGGTGGCGCCAGCCCAGCTGAGGCCCCCGAGGAAGGCCGCGCCAGCCGCGCCAAGGGCAAGGGAGCAAGCAACCAGCATGAAGCCCCAGCGACCCAGCAGACGGGGTAGAGACGGGGGCGTGGCCGGTTCAGGCATGAGGGGAGCAAGGCAGGGCGGGGAGGGAGAGACAAGGGGAGAAGGGGATGAGGGAGAGGGGTCGGGGGATGGGGGAGAGGGGATGGGGGATAGGGGAAAGGTAGGGGCGCGACTGCGTCGCGTCCGTTGACCATCGATAGGTGGGGATAGCCGGTGGGCGGTGATTCGCGGATTAATCGGCGAACGGACGCGACGCAGTCGCGCCCCTACCTTAAGAGGCAACTAGGTTGGCACGCAGTGCCAACCCTACCTCAAGGGAGGGCGCGGTGAAACCACGCCCCTACCCGAGGCAATAAGCACAACCCCTAGCCAACCATACTCTAGCCAACTTGTCCCCTAGGGCAGCACGTGGTGCTGTCCCTACCTCTTTCCGAAAAGGGTTGAGAGTCATCGGGGATAGTCAGAATCCCAAAAATATGGAACACCCTATCCAGCGTCGCGACTTCGTTACTACCATGGCCCTCGGCGGACTCGCCTTGGCCGCTGCCCCGAGCATCCTGAGCGCTCAAGGGGCCATGCCCGCTAAGGTTAAGGTCGCCCTAATCGGTTGCGGTGGCCGTGGCACTGGCGCGCTCTCGCAGTTCATCGCGGCGTGCAAGATCTTGGGTGTCGAGGCTGAGGTCGTGGCTCTCGCCGATTCTTTCGAGGATCGCATTCAGAAGATCAACCAAACCTACAAACTGCCCGCGACGAAACTCTTCGTGGGCTATGACGCTTACCAGAAGGTCATGGCAACGGATTGCGCGTTCGTGCTCATGGCCACGCCGCCCGTGTTCCGTCCGGTCCACTTCGCCGCCGCCGTCGAAGCGGGCAAGCATTGTTTCGTCGAGAAGCCAGTGGCGGTCGACCCCGTCGGTGCCCGCGCCATCATCGCCTCAGGCGAGAAGGCCAAGGCCAAGGGCCTGGCCGTCGTCGCTGGGACGCAGCGCCGTCACGACGCCTCGTACTTGAAGAACAAGGCCCTCATCGACGCGGGTGCCATCGGCGCCATCCGTGGTGGTATCGTTCAGTGGAACGGCACCGTACCGTGGGTGCGTCGTCGCGTGGCGGGTGAAGCTGACGGTGTCTACATGAACCGCAACTGGGTGAACTTTGCCGAGCTCTCGGGCGACCACATAGTCGAGCAGCACATCCACAACGTCGACGTAGCCATCTGGTTCCTAGGCCGTCCGCCCGTCAGTGCCCTCGGGTTCGGTGGCCGCGCCCGTCGCGACTCCGGCAATATGTTCGACTTCTTCAGCGTCGATTTCGACTTCGGTGACGCCGTCCATATCCATAGCCAGTGCCGACAGATCAGCGATACGGCCGGTCGCGTGGGTGAGTTCTTCACCGGCGCCGAGGGTTCGTGCTTCGGCGGCGGCAAGGTCTTCTCGAAGAAGGACATCAAGGTGCCCGATATCAAACTCGATACCGGCGATGCCATGGTGCAGGAACACGTCGACCTGATCCGCAGTGCCTACAACGGCAAGCCGCTCAATGATGCTCGCCAGATCGCCGAGACTAACCTCGCGGTCATCATGGGCCGCATGTCCGCCTACACCGGCGAGCTCGTGCGTTTTGCCGACCTGCTGACCAACGACAAGTCGCCGCACTACAACTTCCAGTTCGCTATCGGTGCGAAGGATTTCGAAACCGGCAACGTCAAGCTCCCAGCCGAAGTCCCACCGACCCCTGGGAAGGCGTGAGGTAGGGACAGCAGTAAGGGCTGTCTTACCAATAGGGGGTAGGGGATAGGGGATAGGGGGTAGGGGATGGGAGAGGCATTGTTCGCCGTAAGGCGAACGGTAGGGGCACGATTAATCGTGTCCTCCTTGGGTGGGAGGACGCGGCGAAGCCACGTCCCTACCCGATACAGGCGAGGCAGGCTAGGTTGGCACGCAGTGCCAACCCTACCTCAAGACACAAGCGGCGCAGCCGCTGCACAACCCCTAGCCAACGATACTCTAGCCAACCAGCCCCCTAACCACAGCACCCCGTGCTGCCCCTACCTCACTACGTGAGTATCTGCTTAATCACCTTCGCGGGGACGACGCCGACGAGTTTTTGGTCGAGGCCTTGGTACTTGAAGACCAACTTGTCGTGGTCGATGCCGAAGCGATTAAAGATGGTCGCGTGGAGGTCGCGCACGTGGACGGGGTCCTTGACGACGTTGTAGGAGAATTCGTCGGTTTCACCGAGGGTCATGCCGCCCTTAACGCCGGCCCCAGCCATCCACATACAGAAATTACGAGGGTGGTGGTCGCGGCCGTAATTAGTCTTGGTGAGCGCGCCTTGCGAGTAGACGGTGCGGCCGAATTCGCCGCCCCAGACGACTAAGGTGTCGTCGAGCATGCCGCGACGCTTGAGGTCCTGGATGAGCGCCCAGGCGCCTTGGTCGATGTCCTTACACTGCGACTTGATGTCGTTCGGGAGGTTGCCGTGCTGGTCCCAGCCGCGGTGGAAGATTTGGACGAAACGGACACCACGTTCGACGAGGCGACGGGCCGTGAGGCAGCTATTCGAGAAGGTCCCGCGGTCCTTGGAATCTGGGCCGTAGAGCTCAAAGGTCTCTTTCGATTCTTTAGAGAGGTCCGCGAGCTCAGGCACCGAAGCCTGCATGCGGAAGGCCATCTCATACTGCTTGAGGCGGGTGGCGGTCTCCGGGTCGCCGACCTGCTGGTAGGTCAACTCGTTGAGTTCATTCAAGCCATCGAGCATCTTGCGACGGGTCTCGCGGCTGACGCCCTCCGGGTCGCGGAGGTAGAGTACGGGATCGCCGGCGGAGCGGAAGGTGACGCCCGAATATTGCGTCGGTAAGAAGCCAGCCGACCAGAGACGGGCCGAGATGGCCTGCACGTTGGCGCCCGGGTTGGTGTGGCGGGCATGGAGGACGACGAAGGTGGGGAGGTCCTCGTTCAAACTGCCGAGGCCGTAGGAAAGCCAAGAGCCCATCGACGCCTTACCAGGCACCATGTTGCCAGTATACGAAAGCATATTGGCCGGCTCATGGTTGATGGCCTCCGTGTTCATCGTCTTGATGACGCAAATGTCGTCCGCCATCTTGGCCGTGTAGGGCAGGATATCCGAAATCCAGGTGCCGCCTTTCCCGTATTGCTTGAAGCCAATCGACGAAGGGGCGACGGGGAAACGGGCTTGGCCAGAGGTCATGCCCGTAATGCGCTGACCGTTACGGATGGAGGGAGGGAGGTCCTCGTTAAAGCGCTTCTCGAGCTCGGGCTTCGGGTCGAACATCTCGAACTGCGACGGCGCGCCAATCATCGAGAGGTAGATGCAGCGCTTCGCCTTGGCCGGGAAGTGCTGGGCACCAGGGAGGCCAGCGGCTTGGGCTTGGCTGGCGAGGGACTTACCCAGGAGCGAACCGAGGGCAATGCCCCCGAGGCCCATGGCGTTCTGGCGGAAGAACTGTCGACGGTTCTGGCGGAAGTTATGTTCGACGGCGTCAAAGGGATGCATGGCAGGATTATTTGTTAAGGGTTTCGTCGCGGTTGAACATCTGCGAACAGACGAGCGTCCAAGCAGCCACCTCATTGGGCGGCAGTTTGGGGTCGACGGGTTTTTCGCCGGCCTTCAGGAGCTTGGCGGCCTCCGCAGGCTTAGCGGCGTAGTCCGCACGGAAGGCGGCCAGTGACTTGGCGAAGATCTGCTGTTCCTTGGCGGTGGCCGGACGGGACAGGAGCAGAATGCTCAGCTGGTCGATACGCGCCGCATCGGTGGTCTGCTCCTTGAGGAGCTTTTCGGCGAGGACGCGGGAGGCTTCGACGAACTGGACGTCATTGAGTAAGTTCAGCGACTGTAGCGGGCTATTGGAGCGTTCCCGGCGCGTACAGAAGACCTCGCGGGAGGTTGCATCGAAGTTGAGCATCATGGGATGCGGGGCCGAACGCTTGAGGAACGTGTACATCGAGCGGCGGTAGAGCCCTTCTCCCTTATCGGGTGTGTAGAAGCGCGTGTTGCTCCCCGTCATCGCCACGTCGCTCCAGATATTCTCGGGCTGGTAGGGGCGGGTGGAGGGGCCGCCGACCTTATGGATTAAGAGCCCAGCGGTGGAGAGGGCGAGGTCACGGACGATTTCCGCATCCACGCGGTAACGAGGCCCGCGGGAGAGCAGGCGGTTCTTTGGGTCCTTCTCGAGTTTCTGTGGGGTGATCGCGCCCGACTGACGGTAGGTCTCGGAAAGCACAATCGTGCGGACCATCGCCCGCACGTCCCACTTCTGCGCCACGAACTCAGTGGCGAGCCAGTCGAGTAATTCGGGGTGCGAGGGTTTCTCGCCCATAATACCTACGTTCTCGGTCGTCTCGGCCAGGCCCGTGCCCATGAATTGATACCAGAGGCGGTTCATGGTGACGCGGGCCGTCATCGGGTTGCGGCCATCGACCAGCCAGCGGGCCAGGTCGAGGCGGTTGGCAGTCTTACCTTCGATCTTAAGGGGGGGCAGTACGCGGGGCGTACCGGCTGGGATGGTCTCGGACGGTTGCGTGTATTCGCCGCGGATCAGGAGCTTGGCGGTGGCCGGTGTGGCGTTCTCCTTCATGATGAGCGTCATCGCACCGCGACCTTTAACGACGTCGAGTTCGGCCGTGGTAGCCTTGATTTTGGCCACGACGGATTGGTCGGACTTATCGATGCGACGGTCGTAGTAGCTCCGCAGCAGGGCGACGGAGGCGGCGGGGGCCTTGGCGCCTTCCTTACCGACGGCGGCGCGGAGTTCGGGGACCTTGCCCAAGGTGGCGACGTCACCGGCTTCAACCAGGGCCGGGATGATATTGGCGGAAACCAGGACGATGCTGGTGGCCCCGGCCTTACTGCGAGTACCGTAACGGAAGGGTGTCGTGGTGCGGATGGTCGCGTTGGCGGGGAGGGTATTGGTATCGACGAGGTTTTTCTGCAGGTCGCCATCGATGTAGAACTTCACGCCCTCGGGCTTACCTGAACCATCATAGGCGACGATGATCTCGACTTCCTTGTTCACGGGGATGGCGCCCGCGGAGCGGACCTTGAGTGCCTGGTCGGGCCAGGTCTGGATGATGTGCATGACGGGGTTGCCGTTTTCGATCCAGAAATCCCAGCCGCGGTAGTTATTGCCTTCATCCATCCGCGCGAGCACGGCACCGTTAGTCGTCTTGGTCATCTTCAGGCGAACCTGCACGGCCCAGGCCTGATTCTTTTCAAAATCACCGAGGGTCGCGTGTTCGTAGGCGGACGACCCATCCAATACAAAGCCCCCTTGCTTCTTGTTGTAGGCGGGTTTGCCAATCGCCTTGGCCGTCAGGGCAGGACCGGTCGGCGTCTTAACCGTCAGGGGTGTCTCGGCGTCGAACTTCCAGCCCGCCGGAAGTTCTTTCGCTACGATGGAACTCGGGCTGGCCTGAGCGCGCCAAGCGGCGAAATCTTTGTCGGCCTTGGCCTTGCGGACTGCGTCATCCTTCTTGAGGGCAGCGAGCACGGTATCCAATTCGGCCTGCTTCACGCGGTCTTCGGGACGAGCGACCAGCATGGACGGCGGGTGGTTGGCGTTATTGCCGTCGAGGGCGGACATCGAAGTATTCCGGAAGAACGCGGCCATGGCGTAGAATTCCTTTTGGCTGATCGGGTCAAACTTGTGGTCATGGCAGGCCGCGCAACCGCTGGTAAGCCCCAGCCAAACCGCACCCAAGGTCTCGACCTGGTCCTTGGCGTAATTCGTCATGACCTCTTCGGAGATGGCGCCGCCTTCACCGGTCGTGGGTAAGCAACGGTTGTAGCCGGTGGCGACGAGCTGCTCGATGGTCGCATTGGGCAGGAGGTCGCCGCCGATTTGTTCAATGGTGAAACGGTCAAACGGCATGTTCGCCTTGAAGGCGTTGATGACCCAATCGCGGTAGGGGTAGATATTTCGAACGTTGTCGATGTGAATGCCGTGGGTGTCGGCGTAACGCACGGCATCCAGCCAGTGACGAGCCATCTGTTCGGCGTGCTGATCCGTCTTGAGCAGACGCTCCGCGGCTTTGGCGTAGGCGTCGGGCGAAGTATCCGCCAAGTAGGCACGTAATTCTTCGGGGGTGGGCGGCAGGCCGGTGAGGTCGAGGTTGAGTCGCCGGAAGAGCCGTTCCTTCGCTTCGGGTCCATTCGGCTTCAGGCCGTTCTGGGCGAGAGTGGCGACGACGAAGGCATCGACGGGTGTCTTAGCCCAACCGCTCTTGTCGGCAGGCGGAGTTGGCCGCTGTGGTGGCAGGAAGGACCAGTGCTCTTCATACTTGGCACCTTCGTTGACCCAGCGACGAATGAGTTCGATTTCGGCCGGCTTCAGTTGCTTATGCGACTCGGGCGGCGGCATCACCTCGTCCGGGTCTTTGTTCAGGATGCGCTGAATCAGGGGAGACTTGTCGGCCGCACCCTTGACGATGACCACGTCGCCGCTCTTGGCGGGCTGGAAAGCGAACTCGGCGCGGTCGAGGCGGAGCTTGGACTTGCGCGAACTAGCGTCAGGCCCGTGGCAGTGGTAGCAATACTCGGAAAGGATGGGTTGGATGTCGCGGTTAAACGAGACGCCGTCGGCGGCCACGGCAGCCAGCGGGGCCAACAGGAGGAGGGAAAGTCGGGACGACATAACTAGGGGTAAGACCAACCTAGGCCCTCGGGTGTTCCCTGCAAACCTACTAAACAGAAAACCCCTCATATGAGGGGTTTTGCAAGAGCCAGTAGGAGAATTACTTTACAGGAGAATAATCCATCGGGACCAGGAACTCGGACTTCACGCCATCCTTGATGGTCAGGGAGCCGCCAGCCTTCTTTTCCGAGGCTTCCTTGGCGGCAACCCAAGCTGGGTCGGCGCGGAAGCCGTCGAAGCTGGCCTTGGCGGCAGCCTCAGACTTGTGGCTCAGGAGGTAGATGAGGGTGTTGCCGGCCACGAGCGGGGACTTCGCGCCCTTTTGGTCGGCGGCGAGGTTCCAGTAGCTGACGTTCGTCATGCCATACTTTTCGAAGAGCTTCAGCGTGTGGTCGCGGAAACGGGCGTTGAGGTCGGGCAGGCGGCCGGCTTCGGTCGTATAGGTGCGGAGTTCGAAGACGCCTGGGCCGTAGGCCTTGACCTGGGCGAGGGCGGAATAGTCGGTCGCAGTGAGGAAGGCCGACTCCACCTTGGTGATCAGCTTACCGTTTACTTCGGAGGCTTTAGCGGCGGCCTTCCAATCGGGGTCGGCCTGGAAGGCCTTCCAGGAAGCATCGCGGGCGGCGCGGTCGGGGTAGGCGAGGAAGTAGACCAACTTGTTCTCGGTGTTCTTCGTCGGGACGAAGTAGCCGAGGCTGGTCATGCCATGCTTGGCGAAGAGCTTTAGGGTGTGGTCGCGGAAGCGGGCGTTGAGGCCGTCGAGCTTGCCTTCGGCGGCGTAGTAGACGCGCATCTCGAAGAGACGGGTGTCGGGTTCGGCGGCGACGGCGGCGGTCGCAAATAGCCCGAAGGTGAGGAGGGAGAGCAGGGTTTTCATATTATTTGAGGAAAGAAGAAAGGTTCTCGAGGGTCACGAGTTGGAAAGGGATGAGGTTCTCCTTGGGGCAGGGCTGCTTACGCGCCAGGAGGATGGCGGCGTCGACGGAGCCGCGGCCTTGGCCAACGGCATCCTGGAAGACGGTCGCATCGAGGCGACCTTCTTTCACAGCGGTCAGCGCTTGGGCGATGGCATCGATACCGATGACGGTGACGTCCTTCTTGATGCCCGCCCGCTCGAGGGCCAGCAGGGCACCCATGGCCATTTCGTCATTATGCGCGAAGACGGCCTGGAATTTCCCTTTGTGGGCCTGAATCCAATTCTCGGTCAAGGCCATGGCCTTAGCGCGATCCCAAGAGGCGGTCTGTTGGTCAATGAGTTTGAGTCCAGGGTATTTGGCGAATACCTCGCGGGCGCCGGCTTCGCGCTGGAGCTGGGCCGAGGTGCCCATGATGCCATGAATCATGAGGACGCCACCTTGGCCGTTCAGTTTCTTGGCGATCGCTTCCATGGCGATACGGCCGGCTTCGAAGTCATTAGAGCCGATGTAGCTGTCGCCCGCCGACTTGGTGACCTGATTGACGAGGACGAGCGGGATCTTGGCGGCCTTGACGTAATCGACGGCCGGGGTACTGGCCTCGAGTTCACAAGGGTTGAGGATGATGGCGTCCACCTTTTGGGCGACGAAGTTCTCGACTTGGCTGAACTGTTTTTGGACGTCGGACTGGGCATCGACCATCACGAGTTTCACGCCGGGCTTGGTCTTGGCATATTCGACGATGGCTTCGGAAAGTTTTGCCGTGTATTCGGCGGAAAGGTCCCGCGAGGAGAAGCCGATGAGGATTTCGCCTTCTTTACGTTCAGCCGGCTTTTTGCAGCCAGACAGGAAGAAACTAAAGATGGTCAGGACGGCCAGCATCGAGCCGATGGCCAGGCGGGGGGTAGGGCGCATGTCTAAGGATTACGAACGGGACTGACGGCGGTCGAGCCAAACCGCACCCACGATGATGAGCCCCTTAATCACGGCCTGGTAGTAAGAAGAGACCCCTTGCAGGTCCAAGCCGTTATTGATGATGCCGATGAGAAGGACGCCGAGGATGGTCCCGCGGATACTACCGACCCCGCCAGATAGGCTGGTACCACCGATCACGACCGCGGCGATGGCATCGAGTTCGTAGGCTTGGCCCGCGTTAGGTTGTCCCGTGGTGATGCGAGCGGCGAGGACGACGCCTGCCAAGCCCGTGAGCAAACCACAGATACCATAGGCGAAGAGTTTTACCTTAGTGACGGAAACGCCGGCCGCGCGGGCGGCCTGCTCGTTACCGCCGACGGCGTAGAGGTGACGGCCAAGACGGAAGCGTCCGAGGAAGAACCAAGCGAGGAGCGCGACAAACGCGAAGCAGAGGACTGGAATCGGCACAGGGCCTAAATCACCAGCGAGGTTGGTTAAGGACGGGGTCATGTCCGCGACCGGTTTGCCGCTACTGAAGATTAAAGCCAATCCGCGGGCCATCGTCATCATGCCTAGCGTCACAATGAATGGTGCGATGCCACCCCAAGTCACGAGCACGCCGTTCAGCAAACCGCAGAGGGCGCCCGTGATTAGGCCCATGGAGATTGGCACGACGAGCGGGTATTCACCAGGATGGGCGAAGAGGGCGCAGACCACGCCGCTGAGTGCGACGACGGAGCCGAGGGAAAGGTCGACGCCGCCGGTCAGGAGCACGAACGTCACGGCGACGGCGAGGATGCCGTTGATGGATACTTGGCGGGCGACGTTGGTGAGGTTCGAGGCCGAGGCGAAACTATCGGTCGTCACGGAGAGCACGAGGGCGAGGGCAATGAGCGCAATCAAGATGCCGAAGCGGTTCAGGAAATTGCGGTCGAGGGAGGGACGGGCGGCGTTCATTGGGGCATGGCGTGGCGGAGGATTTCCTCCTGGTTAGTTTGGCGTGGGTCGAGTTCGGCGGAGAGTTTCCCTTGGCGAAGGACAAGGATGCGGTGAGTCAGGGAAAGGATTTCGGGCAGCTCAGATGAGACCAGGAGCACGGCGGTGCCTTGGGCGGACAGCCGTCCGATGAGTGCGTAGATCTCCGCCTTGGCGCCGATATCGATACCGCGGGTAGGTTCATCGAGAATCAGAATCGCTGGTCGGTTAAGGAGGGCGCGGGCGAGCAGAACCTTTTGTTGGTTACCGCCACTGAGTTCACGAATAGCTTGCTGGGGGCTGCTGGCTTTGATGGCGAAATCCGTCGTCGCGGTCTGCGTGGCGCACCTTTCGGCAGCGGCGTCAAGGAGGGCGCTTCGGCTGAACTGGGGGAGAGCGGCGAGCGTCAGGTTATGCTCCACACTCATCGCAGGAACGATGCCCAGCCCTTTACGGTCTTCGGTGACCATGCCAATCCCGGCGGCGATGGCCTCGGCCGGGCAGGTGATGCGCGTCGGGACGCCCTGCAGGAGGATTTCCCCTGAAGTGGCGGGCGTGAGCCCGAAGACGGCACTGACTACTTCGGTCCGCCCAGCGCCCATGAGTCCCGCGAGCCCGAGTACTTCGCCCCGACGGAGCGTGAACGAGATGTCACGGAAGGCCGGCGCGCGGGTCAGGCCGCGGACTTCGAGGATGACATCGCCGGGCGTCGTGGTGATTGGAGGGAAGACTTGCGCAAGCTCCCGGCCGACCATGTGTGCAATCAGAGATTCAGGTGAGAACTCAATGGCCGCTTTGGTGCAGACCAGCTGGCCATCACGGAGGACGGAGATGCGATCGGCTAAACGGAAAACCTCGTCCATCTTATGCGTCGTGTAGACCACGGCGACGCCGCATTGTCGGAGGGCGTTGATGGCGTTAAACAAGGCGGTGACCTCGTGGTCGGACAGCGCGGCCGTCGGTTCATCCATTAAGATGACGTCGGCTTGGCGGGCCAGGGCCTTGGCGATTTCGACCACCTGTATCTGGGCCACGGAGAGGCGGCGCATGGGCTGGTGGGTATCGAGGTCCGTGTTCAGCTGCTTGAGCCAAGACTGGGCTTGGCGATGCAGTTCGGCGCGGTCGACCCAGCCGAGTGCGTTGACCGGCTCCATGCCGAGCAGAAGATTCTCCGCGACGTTGAGGTCAGGGATCGGCATCAACTCCTGGTGAACCATTGCGATGCCTTGGGACAAAGCATCGTGCGGCGACTGGAAACGCACCGACTGGCCGCGCCATTCGATGGACCCACCATTCGGCTGATACAGCCCGGCTAACATCTTCAGTAACGTCGACTTGCCGGCACCGTTTTCGCCCATCAGCGCATGCACCTCGCCCGGATGAAAATCGATCGAAGCCTCCTGCAGAACGGACAGACCACCGAAGGTCTTGGTCAGTTGGCAGGCACGGAGCATGGGGTTTACTTCGCCGGCGGAACGATGGTCGGCACGTCACCCGCTACTTCCTTCGGCCAAGCCGTCAACGGGCGAATCTCCAAGCGACGATACTCGCACGCAGCGGCTTCGGATTGAATCTGGAGCTTGCCGGCCTTGAGAGGGATGTCTTGGTCCGAGCCCTTTTCGCGGTAGCGCGAATTCAGAATCACGTTCACGGTCCGGCCGTTTAGGCGGAACACCGCGTTGCCGTTCAGGGAGTAGACCTCGAGAACGTTCCACTCGCCGGAGGGCTTTTCTTGGTAATCGGTGCCGTGCCAGACGCGGTTCCGCATCATGCGTACGGGAGCCTTCGGGTCGTAGACGACCGTCTTGCCTTCATCGCGGGCCGGCACGTCGATGATCGCGCCAGCGATGGGCCACCAATCGCCTGTGTCGCCTTCTTGAACTTGGTATTCTTGGCTGCGCATCCAGTTCTTACCGCCAGCTCCATGTTCGCCAACGCAGTAGAAGAGGATACCGTTATCGCGGACTGCGTTGAGGCGCGGCTCCCACTTCTTGGTACCCCAGCGCTGTTGCGTGCGCAGGTGGAAGTTGTCGTAGGACTTGAGAGACGTCAGGCCACCGAAGACTTGGCCCGTGATGTGTAGGACGGGTTCGCCGTCGACGAGCTTCGCTGTGTAGACGTTGAGCGGGTCGCGGTTGAGTCCGAGTGCGGGGTCTTCCTTGGCGGTGGCACCGCGGGTGTAGCCGGGCACCTCGTAGGAACGATGCGGAACGCCCAGCCACTTTTCCCATTGCGACAATTTCTCATCGAGCATCGGGGTGAAGGCAGGTTCATCCGCGGCGAAGGCCACCACGGTCAAACTACACAGTAAAAAGAAGGGGCGCATGGTAGAGGGCTTAGCGGACATCGCGCCAGAGCCACTTGAGGGCTGCGGGCATTAGCATGCCGCCATGACGACCGTCATGCGTGCCTTCGCCCATGATGAACTGATAATCATAACCCTTGGCCTTCCAGGCGTCGGCCATCTTTTGATTCGCTTCGGGCCAGGAGCCGAACTGGTTGGTCAGGTCATGGGTGCCGTCCTGAGAGTAGACGCGGATATCCTTCTTCGGGCTATCCATGACCATCTGAGGGAACTGGTTGCCGCCGACTTCCTTGCCGTTAGAAATCACGCCGCGGATATTGGTGAAGCTACCGATGGTCGTGAAGACTTTGCTGAAGGCGTCGGGACGCTGCCAGGCGACGTTGAAGGCGCAGATACCGCCGGAAGAAGCACCGCCGATGGCGCGACGCTTAGGGTCCTTGGAGATCTTGTAATTCTTGGCTTCGACGAGCGGGATCATTTCTTCGAGCAGGAACGTGACATACTTGTCGGTGACGTTATCGTATTCGAAGGAACGATTCGACTTACCGAGCGGCTTGCCATCCTTCCCCTTGCCGGTGGGGTTGTTCTTGTCGGGGGCGAAGCCGGGGTTGATGAAGAGTGCAATCGTCACGGGCATCTTACCTTCGGCGATCAAGTTGTCGAAGACCGTCGAGACCCGCCAGTTGCCCTTGGGTCCGATGTAGCCCATACCGTCTTGGAAGACCATGAGGCAGGCCTCTTTTTTGCCGTCGTATTGGGCAGGGATGTAGAGTGCCCAGTCGCGACCGTAACCGGGGAAGGTCTTCGAGTCATCGAGGTGGAACTTAATGATGGCGCCCTTGGGCACGTTGGCCTTCTCCTGGGAATCGGGCCCGAGGACATACTGCGCGTTCCAATCCTTAGTCGGGGCAGCGTTGGCCTTAGGGGCGGCAGTTTGGGCGGAGGCCACGGAGGCCAGCCCGGCCAGTAGGCAGGGCAGGAGGGTACGGAGGGAGCTCATCGGGGTCTGGTCAATGAAGCAGAGCCCTCAAGGGTGACAAGCCCAAGTGCCTTACTTGGTCGGTTCTTGGCCGACTTTCCGCAGGTGCCAGAGTTCTGGGAACCGCCAGTGCGTGAGGCCCATCACCCCAAAGGTCGCCAAGCCCCCAAAGACCACCGAATTGACGGTTCCCAGGAGCCGGGCCGCCAGTCCGGATTCGGCCATCCCTAATTCATTGGAGCACCCGATGAAGACGGCGGTCACCGCGGAGACGCGCCCCATCATTTCAGGCGGGACGGTCGTCTGCAGGATGGTTTGGCGGATGATGACATTCACGGCGTCCGCCGCGCCCGAGATGAGGAGGAATAAGAACGATAGAACGAAGGCGGCTTGGAGGCCGAACCCGAGTTCACTGGCGAGGGGGATGGAAAGTCCGAAGCCGATGATGCAGATTCCGAAGACCGCGAAGGACGCATAGAGGGCGGGCCCAGCCCGCTCTAAGGGCGGGCGGATAATCAGGTAAATCGACATGACGACGGCCCCCATCGAGGTCGCGGCCCGGAGGAGGCCAAAGCCTAATTCGTTGACCCCGAGCATCTGCGCAAAGATTGGCAGCAGGGCGACGGCCCCACCGAGGAGTACGGCGAAGAGGTCCATCGTGAATGCGCCGAGCATGATGCGGTGGTTGCATATGAAACGAATCCCCGCTGAGAGGCTTTGCAAAATTGGCTCAGGGGTCCGCGACTGCAGGAGCTGCGTCGGCTTCAGTAGGCTGGTGGCCACCAAAGAACCGACGAAGCAACCTAGCATGAGTCCATAAGCCAGCGGTTCGCCGCCGAGCCAGATCAGTAGGCCTGCGAGGCCGGGGCCGATGACGCAGGCGAGTTCGAAGAGCGTATTGCGCCAGCGGACGCCGCTCGGGATGAGTTCCCGTGGGATGAGCTCGGCGATCATCGCCTGACGTGCGGTGGTGAGAAAACTACGGGCCAAGCCGCCCAGCATGACCATCGCGTAAAGGCAGGTCAGCTGAACCCAGGTTTCTAATTGAAGGAGGCTCTGGGCAAATAGCCCCACTCCTAATAACGTCATGGCGGCAATGGCCCAGAATGCGATGCGTCGGCGGTTCTGCGTGTCAGCGACATGACCGGCAAAAAGAACCGCACCAACAAAGGGGATGACCTCCGCGAGGCCAATCGCGCCCAAGGCTAAGGCGGCGTTGGCCGTGTCAGACTCAGTCAACTGGAAGACCTGCCAAGCCACCGCGACGCCTTGGATCTGGATACCGAGTGTGCCGAGCACAATCGCTCCAAGGTACAGGCGGAACGAGCCGTGCTGAACGGCGGAGGCCTGGGGCGCGGTGGACATCGCGCCGAGTTAGGGTGGGAGCGACCCGCTAGGCAATCACGGCTTTAACCACGTGACCGGCGATATCCGTCAGACGGTAGTAACGCCCTTGGAACTTGAAGGTCTGACGTTCGTGATCGACGCCGAGCAGGTGCTGCATGGTGGCGTGCAAGTCGTGGACGTGGACCTGGTCCTTCACGATATTATAACCGAATTCATCGGTCTGGCCGTAGGCTTGCCCGCCTTTAACGCCGCCGCCGGCCATCCAGAGGCTGAAGCAACGTGGGTGGTGATCGCGGCCGTAGTTGTCCTTGGTAATCTTACCTTGGCTGTAGGCGGTGCGGCCAAACTCTCCGCCGGAGATCACGAGCGTGTCCTCGAGGAGGCCGCGTTGTTTCAGGTCCTTGATAAGAGCCGCGGAGGCTTGGTCGGTCTGCTTGCACTGGCGCGTGATACCGCCAGGCAGGCCGCCATGCTGGTCCCAGCCTTGGTGGAAGAGTTGAACGAAGCGGACGCCTTTTTCAATCAGTCGTCGGGCTTGGAGACAATTGGCAGCGAAGGAGCCAGGGGTCTTGACGCTGTCACCGTACATGGCGAGCGTTGCCGCCGATTCTTTTGAGAAGTCGGCAACTTCGGGCACGCTCGTCTGCATGCGGTAAGCCATCTCGGCTTGAGCCAGACGAGCATCGACTTCGGGGTCGAGTTCGGTGGCACGTTGGTCGGCATTTAACTTACCGAGGGTATCGAGCATGCCGCGTCGGGCGTGCGGAGAAACACCTTCAGGGTTCGTTAAATAAAGTACGGGTTCCTTGCCGGCCTTGAACTGGACGCCTTGGTGTTCCGAGGGCAGGAAGCCCGCGCCCCAGAGGCGGGAGTAGAGCGGCTGATCCTTACTCGCATCTTGCGAGACCATGACGATGAAAGCTGGCAGGTTCTCGTTCATGCTACCGAGGCCATACGAAGCCCAAGCGCCCATGGAGGGTCGGCCCGCGACTTGATTACCCGAGCAGAAGAACGTGATGGCCGGGTCGTGGTTAATTGCCTCCGTGTGCATCGAGCGGATGACACAGAGGTCGTCCGCCATTTCGCCAGTGTGGGTGAGGAGGTCGCTGTATTCGATGCCTGACTTCCCATACTTCTTAAAGTTAGTGAAGGAACCGGCGAGTGGGAGCGTCGCCTGGTAGCCACTCATGCCCGTGAGCCGTTGGCCTTGCCGGACCGAATCCGGCAGCGGCTGCATATGGCGTTCGCGCAGCAGCGGCTTGGGGTCGAGGGTCTCAAGCTGCGAAGGGCCGCCAGCTTGGAAGAGGTAGATCACCCGCTTGGCCTTGGCTGGAAAGTGCATGCCCTTGGGGAGTGGAGCCGCGTGGGCGTCTCCCATGATGCCACGCATGGCAAGGGCACCGAGGCCGAGGGCCGACGCGCCGAGGAAGTGCCGCCGCGTGGGCTGCATGAGGCCGTCGTAACTGGGGAGGGGGTGGCTCATGGGATTAGCGGGAAGTCACGGCGGCATCGCTCGCCAAGATGGTGGAACAGACGAGCGTGAGCGCGGCCAAGGCCGGATCAGCTGAGATGGATGCGGCTTTAGTTGGGGCGGCGGCACGCTTGCCCTTGGGCTCGGCCTTAGCCTTCGGGTCGGGCTTTGGTTCGGTCACCACGGGCACGACAGGCGCGACAGGCGCGAGTTGAGCCAGCTGAGCTTTCTGTTGGGTGTAGAGTTCCACTAAGGCGGTGAGCTCGGTTGGGCGAGGGGACCGGGTGCAGACATGGCGGAAGGCTAAGGTAATCTGGTCCTTCGGATCCGTCGCTTCTTTGCTAATGCGTAAGGCGATTTGCTGGGCTGACTCCACGAAGCCGGGATTATTCAGCAGCACCAGGGCTTGGAGGGGTGTGTTTGTGTTCAGCCGCTTGGGCTGACAAATCTCGCGTGAGCCCGCGTCGAAAATCAGCATATTATCCGGCGGGGAAGTGCGTTTACGGAAGGTGTAGACGCTCCGGCGATGGGCGTTTTCTTGCACGCTGGCTCCGCCGACTTTTTCCACGAGTTTACCGGAAGCTAAGAGGGCTTGGTCGCGGACCATCTCGGCGGTCAGGCGGAGGACTGGGCCGCGAGCGAGCCAGAGGTTGGCGGGGTCTTTTTCACGGGCCGTAGCCGTGGGCGTCGACGACTGTTGGAACGTCGCGCTCAGCACCAGTCGACGGAGCATGGCCTTCGTGTTCCAGCCGCCCCGGACGAAGTCGACGGCGAGGGTGTCGAGTAATTCCGGGTGCGTCGCTTGGTCGCCTTGCAGGCCGAGGTTCTCGCTCGAAGCGAAGAGGCCGTTGCCAAAGACCTGCGCCCACAGTCGATTGACGGCCACGCGGGCGGTCAGAGGGTTTTTCGGGTCCGTCAGCCAGCGGGCGAGTCCGAGTCGATTGCGCGGCTGTTTTTCGTCCCAAGGGAAGACTTGGGTGGGCACGCCTGGCTCGCACGGCTTGGTGAGGTCGGGCTTGTCGTATTCACCGCGGGTGAGCACGTAGGCCTTAGGCGCCAGAGGGGAATGCTCCATCGCGAAGAACGCGGGGACCGATTCTTGATGAGCGGCGAGATCTCGGCGCGCCTGTTGGAGTTTCTTCCACGCTTCTTGGTAAGCCGTGTCCGTCCGTTCGCGCGCGTGCGTCAACTGAACCTTCGATGGCAGTGTCTTCGGATCGATTCCGTGTAGGCTCGCCACCTCAACGGCGGTCAGCGCTTGGTTCCAGAGCTGAACCTCATCGAGGGAACCGTTACGGAAGCCGGCATCACGCGTGCGTGAGCCGATTTCGAGGGCGTTGTTGCGCGACTTGGCGTGAAGCGTATCCCGCACCACCGTCGTGGCGATCTCGCGGCCATCTAAGTAGAGGTGGAGGCCGGAGGCCTGGGAAGAGCCGTCATAGGTCGCCGTGAGGCGATGCCATGCGTTAAGCGGAAGTTCGGCTTTGGTGATGATAGAGACCGCGCTATTGGGCCAGAGGTGAATCATGCTCCAGCGGAGTTTCCCCTCGGTGACCAGCAGTTCCACGCCAGTCGCATCGCCGTCGCCGGTATAGAAGCCAGTGGAATGCAGCACGGTGGCGCGGGCGTTCTTTTCACCGAAGCGGATGAATGCAGAGAACGTCAAAGGCTCGAACCGGCCCAGCTGGCGGAAGTCGGGGAGGATGAAACCCGCATCGCCATCAAACTTAACCCCTTGGCCTTTCACTCCGGGGGTCAGTTGCAGGTCGTCGGGGTCGCTGCGGCGTTCAAACTTCGCGGGCTTACCGTTGGCGATGGCATTATCCGCGCCCGTTTTGGTGAACACATCCAGCGGAAGGTGCACAGTGGGGGCGGCCGGGGCGGTCGCTCCGAGTTGGGTGACGGACGGAGTCGGGAGGGCCGCTAGCACTTTTTCGGCGGCGACGATGGCCGCCTTTAACTGCTGTTCCTTGGTGCGGTCGGCGTCGGACTTGAATAAGCGCACAAATGGTGGCGGCACTTCGCCGTGATAGGAGAGAAGGCCATTCTCGTTTTGATCACCGAACAGGGCGGCCATCGAGAAAAAGTCTTTTTGGGAGATGGGGTCGTACTTGTGGTCGTGGCAGCGCGCGCACTCCATCGTCAAACCCATGAAGCTGTAGCTCGCTGTACTGACGCGGTCGTTAATGCCGTCTTGGCGAAATTCCTCGGCGATGGAGCCACCTTCGAAGGTCATCCGGTGCAGGCGATTGAAAGCCGTCGCCACGCGTTGGTCCTGGGTGGGATTAGGAAGGAGGTCGCCCGCCAATTGCTCGGTCAAGAATTGGTCGTACGGCTTATTGTCATTGAGCGCTTGCAGGACCCAGTCGCGCCAGGGCCACGCGAACATCCCATTGTCCCCGGTGTAGCCCCAAGTGTCAGCGTAACGCGAGAGGTCGAGCCAGCTGACGGCGAGGTGTTCACCGAAGCGTGGGGAAGCGAGGAGGGCATCGACGCGCTTCTCGTAAGCGTTGGGGGACTTATCGGCGAGGAAGGCGTCGACCTCGGCGGTCGTTGGCGGGAGGCCGGTCAGGGCTAAGGAGGCCCGGCGAAGGAGCGTCACACGGTCGGCAGGGGCCGAAGGCTTCAAACCGACTTGGGCAGCTTTCGCGGCCACGAAATGATCGAGCGGATCCTTGGGCCAAGCCACATCGGCCACTTTGGGTAGTGGGTAGGCCTGCGGTGTGACGAAGCCCCAGTGCCGGTCATACTTCGCCCCTTGCTTGATCCAGCGGGTGAGCACGTCTTTTTCCGTGGCAGTCAGCGGACGGTGCAGCTCGGGCGGCGGCATGATTTCGTCTGGATCTTTGTTCAGCATGCGCTGAATCAGGGGAGACTTGTCGGCCGCACCCTTGACGATGACCACGTCGCCGCTCTTGGCGGGCTGGAAAGC